>FTDB01001783.1_pt1 | contig 22463 bp, 17 predicted proteins | sample 1639741 | NCBI WGS metagenome assembly FTDB01 (sample SAMEA3914869, study PRJEB12502) | metagenome | biome: forest; material: soil | place: USA | collected 2012-03-12 | depth 0.1 m | reverse complement strand
CGCGCCAGCTTCCGTCCTGGCGTTTTGGCTGTGCGATGCTGCGTGTGGACAGGCGCAGATAGACCGCGCCGCCATTGTCCGCCTGCATATGCGTGAACGCCCACTCCATGCAACTCGCCAGCTCGTCGGCGAAGGCCGGCTCGAAGGCGGTAAGGCCGGGCTGTCCCATGCCGATAAGGGGTGTGTTGACCGACTGGTGCGCGCCGCCTTCGGGGCCCAAGGTCAAGCCGGACGGGGTTGCGACGAGCAGGAAGCGCGCGTCCTGATAACAACCGTAATTGAGCGCATCGAGCCCACGCGCGATGAACGGATCATAGACCGTGCCGATCGGCAGCAAGCGGGTGCCGAACAGCGGCGCCGACAGGCCGAGCGCCGCCAGCATCAGGAACAGATTATTCTCCGCGATGCCGAGCTCGATATGCTGGCCAGCTCCGTGCGCGCCCCATTTTTGTACGGAAGGGATGCGCGCGGCGCGGAACACGTCTGCGAGTTCGCCGCGTCGGAACAGCCCGCGCTGATTCACCCACGGGCCGAGGTTGGTCGAAACCGTGACGTCGGGCGACGTCGTCACAACCTGCTCCGCGAGCGGATGACCCGATTTGGCGAGATCAAGCAGGATGCGGCCGAAGGCCGTCTGGGTCGACTGATCGCCCGCCGGTGCGGACAGGGCCGGTACCGGCATGGCGGGCGGGCGCGGCTCGGCGGGCTTGGCCGCGATCGGCGCCTGCCGAATGAAGGCGTCGAGCGCTCGTCCGGCATTGTCGCCCAAGCCGGCATAAGCGTCCCATTCGGCGCCGGGCGCTATGCCCAGACTGGCGCGCAATGCGTCGATCTGGGTTTCGGTCATCATGCCTGCATGATTGTCCTTGTGGCCGGCAAAAGGCAGACCATGACCCTTGATCGTATAGGCGATGAACAGGGTTGGGCGTTCGTCCTGGGCGGCGGCGAAGGCCTCTGCCAGGGTTTCGGCACAATGGCCGCCGAGGTTGGTCATCAAAGCTGCAAGCGCCGTGTCGTCGAAGTCGTCGACCAGCGCGAGGGCCCGCGCATTGCCGGCGAGGTCGCGATGCAGCCGCCCGCGCCAGGCCGGGCCGCCCTGATAGGTTAGCGCAGCGAAATCGGCATTGGGGCACGTATCGATCCAATCCTGCAGTGCCCGTCCGCCGGGGCGGGCAAAGGCGGCCTGCTGGCGCTTGCCATATTTGAGTGTCATCACGCGCCAGCCGCAGGTTTCGAAAATGTCGTCGAACCGGCGGAACATCCGGTCAGCGGTGGTCGCGTCCAAGCTCTGGCGGTTATAGTCGACGATCCACCAGCAATTGCGGATGTCGTGCTTGTAGGCCTCGATCAGGCATTCGTAGATGTTGCCCTCGTCGAGTTCGGCATCGCCCATCAGCGCGATCATCCGGCCCGCGTCCGGCTCCGCTATCTGGCCGTGCGCGATCAGATAGTCCTGCACCAGGCTGGCGAAAGCGGTGATCGCCACGCCCAGCCCGACCGATCCGGTCGAGAAATCGACCGGAATCTTGTCCTTGGTGCGGCTCGGATAGCTCTGCATCCCACCGAAGCCGCGAAAGCGCTGCAGCTGGTCGAGTGTCTGCGTGCCGAGTAGATAGTGGATAGCGTGGAGCAGCGGTCCGGCATGGGGTTTTACCGCGACCTTGTCCTGCGGGCGGAGCGCGGTGAAATAGAGGGCGGCCATGATGGTCGACATCGACGCGCAGGACGCCTGGTGGCCGCCGACCTTGAGGCCGTCGCGGCTTTCGCGGGCATGGTTAGCCGAATGAATGATCCAGGCCGAAAGCCAGCGCAACCGCGTGTCCAGCAGATCGATCAGATCGGCAGTCGGGGCTTGCGGGTCCAAAACGGCGCGACGCATCATCAATTTCACCATGCTCGAATTGTCTGATCAGAAAAAATTATCATAATAGGCACGCATCGGCAATTGCATGATGCCAGGTCTGAGATTTTCCGGGCCCACCCGCCGTTCCCGGGAGCGCGGCGCCCTAGAAGCGCCCGCGATTTTGCTGGATTAGCCCGCTGAGGAATTCGGCGACGGCACGGATGCGGGGAATGCGCTGCGTCTGGCGCGGAAAGACCAACCAATAGCTGCGCTTCACCTCGACACTATCGGCCAGCACGCGCTCGAGGCGCGGATCGTCCTCGGCAGCAAAGACGTGGAGCGCGCCATAGCCAAGACCGCCTGCCACCGCCGCCTGTTGCGCCGCGATCGAACTCGACCGGAAAACGCTCGAAGACCCGCCGGCAATTTGATCCAGATAGCGCAGCTCGGGCAGATCGATCATCTCGTCGATATACCAGACCAGCGGATGACCGCGCAGTGCGGCGATATCGGCCAGCGGTTCGGTCCGCGCGAGATAGTCTTTCGAGGCGTAGAGACCGAGCCGATAATCGACCAGCCGGCGTGCCACCACCTGGCCCCGCGGCGGCTGGGTCAGCACCACCGCCATATCTGCCTCGCGCCGCGACAGGCTGATCGAGCGCGTTTCCGGCATCAGCTCAAGCTGGAGATTGGGATGACGGCGATAAAGCTCCGCGATCGCCGGCGCGACCAGGTACAGACCGAATGCCTCGGGCGTGGCGAGGCGCACAACGCCCGAAACCTGCTCCTCCTGCGCGTCGAGCAAGCTTCGCGCGGCGGCGATCTCGTCCGCGATGCGTTGAGCGTACTGCGCGAGCAGCGCACCTGCCTCGGTCGGGGTCACGCCCGCGGGCGATCGATGGAGCAGCAATTGCCCGATCCGTTCCTCGAGCTTGCCGATGCGGCGCGTGATCGTCGAATGATCGAGCCCGGTATAGCGCGCGGCCGCGATCATGCTGCCGCCACGCAATACAGCCAGAAAAATGCGGAGGTCGTCCCAATCCGGTTCCTGCATTCTTGCACACTAACAGTGGACGGGTGCGCCTTCCATAGGCGGCACGGGAGGCCTATTCCGCGACCAAAATCAGGAGAGTGATGATCATGCGTTCGATCGGCCATTTCCTCGCCGTCCCCTCCGGCGGCGCCGCGCGCCAGGGCGACGTGTTCGATCCCAATACCGGCCAGGTGCAGGCCAGGGTCGCGCTCGGCACCAAGGCCGATCTCGATCGTGCAGTGGAGGCTGCCAAGGCGGCGCAACCGGCCTGGGCGGCGGTCAATCCGCAACGGCGTGCGCGCGTGATGTTCGCGTTCAAGGCTTTGGTCGAAGCGCATATGGACGAGCTCGCCCACCTGCTCTCGTCCGAACATGGCAAGGTGGTTGCCGACGCCAAGGGGGACGTTCAGCGCGGGCTCGAGGTGATCGAATTCTGCTGCGGCTTGCCGCATTTGCTCAAGGGCGAGTTCACGCAGGGCGCGGGGCCGGGGATCGATGTATGGTCGATGCGCGTGCCGTTGGGCATCGGGGCGGGCATCACCCCGTTCAACTTCCCCGGCATGATCCCGATGTGGATGTTCGGTCCGGCGATCGCGACCGGCAACGCCTTCATCCTCAAGCCCAGCGAACGCGATCCGTCGGTGCCGGTGCGGCTGGCCGAGTTGATGCGTGAAGCGGGCCTGCCCGAGGGCATTCTCCAGGTCGTGCATGGCGATAAGGAAATGGTCGATGCGATCCTCGATCATCCCGACATCAGCGCGGTCAGCTTCGTCGGCTCGTCCGACATCGCGCACTATGTCTATTCACGCGGTACCCAGGCGGGGAAGCGCGTCCAGGCAATGGGCGGCGCGAAGAATCACGGCATCGTCATGCCCGACGCCGATCTTGACCAGGTCGTTGCCGATCTGTCGGGTGCGGCATTCGGCTCGGCGGGCGAGCGCTGCATGGCGCTGCCGGTGGTGGTGCCGGTGGGCGAGGATACGGCCGATCGGCTGCGCGAAAAACTGATCCCCGCGATCGAGGCGTTGCGTGTCGGCGTCTCGACCGATGCGGACGCGCATTACGGCCCGGTGGTGAATGCCGCGCACAAGAAGCGGGTCGAGGACTGGATCCAGAAGGGCGTCGACGAAGGCGCCGAGCTGGTGATCGACGGGCGTGGCTTCCAGCTTCAGGGCCACGAACAAGGCTTCTTCATCGGCCCGAGCCTGTTCGATCGCGTCACGCCCGATATGTCGGCCTACAAGGAAGAGATTTTCGGGCCGGTGCTGCAGATCGTGCGCGCCAAGGATTTCGAGGAGGCGGTCGCCCTTCCGTCGAAGCATCAATATGGCAACGGCGTGGCCATCTTCACCCGCAACGGCCACGCCGCGCGGGAGTTCGTGGCGCGGGTCAATGTCGGCATGGTCGGCGTCAACGTGCCGATCCCGGTGCCGGTCGCGTACCATAGCTTCGGCGGCTGGAAGCGGTCGGGCTTCGGCGACCATAACCAGCATGGCATGGAAGGCGTGCGTTTCTGGACCAAGACCAAGACCGTCACCGGCCGCTGGCCCGATGGTTCAGCCCAGGGCGATTCGAGCTTCGTCATCCCGACCATGGGGTGACGGACGCCGACGATCGGCCCTCATGCCCCCATTTCGCTCCCCCGCAGCGACCAGGACGGCCGTAGCAGGAAGATGGTCGACAGCGCTCCGATCACAAGGAAAACGAATATCGCGTCGATCGGAAGCGTGTAATCGCCACCAACCTTCAAGAGCCACGCCGTTAGGATCGGCGCCACGATGCCTGCGATTGCCGTCGCCACTTGCTGGAATCCCGACACCAGGCCCGCGCCTGATTCCGGGATCAGGGTGAGGCGACACAGGGCAAGGTGGTTGGACGTGGCCAACCCCAGCCCGGACAGCGAGGCCACGTTCCAGAAAAGAGCCTGGCCAAGCGTCGGCGCATAGGCACCCAGCACGACCGAGGCGGCAAGGCCGAAGCCGGCGACCGTGAAGGCCTTGCGGACGAAGACCGGATCGCCGCCGCGACCGATCAGCCGGTCCGCGGCCCAGCCGCCGAACAAAGCGACGAAGCCGATGCCGGCGAAACTGAAGAAAGCATATAGTCCCATCTTTTCAAGGCTGAGGCCGCGCTGCTCGACCAGATAAGCGGGCATCCAGGTCATGCAGTAGAAGGTGAAATAATTGTAGCAGAAGACTACGATCATCGTCGCCCATATTAGCGGGCTGATGAGCAACTGGCGGATGGTGAACGATGGTGGCGCCGCCGTTTTCGGATTTGCCGCTGCCGGGCTGTGGCGGTCGTCACTGACCAGCAGGATCCACGGCAGTAACCAGATCAAGCCGGCCAATCCGATGATGAAGAACATCGTGCGCCAACCGGTTATCCCGATCAGTGACGCTGCGATGGGTGTGCCCAGCGCCGGGCCGATCTTGGTGCCGAGCATATAGATGCCGACTGCCGTCCCGCTTTGGCGCTCGGCGAAATGGGTGCGGATCCAGCGCCAGCTCGCCGGCACGACGATCGCCTCGGCCGCGCCGACCAGCAGCCGTACCGCGATCAATTCCGAAAAGCCGTCGACCAGCCCGGTCAATGCAGTGGCCACGCACCAGACGGCAAAGCAGATCGCGTAGGGCCATTTGACTCCGCGGCGGTCGACCAGCCAGCCGAACGGAATCTGCATGACCGCGTAGGACCAGAAAAAGGCCGAGTTTATCCAGCCGCGATCGAGGTCGGAGAGTGCGAAATGCTTCTTGAACGCCGGTGTCGCCAGAACCGCCGAGATGCTTGTGCGGTCGATGAAGGAGATCATCACACCCACCGCCAGCAGGGTCAGGATCAACCAGCGCCAACGATAATCCGGCGACGCGATCAAGCCTTCCGCATGCTGCTCTCGCATCGCGACACCGCCTCCCGGACCTGCGCTATGCACCGCAAGGGTCACTTGCGTTGCGCGACCTCGGCGTAAACCGCTTTGGCGAATTGTGCGAGATGCGCGCCCGGCGGGTAGGTTCCGGTGGTTGGTTGCGGCTCATGCACTGCGGCCTCGATCTCGGGCAGCGTCTTGCCTTGGGCTGCAAGCCGGATGATGCCCGCGCGCTCGGTGACCGCTTCCCGAATGAAGGGTCGCAGGCTGTCGGGCGTCTGCGGTTCGCCATGCCCGACCACAACTAGCCTGGGCTTGAGCGCCATTATGGCCTGGGCCGAGCGCACCCAGCCGGCGCTGTTCCCGCCAAGCTCCGTCTTAATATAGGGGCGCGGTTGATCCATGCAGAAAATGTCAGCCGCGAAGACGATCCGCTCGCGTGGGAAAAATGCGGTCAGGTTGCCCGACGTATGCGCTGGCCCCCAATGCAACAGCTGGATCGCCTCGCCGCCAATCGCCACGGTTTCGCGGTTGGCCACGACGTGATTGGGCAGACGGTCCTTGGCAACCGGTCCGCGTCCGGCTTCGGCGTCCGCGCGCAGCAAGTCGCGCGTCTTCGTCTGGGCGATGATCTCGATTCCCGCGGGGAACGCGCCCAGGCCGCCGACATGGTCTTCATCGACATGGCTGACGATCACGGCGCGGATGGGTTTGGGCGTTATCTCTGCCACCCGCGCCTGAAGCTCGCTTGCCCGCTTCGCATCGATCTTCGCGTCGAACACGATAACCCCGGTCTTGCCGATCACGACGCCGACGTTGCCGCCCTCCGACGACCAATAGACGTTCGGCGCGATCTGCTGCAGCCTCACCGGCCCCGCCATTGGGCCGTGCGGCGCGGCAGGTACCGCTGCGGCCGGGGGCTGCGCGACGGCGATCGTTCCCGCCGCGAGGCAGGCCAGCAGGATCGGCGCTCCAATCGATTGAAGAAATTTCACGGGCATCCCCCTCAAGCGATCGAGCAGGTGGAATTGGCGGCAATGTCGGCGCATTGAACGAAAAAGCGCTATGCGTAGTCGCGCGACCGGCTTCCAATCAGTTTTCAGAAAGCCGCGATCAGTTTCGACGTTATGCGTCTAGGGACAGGATATGATTCAGCAGCCCCTCTTCGCCGCGATCGAGATCGCGATGTTTCCGTGCCTCGACGACAATTACGGCTTCCTGTTGCGCGATCGGGAAAGCGGGAGGGTGGCGACCATCGACACGCCCGATGCGGGGCGGATCGCGGAAGAACTCGACCGGCGTGGCTGGTCGCTGGACCTGATCCTCAACACGCATTGGCATGCCGATCATGTCGGCGGGAATGCCGCGCTCAAGGCACGCTACAGTGCGTGGGTGGTGGCCCCCGCAGCCGAAGCCGATCGGATCGACACCGCCGACGAACTGGTCGAGGAAGGCAGTGTCGTTATGCTCGGCGCGATCCGGATCGATGTGCTGGCGACGCCCGGCCACACGCTTGGGCACGTCATCTATCACCTGCCCACAGCCGGCGTGGCTTTCGTTGGCGATACCTTGTTCGCGATGGGCTGTGGCCGCCTGTTCGAAGGCGATGCGGCCCAGATGTGGCGCAACATGGAACGGCTCGCGGCGCTGCCCGAGGACACGATCGTCTATTGCGCGCACGAATATACGCAGAGCAACGGCCGCTTCGCCGCCACGGTCGAGCCCGACAACCAGGCGCTGATGACACGCCTCGAAGAAGTCGCGGCTTTGCGGACGCAGGGGCTGCCGACCTTGCCGACCTCTATCGCGGCCGAGCGCGCGACCAATCCCTTCATGCGCGCGGGTTCGGCCGAGGAACTGGCGCGCCGCCGCCAGGCCAAGGATGCTTTCCGCTAGAGCCGCAACTTATCGCATTGTCGACGGAATTGATGTGCGCTGGCGGCCGCACGACGGCATGAGATGCGTGCTTCGGGCCCATCGAGGCTTCATGTGTCGCGATCGCGCAAGGCGCGCGCGGCCTGCGCAGGAGTGATCGGGATCATGGCGGCAGCCGGGCTTGCGAAAAGCGCAAAGAACGAAGGCCTGCTGTTCGTCGGAACACAAGGCGACGCGGCGGGACAGGGCATCTTTGCGGGCCGGTTGGACGAAGCGACAGGGGCGGTGACATTGCTCGGGCTCACGGCCGAGGTGGCGCGGCCGACCTGGCTGCTTGCCGATCCGGTCCGTCCCGTCCTGCATGCGGTCAGCGAACTCGGCAATGCCGGCGACCGCGATGGCGAATTGTTCAGCTTTGCCGTCGATCCGGATCGAGGCGCGCTTCAGCAACTTACGCGTCTCGGCGCCGCGGGCGGCGGGCCTACCCATCTCGCGCTCGACCCTTCGGATGCGACCATGTTCGTGGCGAATTACGGCGGGGGCCAAGCGGTCTCGGTTTCGATCCGTGCCGACGGAGCGATGGAGGCGGTGCAATCGGTTCAGGCCGGTCATGGCTCCGGACCGCATCGTCGGCAGCAGGGGCCGCACGCACATGGCGTCACGCTCGATCCGTCGGGGCGCTTCCTGCTCGTTCCCGACATGGGCGCCGATCGGATCTTCGTTTATCGGTTCGATCCGGCAACGCGCGCGCTCAGCCCGGCGGACACGGCGTCGGTCGAACTGCCGTCCGGCTCCGGGCCGAGGCTGCTGCTGTTTGGGCCGAGCGGGACCATGGCCTATCTGTTGACCGAGCTTTCGGCCGAAATCTACGTCTTCACCTGGGATGCGGAGAAGGGCCGGCTGCGGCAGACGGCGCTGGCATCGCTCGATCCCGCGGACGTCGAGGGGCAGCGCAGTGCGGCGGCTTTCGCGTTATCCAGCAGCGGGCGTACGCTCTACGCCTCCAATCGCCGCACCGATATGATCCACGTCTTCGCGGTCGATCTTCAGGATGGCCGCCTGACCGAGGCTCAGCGCATTGCCGCTGGCGGCGCGAAACCATGGGCCTGCGAATTCGCACCGAGCGGCAAGTGGTTGCTGGTCACCAACCAGGGCAGCGATACGATCGCGGTGTTCAAGGTGGACATGACGAGCGGCCGCCTGATCGCCACCGACCATCGGCTGAGCGTCCCGACTCCGACCTCGGTCGCATTCGCGCAGCCGCGCTGGTCGCAGCCCAGCTAGGCGGGCTGCGAGATCCGGCGCAACGTAACCGTCGCGCTGGCCATTGAGCCCGGCACGCCCTGCGGCTTCTCGACCTGCACGGTTGCGGCCAGCACCCGGGCATCCTTCAAGCAGGCTTCGGCGATCCGCCGGGCAAAGGTCTCAATCAGCACAACCCGCTCGAGCGAAAGCCGTTCGGCGAGCCGCTTGATTCGGACATAGTCGAACACTGCGTCCGCCGTGTCGCGCTCGGGCGGGACGACGTCCAGCGTGGCATGCAGGATCAAGGGCTGGGGGCACCCGATCTCGTGATGATGCACGCCGATGTCGGCGAGCAGCTGCACGTCGCGCAGCGCGATCGCGCAATGTGCCGCATAAATCGGCTCTTCGTCCGTCATCTCCGCCGATCTCTATCCGTCAGGCCGCGGCGCGATCTTTCGCTTCGGCCTTCACCATCTGGTCGATCATGCGGAGCGCGATCGTCGGCGCGCGATCGATTTCGAGCCCGACCAATTGGCGGACACCGAGTTCGTCCTGCGAGCGCTGCATCGCCATTTCGATGTCCCGATCCTCAAGGAACGTCTTCTCGAAGATGCCGCGCATGCGCCCCGACCATTCCTTGTCGCCGACGCGATAGTTGCGCAGGTGCATCCAGAAGAAATGGGTCGAACCCTCGGTCTCGGGCGTCAGGAACTTATAGCTGTTGTTGCGCAGGCCGCGGTTGAAATTCTCTTCGGTCGGTTCGAGCCCTGCCGGCATGGTGATGATGTCGACGCGCGAGATGGACGGGATGATGAAATAGAAGAATTGCCCCCGATCGACGAGCTGGTCGCCGAAATCCTTGATCTGCGTGTCCATCGGCGACGGCCTCGAATTGTGCAGCCATTTGTAGGCGACGATGTGCGCGTCCGACTTCTCGGTCTTGACCGGTTCGCTCGCCGCGGCCGGGTTGCCGATCGTCATCTTGTGGACGAACGTAGTGTGCGCCGGGTCCATCAAGTTTTCGACGATGTTGAGATAGTTGGACGGGTGATGCTGATAGCCGCCGTCGATCAATTCCCAATCGGCGTCGCCATAATGGTCGATGGCCGGCAGCTTGGCGGCATCGGCCAGATCGGCCTCGCCCATCCAGATCCAGGCGATGTTGTAGCGTTCGGCGATCGGATAACTGCGGACCGACGCGCGAGGCGGTATCATCTCCTGCCCCGGGATGTGCGCGCAGCGTCCGCTGCTGTCGAAGGTCATGCCGTGATAGCCGCACTGGATTCCCCGCTCGACAATCGTGCCCATCGATAGGGGGACGAGGCGGTGGGGACAGCGATCCGCCAACGCCGCGATCTTGCCTGTCTTGTCGCGAAACAGGACGATCGGCTCGTCGAGGATGCGACGGGCGAGCGGCGTATCGCCAAGCTCTTCGAGCCACGCCGCAGCATACCATTGATTCTTGGCGAAACCGCCCACGATCCGTCTCCTCTCCCGCAACGCCATGCCGCGATGGCCGCGTGGTGTCCTGCACGGCGCGCAGCATAAGGCGGCTGTCCGGGAAGCCGAAGCGGCACGTGTTGAACAGAGAGGTGCAATGCGTTGAACAATCCGGCGATGTGCGGCGGCCGATGCGCGCATCAGCCGAGAATGTTGTATTTCAAGAGGTTATCGATTGAAGCCGGCCTTTGCCGCCGCGACCGTTCACAGCCGTGCACAAGTCTGTTTCCAGAACCGGTGATTTTGCGGGTCCTCGGCCACGCTATCGCCGATCCGATGGGACGGGTCGCGATGCTGTTCGCGCGGCCGATAGGCGTGAAGCCTACGTCCCGAGGGAGAGAGACGTGGCTGCTGCTGTTGCGCTGGCGGATGCAAGGCCGATTGCGGGTTCCAATCTGCTTATGGGATATTCGTTCGAGATTTCCGCGAAGGATGCTGCCCGGCTTGAAGCGATCCGAGGCCTTGTGCCGGACGGCACAACGGTTTCGATCACCTATCTGCCCAACGAAAGCGATGCGGCGCGGCTGGATGCGGCAACCGAGGTTCGCCGGCTGGGATTGACGCCGATGCCCCACATCGCGGCGCGCCGCATCGGTAGCGGGGGCGAGCTGCACAATTTTGTGACGGCGCTCGTGCGCGAGGCGCAGGTCGATCGCCTGTTTGTAGTTGCGGGCGACCTCGACACGCCGGTTGGTCCCTATTGCGATGCCTGGGCCGCGATCGATGATCTTATGCAGGGCGGCTATCCGCTGACCACGCTGGCGATCGCGGGCTATCCGGAGGGGCATCCGCGCATCTCCGCCGGGGTTCTGCATCAGGCGCTCTGCGACAAGATTGCGGCGATCGCGGCGCGCGGGGCGGTCCCAGAGATCATGACCCAATTCGCTTTCGACGCAGCGCCCATCATCGGCTGGCTGGCGATGCTGCGCCGGGACGGGATCGATGCGCGCGTGCGCCTCGGTTTGCCGGGGCCAGCCAGCGTCGGAACCCTGCTGCGCTATGCGGCACGCTGCGGTGTCGGCGCCTCGGCCAAGGTAATGGCAAAATATGGCGCGTCGATCACGCGGCTGCTCAACACCGCGGGGCCGGACCGGCTTTATGCGGAGCTTGCGTTGGGCCTTTCGCCCGCGCTGCACGGCGATGTCGGCATCCATCTCTATCCCTTTGGCGGTCTTCAGAAAATGGCGGAATGGGCGCATGCCAATGCGCCCGCCGCCAACATCGCCTGACCAAACAGTCTATCGGAAACGCACGTCATGAACCCAGCACTGACCCAATATCGCATGACCATTTCGTGCGCCGATCGCCCCGGCCTGGTGGCCGCGGTCAGCGGCGCCCTGGCCGAACGTGGCGCCAACATCCTCGAAGCCCAGCATTTCGCCGATCCGCTGAGCAATCGCTTCTTCATGCGGCTGACGTTCGAAAGCGACCGGTCGCCCGATGCGCTGCGGCCGATGACGGATGCGTTCGAGGCGCAGGGGATGGCCGTCAATTTGCGGCCGGTGGCGCAGAAGCAGCGGCTGTTATTGCTCGTGTCGAAGTTCGACCATTGCCTGGTCGACCTGCTCTATCGGGACCGGATCGGCGAGCTGGACGCCGAGATTGTCGGGATCGTTTCAAACCATTCGCGCGAGGCGCTCCAGACCTGGCTGCCGGATCACATCCCCTTTCACCATCTGCCGGTCACACCGGAAACGAAGCCGCAGCAGGAAGCGCGGATCAAGGCGCTGGTGGACGAGACGCGCACCGACCTCATCGTGCTCGCGCGTTACATGCAGATATTGTCCGACGATTTGTCGGCCTTCCTGTCGGGGCGATGCATCAACATCCACCACAGCTTCCTGCCCGGCTTCAAGGGCGCCAAGCCCTACCACCAGGCGCATGCGCGCGGTGTGAAGATGATCGGCGCGACCGCGCATTATGTGACCAGCGACCTCGACGAAGGGCCGATCATCCATCAGGAGGTCGAGCCCGTGACCCATGCGGATTCGCCCGAGGATATGGTCCGCAAGGGGCGTGACGTCGAACGGCGCGTGCTGGCGCGCGCGGTGCGCGATCATCTTGAACTACGGGTCTTGATCGACGGTCACCGGACCATCGTCTTCGGCGCCTGACAATGGTCGAGATTTTGCGCGGCGACCGCGTCGCCGACGCCGTGTGCCGCCGCGTGGCCGAGGATGTGGCCGGACTGCAGGCAAGTCACGGCATTCGCCCCGGGCTGGCGGTCGTTCTGGTGGGCGAGGATGCGCCCAGCCAGGTCTATGTCGCGCGCAAGCTCATCAAGGCGCGCGAAGTCGGCATCGTCTCGTTCGAGCATAGACTGCCGATCGAAACCGCGGAGCACGACCTCCTGAGGTTGATCGCCGGGCTTAACGCGGACCCGGCGGTGCACGGCATATTGATTCAGCTGCCGCTGCCGCCTCAGATCAATGCCACAAGGGTGCTCGACGCGATCGATCCGTCCAAGGATGTCGATGGCTTCCATCCGGTCAATGTCGGGCGCCTGTCGACCGGCGGTGACGGCCTCACGCCGTGCACGCCGCTCGGTTGCATGCTGCTGCTCGATACGGTGATCAGCGATTTCCGCGGTCTGAAAGCAGTGGTGATCGGCAAGTCGAACATCGTCGGCAAGCCGGTCGCATTGCTGCTGCTCGAGCGCGAATGCACCGTGACGGTGACGCATATCCATACCCGCAACCTGCCCGATATCGTTCGGTCGGCCGACATTGTCGTTGTGGCGGCGGGCGCGCCGCGCCTCGTGCGTGGGAATTGGGTGCGCGAGGGCGCGGTCGTGATCGATGTTGGCATCACCCGGGTGATCGACGATGAAGGCAGGGCGCGTCTGGTCGGCGATGTCGCGACCGATGAGATGGATCATGCGCGCGTTGTGACGCCGGTACCTAATGGCGTCGGCCCGATGACGATCGCCTGCCTGCTCAGCAACACGGTCAAAGCCGCGCGCGCCGCGCACTGATCGCGAAGACCGATTACGGAAAAAAGGAAGGCGGCTGCCCGCAGGACGCACCGCCTCAGTTTCGTCACCTCGTGAAAGGCCCCTCCGCCATCAGGGCGGAGGGGCGTAAGATCAGCTGCGGTAACCCGTCCGCGCGAAATTGTCGTAGGGCGAGGGCTGGACCGTCGCGCGAATTCGCGGGAATTCCTTGTGCAGGTCCGCGGGCGCGCCGGCGCCAGGATGTTCGCCCCAGGCGATCGAAACCTCGGTGCCCGGTTCGGCATATTGCTTGTCGATCAGGCCGAGCGACAGGATGGTGCCGTGCGCGGGGAAGTTGGCGGTGTACATCGCCAGGCCGACCATCTCGCCATTTACTTCGACCCGGTCGCGCGGGTAGCGCAGCAGATAGCCGGGATCGCCCAACACCTTGCGCACGTCGTCGGGATTGAACACGAACGTTACCCGCTTGCGCCGGTAGGTGTCCTTGGCCTTTTCCAGCGCCTCGCGGCCGATGAAATCGTGGTTGAAGGCGATCGAGCGCCCATAACCCAGTTCGTAGGGCGAGACGTAATAATCCTCGATATTGTCCGAATAGAAGCTGCCGTGCATCGGCTTCTGCCCTTCGTAGGAGAAGAGCGAGACGAACTTGCGGTAATCCTCGAGCTCAGGATCGCTGTAGATGCCGGGCGTCGGGGTCGGGATCCAGCCGCTCTCGATCCCGTTCGTGTAATAAGCGAGCCCGCCAACCTGGACGATGCCGGAGGCTTCGCCCGCGTCGAGCAGAGCCTGCTTGACCGCGTCATTATCCTCCCAATTGCCGAGGAATTCGAAGCCGGGCTGGCCCGCCATGCCGTGACGGAAGGCGCGCAGCTTGCGACCGGCGATGGTCACTTCCTCGGAATGGAAGAACTTGACCTGCGGCGGCGCCTTGCCGAGTGCGCGCTCGACCACTTCCATCGCCTTGGGCCCCTGCACCTGATAGCGGAACATCGCCGGTGGGCCTTCCTTGCGGTTGGCCGAATCCGGATCCGCGCGATAGGTCACGTTGTAGCCGCCGCGATCGGCATGATAGCGGACCCAGGTCTGCGATGCGGGCACGCCGCTCAGCAGGAAGCTGTTCTCGCCCATCCGCATCAGGATGCCGTCGGTGATGATATCGCCATGGCGGGTGACCGGCACGAACTGCTTGGCCTGGCCGATTGCGAATTTCTCATAATCGTTGGCGCTGACCGCCATCAGCAGCTTCATCGCGTCGGGCCCGTCGATGAAGAGGTCGTTCATATGATGACACAAGTCATACAGGATCACGCCCTTTTCATAGGCGTGCTGTTCTTCCGCCCAGCCCGCGAATTCCGGTTGGACCACCGGAACGCGCTGGAGAGGAGGGTTGGGCTTCCACAGCAGCTTCATCGGCGAACCCGCCTTGTCGATGCCGTCCTGCAAACTTGGTGTCATCATATGCCTCTGTCTTAGGGTATTTGGGTCAATGCGCTGCTCCCGCAGTGGGAGTTTGCGCGGGTTTCTTCAGCCACACCGGAATCGCGACCGCGGTTCCGAGCAACAGGATGGCGAGCATCACCACGAAGCCGATCGGCCCGATGCCCAGTGCGGCAAAAGCGGCGGGCGGGCCGAACAGCACGCCGACGAGCGTGATCTGGGTGATCAGGCCGCTGGTTGCGCCGAAGGCCTGGGGCGAGGGTGCGGTGCGCGGCAGCAGCGCCCACATGCCGGCAAGCAGGCCGCAACCGAACATCAGGAAACAATCGATCGCAATCGCGCTCGACAGGGTCAGGCCGGCGAAGCGCAACGCCAACACGCCCACCACCGTGATCGCCGCACCGAAGCTGCCGATCACCCAGGCAGGCACGCGCCGGTTGAGCAATATGCCCACCCCGAACGCGCCGCCCATGTTGAAGACCATGGTCAGGATGCCGAACGACTGGACCTCGGCCTCGCTCGCGCCGACCCGCATCGCGAGCAGCTTGGCCAGGATCGCGATCATGCCGGTCTGGACGAAGGCCGACGCCGCGAACGAAATGCCGAGCGCATAAACGAGCGGCGCACGAAGCACCTGTCCCAGACCGACGGTGCGCGATCCGACGGCCTCGTCGGCGCGACGACCGGGCAGCGTCACCAGGCCGATTGCGAGCAGCAAGGCCGTCAGTCCGGCATGCACGCCGAACACCCAGCGCCAACCGAACGCATGAAGAAGGGCGCCGAACACGAAAGCGCCGATGAAGCTTGCGGGAATGACGGTGGACCACAAGGCGAGCGCGGCGGTGCGCTGCGGCCCCTGCGAAATCCGTGTCAGCATCGAAACCCCGGCCACCGCCATGAACACATAGCCGATACCTGCAACCACACGGCAGGCGAGCAGGCCGCTGAAGGAGGACGCCATGATCACGCCGGCATCGCCGGCCAGCACGATCAGTCCGCCGATCAGCAGTATGCGCCGATCGCTCGCGACATCGACCAGCCAGCCAGTGAGCAGGCCGCCCAATGCAACCACGAGCGCAGGAATGGACATGACCCAGCCGATCGCCGACGGAGACGGCGGATGGAATTCGGCGGCGATCCCGCCCAACGCGGGGACGCCTTCGCTGACCACCATCGCGCTTAATACGCTCAGGCAGTAGATCACGATGATCAGGGGCCAGCGGCCCTTGCCATGATCGGTCATTTTGAACCTCTCCCTTTCAAACGATGCCGTGATTTCCGCGTCGCGCACAATTGCCGACGGGTTGAACTCAGTGTTGCGCGCGTATGATCAATGCGCACCCTCGACAGCGAAGGCGCGGGCGTGCAGAGCAATCGTAACGCAAGCCGGCGACCAAGAACCGCGCTGCGACGGATGGCTGGGCGCGGAACGGAATGGACAGACTTGTCACGATGACCACCTTTGCGAAGGTGGTGGATCATTCGAGCTTCACCGCGGCGGCCGAGGAGCTCGGCATATCGCGCGCGCTGGTGTCGCGGCATATCACCGATCTTGAGGATTATTTCGGTGTGCGCCTGCTCAACCGCACCACCCGTTCGGTCACGCCGTCGGAAGCAGGGCTGCGCTACTACGACGTCTGCAAGCGGATATTGTCCGAGCTCGCTATCGGCGAGAACGAGATCACCGCGATGAAGGACAATATCGAGGGCAACATCTCGATCGTCTGTCCGAAATGGGTCGGCAATTTCGACATGTCGGATGCCGCAGTGGATTTCTGTCGCGAATATCCGACAATCAACATCCAGCTGCATATCGGCGAGATTTCGCTCAATCCGCACGAATTCCTCAACCGCGGTTTCGATGTATGCATCCAGCCACGCCGGGTTCGCGATTCCGATATCATGGTCAAGAAGATTGGCGCGATCGAATATGTGCTGGCGGCGTCGCCCGAATATCTCGATCGGCGGGGCACGCCCGAGACGATCGCCGATCTGGCGCAGCACGAATGCCTGACCAAGATCGCGGAAGCGCAATGGGCGTTCGAGGATGGCAGCCGGGTGACCTTGCCCAGCCCGCGCTTCGCATCGAACAGCTTTTTCTCTTTGTGCACGGCAGCAGTGCGGGGCCTTGGCATAGCGATGCTGCCGCGCCGCGTCGCCGCGCTCGATCTGGAACGCGGCAATCTGCGCAGGGTCCTGCCCGCGATCGCGCTGGAGGAAGCGCCGCTTTATGCGGCTTACGCGCCGGGCGGTAATGTGCCCAAAAAGGTGCGCGCGCTGGTCGATTTCCTGGGTACCTGGTTCAAGCATCGCGCGCAGACGCCCGACGGGTTCGGCGGGACGATCCAGATTTACAACGCCGCGCGCCATCCCGCGAAAGACTGAGCGGGCTCAGTTCGCGACTGCAAAGGACTGAAGATCGCGCCCGGCTACGACCTCGCCCTTGAAAATGGCGCGGACCTTGGCAGCTATCGCTTCGGGATCTGCGCCGCGCCCCATCACGAAATGGGTTAGCACGACCTTCTTCACACTCGCTGCATTCGCCATCTGTGCGACCGCCTCGGGGCTCAGATGCTGCTCGCGCATATGCGATAGCAGCGCGTCGAGATTTGCGGGCTTCTCGGTTGCGAGCAGCGCCTGGCGAATACTGTCGAAATCGCACACCTCGGCCACCAGCACGTCGCTGCCTCGCGCCAGCGCCGCGACCGCTTCGGACGGGCCGGTGTCGCCCGTGAAGGTAACGCTACCGTCCGCGCTGTCGAACCGGAAAGCATAGGCCTTGTCGGGGCCGTAACTGTGCGTTGCGGGCACCGCCTGCGCGAAATGGCTCGTCTCGACCGCGGTGACGCGGACATGATCGTCGCGAAACACTTCGCGCGGCCCAGTCAGGTTGATCTCGCGGACGCTGTAAAGGCTTCGCAATGGCGGCCGGCCCGGCGCCTGAGGGCGGAATATGTCTTCGCCGATCTCGACCGCAGCCTCTTCCTTCGCGACGTAATCGCCAAGTCCGGGCGGGCCCCAGATTGGCATCGTCGCGGTTCGGCCCATCATCCAGCCGGTTGCCATCAGATAGCCGAGGCCGAGCGTATGATCCCAGTGCAGATGCGTGATGAAGAGCTGGTCGATCCGGCTTGGCGGAACCCCCGCGCGCAAGGCCTGCTGGGCGACGCCTTCGCCCGCGTCGATCAGATAAGAATGACCATCGATCTGAACCATGCTCGCGGGCTGCGCGCGATCGGGGTGGGGCGGGGGGCCGCCCGCAGTGCCCAATAGGGTTACGCGCAATCCTGGCGAGGAAGGCGGCGGCTGTGACTGGCCTGCTGTCATAGCCGCACTGTTGGCGAGTATCGCCAGACCCAGGCTTAGCCATTTGCTGCGCGTCTTACGCATTACGCCGACCTTCCGCTCGCCTGTTCCGGCCAAAATCGAACTACAAAAAAACAGGGACGCTGTCCGAAGACAGCGCCCCGAAAAGGCGCCCACAGGCGTTAATATTTGAAGCCTGCAGTGACTCCGAACGTACGCGGCGGCGCAGCGACCCGATTGTCGCCCACATCCAAGGCATTTTGCTGCTCGGTGTAGAAGGCGTTGGTCAGGTTCTTGCCCCACAGTCGGACGAAATAGCGGTCGACTGAATAGGTGATCGAGCCGTCGAGCAGCGTGTAAGCCTTCTGCTTCAGGCGGTTTTGCGGATCGTCGAAATAGCCACCGTTGTGATACACGTTTCCGTCGAAATCGAGCTTACCCTTGTCCAGTTCGACATCGTAATTGAAGCCGGCATTGAGCGTGTAATCCGGCGTATTCTGCAGTCGATTGTGCGAGGCATCGCACGGCGCGAAGACCGTGCCGGTATAGCTGGTGCCGGCCACGCACTGGATCACGCTGTTACCGCCCACCGCGTGGAAGAACGGATTGGCGTCGCTCGCCGCATTCGGGATCGGGACCGACCAGAAGGGCGTGTCGAACCCACTCTTGTATCGCGCATGCAGCCAGGCTCCGCCGGCGGTGAAAGTCAGGTTGCGCGATGCCTTGAACGCCAGGTCGGCATCCAGGCCGTAATTGATCGAACCCGGCGCGTTGTAGACGTAAAGCTGGCCCTGGATGATCTGGTTGGCCTGCAGATTCTTGTAATTATAGTAGAAGGCCGAAACGTTGATGCGGATCGTGTTGTCTGCGAGATCGGTTTTCAGGCCGACTTCGTAAGCATCGACGGTTTCCGGCTGCAAGATCTGCGGTGGGAAGCTGTCCGGCTGGAATGAGCCGCTCTTGAAGCCGCGATTGTACGACGCATAGGCCATGACTTCGGGTGAGAAACGGTGATCGACCGAAAGTCGCCACGTCAGTTTGGGAAAGGTTTTCGTCGCGGTCGGCGGGTTGACGTTCACGATCGTCGGCGCGCCGAAGAAAGGCGTCGTCGTTATTGTCTCCGATTCATCCATCTGGCGATGATCGCTCGTATAGCGGAGGCCACCCGTCAGATTGGTCGTGCTGTCGATCTGATAGGTACCCTGGGCGAAGGCTGCATAAGAGTTGAGCGTCTGCGTAACATCTTGCGAGATCAGCATGTTGGCGCAGGCATAACCGCAGGCCAGAATGCCCTCGGTGTTAAGCGGATCATATTGGCCGCGAGACCACATATAATAAGCGCCCAGCACCCATTTGAAGGGGCCGCTTCCGGTTGAGACGAGCTGTACTTCCTGGGTAAACTGCTGGTCACGCTGCAGTTCGTTGAAATCAAGCAGGTTGGCCGGCGTCTGATCGGCATCGATGTTCACGTAGAGCTGCGCTTTGCGATAGGCGCTGATGCTAACCAGCTGAACCGAGTCAAAGTCGTGCGTGACGTTGAGCATCGCGCCGCCTTGCTTGGTCTCGTTGATCGGATCGACATCGACGTCGATGTCGCGCTTGCCGCCAGGAGTGGGCGTGCCCGCTATTGTCAGGCCCTGGTAGGTACGGATCGCAGGATCGGATTGATGGAGCTGAGCATAATCGCCAGCTAGCGTGACGGTTGTGCCGTCGCCGCCGTCCCAGCGGATCTTGCCGCGCAGTCCGTAGTTCCAGCCCTTCTGGACTTCCTTGCCGTCATACAGGTTGCGGGCAAAGCCTTTGTCCTGTTCGTCATAGAGGCCGGCGATGCTGACTGAGAGGCCATTTGCGATGCCGCCCGCGAGATAGGCGGATCCGCCCCAGCTCTGATAGTCGCCGTAATGAGCCTGTACGTCCGCGTGGAAATCCTGGGTCGGGTCCTTGGTGGTGACCTGGATAACACCGCCCGTAGCGTTGCGGCCGAACAGGGTGCCCTGCGGGCCCTTGAGCACATCGACTTGCTGGACGTCGGCCAGCTGGAAGATCGCGCCGGTTGAGGTGCCGATATAAACGCCATCGACGTAGGTCGCGACCGGATTTTCGATGCCAGGGCCAGTGGCGCTCGTACCGATGCCGCGAATGCGCGGTTGGCCGAACCCGCCGAGATTGGTGTTGAAATCAAGGGCGGGGGTGAGCTCCTTGAGTGAAATCGTGTCGGTCACGCCTGCGGATGCCAGCCGGCTGGCGCTCATCGACGTGATCGCGACCGGCACGTTCTGGGCGCGCTCGGACCGCTTCTGCGCGGTCACGACGACCTCCTGAAGGCCCTGTGTCACCGTATCTTCGGCCGCGGGTGCTGCGGCGGGTGGAGTGGATGCAGCCGCCGTTTGTGCCGATGCCGGCAAAGCCGGAAACATGACAAGGCAAGCTGTGCTGGCAAGCAACGCGATACGCGCGCGCCGCGAATGCATGATGTGAAGGACAGTCCCTTCCATGATGATCTCCCTCATCCCGGCTCCGTTCTTTCGCCGGGCTTGTTTGAGTTGGCCGAGGCTGGGATTTTCGATCGCCGCACCCTGGTCCGAACTCTATGTTGAAGTCGCTGAACGCCGGCGCGTAGTCGGCCGGATCGTTTCTGAAATCGCCGGGGGCCAATTGTTGGCCCTGCCTCTCAAGGCGCTATCAGTCCGTGAGCTGCCGCATCAAACCCTCCCGAATTTCTCGCAGCGGTATGTGACGTACCGCGGAGCGCCGTCGGAAAATCTGGCACGCGTAAGGTGTCCAGTCGTCCGTATCAGCCCGTCAACGATAAGCCCGCCCGCGCCGGGGGGGTGATCGACATGCGTTATCGAACGATAACTTCTTTGCATCCCCGGCATGAAACCAAGGCGTGCGATTGATAGGAACGCCTCTGCCGATAGCGCCTGTCCTTCCTTCGGAGCCTTGCCCGCGAGCAGGCCGGATGGCGGAAGTGGCGGCAGTAAGATTGACTTAAGATGATTCCAGATATATCTTAGAGCTATCAGAATCGTTTTGGAGTAGGGTGATGCGCCCATTTGGGTGGGGTGGCCGAGAGTTTGGTCGAGGTGGTCGTGGCGGCTGGACCGACGGCGATCTGGACGTGCGAATGCGTGGCGGCCGCGGTGGCGGGCGGCGGCGTATCGTCGATTCAGCCGAGCTGCGGTTGCTGTTGCTGGCGCTGATCGGCGAAAAGGCCTGTCACGGTTACGACCTTATCCGCGCAATCGAGGAGCTGTCGGGCGGCGGTTATGCGCCGAGCCCGGGTATCGTCTATCCCGCGCTCGCCCTGTTGGAGGACCTCGGCCAGATTCTGCCGGCCGAGGCGGAGGGGGCGCGCAAGACTTTTGCGATCACTGCTGCGGGCAAAGCCGAACTCGCCAGCAAGGCTACGGCCGTTGACGCACTGAAGAAGCGGCTCGGAGCGATCGCGACGATGGACCGACAGGTCCACGCGCCGATCCGGCGGGCGATGAACAATCTCAAGATGGTGCTCGCAAACACTGCCTGGAACGACGGGCAGGTCGATCCGCATCAGGTGGCGGAATGCATCGACGAGGCAGCACGCAAGATAGAGCGGCTCGGTTGAGAGCCAGCCGGGGGTTCAAACAAAGATTTCGGAATCCAGGAGACGAAGAGTGAGCATGCAGGGTCAGGAAGCGCAGGCAATCGCCACGAAAAGCAAGGCGGGCAAGAAGGGCGTGATGCTGATGAACCGCATCGGCCCATCGGCATCCGCGCTGTATATCGCCAATGCGGACGGCAGCGACGAGCGGCTCCTGCTGCCCGAAGGCAATATGGATTATCACGCCAGCTTCTCGCCCGACGGCCAATGGGTCACCTTCACGTCCGAGCGTAACGGTGACGGCAATGCGGACATTTTTCGCTGTCGGGTCGACGGCGGCGATGTGCAGCCGGTCGTCTCCACCCCTGCGGTCGAGGATGCCTTCGTGCTCTCGCCCGATGGCAGCAAGGGTGCCTACGTCTCCACGGCTGACGGCTATAAGGCCAATATCTGGGTGATCGATCTCGCGACGGGCGCGCGGACCAAGCTGACCGGGGTCGGCGACGTCGTCGGCGATCCGGAGGCGCCGGATTGCTATTTCCGTCCCGCATGGTCGCCCGATGGCGAATGGATTGCGTTCTCGTCCGATCGCAATACCGCCTGGACCGGCCACAGCGGCGGTCACGGCTGGGAGCATACCCAGGAATTGTCGGTCTATGTGATCCGTCCCGACGGCACCGGATTCCGGAAGGTTGTGTCGAAGGCCGGCTATTGCCTCGGCTCGCCCAAATGGTCGCCCGACGGTAGCCGTATCGTCTTCTACGAGATCGAGACCGAACATACCTGGGGCGCGCGCCGTCCAGAATGGATTGGGCGCTGCGG
>FTDB01002536.1_pt1 | contig 22763 bp, 16 predicted proteins | sample 1639741 | NCBI WGS metagenome assembly FTDB01 (sample SAMEA3914869, study PRJEB12502) | metagenome | biome: forest; material: soil | place: USA | collected 2012-03-12 | depth 0.1 m | reverse complement strand
GGCGATGGCTTCATAGGCCTTGAACTCGTCCGGCGTGACGAAGCGGTCGATGGCGGCGTGCTTGCGCGTCGGCTGCAGGTACTGGCCGATGGTGATGAAGTCGATGCCGGCCGAGCGCATGTCGTCCATGACCTGCATCACCTCTTCGCGCGTTTCGCCCAGCCCGACCATGATGCCCGACTTGGTGAACTGCTGCGGGTCGCGTTCCTTGACGCGCTCCAGGAGGCGCAGCGAGTGGTAGTAGCGCGCGCCGGGGCGGATTTTCAGGTAGTTGCGCGGGACGGTTTCCAAGTTGTGGTTGAACACGTCCGGCTTGCTGTCGATGACGATTTCGGCGGCGCCGTCCTTGCGCAGGAAGTCGGGCGTCAGGATCTCGATGGTGGTGTCCGGCGACTGGGCGCGGATCTGGCGCACCACCTCGGCGAAGTGCTGCGCGCCGCCGTCGGCCAGGTCGTCGCGGTCGACCGAGGTGATGACGACGTGCGACAGCTTCATCAGCGCCACGGTCTCGCCCACCCGGCGCGGCTCGTCGGCGTCCAGCGCCTGAGGCAGGCCGGTCTTGACGTTGCAGAAGGCGCAGGCCCGCGTGCACGTGTCGCCCATGATCATCAGGGTGGCGTGGTTCTTGGTCCAGCACTCGCCGATATTCGGGCAGGCCGCCTCTTCGCACACCGTGACCAGCTTGGCGTCGCGCACGATCTTCTTGGTCTCGTTATAGCCGCCGGAGCCCGGCGCCTTGACGCGCAGCCAATCGGGTTTCTTGAGGATCGGCGAGTCCGGGCGGTTCTGCTTTTCCGGGTGGCGCAGCTCGCGGGCGCTGCTGTCGAGGCGGTTTATGACGGTGACCATAGGACTCGGCTAATACAAAACGGCAGAGTTTTGCCTGTCCCTAATTGGGCTTTTTGCGGTGTAATATCAAGTCAAATCAGCTATAGATTCCGCCATGGATCGGGGATCGCGGGCACGCAAACGCTTGGCCGGCCTGGGCGTTCTGGCGCTCGGGACGGTGGTTTGCGGGCTGTTACTGGCCGGCTGCGACAAGCTGAAAGAGGCGGTCCAGCCCGGCAAGGCGGCGACCGACAGCGCCATTCCGCCCGGCCTGTCGCCGCAGTTCTTCCCGCCGCAGGGCTTCGTCTGGGGCGCCTATCGTCCGGCTAACCTGCCCGAAGTGCGCTACGGCGTCGCCTCCCCGCCCGTCAATCCGACCGCCCAGGTGCTGATCCTGGCCGACGCGTCCTATCCGGCCGAAGTTTATTTCCAGATGGCGCAGCAACTGCTCGACGCCGGCTATGGCGTGTGGCTGCTCGAGGCGCCGGGTCAGGGCGGCGCCGGCCGCTACCTGCTGCAGGGCGAAGCGGTGTTCGCGCCCGACTATCACGATGCCCAGACGGCGGCGCGGCTGTTTATCGCCGACGTCGTCAAGCCCGATCCGGACAAGCCCCTGGTCGTCGTCGGCACGGGCTACAGCGCCATCCACGCCCTGTCCCTGTCGCTCGACCTGAAGGACGCCGACATCCTGGGCTATGTCGCCTACGATCCTTATCTCGGCGGGCCGATCGCGCGTGGCGGGGTGTGGCACGCCGGCGATCCGCCGGGCACCTACTGGGGCGATATCGCCCAGACCTGGCAGAGCGCCAATCCCGGCCTGCGCCTGCGCGTCAAGAGCGATGTCTGGCAGAAGCAGATGGTCAAGGCCTATGAGGCGCTGGACGGCATGCACATGCCGGCGATCGGCGAAAAGGCCCACGCGTCGGTCTTGCTGCTGGAGCCGAAGAACGGGCTGACGGCGGACGCCAATGCGGCGTCGAAGCTGTGTTCGCACGTGGCGCACTGCGTCCTGGCGCCGGGCGACGGGCCGCAGACGCTAGGGGCTTCGGTGGCCTCGTTCGTCGAGGAAGTGCTGCCGAAAGCGAAGTAAGGGTTTTGCGACGAAAAGCACGAAAAGGTCGAAAAGCACGAACTTCAGGGCTTTGCAGCCTCCCGCGCGAAGCGCCTTCCTTGACGCCTTTCCAGGCATCAAGTTTGAAACACAAATGAACGCGAATAGATTTGTGTGCTCTTTCTTGGGCCGAATGGGATTGCGCTGCGCGCGGGCACGATTTTCTAAGGTTCGTGCTTTTCGACCTTTTCGTGCTTTTCGTCGCTAAAATTACTCAAGGATGTGCGGCACGAACCGCGCCAGGTTCGACGTGATCAAGCCATCCTCGCGGATGCCCACTCCGGCCGGTTCGCCGTCGACGATCCAGCTGCCGATCACCGGGTAACGCCCGCCGAAGTCCGGCAGATTGTATAAGCCCTGATAGATCGTCTCGCCGACGTAGGGGCCGTCGCTCTGCGCCACCGCCATGCCGTCGCGCACCACCAGCACATTGCCGCCCTCCCGCGCCAGCAGGGGTTTGCGCACGTACGATGTCCCCGCCGGCGCGTCGCGGCGCGCCCACAGCAGGTTGGGATGGCGCGGGAACAGGTCCCACAGGATGGCCAGGATCGCCTTGTGGCTCCAGATCATCTTCCAGATCGGCTCGATCCACGTCGTGCGCCCGGCGTTCCTAGCGATGTTGCGGCCGAACGGCTCGCGCACCAGCCATTCCCACGGATAGAGCTTGTACAGCGTGCGGATTTCCCGGTCGTCGAGATCGTAGAACCGCGCATCCTGGCCCCAGCCGATATCGCCCATGGTCAGCCGCCGGGCGTCCAGCCCGGCCTCGCGCGCCGTATCCATCAGGTAGGCCGTGGTCACCGTGTCCTCGCCCGCCGCGTCGGCGATATGGGCGAAGTGGACGCGGTCGCCCACCAGATACGGCGCGATGTCGCGCCACTTGGCAATCAGTTTGTCGTGCAGGCTGTTGAACTGGTCGGCGTCCGGAAAGACCTCTTCTTTCCACAGCCACTGCACCACCGCCGCCTCAAGCAGGGATGTTGGCGTATCGCAATTGAATTCAAACAGTTGTGGCGGATTCTTGCCATCGTAGCCGAGATCGAAGCGGCCATAGTTCAGCGCCGGCGGCGCGGCCTTCCACGCCTCGGCGATCAGCGGTTCGCACCAGTCGGGCACGCCGAAGCGCGACAGCAACCGGTTGTCGATAATGTGGTCGCCGGCCTGGACGAACAGATGGTACAGCTCCGCCGTCGCCGTCTCGATGCGCGCCACGTCGTCGCCGTCGAAGACGTAGGCCGCGCTTTCGTCCCAGTAGGGCGCGCCGGACGCCGTATGCCAGACCAGGCCGCAGGCCTCGACCCGGGCGCGCCAGTCGCCGCGCGGCCTCACATCGATGCGGCGCATGGGCTACTCCCCGCCTCCGCCGCCACCATGACCGCCGCCCTCACCGCCGCCGAAGCCCTCGCCCGTGCCGCCGAAGCCGCCGCGGCTGACCCCGCCTTCAGGTGCGGAACCGTAATGGATGCCGGCGTCGGGCGCGCGGGCGCCGTCGGTGATGGCGCCGCCAACGGCCGGGGCGCCCCCGCCGCGGACATAGACCCAGCCGCCTCCGTGGCCGGTCGTGCAGGCGTCGTCGCGCAGCCGCCGGCCATAGCCGTCGCCGCAGATCCGCACGCCGTCGTGATTGTCGCAGCCGGCCAGCATGGCGGCCGAAATCGCCAGCACAGTCGCCAGCGTCGCCTTGTCGATCGATGTCATGAATACGCCCCCCGCGATTCGATGATCCCGAATATAGGCGCTCCCCGGCGCGATTCAAACCGTACCCGGACGGTTAACCCTCTCTCTTTGCCGGTTTTTAAGTGCGTTGCGGTAACGTCGCGCCTGAAACCTATGATGGCGGGCGGAATGCGAAATCTGATCGGGCGTAGTAAAGCGTTCATGCGGGATGTGCGCGGTGCATCGGCGATGCTGCTGGCCCTCTTCCTGCCGGTGCTGATGCTGCTGATCGGCGGCGCCGTCGACTTCTCGCGCATGATGCAGTTGCGCGGCCAGCTTCAGGACGCGTCCGACGCCGCTTCGGTCGGCGCCGTCGGCATCAATTCCGCAGCGTTCAAGGTCGGCGTCGGCATGACCGGCGACGGCGCGATCCCGGCCGGCGTCGCCCAGGCCCAGGCGATCTTCAACACCAATCAGCCGACCAGCAAGGACCTGACGAGCACGACGTTTACAGCCGCCGTCGCCAAGACCGGCACGGTGATCAATTCGACGATCACCGTCCACGCGGTGTACAAGAGCGCCATTCTCGGCCTGTTCGAAACCAACCTGGCCAGCATGCCGATCGACATCACGTCGAAATCGTCGGCGACCGTGCCGCCCTATATCGACTTCTACCTGCTGCTCGATAACACCCCGTCCATGGGGCTGGGCGCGACACCGACCGACATCTCCAAGCTTCAGAGCAATACGCCCTCGTCGGTCTATGGATCGAGCGACGCCAACTGCGCCTTCGCCTGTCATGAGCTGGACAAGCCGTCGCATGGCGTGGGCGAGGACTATTACCACCTGGCCAAGGATCTCGGCGTCACCCTGCGCATCGATGTGGTGCGCGAGGCGACGCAGAACATGCTGGCGACGGCGAGCAACACCGAAACCCTGCCCAACCAGTACCGCATCGCGACCTACGATTTCGGCTATACGGCGGACAGCATCTCGGCGACGGCGCCCGGCGCCTGCAAGATCGGCGACCTGACCCCGGATCTGAGCACCGCCAGCGGCGCCTCGGCCAGCGCGTCTTCCAGCTCAAGCTCGAGCAGCAGTTCGTCCAGCTCGTCCGTCACCGTCAACCCCGCCTGCGGTTCGCTGACCAATACCTCGGCCGGCGACGCCGCGGCCAAGGTCGACCTGATGACGGTGGCCGCGCAGAACGACAATAGCGACCGCCAGACCAACTTCACCTCGGTCCTGAAGGACATGGAACAGAACGTCATCCCGGCCGCCGGCAGCGGGTTGAGCGCGACTTCGACCCAGAAGGTCCTGTTCATGGTCTCCGACGGGGTCAATGACGGCTATGACTGCAGCTATTCCAACGGCAGCTCCTGCCGCCGCATCACGCCGCTGGATATAACGAGCTGTACCGCGCTGAAGGCGCGCGGCGTCCGCATCGCGGTGCTGTACACGACCTATCAGCCGGTGCCGGCCAACAGCTTCTTCGTCTCGTGGGTGCAGAAATACCTGCCGACGTCGACGAACACGACGAGCGCGGTCGCCAATGCCATGCAGTCGTGCGCCTCACCCGGCCTCTATTTCGAGGTCAGCCCCAGCCAGGGCATTTCCGACGCCATGACCGCCCTGTTCCGCAAGGTGGTAACGGTGGTGCGCATCAACGCTTGATGACGGCTTGCTGGCGCAAGCTATCATCAAGCTCGTTTTTCGCTCAGACGCCGCGAGGCTCGCGCAAACGTGCGCGGCGGCCTCCTCGGCGATACCCGTCGCCCTTGCCAAGGCGGAGCCCTGGAGGCGCGAGATACGCGCCTGACCTCGCGTCACATTTTCCCCGCGCCGTATTGAACGCGGTTCAGTATCGGTTAATATGATCGGTCATGGCTGTCGGCCCGCGGGCGGCGGCGTAATCGATAAGGGTCTGCGTACCCGCCGGCGGTGGCCGGTGGGACAACGATCCGAGGGGAGCGGCGCATGGCGCGCGAATTCAAGCCCGAGGACCTCAAGGTCTCGCTGTTCGAGGCCCTGGTGAAGGCCGAGAATGACTACGGCGCGTCGCACGTGATCATCGAGGATCAGGACCGCAAGCCGATGAGCTATGGCCTGTTCATCACCGCCATCTTCGCCTTTTCACGCCTGCTGAAGCGCAATCTCGGCGACGAGGCGCGCGTCGGCCTGATGCTGCCGACCTCGCTCGGTGGCGCGCTCTGCTTCTGGGCGCTGCACGCGCTGGGCAAGGCGCCGGTGATGATCAACTTCACCGCCGGACAGGCCAATGTCCGCGCCGCCGCCACCGTGTCGCAGATCAGGACCGTGCTGACCTCGCGCCGCTTCGTCGATAATGCCAAGCTGGAAGACCTGGCCGAGGCGATGAAGGGCTATGTCCGCATCATCTACCTGGAGGACATCCGCAAGGACGTGACGATCGTCGACAAGGCGATCGCTGCCGTCGCGGCAAAGGTGCCGCTGGCCTTCGCGGCGAAATCGAAGCCCAGCGATATCGGCGTCATCCTGTTCACCTCGGGCAGCTTCGGCAGCCCGCGCGGCGTCGTGCTGACCCAGGCCAACCTGATCGCCAATTGCCGCCAGATCCAGGCGCATATCGACCTCGATCCGGAATGGACCATCTTCAACCCCATGCCGATCTTCCATTCGCTGGGCCTGCTGGGCGGGCTGATCCTGCCGCTGCTGACCGGCATGCGCGTGCTGAACTATCCGTCGCCACTGCACGTCAAGCAGATCCCCGGCCTGATCCGCGACTCGCGCGCCGCCCTGCTGTTCTCGACCGACACCTTCCTCAACCAGTATGCCCGCCAGGCCGAGCCCGATGACTTCAAGTCGTTGCAGTTCATCGTCTGCGGCGCCGAGAAGGTGCGCGAGGAAACGCACAAGCTGTTCGCCACGCAGTTCGGCGGCATTCCGATCGTCGAAGGCTATGGCGTCACCGAGTGCTCGCCGGTGGTGGCCGTCAACAATCCGTTCAACAACCACTATGGCACGGTCGGCCAGGCCCTGCCGCGGATCGAGACGCGGCTGGAGCCGGTTGAAGGCATAGCTGATGGTGGGCGGCTTTTTGTCAAAGGCCCCAATATCATGGCCGGATATATTAATGCGGATTCTCCGGATGTGGTCGAATCGCCCAAGGACGGCTGGCACGACACCGGCGACATCGTCAATATCGACGCCGAGGGCTTCATCCGTATCCTGGGCCGCGCCAAGCGCTTCGCCAAGATCGCCGGCGAGATGGTGTCGCTGACCGCCGTCGAGCATATCGCCGAACAGGTGTGGCCGGACAACCGTCACGCCGTCGTCGCCGTCTCCGACGACAAGAAGGGCGAACGCCTGATCCTGATCACCGACCACCCCGACGCCGATGTCGGCCGCCTGACCGACTGGGCCAAGCTGAACGGCACGCCCGTGCTAGCCATCCCCAAGCGCATCGTCAAGGTGCCGGCGGTGCCGGTCTTGGGTTCGGGCAAGACCGACTATGTCACGCTGCAAAAGCTGGCGGAAACCGAGGCTAAAGCCGCATAACTTGCGTTGCGAAAGTGACTTTGGGAATTGCTGTACGGATGTTGGAGCTTATCCGGAGGTCTTGAGTGTCGGCAATCCGATGTCTTTTTGAAACACAAATGGACGCAAATAAACGCAAATAGAATCGCGCGAAGCGCCTTTCCTTACGTGGCCGCAGCGCATGCGAGACGGCGCTTCGCGCATTTTGGAAATGACTTTCTTATTTGCGTTTATTTGCGTCCATTTGTGTTTCAAATAACCTGCCTGAGCCAGCCCCGTGGACGCCGCCGGCCTGATGTTTTCCGTATCGTCGCGCGCCACCTCCTAATTGCGCCCTGATGACCGCCGGCACGATAGTCGGCTGTTATGTTATACGAATTCGTCACGCGGCCGCTGATCGCCGGGAACTGGAAAATGCACGGGCTGAAGGCGCAGCTCGGAGAGATCTGCGCGATGGCCGCCACGGCCGCCGAGGCGCCGGACGTCGACATCCTGATCTGTCCGCCGGCGACGCTGATCGAGCGCGCCGTCCGGGCCGCGGCCGGCCGGCTGCTCATCGGCGGCCAGGATTGCCACAGCGAGGTCTCGGGCGCCTTTACCGGCGACGTCAGCGCCCGGATGCTGAAGGACGACGGCGCCTCGGCGGTGATCGTCGGCCACTCCGAACGCCGCAAGGCCCATGGCGAGACCGACGCGATCGTGGCCGCCAAGGCGCGCGCCGCCCGGCAGGCCGGCCTGATGGCCATTATCTGCGTCGGTGAAGCCGGGGCCGATCGCGACGCGGGGCGGGCCCTGGCGGTCTGCGCCCGGCAGGTCGTGGCCAGCGTGCCGCGCGGGATGGGCGGCGCCGACTGCGCCATCGCCTACGAACCCTTGTGGGCCATCGGCCAGGACGAGGCGGCGAACCCCGAAGCCATCGTCGAGATGCACGGCCATATCCGGCAAACCCTGATCCGCCATCTCGGCGCGACGGGGGCTTTGGTGCGTATCCTCTACGGCGGCTCGGTGACGGGCGAGAATGCGGCGGGCATCCTGTCCCTGCCGGAGGTCAATGGCGCCCTGGTCGGCCGTGAAAGCCTCTCCTTCGCCCCTTTCGAAGCGATTATCCGCGCGGCGGCGGCCGTATCTCACCCTAAGGACATACGATATGCCAAATCCTGATCTCGCCCAGGTCGCCGCCCGCCTGATGGTCGACGGCAAGGGGCTGCTGGCCATCGACGAAAGCACGTCGACGGCCGACAAACGCTTTGCTGCCGCCGGTATCCCGAAGACCGAAGAGATGCGCAGGCAATGGCGCGAACTGATTATCACCACGCCGGGGCTGAACGCGGCGATCAGCGGCGTCATCCTCTACGACGAAACCATCCGCCAGACGACGCGCGACGGCGTGCCCTTCATCGACGTCCTGAACGCGGCCGGCATCGTCATCGGCATCAAGGTCGACAAGGGCACGGTGCCGCTGGCCGGGCATCCGGGCGAGACCTTGACCGAGGGGCTGGACGGCCTGCGCGAACGCCTCAAAGACTATCGCGACATGGGCGCGCAGTTCGCCAAATGGCGCGCGGTGGTCCCCATCGGGCCCGATCTGCCGACGCCGGCCGGACTGGACGCCAATGCCCACGGCCTGGCGCTATATGCCGCCCTGTGCCAGGAGGCCGGTCTTGTCCCCATCGTCGAGCCCGAAGTGCTGATGGACGGCGGCCATAGCCTGGAACGTTGCGAGGCGGTGACGCGCCGGACGCTGGATGTCGTCTTCGCCCACCTCAAGGTCCAGGGCGTCGCGCTGGAGGGCATGCTGCTCAAGCCCAACATGGTCCTGCCCGGTCTCGACGCGCCCGCGGCAACGGCGGAGGCCATTGCCGACGCGACGGTGACCTGCCTGCGCGAAACCGTGCCGGCGGCCGTCGCCGGCATCGCCTTCCTGTCGGGCGGCCAGACGGGGCCGGAGGCCTCGGCGCGGCTGAACGCCATGCACGCGCCGGGAACGCCCCTGCCCTGGCCGCTGACCTTTTCCTTCGGTCGCGCCATCCAGGAACCGGCGCTCGATATCTGGCACGGCGACGCGGCCAATACACGGGCCGCGCAGGAAGCCCTGCTGCATCGCGCCCGGCTGGACAGCGCCGCCCGGCGTGGCGCATATACGACCGAGATGGAAAAAGATCCGGTGGTATTGGCATGAGCCTGAGTTTCCCCGCGGCCGCCGGCCGGCCGCAGCTTTACCTGTTTCGCCATGGCCGGACTGAATGGTCGGCGTCGGGCCAGCATACGGGGCTGACCGATATTCCGCTGACCGGCGAAGGCGAAGACCAGGCGCGGCGCCTGGCGCCACGCCTGAAGGACCTGTCCTTCGATCAAGTATTGACCAGCCCCCTGCAGCGCGCCCGGCGGACGGGCGAGCTGGCTGGCCTCGGCGCGCAGATGCAGGTCGAGCCCGGCCTGGCGGAATGGGACTATGGCGACTTCGAGGGGCTGACCTCGGCGCAGATCCGCGAACGCCGGCCGGGATGGAACGTCTTCAGGGACGGCGCCCCGAATGGCGAGACGCCGGAAGCGGTTGCGGATCGCGCCGACCGGCTGATCGCCCGCCTGGAGGCCATGACGGGGCGCATCGCCCTGTTTTCCCACGGGCATTTCAGCCGCGTCTTCGCCGCCCGCTGGCTGGGCCGGTCGATCGAGCTGGGGCAGCATTTCATCCTGGGCGAAGCGGCGATGAACGTGCTGGGCTACGATCCCGGCCGTCCGGACGTGCGCGTCATCTCCTTATGGAATTTGCCGCCCGATATCTAGGGTCAAATATTCAGGATCAGGCATGGAATAAAGCGCCGATTGACTTGCCCGGCCTTTCCAGCCTAAAGCGAGTCATGGCCCCACGCGCGCGAACCTCGGTATCGTCGCACCCGGAACTGCGGTTCTGGGCGTGCTTCGCCGTGGTCATGGCGCTGCTGACCCAGGTCTTCTTTCCGCCCCAGGTCATGGCCGCCGACACCGCCCATGGCCCGGCCATGGTGCTGTGCTCGGCCGGGCTCGACGCCGCGCCGATCGCCGCCGACCCGATCCTGGCCAAGGTGTTCATCAAGCTGCACAAATCGGGCCTGCAAGGGCTGAAGTGCGCCAACTGCGTCCTGGCCTCGATCACCGCCGTCGCCACGCCGGACCAGACCTTCGTCCCGGCCGTCTATCGCGTCACCTGCGCCGACTTCCGCCCGGCCGCCGTATCGGCCCCGGTCGGCGCCCGCGCCCCGCCACGGCCCTTCTCCTGCGGCCCGCCGTCCTTCGCCTGAGCCTTTCGCCCGCGCGCCGGTCTTCGACCGTGCGTGCGCGTCTGCTTATGCCAAGGATGGAATATATCCGTGAAATCAATTTCCTATACCGCGCTTTTAATAGCGCTTATGAGCACGCCCGCCTTCGCCGAAGGTCCCACCGAAGTCGTCGTCAAGGGCCATAGGCCCGAACGGCCACCGGCCACGACCGAGACCGTCACCGCCCAGGAGATCGGCCGCACGACCAATGTCGTCACGCCCGAAGATGCCCTGCGTTATCTGCCGAATATACTTATCCGTCAAAGGCATATAGGCGATACTCAATCTCCCGTGACAACCCGGACCTCGGGCGTCGGTGCCTCGGCGCGCAGCCTGATCTATGTCGACGGCATCCTGATCTCGGCGCTGATCGGCAATAACAACACCTCGGCCTCGCCGAAATGGGGCCTGGTCCCCGCCGAAGCCATCGACCGCGTCGACGTCATGTATGGTCCGTTCAGCGCCGCCTATCCCGGCAACGCCCTGGGCAGCACGATCAGCATCGTCACGCGCATGCCGGCGGCGCGCGAAGGGTCGATCGAGGTCCAGGGCGCCAGCCAGGCGTTCAGGCTATATGGCGACAAGGCCGATTACGGCACCGGCCGCATTGCCGCCGCCTATGGCGACCGCATCGGCCGCTGGGCCTTCCGCATCGGCGGCAATCATCTCGACAGTCACGCCCAGCCGCTGGGCTACGCCACGGCCACCGTGCCGTCGGGGGCGAGCGCGGCCGGGACGGCGGTCACCGGGGCCTTCGACGACAGAAACCGCGCCGGCGCGGCGATCAAGGTGCTGGGTTCGACCGCCCTCGAACACCAGGTCCAGGACAATGTCTCGGGCCGCCTGACCTATGAGGTGAGCCCGAACGTCACTGCGGCCTATACGGCCGGCCTGTTCCGCAATCATGACGCGGCCAGCGTCGACACCTTTCTGCGCGATGCCGGTGGCAATCCCGTCTATGCGGGCGCGATCAACATTGATAATAAAACGTTTACCCTAGCGCCTTCGGCCTTCTCCGGCGGCGTCTACGATCTGCAGGAAAGCCAGATGGCGCAAGCGATTGCGCTGTCATCGCACAGCGGCGGCCGCTTCGATTTCGACCTGACGGCGACGGGATTCAGCTATCTCGATAGCCACCAGCGCGGCCCGTCCTTGGCCCTGCCCGCGGCCCTGGCTGGCGGCGCCGGAACCGACGCGGTGCTCGACGGCACCGGCTGGACGACGCTCGACGCCAGGGGCGTCTGGCGGCCGTCCGGGGCCGATGGCGAACACGTCATCAGCTTCGGCGCGCACCAGGACGACTTCCACCTGAAGAGCCGCACCTTTGCCGTGGCCGACTGGCGCGGCGGCGATGACGGCGCGTTGAAATCGGCCAGCCTGGGCCGCACGCAGACCCGGGCCCTGTGGGTGCAGGACGCCTGGCGCTGGAGCCCGCAGGTCACGGCCACGCTGGGCCTGCGGGCCGAGACCTGGCGCGCCTGGGACGGGCTGAACCTTTCCATCGCGCCCGCCCTGACCGCCGTCCAGCCGCGCCTGACCGCCTCGGCCCTGTCGCCCAAGGCGGTGATCGCCTGGACGCCGGACGCCTGGACCTTCAAGGCGTCGCTGGCCCAGGCCTGGCGTTTTCCGACGGTGTCGGAGTTGTATCAGGCGATCACCACGGGGACGACGCCGTTCGTGCCGAACCCCAACCTGCGTCCGGAACGTGCCGTCTCGGCCGAGCTGAGCGCCGAACGCGCCTGGCGCGGCGGCAATGGGCGGGTGTCGGTCTTCAGCGAAGGCATCGCCAACGCCCTGGTGTCGCAGACCCCGGTCGGCGCCACGGCGGCCTTCGTGCAGAATGTCGACCGCACCCGCGCGGTGGGTGCCGAGTTTTCCGGCGCGCAGCAGTGGGGGCCGGTCGCGCTGTCGGGCTGGGTGACCTGGGTCGATGCGCGCACGGTCAAGGACGCCGCCCTGCCCGCCGCGGCCGGCAAGGCCCTGCCGCAACTACCGAAGTGGCGCGGCGCGGTGACGGCCACCTGGTCGCCCGCGCCGCGCTGGGACGTCGCCCTGGCCGCGCGCTACAGCGACCGCGCCTACGGCACGATCGACAATTCCGATGCGCACGCCAACACCTATCAGGGCTTCAGCGGCTTCTTCGTCGCCGACGTCCACGCGCGTTACCGCATCGACCGGCACCTCAGCGCCGATGTCGGCGTCGATAACCTGAACGGCCGCCGCTACTTCCTGTTCCACCCCTTCCCGCAGCGCACGGTGATCGCGTCGCTGAAATACAGCCTGTGAGGTCTCTCATGAAAAGCTTCGTCATCGCCGCCCTGGCGGTACTGGCCGCGCCGGCCGCCGCCCCGGCTCACGTCGTCTTCGCCACGCCCCGGGCGGCGGCGGGGACCAGCGTCGCCGGCGCCTTGCGCGTCACGCACGGCTGTTCGGGATCGGCGACCGTGTCGCTGCGCGTCGAGATTCCCGAAAGCGTTACCGGCGCCCGGCCCCAGGCCAAGCCCGGCTGGACGATCAACATTGATCGTGTGCCGCTGAAGACGCCGGTGCCGGGCGAAGGCGGGCGCATGCAGACCGACCGGGTCAGCGCCATCACCTGGACCGGCGCCCTGCCCGACGACGAGTTCGACGATTTCGTCGTCCTGCTGAAGCTGCCGAAGACCGCCGGGCCGCTCTATTTCCCGGCGACGCAGGTATGTCAGGCCGGCCGTGCCGAGTGGCGGGACGTCCCTGTGGCGGGGCAGAAGGCGGTACATCCGGCGCCGGTACTGACCGTCACCCCGGCGGATGGGATGGCCGACATGCCCGGCATGGACATGGGCCTTATGGGACATTGACCTTCGGTACCTAGCGTCTTCAAAAAGAGAGAAGAATTAGCCACGGATAAGGCACGGATGCGCTTCGCGCACACGGATTTCAGGGGCGCTCCGTGACCACCGGTGAAACGCCGATATCCGTGTCGCCGCATAGCGGCGATCCGTGCCTTATCCGTGGTAAAAATCTTTCTTGCCGGCTGTGAAAACGTCGCCCGAAAGGGTAGCGTAAGCCCATAACAGGGAGCGGCGACGGAATGGAAAAGCGGGCGATCGGGCCGGATATCCTGCGGGGCCTGGCGATCCTCCTGGTGGCCGGCACCCATATGAGCAATCCCGACCTGCCCGACGCGTTTTCGACGACGATCGTCTATTTCGGCTGGCTGGGCGTCGACATCTTCTTCGTCCTGTCCGGCTATCTGATCGGCACCGAGCTGCTGAGGCCGGTCGTGGCCGGCAACACGCCCGACCTGCGCGTCTTTTACCTCAAGCGCTGCCTTCGTATCCTGCCGGCCTTCTGGCTGGTCCTGGCCGCCTATCTGGCCTTTCCGGCCTTGCGCGAAGGGACCACCATGGCGCCGGCCTGGCGCTTCCTGACCTTCACGCTGAACTTCGGCCTCGATATCCGCACCATGCGTACCTTCAGCCACGCCTGGTCGCTGTGCGTCGAGGAGCACTTCTACCTGCTTCTGCCGGCGGTGATCCTGCTGCTGCACCGCGTGCGCCAGCCGTGGCTGCCGGCCGCCCTGGCCGTGGCCCTGATCGCCGGCGGCATGGCGCTGCGCCATGGCCTCTGGGCGGAGTGGAAGGCGTCGGGCGGCCACACGGTCGACTTCATGAAGGCGATCTATTACCCCAGTTATACGCGCTTCGACGGCCTGGTGCTGGGCGTGGCCATGGCGGCGCTGCGGCTGTTCCACCGTGACGCCTGGAGCCACTATGCGCGGCCCGGACTGACCGGGCCCATAGGCGCGCTGTGCCTGGGCGTCGCGGTGTGGCTGGTCGAGCAGGAAGGGTTCATCCTGGGCGAGCTGGGATCGACCGTGGTCTATCCGCTGTTCGCGCTGGGCGTCGCCTGCATCCTGGCCGCGGCGCTGGAATTGGAGGCCCGGTTGCAATGGGCGCGGTGGAGCGGCCTGGGCTTCATCTCCGCCATCTCCTACAGCCTCTACCTGGTGCAGAAGATGGTCTTCCACGCCGACGACCTGTGGCTGCCGGCGGCGTGGCTGCACGGCTGGACGGCCGTGGCGATCTATTACGCCACCGCCATCGCCGCGGCGACCGTGCTGTACCTTGCAGTCGAACGCCCGGTGCTGACGCTGCGGCGGCGCCTGCTCACACGTCTCAACGGAAGCGTGGCTGCAGGCGAAGCGTGAAGTCGCCGCTGAACGGCTGGCCTGTCGTGGTGCTCAGCACATTGTCCTCGGGCATATGGCCCTTGGACGGTCGTCCGGCGACGGCCGACAGGAGGCTGAACCGGCCGGGATGAGCGGCGTCGGCATAGAACCAGCCGTTATTCTCGATCCGCGCGCCGTCGATATCGAGCCAGCGCATGGCCTTGGTCCCGGTGAACGCCTCGCTGCCCGGGCGCGACCACACGCCCAGCGGTGTGGCGGCCTTTTCGTCCGGGAAGGCGTCGAGCGGTCCCAGGCCCAGCCAGCGCACGGTCTTGCCCCACGGCGCGTCGAAAGCCATGCCGACGAAGGGCAGCCATTGGATCTGCACCTGCGGGCGCAGGCTGTAGTGGACGTGCAGCGCGCCCGTCGTATCGACGGCGTAGTCGTAGTCGGCGGTGAAGCCGTCCTTGTCGTCGACCGTATAGGCGACGCTGGCGCGGATATCGACGCCGCCGCCGGTCCTGACGACCTTCCAGGCGGTGGCCCTGGCGGTATAGACGTTGAGGTCGGGCGGGGTCTTGACGTTCTTCAGCACCGTCTCGTTGGCGTTGAGCGGCCGCCAGATCGTCGGGTGCAGGCCGGTCAGGGTCTCTTCGCCGGCCGAGGCGCTGGCCAATTGCCCGGTCGCCGGGTCGAAGACGTAGCGGACGGCGCCCGCGGTCACCGTGACCTGGGCGCCTTCCGCGACGTCGACCGGGACCGGCACAGCGTGGGGCACGGGATGCGGTGGCGTCAGCAGTTCGACCGAACGCCGGGTGATCTCCGAACCGTCCGGGCGTTTGAAGGTCAGGGCGACGGTGTAGGTCGTGCCGGGTTGCGACGCGCCGATGGCGGTGACCGGTACGCTGAGTGGTCGTGACGTGTGCGGCTGCGCGGAAACCGACACCGTGCCGCCGGCCAGCTTGCGGTCGTCGGCCATCAGCGTCCAGTCGATGCTGACCGTCTTCAGGTCGGTGAAGTCGAAATCGTTGCGGATGGGAATAGATATGGCCGTTTGTTTAGGTAATACCTTAACTTGGCTGACCGCCGGAAAAGCCTGGGCATAGACCGCCTGGGTCTCCCAATAGTCGCGGGTGGGCTGGCGGTAGCTGTCGACGATGCCGTCCCAGCCGTCGGGCACGACCTCAAGCTGGCTGTCGAGATGGCCGTCGGCGGCACGCGTGCGCAACTCGATGCCCTGGTCTGCCCACATCCAGATGGCGCCGCCCGCCCCGGTCGCGTGCTGGGTCAGGGCCTTCCAGCGGTCTTCCAGGCCGCCGAAGCCGTCATTGCCGTAGGCGTGGGTATATTCGGTGGTGATGATCGGCCGTGTCGCGGCCTTGCCCAGGGCGTCGTATTCCTTGGCCGTGTAATAGTGCGGCGCCAGGATGTCGATTTCGGGCGGCAGCCACAGGTCGGCGCGCCATGGCATCAGCACCGGGCGTGTCGGGTCCAGCCCCTTGACCATGCGGATCGACGCCATGTGCAGCGCTGTCAGCGGGTCTTCGTTGCCGATCGACCACAGGATGATCGAGGGGTGGTCGATGTCGCGCTGGACCGTCTCCAGCGAGCGCAGAGCCACGGCGTCGGTATAGGACGGATCGTTGGCGGCATTGCCGCCCTCGCCCATCGGCACCTCGTCGTCGACATAGAAGCCCATCCGGTCGCACAGGTCGAGGAAGCCCTCGGCCGGCGGATAGTGCGAGGTGCGGATGAAGTTGATATTGGCGGCCTTCATCGTCGTCAGATCCTGCAGCCAGTCCTTTTCGGTGGTGGCGCGGCCGACGTCGGGATACTCGTCGTGGCGGTCGACGCCGCGCAGCTTCACCGCCACGCCGTTGACGCGGAAGACGCCGCCCGCCGTCGAGATCTGACGGAAACCGACCTTCAGGTCGCGCGTGTGCACCACCTGACCGCCTTCGAGCAGGTCGACCTTCAGGTCGTAGAGGTCGGGCGTTTCGGCGGTCCAGTGGGCCGGGCGCGTCACGTGGAAGTCGACGGCGGTCTCGCGGTCGGTCTGGTAATGCGCCGGGACGTCGATATCGGACGTCTTGACCACGTGGCCCGCCTTGTCAGTCAGGGTCAGCCGCAGCTTGTACGGATCGCCCGGGCCGACATAGTTGCCGGGCACCTCGCTCCTGTGGGCGTCGCCGACCATGACGCGGACCTTCAGGTCGGCGTCATGGAATTTCGTGTCGAATGTCGTCTGGGCGTCGACGCGGTCGAGCCAGCGCTTCTTCGACATGGCTTCCAGCGTGACGTCGCGATAGATGCCGGGCAGCGTCCAGTCGTCATTGGTGTCGAATTCGTAGTCGTGCTGGGCCTGGCGCACGCGCACCGCCAGGACATTGTCGCCCTTCTTCAGCTTCGACGTCACGTCGTAGGCGAAGCTGGTAAAGCCCGAGTCATGGCGGCCCAGCGGTTCGCCGTTCAGCCACACCTCGGCCGACGACCACACGCCGCCGAAATGCAGCAGCACGCGTTTGTCACCCCAGTCGGCCGGCAGGGTGAAGCGGTCGATATAGAAGCCCTGGCTGGCCGTCTCGTCTTTCTTGAACGGTTTGTAGTGCGGCGGCTCGAAGCCTTGCAGCGTCCAGTTCGACGGCACCGGAATGGCCGTGAAACGCTCGCCCGGCGCGAAGTCCGGCGCCTGGAAGCCTTTCAGCGCCTCGGCCGCGTTCTCGTCCTTGGCCAGGGCGAACGACCATGTGCCGTTCAGCGACAGCGTCCCTTGCGCGGTCTCCTGGGCGGCGGCGTGTCCGGCCAGGGCCGACAACGCGCTGAAGGCCAGCAGCCAGCGATGGAGAGATGGGCGTTTGGTCATGGCGGTTCCCTGTATTCTGTTCTTGTCAAACGCGTAACACAGGTCTGGCCGTTGCGGAATTGCGCGTTTTTGCTTCAAACTGACCGGCATCATGACTTGCGAATGGCAAGTCATTTATGGTTGCGGATCGCAAGTGAATTTGGCTTGCAAATGGCAAGCCGTGAAAAGATTGCCGTTGTAACGGAAGTGTCGTAAAGCGTGCTTATGATACATTGTATCACTTGAGGAATGCATCATGCCCATCGGCTCTCTCGACCGCCGCGCCCTGCTGTTCGGCGCCACCAGCCTGGCCCTGCTCGCCCGTCCCGTCCTGGCCCAGGTGGCGGCCAACGGGCCCTTCACCCAGGGCGTGGCCAGCGGCGATCCGGCGGCCGACGGCTTCGTTATCTGGACGCGCCTGGCGCCCGACCCGCTGGCCGCCGACGGGCTGGGCGGCCTGCCGGGGCCGGCCGATGTGCGCTGGACCGTCTATGCCGACGATGCGCTGACGCAGGCGGTGGCCAAGGGTGTGGCGACGACCTCGCCCGATAGCGCCCATACCGTGCACATCGAGGTCGGCGGGCTGAAGCCCGACCGCTTCTACTGGTACCGCTTCGATGCCCTGGGCGCGCAAAGCCCCGTCGGCCGCGCCCGCACGATGCCGCTGGAGACCGCGCAACCCAAGGCGCTGAAGCTGGTCTACGCCTCGTGCTCGCACTACGAGATGGGCTATTTCAGCGCCTATCGCCACATGGCCACGGAAAACCCCGACTTTGTCATGTTCCTGGGCGACTATATCTACGAGTACAGCGAAAAGAACGCGTCGAAGATCGTCCGCCGCCACGAGCAGATGCCCGACGTGCGCACCCTGGCGCAGTTCCGCAACCGCTATGCGCTGTATCGCACCGACAAGGATCTTCAGGCCCTGCACGCCGCGACCTCGGCCCTGATCACCTGGGACGACCACGAGGTGCAGAACGACTATGGCGGCTTCCTGTCGGAATATATGGACGACGACGTCAATATGCCGGCGATCCGCGCCGCGGCCTACCAGGCCTTCTACGAGATGATGCCGCTGCGCCGCACGTCGCGCCTGATCGGCAGCGGGATGCAGATCTACAAGGGTTATCGCTTCGGGCGCCTGGCCGAGATCAACATGCTGGACGGCCGCCAGTACCGCTCGGCCGCCGCCTGCCCCAATGGCCAGGCGCGCAAGGGCCACGTCGTCACCGACGCCTGCACCGTGCGCACCGATCCCGCCCGCTCGATGCTGGGCTTCCCGCAGGAGCACTGGCTCTATGACCGCTTCGCCAGGACCCAGGCGCGGTGGAACCTGGTCGGCCAGGATCTTTTGGTCGCGGCGTTCAAACAACAGGGCAAGGACATGGCGGGCAATGCGATCACCGGCCACTGGACTGACGCCTGGGACGGCTATCCGGCGACGCGCGACCGCCTGCTGGCCGCCATGCAGCACAGCCGGCTGCGCAATCCGGTGATGCTGGGCGGCGATATCCATTCCTATTGGGCGACCGAGTTGAAGCCCGATTTCGACGATCCGAAATCGCCGGTGGTGGCCACCGAATTCGTCGGCACCTCGATCACCTCGGATCCCGGCCCGGTCGAGCCGGTCCGCGCCATGCTGCCGGAAAATCCGCACGTCAAATATTACAACGGCGGCACCCACGGCTATGTCTGCGTCGACGTCACGCCCGACCGGCTGGAAGCGCGCTTCCGCGCGATTTCCGACCGCCGCGATCCCAACGCCACCATCTCGACCGAAAAGGCCTTCGCCGTGGAAAACGGCGTTGCGCGGGTGAACATGCTATAGGCTTGCCGCGAAACCGGTCAGGCCTCGACCTCATTGACGACGGTGATCCGGCGGGCGCAGCGCCGGCACCGGCCGCCCGCTTCGAAGGTCAGGCGTTCGATTTCGAAGCCCAGCCCGGCCGCCGCGACGGCCAGATCGGCCGGGACGGCCAGCGGGATCTCCGCGCTGTCGCCGCAGGCGCCGCATACCAGGAAGGCCGCATTGGCCGTCGCCGCGCCGGGCGCGCAGGCGACAAAGGCGTTCAGGGTTTCGATGCGGCGGACGAGTCCCAGCCCTTCCCAGAATTTCAGCGCGCGATAGACGGTGATCGGGCTGGCCTGGCCGTGGCTATGGAAGCGTTTGGCCAGGTCGTAAGCTTTCACCGGGCCCGCCGCCTGCAACACCAGTTCCAGCGTGCGCAACCTCTGGTCCGACAGCCGCGCCCCCGTCCGCGCGCACAGAAGCCGGGCCTGAAACAGGCGGTGCGTCACGTCCGTGGTGGTCCCGGCAACACTCAATTCTCCGTCTCTCCAAGGCACAGGATACCGCTCGCGATTTCGCTGCGGCGCAAAAATCACGATGGCCGGATTTCGCGGCTGCGGCCGCTTGACTCATATTATGTTATTACATAACAGTCGTGGTGACAATCCTAATCGCTGTTCAGAGAGAGGCCCCGATGTCACCTGTCCACCCCGCCGTCCCTAACCCCAAATCCCTGGCCTTGCTGCGCAAAATCCTGATCACCGGCGTCTCGCTGGGCGCCCTGGCCGCCGGTCACGCCCTGGCCCAATCGGCCGATGACTCAGTGCCGACCGAGGTGATCATCCGCACCCAGAAGCTGGATGCAGCGCAGCAGATCATCCAGCCGGATACCGGTGTGTCGAAATACGTCCTGCCCGACACGCTGATCCAGGCCCTGCCCGGCGGCGACAATGTCGGCCTCAATCAGGTCATCCTGCAGGCGCCCGGCGTCGCCCAGGACAGCTATGGCCAGTTGCACGTGCGCGGCGACCACAACAATATCCAGTTCCGCCTCAACGGCGTCATCCTGCCCGAGGGCCTGTCGAACTTCGGCCAGGTGCTGAGCCCGCGCTACGCCGCCTCGATCCAGCTGAACACCGGCGCCCTGCCCGCCGAATACGGCCTGCGCACCGCGGCCGTCATCAACATCACCACCAAGACCGGGCTGCAGAACGGCGGCACGGTTTCGGTCTATGGCGGCAGCCACGGCGATTTCGAGCCGTCGGTCACCTATGGCGGCCATAGCGGCAACGATACCTATTTCGGCTCGCTGAGCTACCAGCAGAACGACCTGGGCATCGAAAGCCCGTACAATACGTCGTCGAGCCCGCTGCACGACCGTACCCACCAACTGCTGGGCTTCGGCTATTACAGCCACATCATCGACGATTCGAGCCGCGTCTCGCTGATCGCCGGCGTCTCGGACCAGACGTTCCAGCTGCCGAACACGCCGGGCTTGAACTCGGTCGACGACGGCACCGGCTATGCCGTCAACGGCGTACCGTCGTTCGTCAGCGACACCATGACGTCGCGGCAGAAGGAAACGACCGACTACGTCGTCGCCTCGTACCTGAAGACCGCCGGCGCCTTCACCGGTCAGGTGTCGCTGTATGGCCGCACCTCGCACCTGATCTATACGCCGGACTGGGATGCCGAATTGGCCTTCAACGGCATCGCCCAGGCGGCCGACAAGAAGGACACCACCTTCGGCGTGCAGGCCGAAGGTGCCTGGGTGCTGAACGACCGTCACACCTTCCGCGCCGGCCTGATCGCCTCGACGGAAAAGGCGACCAGCGCCACGGTCAGCCACGTCTTCATGCTGGACGACGACGGCAATCCGACCTCGGACGTGCCGACCGTCATCGACGATAATTCCGACAAGACGCAAAACACCTGGAGCGTCTACGCTCAGGACGAATGGAAGCCGTTCGACCAATTCGTGCTGAACTACGGCCTGCGTTACGACAAGCTGCAATCCTACCGCACCGAAGACCAGTTGAGCCCGCGCATCAACTTCGTGTGGACGCCGCAGTGGTTTTCGGCCATCGGCACGACGACGATCCATGGCGGCTATGCCCGCTATTTCACACCGCCGCCTTTCGAGTTGATCGCCTCGAACACGCAGAGCAAGTTCGCCGGCACCTCGTTCGACATTTCCGGCCAGAACGACCTGCCCTTCGCCCAGCGCGACAACTATTACGACCTGGGCATCCAGCAGAAATTCGGCGCCCACCTGACGCTAGGCGTCGACAGCTACGAACGCGTCGCCCGCTACCTGATCGACGAAGGCCAGTTCGGCGCGCCGATCATCCTGACGCCGTTCAACTACAAGTACGGCCGTAACCGCGGCACCGAATTCACCGCCAATTACGACAACGGGCCGTTCACCGCCTATGCCAGCCTGGCCATCGCCAAAGCCCAGGGCCGGCAACTGGCGTCGTCGCAGTTCAACTTCGCGCCCGACGACCTGGCCTATGTCCAGGATCACTTCATCTATGTCGACCACGACCAGACGACGTCGGGATCGGCCGGCGTCACCTATCGCCTGGGCGGGACGACCCTGGCGCTGGACGCCCTCTACGGTTCGGGCCTGCGCACCGACAGCGATATTCCCAATGGCGCCCGCCTGCCCGACTACGTCCAGGTCAATGCCAGCGTCAGCCACCATTTCGACTGGGCCGGCGGTCTGGATGCCCGCCTGGATGTCATCAACCTGACCGACCGGGCCTATGAGATCCGCGACGGCGGCGGCATCGGTGTCGGCGCGCCGCAGTGGGGACCGCGCCGCGGTGTCTTCGTCGGCCTGAGCAAGGCGTTCTGATTGCGGATTGCAAGTGTTATCGCTTGTACTTTGCAAGCCGTGACAACGCTGAACGTATCGGGGTCCGGGGCCTGTGGCCCCGGCTCTTTCCCTTCAATAGAAAAGCCCCGCCGAAGAGGCGGGGCTTTTCTATTGAAAAAGAAGACGTGGGGCCACGGGCCCCACACCCCATGCGTTACAGGTTGATCATGCGCCCGTCGGCGTCCAGCGACGCTTCCAGGATCGCTTCCGACATCGTCGGGTGCGGGAACACCGTCCCCTGCAGATCTTCTTCCGTCGCCTCCATGGTGATCGCCAGGCAGAAGCCCTGGATCATCTCGGTGACGTTGGCGCCGATCATGTGCGCGCCCAGAAGCGCGCCGGTCTTCTTGTCGAAGACCACCTTGCAGAAGCCGCCCGGCTCACCGGCGGCGATCGCCTTGCCGTTGGCCTTGAACGGGAAGCGGCCGACCTTGACGTCGTAACCCTTGTCCTTGGCGCCCTGTTCGGTCAAACCGACCGAAGCGACTTCCGGAGTCGCATAGGTGCAACCCGGGATCGGGGGGTTGAGGTTGGACAACTTCTTGCCGGCGATGTAGTCCGCCGCGTGCACGGCTTCGTGCGACGCCTTGTGCGCCAGCCAGGGCGGGCCCGCGCAGTCGCCGATGGCGTACAGGCCCTTGACGTTGGTCTTGCCGTGGCTGTCGTTCTTGATGTGACCGCGGTCCATCTC
>FTDB01000597.1_pt1 | contig 22777 bp, 22 predicted proteins | sample 1639741 | NCBI WGS metagenome assembly FTDB01 (sample SAMEA3914869, study PRJEB12502) | metagenome | biome: forest; material: soil | place: USA | collected 2012-03-12 | depth 0.1 m | reverse complement strand
GAAGGCCTGGTCTATGACAAGCTGTCGCAATGGTTCGAGGAAAACCCCTCCGAAGCCAAGCAGATCGTTGCCAAGATCGTCGAGGCGGCCTCGGCCCGCGAAGCCGCCCGCAAGGCGCGCGACCTGACCCGGCGCAAGTCGGCGCTCGATATCTCAAGCCTGCCCGGCAAGCTGGCCGACTGCCAGGAACGCGACCCGGCCAAGTCCGAGATCTTCATCGTCGAAGGCGACTCTGCCGGCGGCTCGGCCAAGCAGGCGCGCAACCGCGAGAACCAGGCCATCCTGCCCCTGCGCGGCAAGGTGCTCAACGTCGAACGCGCCCGCTTCGACAAGATGCTGTCGTCCGAACAGATCGGCACCCTGATCACGGCGCTGGGCGCCGGCATCGGCCGCGACGACTTCAATATCGACAAGGTGCGCTACCACAAGATCATCATCATGACCGACGCCGACGTCGACGGCGCCCACATCCGCACCCTGCTTTTGACCTTCTTCTACCGCCAGATGCCCGAAATCATCGAGCGCGGCTTCCTCTATATCGCCCAGCCGCCGCTCTACAAGGCCGCCAAGGGCAAGTCGTCGCGCTATCTCAAGGACGACGCCGAGATGGACGCCTACCTGATCGACGAAGGCCTCAACGACGCCGTCCTCGAACTGCGTTCGGGCGAGCGGATCATGGCCCTGGACCTCGATGCCCAGGTGCGCGCCGCCAAGACCTTCAAGGCCAGCGTCGACCGCCTGTCGCAGCGCGCACCGGCCTTCGCCGTCGAACAGGCGGCGCTCGGCGGCCTGTTCGGGGCTGCGCCGGACCTCGCCAAGGTGGCCAGAAGCCTGAATCGCGTCAACCAGGACGGCGACGGCGCCTGGTCGGTCGAGGCCGGTGTCTCGGCGCTCGGCGGCGGCGGTGTCGGCGGCTACGTCTTCTCGCGCACCCGGCGCGGCGTGCAGGAAAAGATCGTGCTCGACGAGGCCCTGATGCACAGCCAGGATGCGCGCCGGCTGGCCGAACGCGCCGAGGCGCTGGGCGATATTTATGACGAGGTCGCCACCTTCACGCGCAAGGACAAGTCGTCCGATATCCGCGGCCCGCTCGACCTGGTCGCCGCCGTGCTCGATGCCGGGCGCAAGGGCCTCAGCATCCAGCGCTACAAAGGCCTGGGCGAAATGAATGCCGAGCAGTTGTGGGAAACCACGCTCGACAAGGACGTGCGCACCCTGCTGCAGGTCCGCGTCAATCACGCCGACGAAGCCGACGAGATGTTCTCCAAGCTGATGGGTGACCTGGTCGAGCCGCGCCGCGAATTCATCCAGGAAAACGCGCTGGACGCCGAGGTGGATGCGTAATCAGGCCCTGCTGACAAAAGAAAAGCCCCGCCGGCCTTGGCCGGCGGGGCTTTTTGGGTTTCGGGGCCAAGGGGTGCTTGCACCCCTTGCCTTACTCTTTCCCTAGAAGGCCACGTCGATCGTCGTGCGGCGGTTTTCCGGGTTGGGCGTGCTGTTGCCGGTCGGCACGGCCAGATCCTTTTCGCCGGTCCAGCCCGTCTTGATGGCGCCGCTATCGACACCGTCATTGACCAGGCCCTGCGCCACCGCATTGGCGCGGCGCATGGAGAGCGCGACATTATAGGCGTTGGAGCCGGCGGTATCGGTGTGGCCGGTGACCGTGACCGAAGGCGAGGCGCCGGTCTTGGCGTAGGCGGCGGCCGAGTTGATCACCTGCATGGCCGTATCCGACAGGTTGGCGCGATCGAAGGCGAAATAGACGGTGAAGGTCTGCGGCGCCGGACCGTTTTCCTGCGGGCCGTAGCTGTTGTCGACCTGCGGCGGCGGCGGGACGGAAGGTTCCGGCGGCGGCGGCGGCGCGGCGGCCGAGACGATCGGAGCCGGCGGCGGCGGGGCGGCGAAGGCCCAGCGCAGGCCGACGCTCAGGCTCTGGTCATGCAGGCGGCGGGTGGAGGCCGTAATGATGTCGGTTTCATCGACCGACACCATGCCCGGGGGCGCTTCGGCGGCCACCGTTGCGGCTCGGACCTGGTTCTCGACGCCGCACGGGCCATCGCAGCACTCGTCGTCGCAGCATTCTTCGTCAAAGTTGCAATCGAAGGCGGTATAGGTGGCGTTGGCCGTCACCTTGTATCTCATCTTGCCGGCGTCGAGGTAGCGGTAGGTGACGTCCAGGTTAAGACGGTCCGACAGCGCCCAGCTGAAGCCGGCCAGAAATTGCCAGGCGCTGTTCCTGGCGTTGTTGTTGAGCCTGTAGCTGGTGGTCACGGTATCGCCGTCATCGTTGACGTCGACCTGGCCGCGGTAGCTGCTCTTGATATGGGCCTGGCCGGCGCCGAGGCCGACGAACGGGTCGATCTTGCTGTTCGGTGCGAAGTCGTAGAGGACATTGACCATGGCCGTGTCGATATTGACGTGGCCTGCGCCGGTGGCGCCGCTGTCGTTATCGTCGCCGTCGAGCAGGGTCCGCTTGATCTTGCTTTCGCGATCGCCCAGTTCGGCTTCCATGCGCCAATGCGGCGTAAACTGATAGCCGCCGCGCAGGAAGCCCGCCGCGCCGCCCTTGAGGCCCTGGCTGTACTTGCTTTCCGCCGGCGAAAGAACCGGACCTGCCGGCACTTCGGGATCCGTGCTGGGATCGAAGTCCCGCGAATAGAGGCTGACATCGTCGATCGTCAGGTTCAGCTTGGACGGCTGGTGGATGCCGGCATCGGCGGCGACGTACCAGCCGACGTGCGTGCCGGCATGGGCCGCCGTTGTGGTGGCCAGCAAGGCAATAGCGCCTGCCAGAAGCGAAATGCGCATGGAAATCTCCGAAAACAGGCCGCAAGGCCAAATAGACTAAAAACTGGAATCCCAACCCGGCCGGTAGTGTACCAGCCCGCGCCGCTTTCGATAATCGGGTTTTTTAAAATGCGGCGAAAGCGTGACTTTATGCGGCTTTCATGTACCAGCCTGTTAAGATTCAGGCTTAATATTACGATCAAATACGCTTGGCCGGCGAAAATGCCGCCGGCCGCTACACTTTCAGCGCGTGCCGGACCCTAGGGCTGACCCTGCGTCTTCTTGACCGCGTCTTCCTTGGCGGCCTTGCGGTCGTCCTCGTCGAAGGTGACGGGCGCCGGCGCTGACGCCGGGGCGGCGTAGTAGTCGGCGCTTTTTTTGGCCAGGCGCTGCATGGTGGCCGTCAGGCCCGACTTGTCGACCGCCATGGTCTGGTTGCCGGCCATGCCGACGCCCTGCGCATCGGTGAAATTGGCGAACTGGGCGCCCAGGAACACCACTTCCCAGCCATGGGCGCGAGCGCGATCGAGCGCCGCCCTGGCCTGGGCCTGGTTGAATTCCCGGCTGGAGTTTTCCTCGCCGTCGGTCATGATGACCAGCACCGCCTTTGGCGGATCGTCCTTTTCGGCCATGCTGACCATCTGGCCGATGGCATCGTACAGCGGCGTCATGCCGCGCGGCGAAGCCTCGGCGCTGGTGACGTCGCGCCAGTAGCGCGGCACGGTATGATCGCGCAACACATCGAACTTCAGGCCATCCTGGTAATCGAACACGGCCAGGGTTACCGAACTGTTGAGCCCGCGCGCCTCGGTGCCGAGATCGTCGGCATAGGCATTGACCGAACTCAGCGCCTCCGGCCAGATGTTCGACATCGAGCCCGTGCGATCAAGCAGGATATAGGTGTTGACCGGGCCCTTGGCTTCCGTGGCAAAAGCCGGCGCGGCCAGTACGGCCAATGCAGCCGTGAAAGCGAAAGTGAGTTTACGCATGGCGACCTCCCTGTGGATGAGGGCAGGGCCGTTCCTCTGTCATATGCCCCGCCTGGGTTAGTGAAGCGCGCGCTTTGCGTCCGGCCCTTGTTCGAATAACGGCGATACCAAAACCGTTTGCGGGCCGAATTGTGTCTTGACCATTTAATACGCTTCGTACTAAATGATCTCAAATGGTACGGAACGTATTATAATGGCCGTTATCACCGTTTTGGGCTATGCCTTGCTGGGTCTGATCAGGGACGACCCACGCTCGGGCTATGGCCTGCGCCGTGTCTTCGAAACCACGCCGCTGGGCAACTATTCCTCCAGCCCCGGCAGCATTTATCCGGCCTTGAAGAACCTGCAAAAGGCCGGGCTGATCGAAGCTCGCGCCGCCGGCAAGGGCAATGTTTTCCACCTCACCGAGGCAGGCCGCGCCGCTCTCGATGCCTGGTTGCGCCAATCCGTGACGGTCGACGAGGTGGCCAGGCAAATGTCCGCCATCATGCTGCGCTTTGCCTTCCTGCACGGCCATCCCGATCGCAACCTGACCCTGGATCTGCTGATGTCGCTGGAAACGGCGGCCCGCGCCCAGGCCGATGGCCTGGCGGCATGGCTCGCTGGCGAGGCGGCCCTGGCCATGCCGTTGCAGGCGCGTCTCGCGGTCCAGCAGGGCGTGATGTCGGTGCAAACCATCGCCGCCTGGGCCGCCGATGCCCACCGTCAATTGAAAGCCGACATCGAAGGAAGTGAGCCATGAAAACGACCGGACTGTTTCTGTTAAAATGCCTGGCTCTGGCGCTGCTCATGATCGTTGGTCAGGTCATCGGCGGCATGCTCCTGCTGGCCCTGACGCCGGTGCCGCCGCAACCGGCGCATGACGGCCCGTTCGATACCGGCCAGGCCATGCTCATCGTCAGCGCCGTCTTCGCGCTGGTCATCGGCGCACTGGCGCAAAATCTGCGCTGGAACGGCTGGAAGAAGGCCTTGACCCTGTTTGCCGTCGTCTATGGCGTGGCGTCGGTCCTGCCCCAGATCGAGTCGCTTTATTTCGCGCGTTACCTGCATCTTTCGGCGCATTTGATCCTGATGCTGACCCTGACGGATGCCGTCAAGGCCGTGCTGGTCTCGGGCCTGGCTGCCTTGTTGTGGCGCAAGGGCGGCGATGCGCCGTCGGAGACTTTCGGCGGCCTGGTGTGGAAACTGCCGGCGATCATCCCGCTCTACATCGTCCTCTATTTCGGCGCCGGCCAACTGATTGCATGGCAGGGCGCGGCCCTGCGCGCTTACTATGAGAACAATGCCCACATCGACCGTCTCCAGGTCGCCCTCCTGCAAGTGCCGCGCGGCGCCATGTGGGCGGCGCTTGTCCTGCTTCTGGCCAAGGGGCTGACCGGTTCGGTGTGGCGGCGCGGCGCCCTGACGGGCCTTGCCTTTTCCGTCTTCATGGCCATCCAGCTCCTGATCCCGACCAGCTTCATGCCGTGGGGCGTGCGCCAGTTCCATCTCGTCGAGGTCGGCAGTTCGAATTTCCTGCTGGGCCTGCTTGGCGTGCTGATCGTCATGGTGGGCACCCGAAAGACGGACGCCGCCGGCTAACCTTTCGTTTGCCGCCGCGGTATAGGGTGGCGGCGAAAGAGGAAGCGCCGTGATCCAGCCCGCCCTGTTGCCGCCCTATACGCGCCTGTTCGGTCCGGTGACGGCGGGGCGCGTGGTGAGGCTGATCCTCATCTACCTGGCCATGGCGGCCACCGGCCTTGCGCTTGCAAAGCTGGCGCCCGATGATCACTGGCAGGCGTTCGGACTCGGCCTTGTCCTGCCCGGTGGCGGCTTTCTCGCCCATTACGACCTCGTCAGCGCCTTCGGCCTCTGGCATGTCGCCGCCGCCCTGTCGGCGGCCGGCCTGTTCGCCCTGGGGCTGGGCGTCTGGTTCGGCACCGGCAATATCCTGGCGCCACCGGCGGTATGGCTGGGTGCGGCCGTCTGGGCAGCCTCGATGAACCATGGCCATACCCATCCCGTCGGCGTCATGACGGTTGTCGTCATCTTGCTGATTTTTATAATCCTTCTCTGCATCACGACCGCTGTTCGCTTCGTCATGGCGCACCGTGCGCGGCACGCCGACAACGTCTTTCTGTCCGGTCCCCATGTGGCCTTCCCGGCGCGCGAACGGGACGACGAAATGAGCCTCGATCACCTGCAGCGCCTGCGTTTCGCCTACGATCGCGCTCTGCAAAGGGTTGAAGACTTTGCTGGTTTCGAACATCTCGATCCGTTCCAGACCGCCGCCATCCGCTACCAGGTCAATTTCCTCGCCTATGCTTTGGCGCTCAGCCATGCGCGTTTCACGCCTGCCTTAGGCGGCTATGGCCGGCAGGCGCAAATCAACCTGATCGACAAGATGGCGCAGCCGTCCGTCTGGTCTTACTGGCGGCTGGAAAACCTGTGGGGCAATCTCGACGCCGATCCCAATCCGCTCGGTCGCGACAACATCATGTACACCGGCTTTCTCGGCTTGCAGATGGCGCTGCTGGCGCGCAGCACGGGTGCGGCAGATTTCGAACATGGCAAGCGCTTCCGTCTCAATGACAGGCTGGCTTTCGACGCTGGCGATGTCTATGGACGACTGATCAGCGAATACGAACGCTCACCGTTCTGCCTGTTTCCGTGCGAGCCGAACTGGATCTATCCGCTGTGCAACACCATCGGCGCCGGCGCCTTGCTGGGTACACATGCACATGCATGGGATGACATGCGCGACCGATTCATGGCGCAGGCCGATGCGGAATTTCTCGACGCCTTCGGCCGCTTCGTGCCCTGCCGCTCAAGCCGTACCGGCGTGGCCCTGCCGGCGATCGGCGGCGCCATGCCCCTGGCCATGCCGTGCTTTTTTCTCAATGCCTTGGCACCGGAAATCGCGGCACGCCAATGGTGGCTGCTGCGCCGCCGCCTGTTCAGGAACAGCTGTTTTGATCGTGGCGCCTTCTGGCCGATCGACACCGGCAATTACGGTTTTTCCCGCGCCAGCGCCTATACGGCGGCCATGCTGGCGGCGGCGGAGCTCGGCGACGGACAGGTTTATGACGCCTGTCTGGCCGCCCTCGACGACGAATGTCCGTCTACGGAAGATCGTGGCGTCATTCATCGCCAACGCGCCTCGGTCTGGTCGCACGGCGTCGAGCTGATGGCGCGGGCTGGGCATGAAAACGGCTTCCGCGACCTCATGGCCCGGCCCCGTGACCATGCCGGCCCGCGGCTGGAGGGGCTGACTTATCCCGAGGTTCTCGTCGCGTCGGCACACGTCGTCGATGGCGGTCTGTCGGCCATTCTTTACGGAGGAAAAGGAGACGGTGTATTCGATATTTCCGTTTCTGGCCTAAAGTCGCATACAAATTATACGCTTCATGGTGCCGCTTCGGGCCATATCATGGCCGGCGAAGATGGCGGTATCGACTTCACAATCACCCTGAAAGGGCGCACGGTGTTGCGCCTGCAACCGGAGTAAATCCATGGTCTGCTGCGTCCTGATGGCCGCTGTCTTCGCCGGCGCGATGAGCGTCAGGGCGGCCCTGTTCGGCCGGCGCGACGGCCGTGCCCAGGCCTGGCGTCTCGATGGAGACGGGCGGTGAAATTTTCCCCGCTCGCTCGCCTGAAAAGCATCGTCTATGCGCTGAACGGTCTCGCCTTCATGTTGCGCACCCAGCATAATGCCTGGCTTCACCTGGCCGCCACCGTGGTGGTCATAGCCCTGGGCCTCTACCTGAAAATCCAGCCCGATGACTGGCGCTGGCTGGTCATCGCCATCGTCATGGTGTGGATGGCCGAGGCCTTCAACACGGCCGTCGAATATGTCTGCGATGTCGTGTCGCCGGGCTATGCCGAGGCGGTCAGGCGCGCCAAGGACATCGCCGCCGGGGCCGTGCTGGTCTGCGCAATCGGTGCCGCCGTCATCGGCGTCATCACCTTCTGGCCTTACGCAGCTCAGGTTCTTGGCGCGCCACCAGTCCCCATTCACCTTTGAACAGGCGGCGCAGCGCCTCGGCATCGTTCAGGCCCACGATCGGCATCTTGCCGTCATAAAGCTCCTCCGCGATCAGGCCGTGGGCCTCGCACTGGTCGAGCACATGGGTCAGCAGGTCGGCCGGATAATCGCGCGCCACGCCGAAGGTTTTCATCCGTGTCGTGTAGTCGTGGCCGGCCGCCTTGCCGAGCACATGGTCGATCAGCTTGCGCCGGCCGCGTGGCCCGTTGAAGCGATACAGCGCCGACATCAGCATCTGCGCCGGCTCGGTCACATCATGCACGGCCACGCGCGACAGGCAATTGTCGCAGGTACCGCACGGGCCACCGGCCTCTTCGCCGAAATAGCGCCGTATCGACTGGCGCCGGCAATCCGGCCCCAGCACCATCTGGAAGAAGTCTCGCGCCTTCTGCTTCTGCACCGACTGGTCGGGCGCGCCCTCGTTTTCACGCAAACCCAGCCGTCGTACCGCCCAGCCGAGGTCGCCCGGCGCATAGAAACAGACGCCCGACGCCGGCTTGCCGTCGCGGCCGGCCCGGCCGACCTCCTGCCAGTACGCCTCCATCGAGGACGGCGGATCGGCGTGGATGACGAAGCGAACGTCGGCCTTGTTGATGCCCATGCCGAAGGCGATGGTTGCGACCATGATCTTGGTCTTGCCGGTCATGAAATCGCGCAGGCGCGTTTCCCGGGTGTCGGCGGACAGGCCGGCATGATAGGCGGCGGCGGAAAAGCCTTCCCGGCTAAGGCTTTGTGCCAGTTTTTCGGTGCCGTCGCGCGAGCCGCAGTAGATAATGCCCGAAGCGCCCTTCTGCCGGCCGATCAGCGCCGAAATCTCCTTCAGCACGGCGCCCTTGCGACGCACGAAACGCAACGAAAGGTTCGGCCGGTCGAAACTGGCGACAATCTCTTGGGCATCGGGTATCCGCAGCGCCGCCTTGATGTCGGCGCGTGTGACGTGGTCGGCGGTAGCGGTCAGGGCCAGGGTCGGCACGCCGGGAAACAGCGCCTTGACCTGGCCGAGCGCGCGATATTCGGTGCGGAAGTCGTGGCCCCACTGGCTGATGCAGTGGGCTTCGTCGATGGCCACCAGGTTGACCGGCATCCGCGTCAGCCGGTCGCGCACGAACGGCTGGGCCAGGGCTTCGGGCGAGAGATAGAGCAAATCCAGTTCGCCGTTTTTCGCCGCGTCCCAGATATCGTCGCGCATCTGCAGGTTCTGCGAGGAATCGAAACGGGCCGCCCGGACACCGCGCCCCTGCAAGGCCGTCACCTGGTCGCTCATCAGCGCGATCAGCGGCGAGATGACCAGGCCCAGTCCAGGCTTCAGGATCGCCGGAATCTGATAGCACAGGCTTTTCCCGCCGCCGGTCGGCAGCACGGCCAGCACGTCCTGGCCTTTCAGCACCGCTCCGATCACCGCCGCCTGGCGGTCGCGAAAGCTTTCGTAGCCGAAGACGCGCGCGAGCACGGCTTCGGCGTCGGCGAGGCTGATGTGCGGATCGAGAAGGCCAGCGTCCATGCCCCTATGCCTAGGATGTTTCGGGCCGGCGCATCAAGGGCGCGTGAGCTTAATTTCGCCCAAATGACCGGCTTTAAGATAAAGCGTCTGTAAGGCATGGGTCACAAGGGGCGGGCCAGGCGTCGCGTTTAACCATCTTTCGCGCGACACAGGGCTGAACTTTGGCTATATAGACACCCGGGCGCGGTGAAGAGCTGTCCTCAACCAAGGGGCAGCCACGAGTATTTTCAGGAGTCTTCATGGCTAAGGGTATGACCTCTACGGGGAAGAGGGGCGGCAAGCCGCGTACGTTTTTGCAGGCCGCTATCTATTGGAGTGCGGTGCTGAGCGTATGGGCGGCGATTTTCGCTGTCGCCTTTATCGGCGTCATGGCCATCGACCTGCCCGACACCTCGTCGCTGTACAAACCCAACAAGACGCCGTCGATCACCTATCTCGATCGCTCGGGCGCCCTGATCGCCGTGCGCGGCAGCCAGGTGGCGGCCCAGGTCAAGATCGACGAACTGCCCGACTACGTGCCGCTGGCCTTCGTCGCCATCGAGGACCGCCGCTTCTTCACCCATCCTGGCTTCGATCCGGTCGGCATCATGCACAGCGTCCTCTACAACATCTTCCAGCGCAAGAAGGGCGGCAACCTGCGCGGCGGTTCCACCATCACCCAGCAGCTGGCGCGCAACCTGTTCCTCAGCGCCAACCAGAACATGAAGCGCAAGATCCAGGAACTGATGCTCGCCGTCTGGCTGGAGCACAAGTTCACCAAGAAGGAAATCCTGCAGCTCTATCTCAACCGCGTGTCCTTCGGCGGCGGCGCCGTCGGCATCGAGGCGGCGTCCGAGCGCTATTTCAACAAGCCCGCCAAGGACCTCAGCATCGGCGAAGCCGCCATGCTGGCCGGCATGATGAAGGGGCCGTCGCGCTATTCGCCCCTGTCGGACCAGCAGCGCGCCGGCGTCCGCGCCGGGGTGGTGCTCAAGGAAATGGTCGACGCCAAGGTCATCACCGAGGACCAGCGCCAGATCGCCCTGCACACGCCGATCAACGTCTCGAAGACGCTGGCCAACGCCCATGCGCAGTATTTCGTCGACTGGCTCGACGCCCAGATCCACGCCCTGCCCGGCATGGACAAGAACACCGACGACCTGATCGTCGAAACCACGCTCGACCTGCCGATCCAGACCGACGCCGAGCGCGCCGTGCAGACCATCATGGCGCGCGACGCCAAGAAGGGCCCGCAGCAGGCGGCCGTGGTTTCGGTCGACGGCGAAGGCCGTATCCGCGCCATGATCGGCGGCGTCTCCTATGCCGACAGCCAGTTCAATCGCGCTACCGACGCCCACCGCCAGGCGGGTTCGTCGTTCAAGCCGTTCGTCTACCTGACCGCCATGGAGGCCGGCTATCTGCCGACCACGCCTGTGGTTGACGAACCTTATACAATCCACATGGCGACCGGCGACTGGACGCCGGAAAACTTCACCAAGAAATATCTCGGCCTGATCGACCTGCAATACGCCCTGGCCGAATCGGTCAATACCGTGGCGGCGCGTCTGGCCAACGATATCGGCCGCCAGAACGTCGCCAACACCGCCCATCGCCTCGGCATCCAGTCCAACCTCAATACCGACCCGGCCATGGCGCTCGGCACGTCGGAAGTGACGCCGCTCGAAATGGCCCAGGCCTACGTGCCCTTCGCCAATGGCGGCCTGAAAGCCGATGTCTATGGCCTGGTGCGCATCCGCACCACCACCGGCCAGATCGTGTACCAACATCATGACGACGCCCGCGTGCGCGTCATCAACAACCCGCCGCTGCAGGAAATGAACTTCATGCTGCGCCAGGTGCTGACGCGCGGCACCGGCGGCGGCGCGGCTGTTCCGGGTTACGATATCGCCGGCAAGACCGGCACGACCAGCGATTTCCGCGATGCCTGGTTCGACGGCTACACCGGCGGTTTCACCACCATCGTCTGGGTCGGCCGTGACGACAATTCCAGCATGTCGGGCAAGATCACCGGCGGCATGACGCCAGCCGCCATCTGGAAAACCTACATGACCAGCGCGCTCAAACGCATCCAGGTGTCGGCGATTCCCGAAGGCCCCGCCGGCACGCCGCTGTCGCCGGTAGCCGAGGACGCCCTGACCGAACTGCTCGGCACCCAGGCGTCGGCCATCCAGGCGTCGCAGGCGGTCAATGACAACCCGCCGACCGACCCCGGCATGGTGACCATGCAGCCGATCCCCAACCCCGAGGACCAGCCCAAGCCCGAGGCGAAGAAGGACGATCCGAAATCGCTGGACGATCTCTTTTCAGAAGCGCAAGAGAGCCATCAACATTAGGAAAAAAGCCCCGGAAATCGGGGCTTTTTTTATATCACTGATACCGGAACAGAGTGTGGCCCTCGGTTTTCAGCCATTTGCGCGCCGCCTTGCAGTCGCCGTAGAGGCCGGCCACTTCGGCCCAGAAGCGCGGACTGTGATCCGGGTGCTTGAGGTGCGAAACCTCGTGCGCGCACAGATAGGTCAGCACTGCCTTGGGCGCCAGGATCATGCGCCAGCTGTAGCGGATGGCCTTGCGCGCCGGCGTGCACGATCCCCAGCGGCCACGGGCGTCGAACAGCGATGTCCTGATGCCGTTGAAGCCCAGCTTAGCCGCCATCCGGTCGGTTTCCGCGGTCAGCAGTTTCAGCGCCTGTTGCCGGAGATAGCGCTCGATGCGCCGCGCGTAGACCGGCCCGTCGCCGCTGCTGACCAGCCGCCATGAGCCGTCCGCCTGCTGTTCGGGCTTCGGCGTGATGACACCGGCCCGTGCCTCAAGTGTCACGGGATGGCCGGCGATGGTCAGGCCTTGCCCCGGCGCGAAGGGTTCGGAGGTCACGCGCTTGCCGCGCTGTTCCATGATCCAGCCATGCTGGCTTCTGGCGAAGGCGACGGCATCCGGCAAAAACCGCACACGCGAGGCTGTCACCACCACCTCGCCGTGGCGGTCGACGCGCACCTTGAAGGCCTTGGCGCGCGGATTGATCTTGAGGCGCAGGCTGTAGTCGCCAAGGTCGATTTCATCGCCGTCGGCATAGCCGGGGTCGAGCAGGCGCTTAAGCGAGCTTATCATTTTTGCTGATAAAATCGCGGATGCGCGGATAGATCTCGTCGCGGAAGCGGCGGCCGTTGAAGACGCCGTAATGACCGGCGCCCAGCTGGACATAAAGCTCTTTCATGTCTTCGGGAATGTTCGGGCACATGCCGTGCGCCGCCTGGGTCTGGCCGACGCCGGAAATATCGTCCTTCTCGCCTTCGACCGTCATCAGGGCGATGTCGGTGATGGCCCTGGTATCGACCTTGCGCCCCTTGTGGACCAGTTCACCCCTGGGCAGGGCGAAGGTCTGGAACACCAGGTTGATGGTCTGCAGGTAGAATTCCTCGGTCAGGTCCAGCACCGACAGATATTCGTCGTAGAATTCCAGGTGCTTGGCCTCGGCGTCGCCGTCGTTTTCGACCAGCGAATGGAAATATTCCCAGTGCGCGTCGGTATGGCGGGCCTCGTTCATGCTCATGAAGCTGTAGAGCTGCACGAAACCGGGATAAACCCTGCGGCCCACGCCCGGATAGGGCGGCGGCACGGTGTGGATCATGTTGGAGCGGAACCAGCCGAACGGCTTTTCCTGCGCCAGGTTGTTGGTGACGGTCGGATTGAAGCGGGCGTCGATCGGCGAGCCCATGAAGGTCATCGACGCCGGGCGGAACTCGTCCGCATCCTCGCTCATCAGGCACGCCGCCGCCAGCACCGGCGGTCCGGGCTGGCACACGGCCACGACGTGGACCCGGCTGCCGATGGCGGTCAGCATGTCGCGGATATGGTCGATATAGCTGTGGAAGTCGAAACGGCCTTCCAGCACCGGCACCGAGCGCGCATTGACCCAGTCAGTAATGTAGACGTCATGGTCGAGCAGGAATTCCTGCACCGTACCGCGCAGCAGGGTGGCGTAGTGGCCCGACAGCGGCGCCACGATCAGCACCGCCGGCTGCGGCTTTTTCACGCCGGCGCGGCGCAAATCGGACGGATCGCGCTGGAAACGCAAAAGCTTGCACCACGGTGACGACCAGTCCTCGATGATCGAGACGCGCACCGGCTGACCGTTGATGGCGACCGTATCGACGCGCCATTCCGGCTTGCCGTAACGCTTGGTGACGTTGGAAAACAGCTCCGCCGAGGCGTAAAGCGTGCGCCCGATGGCGGTATCGGACGCCGGGTTGAGCTTGGAGCCCCAGAAATCCCGCGCCATCTGGGCCATGGCCCGCCACGGAGCGGCTGTGTAATAGGCGTATTCGTGCAACGAATAGAGCATGGAATCCCGGAACGCAGTTACTGTTAACGTTAGCTAACACTAACATGATAACGCTGCCAATTGATTACGAAGTTTTTTTGCCCGGGCGCCGCGGGCTCACGCAAACGTGCGTGGCATCAGCCGCCGCGCATGGCCTGGCGGATCTGGTCAGCGTTCTGCTGCGGCGTCATGTCGGCAGTCAGCGGCGCGCTGAACTCGCCCTTCGGGTCCATCAGGTAGATCACCGCTGTGTGGCTGAAATAGTAGCTGCCGTCCTTCTCGAAGCGTTGCGGCACGGCGCGATAGGCTTTTTCGGCGGCATCGACCTGGGCCTGCGTGCCGCTCAGGCCTGTGACGCCGGAGGGAAAGACGGCGCTTGCGAGATAGGTTTTCAGCGCCTGCGGTGTATCGCGCGCCGGATCGACGGTGATGAACAGGATGTGCAGGTCCTTCGCCTTGTCACCCAGTTTCCTTTGCGTCGCCGCCAGGTTCTGCAGGGTCAGCGGACAAACGTCCGGGCAATAGGTATAGCCGAAGAAGACGGCCGTCCACTTGCCCTTCAGCGCCGCCTCGGTCACCGGCTTGCCGTCGGTATCGACCAGGGTGAACGGCCCGCCGATATGGATAGAGGGATCGATCTGCGACGTCACGACCGGCTGATGCAGGCTGTGGTACCAGCTGATCCCGGCCACCGCAGCCAGAAGCCCGAATGCCGCCAGGATGATTGTCAGGCGAATCTTTGTCATTTACATAATCGATCCATGGCCCCGACCCCTCCCATAGGCTGGCTAGACAGCTTTTTCAACGGCACGGATGTCGCACCTATTCCGGTGAGCGCACTCGATCGTGAAAAGGAATCCCTGCGCCTGCGCACCCTGGTCATGCTGCGCTGGCTGGCCATCCTTGGCCAGAGCGCCATGGTGCTGCTGATCGCCTTCGTTTTCGGTTATCCCATCCGGCTGTGGCTGTGCGCCGCCATCATCACCGCCAGCATCTGGCTCAACATCCTTCTGACGCTCGGCCGCCGCACGCCCTATCGCATGAAGGCGTGGGAAGCGGCCCTGCAGCTCAGCTTCGACGCCATCCAGCTGGGCGCCCTGCTCGGTGTCACCGGCGGCCTCAACAATCCGTTCTGCCTGATGCTGGTGGCGCCGGCCACCGTCGCCGCCGCCAACCTGCCGACCCGCCACGGCGCGGCCGTGGTGCTGGTCGCCATGGCGGTCAGCGTGTCGCTGGCCTTCTGGTCGCTCGACCTGCCGTGGAAGCCGGGCCAGGCTTTCGTCCTGCCGGTCATGTACCGTTTCGGCTTCCTGGCCGCCATCGTCGTCGGCATCGCCTTTACCGCCGGCTATGCCTGGCAGGCGTCGCTGGAATCGACGCGCATGGAGCAGGCCTTGGCCGCCACCCAGGCCGTGCTCGAAAAGGAGGCCCGCCTGAGCGCCCTGGGTTCGCTGGCCGCCGCCGCCGCCCACGAACTCGGCACACCGCTCGGCACCATCCAGGTGGTGGCCAAGGAAATGCTGCACAGCCTGAAAAAGACCAGTCCGCTGTATGAAGACGCCGAACTGCTGGTGTCGCAGAGCCAGCGCTGCCGCGACATCCTGAAAAGCCTGTCCCAGAAGCCGGAGACCCGCGACCAGGTCTATGAACAGATGCCGCTGCAGGCTTTCCTGGCCATGGCGGCCGCACCCTATGACAAGGGTCGCAAGCAGATCGTCATCGAGATTGCGGCCGAAGACGCCGATCATCTGATGATTCGCCGCCGGCCGGAATGGCTGCATGCCCTGTCAGGCTTCATCGAAAACGCCATGGATTTCGCCCGCACCACCGTCTGGGTGCGCGCCGAGGTCACGGCCACCTCGGTCAGCCTGGCTATCGAGGACGATGGCCCCGGTTTCGCGCCGGACATATTGTCGCGCCTGGGCGATCCTTACATCTCGTCGCGCGTCTATGGCGAAGACAGCCATTCCGGTATGGGGCTTGGCTTTTTCATCGCCAAGACCCTGCTGGAACACACCGGCGCCGTGGTCGGATTCGGCAATCGCGAACCGGGTGGCGCCTATGTCCGGGCCTTGTGGCGGCGCGACCAGGGGGATATCCTTGCGCAGGTTTAGGAAAAGTGTCCTGCGATGAATTTGTGCGCTTTTCCGTTGAAAACCTGCGCCGCCAAGATGCGAAGGTGATGGCCATGGATGATCTGGAAACTGTCAAATCGGCGATCGCGGACAGGATCGCCGCCCTGCCCGAAAAGTCGCTGCTGCTGATGGACGACGACGCGCCGTTCCGCAACCGTCTCGGCCGGGCGCTGGAAGCGCGCGGCTTTGCCGTCACCCAGGCCGAAAGCGTGGCCCAGGCACTCGACGTCATCGACAGGATGCCGCCGGCTTTCGCCGTCATGGACATGCGCCTCGAAGACGGCAACGGCCTCAAGGCGGTCGAGGCTTTGCACCGGAAACGTCCCGACGCCCGCGCCATCATGCTGACCGGCTATGGCAATATCGCCACCGCCGTGGCGGCAGTCAAATCCGGCGCCATCGACTACCTCTCCAAGCCCGCCGACGCCGACGACGTCGTCCGCGCCCTGCTGGCGGTCGAGGACAAGGCCCCGCCGCCGCCGGAAAACCCGATGTCGGCCGATCGCGTACGCTGGGAACATATCCAGCGCGTCTATGCCCTGTGCGGCCAGAATGTTTCCGAGACCGCCCGCCGCCTCAACATGCACCGCCGGACTTTGCAGCGGATATTGGCAAAACGCGCTCCGAAATGAAACGGGCGTGGCGAAAACCGTCACAACCTGTTTCACTCATCCGCGATGATGATTTCCGGGTTCTCCGGCAGCGGAAAATCGAACAGCCCGAAATCGAGCGCCTTTTGCGGCCGTGCCGCCACCAGCGGGCTATCGACCAGGCCTAGCACCTCTTCGGGCGTCAGGGCCTCGCCACCCTTCCGCCGCAAGGCGCGCGCCGGCTTGCCCGTGGGGGCCGCCGGCGTCTTGCGCGCTTCGTCAAGCACCTTCCAGTAGCTGACGGAGACCTGCCATACCGACTCCAGCGGCCTGGCCGCCTTCGGCCAGCGCTCGCCGTCACGGAACACCGGTTCGAGCGGTTTGGCGCGCCGGCGCGCCGCATCCTTCAGACGCGCCACCAGCCGGACGGCGGTATCCTCCGCCAGCCCGCCCAAGGCGGCCAGGGCCTCCTCGCGTCGTTCGTAGAGCGGCCCGGCATGTTCACTGACGAAAGCGACACGGCCGCCGGCCACATGCGCAGCTTCGCTTTCACGCACGGCGCGCATGGCCGCCCCCGCCTTCAACTGGCTGAGCGCGTGCTGGATATCCTTGGCGATAGGGTAGGCGGTCTGGGACATGTGTTCACGTTTTGATCCAATCCACCTTAGACCCTAAAGTGATTTCATGGCAATTTTTCTGCAGCCGTCATTGACAAATTTCGTTTATTTCGTCACTTACCGAAATATATGTCCGAAATCTACAAAGCCCTGGCCGACCCAACCCGACGCCGCATCCTGGAACTGTTGCGCGATGGCGACCTGACGGCTGGCGACATCGCCGACCACGTCCATGTTTCCAAGCCAACCTTGTCAGGCCATTTCGCCGTGCTCAAGGCCGCCGGCCTGGTCGACGTTACCCGCCAGGGCACCAGCATGATCTATCGGCTCAACACGTCGGTGCTCGAAGACGCCATCTTCGCCCTGATGAACATGTTCAAGGTCGGCGGCAAGGCTTCGCTGGAGGAACCCCATGAAAACGCCCATGAAAGCTGACCGCCTCCTGACCCTCCTGATCTGGCTGGCCATGGCGGGCCTGTCGCTATGGGTGCACTTCCGCCTGCCGGATGCGCCCTTGCCCAGCCACTACGGCATCGGCGGCGAGGCCGACGCCTTCATGCCGCGCGACCAGGCTTTGGCCTTGTTGCCGGGCCTGGCGGTCGTCATCCTGCTGGTCATGTGGCTCATCCCGGCGATCATGCCGAAAAAGGTGACTCCGGAACGCTTTGCCGACGTCTATGGCTTGATCGTTGTCGCCGTCGCCGTGCTGATGGCGGCCATCCACCTGATGATGATCCTGCGTGCGCTTGGCCTGGCGGTCGATCCGGCGCGCGGCATCATGTTCGTGCTGGGCGGCTTCTTTGTCATTATAGGCAATTACCTGCCCAAGATGCGGCGCAACTACGTCATGGGCATCCGCACGCCGTGGACCATCGCCGACGAACGCGTATGGGAAAAGACCCATCGTTTTGCCGGGCCCTGGTTCATGCTGGGCGGCGTGGTCGTCGTGGGCGCCGGTTTCGTGCCGGATCATGCCGTGCGCGTCGCCATCGTGATCGGCGCCCTGGCCGTGCCGGCCCTAGTCAGCGTCGTCTATTCGTACCTCGTTTCACGCCATCTCAAGCTCACATAAGGCGCTTTACGAGTTTTTTATAAACGGCGCGAATCAAGTTACTGTACAGTCTTTGAGTAACTGATTCGCGGACGCTTTCATGGCCTTGGAATCGATAGCCTATACGGCGGCAGCCGGCGCCATGGCGCTGGCCCTGTCCACCACCTATCTGGCGTGGCGGACACGCACCCGTCTGGCGGCGGCGCGCGATGACCTGAAGGTCAATCTCGGCGTCAAGAACACCATGCTGAGCGAACTCGACGCCGCCACTTCGGCGTTCGAAGAAGCCTTTCTGGCCGTCGAAGGCGACCAGGTCCGGCTGGTGTGGGGCGAGGAAACCCTGAAATCCTGTGCCGAGGCGCTGGGCCTGCGCCCCAACGAGCCACAGTTCGCCCCGCAGGTCGTCAAGGCGCTGGGCGACACCTCGCCCGAAGCCGCCGCCGGCCTGAAAGCCCTGATCGCCGAAGGCCGCTCGTGCCGCTTCGAAGTCTTCGCCGAAAAAGGCCCGCATCTTGTCGCCGCCACCCCGCCGGGCGTTACCCTGGTCCTCGAAGGCAAGTCGTCGGGCGCCACCGCCTGGATCCGGTTGGCCATCGCCGGCACCCGGGCCTCGCTATCCACCGGCCCGTTCGCCCAGATGGCCGAGCACCTGCCGGCGCCGTGCTGGATATGCGCCCGTGACGGCCGTGTCGTCTGGGCCAATGCCGCCTGGCTGAAAGCTGTGGAAGCCTCCGACCTGGATGCCGCCGTCAAGCAGAACCTCAGTCTCGATGCCGGCGCCGACGCCCTGGCCCATGAGGCGCTTGAGCAGAAGGTGCGCCGCGAAGGCTTCCGCTGGCTGACCATCGGTGGCCAGCGCCGCGCCTTCCAGGTGATTGCCGAGCCGCTGGGCGACGCTTATGTCTGCGCCTATGCGCTCGACGTCACCGAGGCCGAGGACAGCCGCGAGGCCCTCAAGCGCCACGCCAAGGCGCATGACGAGACGCTGGATACGCTTGAGGATGCCGTCGCCATCTTCGGCCCGGAAAAGCAGCTTACCTTCCATAACCGCGCCTTCGAGAAGCTGTGGGACCTGGAACCGGCCTGGCTGGCCGAACGTCCGACGCACGGCGAATGGCTTGATCGCCTGCGCCAGAAACGCCGCTCGCCCGAAACCAGCGACTATTCGGCTTTCAAGACGCGCGAATTGGAATTCTACGGCCTGACCCATACGGCCGACGACGAAATGTGGTCGCTGCCCGACGGCCGGTCTTTGCGCGTCGTGCGCCAGCCGCATCCGCTCGGCGGCCTGCTCATCCTGTTCAGCGACAAGACCGGCGAACTGAAGCTGAAGGCCCAGTTCAACGCCCTGATCCAGGTGCAGAAGTCGACCCTCGACCAGTTGAATGACGCCGTCTCGGTTTATGGCTCGGATGGCCGCCTGCGTCTGCGCAACCAGGCCTTCGACAAGTTCTGGCAACTGGCGCCCGACGACATCTCCGGCGTCGTCGATTTCACCAATATCGCCGAGCTGTGCCTGCCGCTGGTTCATGATCGCGGCTTCTGGACCGAGCTCAAGGCGCGTGTCACCGATACCGATCCGCTGGCCCGCGCGCCGCAATCGGGCGAGATCAAGATTTCCGACGGCCGCCTGGCGCAATGGCGCACCCAGCCCCTGCCGGATGGCGCCACCCTGGTCGCCTTCTCCGACATTACCGCCACGCGCCAATTGGAAAAGGCCATCGAGGCGCGCGACGAGGCGCTTAACGAATCCGTCCGCCTCAAGCGCGATTTCGTCGCCAATGTGTCTTACGAGCTGCGTACGCCGTTGACCACCATCGTCGGTTATGCCGACCTGCTGCATGCCCAGAACGCCGGCGGCGACAGCAAGCAGCGGGCCTATCTCGAATCGATCCAGTCGGCCGCCCAGGAACTGGCGCGCTCGATCGACGACGTGCTCGACATGGCCCAGATCGATGCCGGCGAAATGTCGGTCGCGCTCGAAGACGTCCGACTGCTCGACGTTGTCGCCGAGGTCGGCACTCGCCTGGCCGATGCCTTCAAGGCGCGCGGCGTCCATTTCGACTATCAGGGCGTCAAGGAAACCGGCCTCGTGCGTGTCGATGCCCGCCGGCTGGGCCAGTGCCTCGAACACCTGCTCGGCAACGCCATCCGCAATGCCCAGGTCGAATCGACGGTTTGCCTCAAGGCGCAAAAGGACGGCGACAATCTCGTCCTCGAAGTCAGCTATTCCGGCCGCGGCATCCCCTATCACGTCCAGGCGCACATCTTCGACCGCTATATCGGCCGCGAACGTGGCGGCCCCGGTCTCGGTCTCGCCCTGGTCAAGGCCCTGGTCGAGCTGCACGAAGGTTGGATCACGCTGGAATCCGAACCCAACGAAGGCGCCAGCTTCAAGATCCACCTGCCCAAGCAAAGTGCCGTCGCCAAGGTTACGCCCGAGCCGAAAGCCAGGGCTTCGGCCGGTGACGATACCGTCGCCAGCGTGGCCTAAACGGCAAAAAGCGCCGCCATCAGATCGGGCTTGGTAATCACGCCCGTCAGCCGGCTTTCGCTGTCGGCGACCAGCACCCGCGACAGGTCGCCTGCGGAAAACAGCGCCGGCAGGCCGCTCACCGGATCGTCCTCGCGCACCGTCACTTCGCCTTCGGCAGGTCGAACCGGCGCCGCCGTCATGATGTCGCGGCAGGTACGATCGCCGGCCATGCGCCTGTAGGCCTGGAGTTCGGTCATCTCGATCAGGCTTTCCAGTTCGCCACGGCCCATGGCCAGCGTCTGGTCGTACGATTTCAGCACGGCTTCGAGGTCGCCGCGTTCGAAGCTGTGCAGGGCCAGCTGGTGGACCCTGGCTGCGATCATCTGGCGCTGGGGATAGGCGTGACCTGTCAGGCGGTGCCACAGCATGGCGGCCACGACCAGGCACACCATGTTGGGCAGTATCGGAAAGAGCAGAAAGTGCCAGTCGCCGATCCCCGACAACACGATGAGCAGGGCGGTTCCGCCGCCCGAGGCGTGCAGGCTTCGCGTCATCAGCATGGCGAAGGTCGCCAGGGCCACGGCGCAGGCCGCACCCGCCGTCGTCTGGCCCAGCAGGTGATAACTGGCAAACCCGGCGAGCGCCGATACGATGTGGCTGACGATCATGGGCCATGGCTGCGACAGGGGCGAACCCGGCACGCAAAAGACCTGTACGGCCGAGGCGCCCATAGGCGCCATCATCCACCAGCTTAAACTCCAATTCTGGCGGGCGAAGCCGCAGATCAGCGCGGTCATGGCGATGCCGAACAGGGCGCCGATGGCCGCCGACAGCCGTTCGCGCATCGAGACGCGGGTCGGCGGCGGGGCGAAGCTTTCCAGCCATGTTGTCAAGATGTTGCGCGAGGTCATGCGGGCGATCGATCCGGTTGTGGCAAGAAAATTGCTCTGCCCGGGCAGGATGGCGAAGTCAACGGCTGACAACCGGTCGTAAACCATGTTACAAGATGTCGCTGCCCCCGGAGGAACCATGATCCGCTGCTTCGTCGTCACGCTGATTCTGGCCGTTATCGGCACGGGCGCCTATTTCGGCTGGCAGTCGCAGCACCGCACCGAGGCTTCCGCGCTTTATGATGAAGCGCAGGACACCGTCCAGAACGCTATCGCCGCGATCAAGGACAGGTAAAGGCGCCCAGTCGCGTCTCGGCTGTCGTTAAACCCTCGCAGGCCATGTCCAACGCCGCATAGGCTTCGGCGTGCTCATGTTTGAAGGTGGCGAAATCCCGGGCCGTCCGCCAGCGATCGATGGTGACGTAACGGCCGGGTGTTTCGGCGTCCGCCAGCAGTTCCGTGGCGATAAACCCGCCGGCCCTGGCAAACAGCATCGCCCAGTCACCATCACCGGCATATACGCGCTCGAATTCGGCGCGATGCTCCGGCGCAATGTCGAATTGCCAGATGAGAACGTAGGTCAGTGCTGGTCTTCCGGCATGCGCACGATCAGGCCGTCGAGCGAATCGGACACGATGATCTGGCACGACAGCCGCGAGGTTGGCTGCAGGTCATTGGCGAAATCGAGCATCGACTCTTCCATGACCGAGGCCTTGCCGGTCTTGTCGGCCCAGGCGGGATCGACATAGACATGGCAGGTGGCGCAGGCGCAGGCGCCGCCGCAATCGGCATCGATGCCGGGGATGTTGTTCTTGACGGCGCCTTCCATGACCGACTGGCCGTTACGGACCTCAAGGGTGTGTTCCTTGCCGGTGTGTTCGATATAGGTGATCTTGGCCATGGTCAGACTTCAAAAACCGAGAGCCGAAGCTTTGGGCTTCGGCTCTCGCAAAACGTAAAAAGCAAAAATTTGCGAAGAGCCGTCTCTAGCAAATTTTTTCGATACTGGACCACGAAAAAGTACACTGAGCCCAAAGGGCGAAGGACTTTTTCGTGAGTTACCCTTTCGCGGGCATCATCTTCTTGATTTCGGCGATCGCCTTGGCCGGGTTCAGCCCCTTCGGACAGACCTGGGCGCAGTTCATGATGGTATGGCAGCGATAGAGCTTGAACGGGTCTTCCAGGCCTTCCAGCCGCGCCTTGGTCGATTCATCGCGCGAATCGGCCAGCCAGCGATAGGATTGCAGCAGCGCCGCCGGGCCCAGGTACTTGTCCTGGTTCCACCAGTAGCTGGGGCACGAGGTCGAGCAGCAGGCGCAGAGAATGCATTCATAGAGGCCGTCGAGCTTGGAGCGGTCCTGCGGCGATTGCAGATGCTCCTTCTCCGGCTCCGGAGTCT
>FTDB01002115.1_pt1 | contig 22815 bp, 16 predicted proteins | sample 1639741 | NCBI WGS metagenome assembly FTDB01 (sample SAMEA3914869, study PRJEB12502) | metagenome | biome: forest; material: soil | place: USA | collected 2012-03-12 | depth 0.1 m | reverse complement strand
GCCGATCATCGCCGGCATGACCATGAAGAAGATCATGATGACGGCGTGGGCGGTGACCACCGAATTGTAGGCGTGCTTGGCCAGGTCAGGGTTGGACAGGTTGAACAGGCCGATCGAGTCGAGCAGCGAGCCCTTGGCGAAGACCTGCAGGCCCGGCTCGGCCAGTTCCCAGCGGATCAGGCCCGAGAAGGCGCCGCCGACCAGGCCCGCCATGATGGCGAACATCAGGTACAGCGTGCCGATATCCTTGTGGTTCGTCGTGAACAGCCAGCGTTCGGCGAAGTTCGGTTTGTGCTCGTGCGCTTCGTCGCCGTGCGCATGATCGTGAGAGGCAGCCTGAATAGCCATGATCGGTTTCTCTCTACAAAGACTAGTGCGCGGCGCCGGAAGCGGGCGCGGCGGAGGACGAAGCGGCAGGCGCGGCAGCGGGTTTCGCGGCGACCTTGCCGGCGGTGGGCTGCGGCGACGACGCGCCGGCCGAAGCCGTATTCGCGGAAGCCGAGGCCGAGCCCGACACGGTGGCGGCCGGGGTCGCGGCGGCCTGGACCGAAGCCGCGGCGGCGGCGCTGCTGGACGCGGCGGCCGCCGAGGCAGACGCGGCGGCATCCGCCGCCAGCATGGCCTTGGTCTTGCCGCCGTTTTTGACGACCCAGGCGTCGAATTCGGGCTGGGTGACGACCTTGACCTCGATCGGCATGTAGGCGTGGTCCTTGCCGCACAGTTCCGAGCACTGGCCGTAATAGGTGCCGGTCTTGTCGACCTTGAACCAGCCATTGTTCAGGCGGCCGGGGACGGCGTCGATCTTCACGCCGAAGGCCGGGACGGTCCACGAGTGGATGACGTCGGCGCCGGTGGTTTCGATGTGGACAACGGCGCCGACGGGCAGCACCATCTGGTTGTCGGTTTCGAGCAGGTACGGAATGTTCTTGGCGTGGGCCTTGTTGAGGTCCGCCGCGTCGGGCAGCAGGCGCGACTCGACGTCGGACACGCCCAGTTCCGGATAGTCGTAGGTCCAGTACCACTGGTTGCCAGTGGCCTTTACGACCACGTCCGGCTTGGGCATGTCGTTATAATCGCGCAGCAGGCTGAGCGAGAAGAAGGCGATGACCACCAGGATGGCGACCGGAATAACGGTCCAGGCGATTTCGATGGCGGTATTGTGCGAGAACTTGGCGGGCTTCGGATTGGCGCGCTTGTTGTAGCGGACGACGATCCACACCAGCAGGGCCAGGACGAACAGGCAGATGACGGTGATGACCGGGAAGAGGATGTCGTTGTAGAACCACTCGGTCTTGACCTTCAACGACGTCGCCGCGGGCTGCCAGCCCATCGACTTGTCCGTCGGACGGCCCATCAGGTCGTCTGCCAGCGCCATGGCCGGGATCGCCAGCGCCAAGGTTCCCGCCGCGATGCCGATAGACAGCCCCCTCAGCCCGCGCCCGAACAGCCGTTCAATGCCCATTGGCAAAACCCTCGTTTTGACGACGATGCCGTGACCGGCCCGCCCCTACCCTTTGGAACCTTTTTAGCCCGGACAGCACGGCGCGGCCGTGCAAGCGTCCAGACCCGCTTATACACAGTGTCCCATAATGCGTTCCCGGCGACTTGCAAAGGGCAAAAACGCGATTCCGCGACCGGGCGCCGGTGCGCGCAGGCAAAACAAGGCCCTGTGGCAAAAGGGCGCTGCGGGATGCGGCCGAATGTCGCATCCGGACCGGGCATCCCGCCCCGGTTCCGAGAGAATCACATCGTCGCCGAAACCGGATGCGGCCGCCCGAGCGATTTACGCAATGTAAGGACATCGAATATACAATCCCAGATTGTTTCCCTACCTCTCTCAACGACGCGAGGGCACATGCTGGTGGCTTCCGAAACCAAATTCCACCCGGGCATTCACGAAGTTCGCAACCTGGCCAGCCTGAGCGAAACCGCTTCGACCAGCCGGGTGCTCAACCTGACGCAGATCCATACGGCCTGCGCCAAGGATCCGGGTTATCTCGCCAAGCCGTTCTTCCGCAATGTACAGCTGAACAAGGCCATGGTGGTCAAGCACACCGTGCGGCCCAACGAGCGCGAGTATTTCGCCCGCCCGCGCCGCACCGCCACCAAGATCATCCTGCCCTTCGACAGCAGTGACCTGAAACTGGGCGGCCGCGCCATCTTCGTCGACCAGCTGGGCTTCGACACCTTCGCCGCCTCCTATTTCAATGACAAGGACGTGGCGGCGAACCCCGACGTCCAGGTGCTGCGCTGCCTGGACGACATCCCGTCGCTCGATCCGTTCCTGGTGCGCGAACACCTGGCCCGCCACGGCTTCCGGCCGGCGCCCTGCTACCTCAAGATCTCCGAGCACGACCTGCAGGCCATGGTGTCCTACGCCAATGTGGAAATCCAGCGCCTGGTGCTGAAGGCCACGGGCGGCGGCATGGAATCGGCCGCGGTCCGGCTGACCACCAAGATCCTCGCCAATACGCTGGACCGCGAGCTGGAACCGCTGAGAAGCACCTTCAAGATGGGCGAGGAGGACTTCGCCGAAGGCCTGTTCTCGTGGCGCGGCTTCCTGTACTTCAAATGGCGCCACCGCGACCTGCAGACCGATATCGATGCGCTCATCGACGATCTCACCAGCTACCGGACGGTCGGCCCGGCGGACGACGGCACCAAGGCCTATCTCATCAAGGCGCGGCCGCGCCTGGCGCGCCAGATCACGGCCGCCATGAAGTCGACCCAGGCGATCCTCAATGTCTACGACCTGGCCTACCGGGCCCTGGCCGAAGGGTCCAACCCGGTGCCGTTCAGGGCCTTCCTGCTCAAGGGGCCGTCTTTGTTCTTCACCCTGGGCGAAAGCCTGGGCATCCTCAGCCATATCGGCGCCTTCTGGGCCTACCGCACCGGCGGCAAGGGGCAGTCGCGCCTGCTGGCGGCGGAACTCGCCGACATCCTGGTGGATTTCGAGGACAGCCTGGCCAGCATCGAGACACGGGTGATCTTCTAGGGACGCCCGCGCTTGACGGCCCGCGCTGCGGGCGTAAAACCCCGCCATGGACACACCCCTTCAGGCCCCGGTGGAAGACCTGCGGATGCGGCTGGCGCAGCGCCTGCTTACGCTCGACGAAGTCCGTGCAGCGCACCGCGCCTTCGAGACCGCCCCGCGCCGCCTGCGGCCGGCCGGGGTCCTGGTGCCGATCGTCGACCGCCCCCAGGGCCCCAGCGTCCTCCTGACCCTGCGGTCCCTGTCCCTGACAAAACACGCCGGCCAGATCGCCTTTCCCGGCGGCCGCGCCGATCCGGGCGACGCCGATATCGTGGCGACGGCGCTCAGGGAAACCCGGGAGGAGACCGGTATCGACGCCGCCTTCGTCACGCCGGTCGGCGGGCTGGAGCCGGTCGAGAGCGTGACGGGCTTCCTGATGTTCCCGGTCGTCGCCGTCGTGCGCGAAGGCTTTGCCGCCGTGGCCAATCCGGGCGAGGTCGACGCCATCTTCGAAGCGCCCCTCGCCTTCCTGATGGACCCGGCCAACCAGGTGCTGAAATCGGGCACCTTCGCCGGCGTGGCGCGCGAGTATTACAGCATCGCCTTCGGCGACCACGATATCTGGGGCGCGACGGCCCGTATCCTGGTCAATCTCGGCCGCCGGCTGGCGCGCTGAAACCGCGCGGGGCGGCACTTTTGCCATTGCCAGACCTGAATTGGGCGGACTAGGTTGGTCACATCAGCAACCATCCCGGACCGGTTTCCCATGTTCAATCGCCGCCACCTGCTCGCCAGCGCCACCGCCCTGGCGACGACCGCCGTAACGGGAACCGCCCAGGCCGCCGGCCGCTCCGCAACGGCATCGGTCCTTGACACGACCTTCAATTCTATATTTCTGGACATTTTGAATCTATCGCCCGAGACCTGTACATCGCTCGGTCTCGACAAGGATAGGCTGGGTTATCAGAAGGCCAGGCTGGACGGCGACGCGCCCGCCGACCGCGCCGCGTGGGTGGCGCATTACAAGCGCGCCAAGACCCGTCTCGACAGCATCGACCGCGGCAAGCTGAGCGGCATGGACCGCGTGAACTACGACACCGTGCTGTGGGACACGTCGAACAGCCTGTCCGGCGCCGAGGCCTTTGCCTTCGGTTCGGTCGGCGGGGCCAATCCCTACGTGCTGAGCCAGCTGAATGGTTCGTACCAGTCGGTGCCGGATTTCCTCGACAGCCAGCACAGCATCGAAACCAGGGCCGACGCCGAAGCCTACCTGGCTCGCCTGGAAGCCTTCGCCACCGTCCTCGACCAGGAAACCGCCCAGTTCCAGCGCGACACCGCGGCGGGCATCGTGCCGCCCGACTTCGCCATAGATCAGGCGGTGAAGCAGTCGCAGGCGCTGCGCGCGCAAAACACGCTGGTCTCGTCCGTCGCCAGCCGCACGAAGGATAAAGGCATAACCGGCGACTGGTCGGCGCGCGCGGAAAAGATCGTCGCCGGCAAGGTGTCGCCTGCCCTCACCCGGCAGATCGACGCCATCGCCGCCAAACGGGCCAGCGCCGTGCACGACGCCGGCGTGTGGCGGCTGCCGCAGGGCGAGGCCTATTACGCCTTTGGGGCGCGTTCGGGCACCTCGACCGACATGACGCCGGACGAGATCCACCAGCTGGGCCTCGACAAGGTGGCGGAAATCACCGCCGAGATCGACACCATCCTCAAGGCCCAGGGCATGACCCAGGGCACGCCGGGCGAGCGCATGCGCGCGCTCTATACCGACCCGAAGCAGCTCTATGCCAATACCGACGCCGGCAAGGCGCAGCTACTGGCCGACCTCAATCTCATGGTCGACGCCGTCTACGCCAAGCTGCCCGACTGGTTCGGCGTGCAGCCCAGGTCCAAGGTGACGATCAAGCGCATTCCGCCGGCGACCGAAGCCGGCGCGCCTGGCGGCTATTATAACGGCGCCTCGCTCGACGGCTCGCGCCCCGGCGCCTATTACATCAACCTGCGCGACACGGCGGAGAATCCGCGCTTCCTGCTGCCGACCCTGACGCACCACGAGGCCGTGCCGGGCCACCATCTGCAGATCTCGATCCAGCAGGAGGCGAAAGGCTTGCCGATGCTGCGCAAGATCTCGGGCTTCAACGCCTATATCGAAGGCTGGGCGCTGTACGCCGAACAGCTGGCCGACGAGATGGGGCTTTACGCCGACGATCCTTTCGGCAAGGTCGGCTACCTGCACGACGCCCTGTTCCGCGCCGTGCGGCTGGTCGTCGACACCGGCATCCACCACAAGCGCTGGAGCCGCGAGCAGGCCATCGCCTACATGGTCAAGTATACGGGCGACGCCGAAAGCGCCGACGCCACCGAGATCGAACGCTACTGCGTGTGGCCCGGCCAGGCGCTGGGCTACATGGTCGGCAAGCTGACCTGGCTGAAGATCCGTACGGCGTCGCAGGCCAAACTGGGGACGGGCTTCGACATCAAGCGCTTCCACGATACCGGCCTGCTGTGCGGCGCGGTGCCGTTGAAGGTGCTGGAGCAGGTCTATGCCGACGCCGGGATGATCTGACTTTACCCATGGCCAAGCGGGGCAAGGCTCCCTAAATAGGGGTTATTCCGTTTTCGATTCAATGAGCGTCTCCCATGCCCGCTGACACCGCCCTCTCCCTGCCCCAAGGCTATGCCGGCCTTGACGATTTCGACCTGAGCGGCGCCGGGCGGATTCTCGGTGAAGCCTTGAAGGGCGCCGACGACGGTGAGATCTTCATCGAGAAGCGTGAGACGGAATCGCTGTTGTTCGACGACGGCCGGCTGAAATCGTCGGCCTACGGCGCCGACCAGGGCTTCGGTTTCCGCGTCGTCGTCGGCGAGACCATCGGCTTCGCCAATTCGGCCGAGCTGTCGCTGGACGCCGTCAGGCGCGCCGCCGAGGCCGCCGTCCTGGCCAAGCAGGGCAAGGCCGTCGATGTGGCGCTGGCCGCCTCGCCCGCCCGCAGCAACCAGTCCTATTACAAGCCGCACGATCCGCTGGGCGAAATGGCCTTCGCCGACAAGATCGCCCTGCTGCAGGCGATCGACGCCTATGCCCGCGACACACATGCGGGCGTGGTCCAGGTGTCGGCCTCCCTGGCCGCCGACAAGCGCGCCATCACCATCCTGCGCGACCAGGACGAGATCTATCACGACTACCGCCCCCTGATCCGGCTGAACGTGTCGGTGTCGGTCGAACGCAACGGCCGCCGCGAAACCGCGTCGTCGGGCGGCGGCGGCCGCATCTCGTGGTTCGACATCACCCAGCCGGAACAGTGGCAGGCGCGCGTCGACGAAGCCATCCGCCAGGCCATGGTCAATCTCGACGCCGTCGCCGCTCCGGCCGGCGAAATGGACATCGTGCTCGGGCCAGGCTGGCCGGGCGTGCTGCTGCACGAAGCCGTCGGCCACGGGCTGGAAGGCGATTTCAACCGCAAGGGCACCTCGGCCTTTTCCGGCAAGATGGGCCAGCAGGTCGCCGCGCGCGGCGTGACGGTCGTCGACGACGGCACCATCCCCGATGCGCGCGGCTCGCTGAACATGGACGACGAAGGCACGCCGACCCACGCCACGACATTGATCGAGGACGGGATTCTGGTCGGCTACATGCACGACCGGCTGTCGGCGCGGCAGATGGGCGTTGCGGCGACCGGCAACGGCCGCCGCCAGTCCTTTGCCCACCAGCCTTTGCCGCGCATGACCAACACCTTCATGAAGGGCGGCAACGACAAGCTGGCCGACATGATCGCCAACACGAAGAAGGGCCTCTATGCCGTCAATTTCGGTGGCGGCCAGGTCGACATCACCAACGGCAAGTTCGTCTTCCAGTGCACCGAGGCCTACCTGATCGAGGACGGCAAGGTCGGCGCACCGGTCAAGGGCGCCACGCTGATCGGCGACGGCCCGGCGGCGATGCGCCAGGTCGATATGGTCGGCGACGACTTCGCCTTCGATCCGGGCGTCGGCACCTGCGGCAAGGCGGGCCAGAGCCTGCCGGTCGGCATCGGCCAGCCCTCCCTGCGCATCCGCGGCCTGACGGTCGGCGGCACGAACTGAGGCCACGGACATGGGAACGGCCATCGGACTGCGTGCGCAAAAGGGCGGCGCGGTCTGCGTGGTCGTCGCTGTCGAGGTTAGTGAACCGAAGGTCGTGCTGTCGACGATCCTGGCGACCGGCGCGGCGGATGACCGGCTGGCCCTGGCACCCTATGCCATCGCGCGCGAACGGGCATTGACCGGCGCTCTGGACGAAGCGGCTGCGGCCGTCGCCGAGGGCCGCGCGCGGCAGGACCTGGCGGCGAGCGAAGGGTTGCGCCGGATCATGGCGGACACCCGGGCCGCGACCGCCGCCCTGCTGGTCAACCGCGCCGGCTGGATCGGTGATCTCCTCAGCTACAGCCTGGAATGGGCCGAGCACGTGCCCGTCGCCGAGGGACTGGCGGTGCGCGCGGCGCTGCGGGCCGGGTGCCGGGCGTGCGGCCTGCCACTGGTCGAGTTAGACGAGAAGACGATGGTCGAGCGGGCCGTCGAAAGACTGGGGCTGTCCGGCGACGCGATCGAGGCCCAGCTGAAAGCCATGGGCGCGGGCGCCGGCAAGCCATGGCGTAAGGAACAGAAGCTGGCGGCCCTGGCGGCGTGGGTGGCGCTGGCCGGATAGCGCCACACGTCCGTTCGCAAATACAACCTACAGAATCATTAAGACATTTTTCATCCGGGCATTTTAGCCATGGCTGGCGTGCCATCGCCGGCAAAAAGCCGTACCGGTGCACGTCCTGCGGGAATGGCGAGGGCGCGAAGTGTCTGGCTTTTCTATCAACACCAATTCGGCGGCGCAGATCGCCCTGCAGAACCTGACGACGACCCAGTCGAGGCTGCAACAGGTTCAATCCGTCATGACGACGGGGCTGAAGGTCGCCAATGCGAAGGACGACGGCGCCGTCTACGCCATCGCCACGCGGCAGCGGTCCGATGTCGCCTCCCTCGGCACGCTGAAGACCGGTCTCGGCCGGGCGAAATCCGTCACCGACACCGCCATGACCGCCGGCGAATCACTGGAAGACCTGCTCAGCGAAATGAAGCAGAAGGCGCTGGCGGCCTCGGACACCTCGCTCGACACGGCGTCGCGCGGCGATCTGGCCAACGATTTCGTCCAGCTGTTCATCCAGTACGACCGCACGACGCAGGCGGCCCAGTTCAACGGCATCAACCTGCTCGAAGGCCAGGCGCTGAAGGTTCCGGCCAGCCTGGACGGCGGGACCATCACCGTGGCGCCGGTGGACATGGCGCTCGGCGGCTTCGGCGGCCTGCTGTCCAATACGGCGATCGGCAGCACCACGACCATCGCCGTGCGTTTTACCACCGCGTCGGAAGCTGCGACCTGGTCGACCTCGCTCGACGCGGCGATCGACCAGGCCGGCCAGAGGCTGGCGGCGCTGGGTACGGCCTCCAAAATGCTGGACAACCAGACCGGCCTGCTCGACCACCTCTCGGACGCCATGACCGCCGGCATAGGCAACCTGGTCGACGCCGACATGGCCAGCGAAAGCGCGGCGCTCCAGTCCCTGCAGACGAAGGAACAGCTGGGGGTCCAGGCGCTGTCCATCGCCAACCAGGCGCCCGGCGCGGTGCTGTCGCTGTTCCGCTGAGCCAGCCCCTCACAAAACCGATTTATTAAATCGCGTTAATATTCAGCAGATTAAATCTTTGTCATCTTCGCCATATTACAGTCATTTAACTTGTAACTTTCGCGGCTGAAACTATCCGATGATCGAGTTCGGACACTTCGCAAGGTCCGGACGTTTCCGGGGCTTTTACTTAAAGATCATCTCATGCGTCACGTCAGCCTGACGGCCATAACGCTTGCCTGCGCGGCGCTCGCGCCCGCGGCCTTCGCCGCCGAACCGCCCGCCGCCGTCAGCGGCAACCAGGTGGTCACCTATGGCAGCGACTTCTTCAAGGCGTTCCAGGTGTCGAGCGCCTACGACATGGTGGCGCATGTGCCGGGCTTCGTCTTCGATTCGGGCGATAGCGCCCGTGGCTTCGCCGGCACGGCCGGCAATGTGCTGATCGACGGCCAGCGCCCGGCGACCAAGGCCGACCTCGGCAATACGCTGAGCAATATCAACGCCGCCCAGGTCGAGCGGCTGGAGCTGATCATCGGCGGCGCGCCGGGCATTGACATGCATGGCCAGCGCGAGATCGTCAACGTCGTGCGCAAGCAGGCCGCCAAGCCGTCTCTGACCCTGCTGATCACCGCGCGCGAAATGGATCCGCACGACTGGCGCGGCTTCATCTGGGGCAGCTTCAACGAAAGCCACGGCGCCTATTCGACCGACATCACCGCCGACGTCTTCACCTTTTTCGACAACGGCGTCTACAATGCGCGCCGCCTCACGCAGCAGGCCGGCCTGCCCGATGACACGCTGGACATCAAGCAGAATGCCGGCGGCGCGGGCGTCGAATCGCAGGGCCAGCATTCGCGGCCGTTCCTGGGCGGCAAGCTGTCGTTCAACGGCACCTACAACCCCAGCGTCTACCGCCAGAACGCCACCTATATCGATACCGACACGGCGAACGAAACCTATACCGACAAGGATACGCCGAGCGAATTGGGCGTACAGTACGAACGCAAGTTCGGCTCAGGCTGGGACGCCGACCTCAACGTGCTGGACCGCCATGAGCGCGAGCACCAGTTCGACCTGTACACCGACGATACGGGCCCCAGCGACTTCCAGGCCCTGATCCTCAGCCAGGAACGCATCGTCAGCGGCAAGGTCAGCTGGCAGGCCACCAAGACCGTGACCTTCAACCTGGGTTCGGAAAGCGTGTTCAACAGCCGCGACGAGATCTCGTCCCTGTCGCAGAACGGCGTGGTCCAGGGCGTGGGGTCGTCCGATGTCCGCGTGCAGGAGGACCGCAACGAGAGCTTCGCCTCGGTCAACTGGCAGGCCCTGTCCCGGCTCAGCCTGGAGGCCGAACTGAAGGTCGAGACCTCGACCATCGGCGTGCCGCAGGACAACCGCTCGGATTCGTTCACCTATTACAAGCCGCGTTTTCAGGCGGTGTACACGATCGACGACAAGACCAAGCTGTCCTACAAGAGCATGCGCCAGGTCGACCAGCTGTCGTTCAGCCAGTTCGCCTCGACCGTGCAGCTTCAGACCAACCAGGTGACGCTGGGCAACACCGCCCTGGTGCCGCAGAAGATGTGGCTGAACAGCCTGGTGCTGGATCGTAGTTTCTGGGGCAAGGGCGCCTTCAGCCTGGCCTACGAGCACTACGACGTCCAGGATACGTCCGACTTCATCGCCACGGTCGACAATGGCGATATCTATACCGAGGGCGGCAATGCCGGCGCCTCGACCTGGGACTACCTGCACCTCAAGCTCGACCTGCCGATGGACCGGCTGGGCATCCAGAACGGCCTGCTCAATCTCGACTGGATCAACCGCCAGACGCGGGTCAAGGACCCGGTCACCGGCGACGATCGCCGCGTGTCGGGTGTCGAGCCGCACAAGTACAGCTTAAGCTTCACTCAGGAATTCCCTGCGCAGCGCATGAAGTGGGGCTTCGACGTGCAGTCGCTGAACAACGACCGCAACTACCTGGCCAACGAGCTCGACTGGAACAATTACGCGCCCTGGGTCGACTACTGGTTCGAGGTCAAGACCAAATCGAACGTGACGTTCAAGGTCATCCTGAAGAACCCGACCTCGCTGCGCTACACCTACAACCGCGTCGTCTATGATGGCCTGCGCGAGCAGTCGCCGGTGTCGTTCACCTCGCGCCAGAGCTCGAAAATCCCGCCGATCATCGAGTTGCGCCTGAAGAAGGATCTTTAGGCGCCTCTATTCCGCCTCCCCCGTTTCGCTGTGCTCACGGGTGACGAAAGGCCAAGCTTGACGCCTCTCGATCCCGGGTGCCACATGCCGCCATAAAATGACCGCTAACATGGCGGCAGGGAGGCTTCATGGCTGGCTATCCTCTGGCCGGCGCCGTCATGGCGCTGGCCGTCACGGCATCGGGCGCCCAGGCGGCGGACACGCCCGCCTTTGCCCGGATCTTCGGCGACCATGCCGTGCTGCAACAGGGCGGCCCCATCTCGGTGTGGGGTACCGCCGCGCCCGCCCAGGCGGTGACCGTGACCTTGAACGGGCAGTCGGTAACCGCGAAAGCCGACACGAAAGGCAGATGGCGCACCGCCCTGCCCGCTGCCGCGCCCGGCGGTCCCTATACGCTGACGGTGGCTGCCGGGGCAGCGCGGACCACGCTCAGCGACATCATGGTCGGCGACGTCTATCTGTGCGGCGGGCAGTCGAACATGGAATTCCCGGCCCGGCTGGCCACCGACGCCTGGGGCGCGATCGCCGCCTCGGCCAACGCCCATATCCGCTTCGTCAACATCGCCAAGGACAGCGAGGCCCTGCCGCAGGACGAGCTGAAAACGCCCGTAGCCTGGCACGCCGCCGGCCCCGACACCACCGGTGAGGCCTCGGCCGTGTGCTACTACATGGCCAAGGCGTTGCAGGCGGCGCATGGCGGCACGGTCGGCTTCATCGCGTCCGACTGGGGCGGCACGACTATCCAGGGCTGGATCAGCGCGCCCGCCCTGGCCGCCCTGCCCGCCCTGCCCGCCTACAGGACGGGCGTCGCGGCGGTGCAGGCCTATGGCGCCGCGCCCGCCCGGGCCGAGGCCGACCTCGGCCAGACGCAGGAGGCGTGGTGGGATGCCCACGATCCCGACGCCCCGGCCGAGCGCGCGTGGATCGCGCCCGGCTTCGACGATGGGACATGGCCGTCCCTGACGCCCGCCGGATCGTGGAAGGACATCGGCATTACCGCCTTCAAGGACTTCGAGGGCGTGGCCTGGTTCCGCACCACGGTGACGCTGAGCGCCGCCCAGGCGCAAACCGCCAACGACCTGATGCTGGGGCCGATCGACACCTACGACACCACCTGGGTCAACGGAGCGCGCGTCGGCGCCGGCGGCGTCAACTGGATGCGGCGCGATTACAAGGTGGCGCCGGGCGTGTTCAGGCCGGGCCGGAACGTCATCGTCGTGCGTGTGCTGGGTTCAGGCGGGTTGACCGGCCAGCCGGCCAACCGCGCGATCAAGACCAGCGACGGCCAAAGCATTCCGCTCGACGGCGTGTGGAGCTATCGCGTCAGCCGGCCGCTGAAGGGGCTGTCGATGCCAGCCGCGCCCTGGGACGTGCCCAACTCCTATACGACGCTGTACAACGGCATGATCGCCCCCATCGCCGGCTATGGCGTCAAGCTGGCCGCGTGGTACCAGGGCGAGTCGAACGCCAATACCGTCGATCAGGCGCGCGAATACGCCACCCTGCTGCCCCTGCTGATCAAGGACTGGCGCGGCGCCTTCCGGCGGCCCGACCTGCCCTTCTTCGTCGTCGAGCTGGCCAATTACGGTCCGCCATCGACGAAGCCCGGCCCGTCGGCTTGGGCGGAGTTGCGCCAGGCCCAGGCGCAGACCGTGCGCAACGACGCGCACGCCGGGCTGGCTGTCACCGTCGATATCGGCGATCCGACCAATATCCATCCGACGCAGAAGACCGTCGTCGGTAACCGCCTGGCGCGCGCCGCCGAGGCCGTGGCCTACGGCAAGCCGGTGACGGCGGGCGGGCCGGACGCCACCGGCGTGGCGCGCCGCGGCGGCGACCTGGTTATCGCGTTCAAGGATACCAATGGCGGCCTGCGCACCTACAGCTCGGACCAGGCCATCGGTTTCGAGGTCTGCCGCGGCGAGACCTGCGCGTATGTTCCGGCGACCGTCGCTGGCGACACCGTCGTGCTGAAAGGCGCCAATGCGCCGGATGTGACGCGGGTGCGCTACGCCTGGGCCGACGCGCCCTTCGTCAACCTGTACAGCGCCGACAACCTGCCGGCCGTGCCGTTCGAGATGGATGTGAAGTAAGGGGCTCAGTTGCCTTTTCGCTTGCGGAACCCCGCCGCCTTGGCCTTGTTGCCGCAGGCGGTCATCGAGCACCAGCGCCGCTCGCCGGCGCGCGAGGTGTCGTAGAACAACAGCCCGCAGTCCTCGCCCTGGCATTCGCGCAGGCGCCCGGCGCGGTCATTGCCCAGGACCCAAACCGCCTCCGCCGCCACCGATGACAGCAACGATCGCGGGCCGCCGCGCCAGCGCGCCTCGCCGCCCGCCGTCAGTTCGGGCGCGGCCCCTTCGCGCGCCAGGCTGTTCAGGCGCTCGCGGTCGCGTTCGTCCAGCGGCCGGCCATCGAGGCGCGCCATGGCCAGGCGATGGACGGTTTCGCGCAGATCGCGGGCGGCGCTCAGGTTGTCGGCCGAGACGTCGCTGGTCTCCATGCCGGCCGCCTTCAGCCACCGCGTCAGGTCCTTGACCGTGCCCAGCATCTCCCTGGCCGCCGTACCCCGTCGCCCGGCCAGCGTCGCCGTCAGGTCGAGCGCGACGTGCCCGCCGCGAAACAGAAAGCCGTCACGAATATCCGTATCCATGGCAAAACCTGATAAACCGGTTATTATTTTCATTTACCCTAAAAAATAACCATCTTATATGGTTAAATGCAAGCGCAAGATTAGATTGCCAATGAAATCAAAGCGTTGCTTAGGGTGATGGCGGGCACGAAAAAGCCCTCCGGCGCGGGCCGGAGGGCTGTTCAGGCGGCTGGGCCGGTTACTGGACCTGCGGTCCCGGGCCTTCCACTGGACCGGTGTCGTTGACCCCGCCCGACCAGCTCTTGACGACGAAGCTGACCAGGAACAGGGCGACGCCGAAGACGATGACGACGATGCCGATGGTGTTGAAGGTCGACAGCGCCGTGCGCAGCGAGGCCGCGGCGTCGACGACGTGGCCGCCGATGGTGGCGCTGCCCATATGGCTGGTGATCACCCCGCCGATATATTGCGCCCAGGCCGTGCCGGTGAACCACAGCGCCATCAGGGTCGACACCAGGCCCGCCGGCGCCAGCTTGGTCTGCTGCGACAGGCCGACCGGCGACACGGTCATCTCGCCTATGGTGGTGAACAGGTAGTTCAGGACCAGGAAGATCAGCGGCAGCTGGAACAGGTGGTTGGCCAGCGGCGCGGCCCAGACCAGGATCAGGAAGCCGATGCCGGTCGAGACGATGCCGAAGGCGAACTTCTTGACCGGATCAGGGTCGGCGCCACGGCGGCCAAGCCAGGTGAACAGGGCGGCGAAGATCGGCGCCAGGATCAGGATCCAGCCGGTATTGATCGTCTGTGTCTGGGCGGCGGTGAAGCCCATGTCGATCCATACGGCGCCCGCCGGCAGGGTCAGCGTGGCCAGCTGCGCCTTGGAGGCCAGGACGACGTCCAGGGCGCCCAGATGCCACTGGATGGGCGCCGACAGGATGTTGAGATTGACGTTGCGGTCGGCAAACAAGGACAGCGCCGAGCCCGCCAGTTCCTCCAGCGCGAAGAAGACGATCGAGGCGATGCTGAGCAGCAGGGCCAGCGCGATGCGGAAGTTCTCGACCCGGGTGAAGCGGGTGACCATCTTGACGACGATATAGCCCAGCATGATCACCGTCAGGGCGCACAGCACGATGAACACCAGGTCGTTGCGCTGAACCAGCAGGAAGACCAGGGCCACGCCGGCGAAGGACAGCAGGTAGATCAGAGTCTGCTTGCTGATGACGCCGCCGACGCGGGCCGTAAGCGCCGGCACGTCGGGCGCCTCGCCGCGGCCCATCAGCCAGGCCTTGCCGACCAGGAAGCCGATCAGGCCCAGCGCCATGCCGATGCCGGCGGCGCCGAAGCCCGCCCACCAGCCGACGTTCTCGCCGAGATAGCCGCAGATGATCGCCGCCCAGAACGAGCCCAGATTGATGCCGAAATAATAGAGCTGAAACCCGGAATCGCGGCGCGGGTCGCGGTCCTTGTAGAGCTGGCCGACGATGGCCGAGACATTGGGCTTGAGATAGCCCACCCCCATGATGATCAGCGACACCGACAGGAAGAAGGCGGTTTCGGCCCACGCGGTGACGGTGTGCTTTTCCAGCGTATAGCTGCCCTTGGCGAGTGTGGCCGGCAGCGGCGCGACGGCCGGCAGACCGTCGATCACCAGGCCGTCATTGCCGTCGGAATGATAGGCATAGACCGCGTTGCCGACCTTGAGTTTCGGTTCTTCCATGCCGTGGCGGACGAATTCGTAGCTGTGGCCCTGATAGCTCAGCGTCTGTTCGGCCGGCTTGCCTTCGAAGACCATGCCGAAGTGGCCCAGCACCAGCAGCACGCCGCCAAAGATCGCCGCGCGCCGCGTGCCGATCCAGCGGTCGGCCACCAGGCCGCCGATCAGCGGCATCAGGTAGATCAGCGTCATGTACGACGCATACTGCGACGAGGCGTGGTCGTCGGTGAACAGGAACTGCTTGGTCAGGTAATAGATCAGCAGGCCACGCATGCCGTAGAAGGAAAAGCGTTCCCACATCTCGATGAAGAAGCAGACAAACAGCCCCTTCGGGTGGTTGCGCATCTGCAGGAATACGGGAATCGCCGTGGCGATGGTGATCACGAAACCCGCGATCAGGACCAGGTTAAGCATGCATACTCTCGCAAAGGGGCCGGCGGCGGGGCGCCGCCCGTATCCGCCTTTTTTGCGACAAGATCAGCAATCGTTGCCTTTGGCAAGCAACCAAATGCAACACGGTTGCAATCGCAACCTTTTGATAGCGGTGTCCATTTGCCGTTGCGGGCGAATTCGCCCAGCGAGCGAAATCAGTACGCCTCCTCGGCATACAGATGGCTGAGATCGCCCTGCCAGCGGCCATGATACAGGGCCAGCAGGCGTTCCGCCGGCGTGATGCCGCTGTCGGCGATGGCGAACAGCTCGTCGAGATAGCCGGCTTCGTCGACCAGCCCGCCGCTGAGGTTCCCGCGGCGCTTCAGGCCATCGCGGGCGATGTTCAGCATGTCGAGCGTCCAGTCGCGCACCGGACGGCCGGCCAGGTCGCCCTTGAGCCCCGTGCGCGCGGCCATCGACCGCATGGCGCGGCGGTCTTCCGAGGTCCAGTCCTTGACCAACTGCCAGGCGGCGTCCAGCGCCGTCTGGTCGTAGAGCAGGCCGCCCCACAGCGCCGGCAGGGCGCACAGGCGCGACCACGGCCCGGCGTCGGCGCCGCGCATCTCCAGGTACTTCTTCAGGCGCACTTCGGGGAACAGAGTCGTCAGGTGGTCGGCCCAGTCGTCCATCACCGGCAGATGGCCGCGATAGGCCGGCAGTTCGCCCTTCAGGAAGGCTTTGAAGTCCTGGCCCGAGGCATCGATATAGTCGTCGCCGCGGTGGACGAAGTACATCGGCACGTCCAGCGCATATCTGGCATAGGCTTCGAAGCCGAAGCCGTCCTGGAAGACGAAGTCGATCAGGCCGGTGCGGTCGGGGTCGGTGTCGGTCCACACATTGGCGCGCGCCGACAAGAAGCCGTTGGGCTTGCCCTCGGTGAACGGCGAATTGGCGAACAGCGCCGTGGCCAGAGGTTGCAGGGCCAGCGACACGCGGAACTTGTCGACCATGTCGGCTTCGGACGAATAGTCGAGATTGGCCTGCACCGTGCAGGTGCGCAGCATCATGTCGAGGCCGAGGTTCCCGACCTTGGGCATGTAGGCGCGCATGATGTTGTAGCGGCCCTTGGGCATGACCGGGATCTCGTCGCGCGCCCACAGCGGGTCGAAGCCCAGGCCGGTGAAGCCCAGGCCGAGTTCGGAGGCGACGGTCTTGACCTCTTCGAGGTGACGGCCGGTCTCTTCGCAGATGTCGTGAATGGTGGCCAGGGGCGCGCCCGACAGCTCGAACTGGCCGCCCGGCTCCAGGGTGATCGAAGCGCCGTTGCGCACCAGGGCGATCAGGTGCCCCTTCTCCTCGACCGGTTGCCAGCCGAAGCGCATCATGCCCTTGAGCATGGCCTCGATGCCGTCCGGGCCGGCATATTGCGGGCGGCGGTGATCGTCGAGACGGAAGGCGAACTTTTCGTGCTCGGCGCCGATGCGCCAGCGTTCCCGCGGCTTGCAGCCGGACTCGAAATAGCTGACCAGCTCCGAAAACGACTGAATCGGCGGCGTGCCCTGCGTATCGGCCATTCGTATCCGTCCCTGTTACCCTAAAGAATCCCGCGGCCTATATGGGGCGAAGCCCGATAAGTGGCAAGACGGGCACGTTATTTTGTAGCGCGGAGAAAAAGGGTTGGACCACGAACCACACAAAAAGCACGAACTTCATGATCATCCACAAACGCCGGCGGAACCGATTGGAATGCGCTGCGCGCGGCTGCTCGTTCGTGTTTTTTGTGTGGTTCGTGGTTCAAAATCTTCCTAGCGCCAGTCGCCAAGCGCCGCCTGATAGAGCGTAAGAGCGCTGATGGCGGCGGTGTCGGCGCGCAGGATACGCGGGCCGAGATTGACCCGGATGACGTCCGCCCGGCCGCGCAAGCCATCGCGTTCGGTGGCGTCGAACCCGCCCTCGGGGCCGATCAGAATGGCTGGCCGGTCGCCCGGCGTGGCGGTTTTCAGGCCATCGAGCATGGTCGCGGACGCGGCCTCGTGCGTCGTTTCCTCGTCTGAGAAGATCAGGGTGCTGAACGCCTCGCTCTCCAGCCATTTATCCAATTTTACCACAGGTAAAACATCAGGTGTATCAAGGCGTTCTGTCTGCTCGGCCGCCTCCTGAGCGATGAGGCGCAGGCGCTCGATATTGGTGTGATCGGCATTGGAACGGCGCGTTATAACCGGCTGGATGGCCGAAACGCCAAGCTCCGTGGCCTTCTCGATCACGGTTTCCAGCCGCGCCCGCTTGATCAGGGCAATGGCCAGGATCAGGGGCCGCGTCGTGGTCTGCGGCCGGGTCCGGCTCAGCAATTCCAGCCGCACGGCCTTCTTGCCGACCTCGGCGATGCGGGCGGTCCATTCGCCGTCGCGGCCGTTGAACAGCGCCACCTCGGCGTCGGGGCCCAGGCGCATGACACCGGTCAGGTAACGGCCCTGCTCCGGCGGCAGGCTGAGCGTAACGCCGGGCGCGAAATCGGGTGACGGAGTAAGGAACAGACGGATCATGCCGGGTGTTTAAGCCTGTGGGGAAAGCCTGTCAAAGCGCTTGACTTCGCGGTCCGCAACCGCATGAGTTATTCCCGATAGCTCGCCTATCGGGCAAGGCCGACTGGCCGCCCGAGCGCATGCGAGGAGCCATGCGGCGCTTGAGCTGAAAGACCTGGGGAATATATCATGAAAAAACACGACACGCCTGAGAAGCAGTACGATCTCGAGCGCCTGATCTTCTTTTCCGACGGCGTCTTCGCCATCGCCATCACGCTGCTGGTCATCGAGATGCACCCGCCCGAACATTGGGACGGCACGCTGCAGGGGCTGGTCAACGGCATAGCTACCAAGATCATCTGCTATGTGGTCAGCTTCGGGGCGCTGGCCGCCTTCTGGACCGCGCACCGCTTCATCTTTCGCCACGTCGAACGGTTTACCGAACCGGCATCCCTGCTCAACCTGCTGTTTTTGCTGACCATGTCGCTGGTGCCGTTCGTCAATGCGCTGCTGGTCGACCATATGTCGGCGGCGATGGCGATCAATGTCTATGTCGGCCTGGTGGTGCTGTCGAGCGCCGCCATGGCCCTGCTCTGGGCCTATCTGGCCCTGATCTCCCAATCGATCAATCCGGCCATCGGCTGGGGCTTCCGCTGGCTGGTTCTCGCGCGGTTCCTGATCATGCCGCCGCTCCTGGCCTTCACCTCGATCTGGATGGGCCGGCATTTCGGCCCGTTGGTCGCCATCGTGTTCACCGCGGCGGCGGCGGCGCTGGCCGGGCATTTCGGCGTCAAGCCGGTGCCGACGCGCCCGGAAGTGAAGGAGCTCTAACCGCCTTTCAGCCGCGCCGACATGAAGGCGTCAACGGTTGAGGTATAGTCGCCGGCAAGGCCGAGGTTATTGTTGACCTCCATGTGCGTCAGGGGTTGCGGCACCACGGGCGCGTCCTGGCCGACGGCTTTCAAACGGTCGGCGAAGGCGCGGGTCTGGCCGCAGGAATCGTCCGGCCGTTTCAGCGAGCAGACCAGCATCATCGGGATGGCGTCCGCCTTCAGCTGCGCCGTCGGCGATACGGCGGCCCAGAAGGCCGGATCGCCGCCGAAGGCATCGTCATAGAGTTTGGGATGCTTGGCGCCCATCACGTGGGCGACGTCGAGTGCGGCACTGTCCAGCACCACCGTGCCGCGCCACGGAAGGCCGCCGGCGGCCGTCACACGCCCCGGATCGGCCGACAGCAGCGCCACCAGGTGCGCCCCGGCGGAATGGCCCATCAGGATCAGGCGATGGCCGTCGGCGCCCCAGTCGCCGGCGTGGGCTTCGACATAGGCCACCGCCGCCGCGACGTCCCTGGCCTGCGCGTCGACGGGGGCCTCGGGCAACATGCGATAATCGACGCTGACCACGACAAAGCCCCTGGGCAGCCAGTATTTCAGCTTGTTCTCGACCGTGCCCGGCACGTTCTTGTCGCCGATGCGCCACCCGCCGCCATGGACCATGACGATGAGCGGAGCGTCACGCACGCCCGGCGGCGCGTAGATTTCCAGCGACTGCGCCGGATCGGCCCCATAGGCCGCGGCGCGCGCCGTGGCGCCCGTCAGGTATTGCGCCGGATCGAGCGGCGGGGCGTCGGCCGACTTCGCCTTCAAGCGGGCGATCAGGCCCTGGCGCAGGCCCTGGGCCTGTGTCTGGGCCTGGGTCGCACCCGTCAGGGCCAAGACCGAAAAGAAAACGGCGAGCGAGCGTTTCATGCCTATCTCCGGAAGCTGTGTCCTTTGATACGCCGCCCCTCGCCGCCATCCTGCGTCATTTCTTCTCGGCGATGATATCGGCCAGCATGTCCGGCGTGCCGTCGATACGTTCAAGCTTCGGATACCGCGAGCCGCCGTGATAGTCGATCCTGACCATGCGGTAACGGTCGCCGGCCTTGATCAGCAGCTCGATCGGGTCGCTATTTCCCTTCTCCGCGGTCGCCTTCAGCACGTCCTTGAGATTGTCCGGATCGTAGGCCAGGCCGTCGACGGCGATGACCTGGTCGCTGGCCTTCAATCCGGCCTTGAACGCCAGGCCCTCCCAGGCAACGTACTTGATCGCGCCGTCCTTGCCCGTGCTGAAACCCAGACTGAACTGGAAGTCGCTGATCTTGTGGACGGTTTCGCGCGCCTTGGAATAGGCGGTCGGCGTGTCGGTATAGACCAGCTTCCAGCCGGCGCGCGTCAGGCCGTCGAACGGCGGCGGCGTGCCGTGGTCGTGCAGGCGCGTATTGAGGAAGGTCGCCCAGTCGTAGGGATAGACGGCGTTCAGCGCCTTGACGACGTCGTCGAAGCTGTAGGTGACGGTGTTCCAGTCGCCGTCATTGATGCCGAAGAAGGCCTTGGCGAAATTATCCAGCGACTTGGCGCCCTTGGTCTTTTCGCGGATCAGGGTGTCGGCGTCGAGCCAGACCAGCAGGCCCTGGTCGTAATATTCCTCCGATTCCTGGTAGTTGGGCCATGACTGCGCCGCGCGCTGGGCGATAATCGGGTCATTGGTGGTGTCGGCCATGTCGCGCCACTGCCGCCCGGCCAGGGTGTCGTAATAGGCCGCCAGGTTGGCGATGCGGCCGAGATACTGGTCCTTGTCGAACAGGCCTGAGCGCGCCGCCAGGACATTGCCCCAGTATTCGGTCTGGCCTTCATAGACCCACAACAGGCTGTCGCGCATCGGCGCCTGGTAGTCCGGCGTCCACAGGTCGTACGGCCGGCGGAACTTGCCGTCCCACGAATGGGTATATTCGTGGGCGAACAGGTCGCGGCCATAGAAGCTGTTCTTCCAGTCGGTATAGTAGTCGACCGGCACGCTGTTCTCCGACGAGCGGTGATGCTCCAGGCCGATGTCGCCCAGCGCGTCCGACGCCGCGACCAGGAAGTCGTAATGGTCGTAGTGGTGCGAGCCGTAGAGTTTGTAGGCCTGCTGGATCAGCTTCTGGTGGATCTTCAGCACGTCGTCGGGCACGTCGAGCGATGAGGCCTTGTCGGCGACGATATCCATATGCACCGGCACCTTGGCGCCCGGATCGAGGTCCAGACGCTTGAAATACTTGCCGGCGAAGATCGGCGAGTCGATCAGGGTCTCGTAGGTCGTGGGCTTATAGGTCACGACGTTGTCGGCCGAGGTGCTGTCGGCCTCAAGACCCGAACCCTGCTGCCAGCCGGCCGGGAACTTGACCGAGGCCACCACCGGCAGGCGGCTGACATACCAGCCCGCCGGATAGAGCGAGGCGAAGGTCCACTGCACATTGACCATGTCCGGCGTGTAGACGATGCGGCCGACATCGCCGTCGACCGGCGCCAGGTACTGAAAGTCGACGGCTACGGTTTTGGCGCCGGCCGGGACGTTGAGGTGGAAGGCATTGACCTCGACCGGATCGCGCGTCCAGTTGGCGGGCTTGCCGTCGATGGCGAAGGTGAAGCCGGCCATCTTGACGACCTCGCCATCGGGCTCGTGGTCGCCCGGCAGCCACTTCGGCGCCAGCAGGACCAGGTCGCCCGCCTTGTCGACCGGCACCTCCTCGTGGATGCGGATGATGCGGCGCGCCGTATCGGAGGCGTCGACCCGGATATGGATGGTGCCGGCGGTGAACGGCACGTCCTGCGCCGCCGGCAGGGCCGGCGTCATCGGCGCCCAGACGGCGGTGTTCCTGCCGGGCGTATCCTGGGCAAAGGCGGGGGCAAAAGCCGGGACGGCGATGGCGGCGGCGCACAGGGCGAGGACGGAGGCGGAGGTCTTGGTCATGAATATCTCTTGAAGTACAAAGAGTCGGGGCGGACCCTGGTGGTCCGCCCCGTTTCGTCTCAGGCTTGTCTTACTTCTTCGCGGCGTAGATGTCGCTGAGCAGGTCGGGCGTGCCCTCGACGCGTTGCAGCGCCGGGTAGCGCAGGCCGCCGTGGTAGTCGACGCTGTAGGTCTTGTAGGTGTCGTCGACCTTGACCAGAAGCTGGATCGGGTCCTTCGACGTCTTGGCGGCGGTGACCGCCGCCTTGAGGATATCGCCGCTATAGGCCTTGCCGTTGACGGCGATCAGCGTCGTCGACGGCGCCATGCCGGCCTTGAACGCCGGACCGTCCCAGACGACGTCGGTGATGGTGTCGTCCTTGCCCACGCTGAGACCGATCGAGTAGCTGAGGCCGGTCGTCTTGCGCTGGGTTTCGGCGGCGCGGTACATTTCCGACGGCGTTTCCAGATAGACCAGCTTGTAGCCGCCGCGGGTAATGCCGTCGAGCGGCGCGCCCAGCGGCTGGCCCTCGCCCGTACGGTCGAGGCGCGTGCGCAGGAAGGTCGCCCAGTCGTACGGGTAGACGCCGTTCAGCGTCTTGACGACGTCGTCGAAGTTGTAGGTCACTTCGCCCCAGGCGCCGTTGTCGATGCCGAAGAAGTCGTGGGCGAAATTGTCGAGCGACTTGGCGCCCTTGGTCTTTTCACGGATCAGGGTGTCGGCGTCGAGCCAGATCAACTGGCCTTCGACATAATAGTCTTCCGAACGCTGGAAGTTGCGCCAGCCCTGGGCCGCGCGCTGGGCGATGATCGGATCGTTGGTCGTGTCCTGGACATTGCGCCACTGGCGGCCCGGCAGGTTGTCGTAGGTCGCCGCGACCATGGCCAGGCTTTGCAGGGCCTGATCCTTGTTGAGGAAGCCGGCGCGCGCCGCCAGGACGTTGCCCCAGTACTGCGTCTGGCCTTCATAGACCCACAGCAGGCTGTCGCGCATGGCCATCTGGTAGTTCGGCGTCCACAGG
>FTDB01000004.1_pt1 | contig 23045 bp, 25 predicted proteins | sample 1639741 | NCBI WGS metagenome assembly FTDB01 (sample SAMEA3914869, study PRJEB12502) | metagenome | biome: forest; material: soil | place: USA | collected 2012-03-12 | depth 0.1 m | reverse complement strand
TCGCCGAGGAAGGCGCCCGCGTGTTCGTCACCGGCCGCCGACAGGCCGAACTCGACGCGGCGGTGGCCGACGTCGGACACGGCGCGGTGGGAATCAGGGCCGACTCCAGCAGCCTCGCCGACCTCGACGTGGTATACGCGGAGATAAAGGGGGTGGCGGGCAAGCTTGACGTCCTGTTCGCCAACGCCGGCGGCGGCTCGATCCTCCCGTTGGCGGCCGTGACCGAGGAGCAGTTCGACGACACGTTTGGACGCAACGTCAAGGGCGTCCTGTTCACCGTCCAGAAGGCCCTGCCCCTGCTCACGCAAGGCGCTTCGGTAATCCTGACTGGCTCGACGGCTGGGTCCATAGGTATGCCGGGCCTGAGCGTCTACGCGGCCACCAAGGCCGCGATCCGCAACTTCGCCCGACACTGGACGCTCGAACTCAAGGACCGGGGCATCCGCGTGAACGTCGTGGCCCCGGGCGCGATCCTGACGCCCGGCCTGCTGGGCCTGGCGCCCGAAGAGGAGGAAGCCAAGAAGGCGCTCCAAGCCGCGCTGGTCGCCGACATCCCCCTCGGCCGGATCGGCGACCCCGTGGACGTCGCCGAGGCCGTGCTGTTCCTCGCCTCCCCCGCTGCCAGCTTCGTCGCCGGGGTCGAGTTCTTCGTGGATGGCGGCACGGCGCAGGTCTGACACGCCGGGCTGGCCGGCGCGCCCAGCGCTTGCGTCCCGGCGGGAGCGCATTAGAAAGGGTGTGTCCGGCCGGCCCCGCGCCGCTCCCGCCAGCAAGGCAACGCCAATGGCTTCAGAGACGATCAGGTACGACTTCGCGGAAACGTCGATCGCCGCGCTTGTCATCGCGCTGTCGGCGGACGGCGTCGTGGCCATCCTAATGCGCGAGCACATGGACCGCGACGCGCTGCTGGGCGACCTCGCCCACCGCTTCCCGACAGCGGAGCTCGTCCGGGACCCCGACACGGTGGACGGGGCGCGCCAGGCCGTGATCGGCTTCGTCGAGCACCCGCAGGCCAACCTCGACCTAAAGCTCGACATCAGGGGGACCGGATTCCAGAAGCGGGTGTGGAACGCCGTGCTGGAGGTACCATTCGGCGGCACGACAACCTTCTCGAAGATTGCCGAAACCGCAGGGTCTCCAAGGGCCGTCCGTGCCGTCGGGAGCGCGTGCACGCGCAATCCGCTGGAGTTCGCAATCCCCTGCCACCGAGTGCTGCGCGCTGACGGTGCGTGGTCGGGCGGATCGGGTTGGGGCGACCGGCGCCAGTCGACCCTTGTCGGCCGCGAGCGTGCCGCCGTCGGCAAAGCCTGAGACCCCCGTCCGACCGGCCCTTGGCGGCTCGCCGCGCAGGACCCGCAGCGTCCGTTCGGTGTCGGACAGGTCGCCGACGATCCGGATGAGGCGGTCCTGCAGCCGGCACAGAAGCGCCGGGATCGCAAACACGTCGTCCGTGTGGCTCCGCCGCGGCTCGAGCATCAGGTCGACCACTTCTAGGGTGTGCGAGGCGAAGACCCTGGTCTCGCAAAGGCGTGCCAGGTTGCTGCGGGCCAGGACCGAGTTGGGCGAGGCGCCCACGATGTAGAGGGTCAGGTCTGCATGGGCCAGTGCCTTGGTCGCGGGAGCGCGGGACTGGTGGGAGGGGTCTGCTGCATCCATGGTTCTGCTCGCGCGGTGCCCTCCCCTGGCGCCGCTTCTCGTTATGTCAGGTTGTTTCGCTGGTCAGGCCTGCGGCCCGTCGGTCGGCTACTTCGCCTTTGCCGGCGGTGCCGACGTCGAAGCTAGGTAGGCAATGATGTCCGCCCGGTCTGTGGGCGAGCCGACCGAGAAAAACATCTTCGCCCCGGGCGCCATGTCTTGGGGTCCCTGCAGCCACTTGTCCAGGCGTTGCGGGGTCCACGTCCCGCCGAGCTTCTTGATGGCGTTCGAGTAGGAATAGCCGGGTGCCGTGGCGACCGCCCTTCCGACCACGCCGCGGTGCATTGGCCCTATCCTGTTCATGTCGAGGGAGTGGCACCCCCCGCATTTCGCCTCGTAGAGCTTTTGCCCGTTGACGGTGTCACCGCTGAGCGGTGCGGCGGAGAACGCCGGCCGCGCCAACAGGGCGGACGCGGCGGCAGCAAAAAGTAGGGTTGCTCGGTTTCTCACGAGAAGGTCTCCCCAGGCATCCGGCTGAGCGTGTCGTGGACGTGCCCGCACAGGACACGCGGATGGTTTTGGCGATCTCCGCCGCGTGGGTCTCCATCGCGAAATGGCCGGCGTCGGCGAGGGAAAACTGCGTCTACCTGGCGACGGTAGGTGAAGGTCATGGCAGCCTCTCGGGTTGCAAAGGGTCAGTGCCCGGCCAGGCGTGGCGAAGCGCCTGGCCGGGATGGCGCCGGGTCAGCCGAACAAGAACGCCCTGGTCGGGATCGGGGTGCCGGCGGCGTTGTTCAGTGTCGTCCAGTGGACCGCCTCGTCCGTCGACAGCTGCGTGAATAGGTGCGTCAGCTGGTGGTCCTGCAGCGCCGCGACCTGGCCGGCGTAGGCGTTCGTGGCCCCGAGCTCCAGCTTGGTCGCCAGCGCGACGACGTCCCCCTCGGACTTGAGGGAGCCGAGGTCGAGCTCCTTGGTGTAGTCCGCGTCGGACTTGGGCTCGACCGGCTTCTCGCCCGCCTTGCCAATCAGGGCTGCGAGCGCGTCTCGGTGCTGCTCGTGGTGCCCCTTGAAGACGAGCGCCACCTTGAGCGTCTCGGGCTTCAGCAGCCCGCTTCCGCCGGCGAGCCTGTAGGCCGCGATGCCTTCATGCTCGAGGGCGAGCGCGCCCTGGAGGATGCTGACGTCGCCGGCGCCCGGCGTGCCTGGGTGGCCCTTGGGCCGTGCGCGGGCTTCGGCCAGGGTGGGCACGAGCGTTGCGGCCAGACCGATGAGGATGCCGCTGCGGGCCAGGAGGCCCCGGCGGCTGTCAAAGTTTGGGGACGGCCCCGCGAGTGTGGTGTGTTGGTCTTCCATTGCAAACTCCGCTTGGCCCGCCGCCGGAACTGGGCAAGAGGTTGTGGCGAACTGCGCTCTTCCCGGCACCGTGAACATGCCAGCGATCGCCGCCAGTTTGAAATCGATAGTCGGCATGGTTTCGATATCCGGCGGATATGGCGCCCCCCTTTCGGTCATGAGTCGGCGCGGCTCTTGGCGCCCTGCCCCACCTTACGGCGCGGGGTCGCGTCGGGAACGCCCTCGACTACGGCGAGCGGGGTCACGACCGGCGGCTTGGGCACGCCGACGAATAGGCGTTGCCAGTTGTACGCCCTGCATATGCGGATGAAGGCGCTGAGTGCGCTCGAGTGAGGCCGGCCAGCCACGACGACCAGGCTTACCGTCCGCTGGAAGGGACGGCCAGCGATCGGCTTGGAGACCAGGCCCGGCGGACAGGGGGTGTGGGCCGGTACGATCGCGATCCCCATGCCCGCCTGCACCAGCGGGTGCAACTGCTCGATCCGCTTGGCGCGGTGGCGGAGGCGGATGGCGGCGGTCGGCAGGATCGGCTGGGGGGCGGCGAGGTCGAGGTTCGCGTCTGGGCAGAAAAGCCACTGGCGCTCCTCGAGGGCGGTGACGGGCACGGTGGGGAGCGCGGCCAGCGGGTCTTCGCGCGGCATGTGCGCTACGAACGGCTCGTCGAACAGCCGCCAGCAGTCGAGCCTGTCGCCGTGGCCGATATCCTGGCTGTCGGTGATCACCGCCAGCATGTCGCCGCGGAGGAGCGCCTCGGCCGAGGCTGTGTTCGCGACGTCGTCGATCTGCACTTCGAGCTGCGGGTTGCTGGACGCCAGCTGGGCGAGGACGCCGGACAGGACGGCCGGGGAGACCGAGGGCGCGAGGCCGATGTGGAGGGCGGAACCAGGGCTCGACCTGAAGTCCTGCGCGCTAGTCCTGACGTTCTCTATCGCGACCAGGATCTGCTCCATGTGCGGGAGGACCGCCTTGCCGAGGTCGGTGAGCTGGGTCAGCGCGCGCTCACGCAGGATCAGCTTTCCGCAAAGTTCCTCCTCCAACTTGAAGATGACTTTGGACAGGGCGGACTGCGAGACGTTCGACAGCTCGGCGGCGCGGGTGAAGTTCAGCGAGCGGGCGAGCGCGACGAAGTATCTGACCTGGTGGACTTCCAAGGCTTGTCCCCGTCACCAATCGGCGCAGCTCGTCGGCGCGGACGCCGCCCGCACTAAAGTCTGTCCACGGTACTGATCTACTGAAGCAAGCAAGCACATGCGAAGCAACCCTCATGGAGTATTTACCCGCCCGGATAAACTTTCGCCCTTGAATAGAGCGGAAACATCGCCATAATCGAACTGCACGCGACCGCCGGGAAGATTGCATGCGCTTCCGCGCATCGAAACTTGCACGACTGCCAGTGTGTACTTTACTTGATGCGGTTGACAGTACTAGCCCCAAATATTGGTTTTGTTTCATGCCGGCAGTGCATGAATACGACTCGGGGCCGAATTCGAGGGTCGGTAATGGCCTCAGAGGTCTCTATAAAGCGCGTGTACGACCCGTCGACGCAGGCGGACGGCCGCCGCATCCTAGTCGACCGGATATGGCCACGCGGGCTCACGAAGGAGAAGGCGGGGATTGCCCTTTGGCTCAAGGAGGTCGCGCCGTCGACCGAGCTGCGGAAGTGGTACGGCCACGAGCCGGCGAAGTGGCCCGAGTTCCGCGAGCGGTACCTCGAAGAGCTCGCACGTGACCCGGCCGCGCTGCAGCGCCTGCGCGCCGAGGCAGCAGCGGGCCGGACGACGCTGGTCTTCGCGGCCCACGACGCGGAGCGCAGCAACGCCGCCGTGCTGGTCGAGGCGCTTTCCCACATTCATGCGGACAAGGAATAATTGATATCCGCCTGAGACTGGCTAGGATCGGGCCCCAATGGCGTGCGGCAGACCCGAAACGGAGATTTTCATGGCTCAAGACCCCGACTACCGCTTCTGCAACCGCGACCGCGTCGCCCACGAAACCTTCGGAGTCGGGTCGGTGCGTTGCGACCCCGCGAGCGACGACCTGGTCGTCGACGACGAGATCGAGATCGTCGAGGACGGGGTCCGGTGGGTCTACGTCGTCTGGGACGACGACCGCTTCCCAGTCGAGAGGATCCGCGTCGCCGAGCTCGAACTGCTGTCGCCGGGCGCCGGCGCTGTTTCGATGGGCTTCTGAGCGTCCGTGAGAACGCCCAAGTCCGTCCGGGCGCTCGAGGACTTCACGCGCACCCGCCTGTCCAAGAACTTCTTCATGCGCGACTTCCTGTACAGCGAGATCGCCGCAATCGAGGGTTTCCACAACCTCCCTTCCGACCCGGCCCTGGCGGTCGCGGCGGGCTCGGCGCTGTGCGAACAGCTCCTCGAGCCGCTCCAGGCCACGTTCGGCCGGATAGCGATCCGGTCGGCCTACCGGTCCGCGCAGGTCAACGAGTTCGGCAACGAGAACTTCCAGAGCTGCGCGCGCAACAGCTACGACCGCGCCCGGCACATTTGGGACGAGCGCGACGACGAAGGGCTCATGGGCGCCATGACCACGGTCATCGTGCCCTGGTTCGTCGACCGCAACCTGTCGGATGGAACTCCATGGACGGCGCTGGCGTGGTGGATTCACGACAACCTGCCCTACAGCGAGCTGCAGTGGTTCCCGAAGCACATGGCTTTCAACATCGCATGGCACGAACGCCCAAAGCGGCGGATCAGCAGTTTCGTCGCGCCCAGGGGCTTGCTCACCAAGGCCGGCATGGCGAACAACGGCAGAGGCCACGCGGCCGAGTACCATGGGTTTCCAGCGCTCGCGCAGGCATAGCCGGGAGCCAGGCTCAGAGGCCCAGGTCGGTGAGCCCGGCGTGGCCGTCCGGCCGCCGGCCCAGCGGCCACAGGAAGAGCCTTTCCCCCTCCTTGATCGGGTGTTCGTTAATCGATGCGATCCGCCGGCGCATAAGGCCGCTCTCCTCGAACTCCCAGTTTTCGTTCCCGTAGGCCCGGTACCAGTAGCCGTTGTCGTCGCGGTACTCGTACGCGAACCGCACCGCGATCCTGTTGCCCGCCGACGCCCACAGCTCCTTCACCAGGCGGTAGTCCAGTTCGCGTGACCACTTCCTCCGCAGGAAGGCCACGATCTCCTCGCGGCCGCGTATGAACTCGGCCCGGTTTCGCCACTGGCTGTCGACCGTGTAGGCGAGCGCCGCCAGGTCGGGGTCGCGGGTGTTCCAGCCGTCCTCGGCCGCCCTAACCTTCTCCTTGGCGCTGTCCCGGCTGAACGGGGGAACCGGGGGTCTCGTCGTCGCTGCCTCCATGACACTGGTCCTCGCCTGCCTCAGTTTCGCCTTGCGGCCCGGAGCTCGGCGACCTCGGCCTCGAGCTCGCTTATCCGTGCGTCTTTCGCTTCCAGCACACGCTTTACGTCGGCCGCCTCGAATCTCTGCGGGATGTGCTGCGGGCAGTTGACGTCCCAGGCCGTCACGGTGAAGACGACAACCTGCTCCGGCCGCGCGCGGTACCCCTCTGGCATGAGCCTGTCGGTCATTTCGCCGTCGCCCTCAACCACCCTCGCCGTCCCCCAGATCTTGATCCGGCGGGCATGCGCGTAGTCGATCAGGAAAAGCTGCGCCTTGGGGTTCTCGGAAAGGTTCCCCTGGCTGATGTACTGCCTGTTGCCCGTGAAGTCGGCGAAAGCGATGGTGTGGGGATCGACGACCCGGAGAAATCCGGGCGGGCCTCCGCGGTGCTGCACGTAGGGCTGGCCGTCCGCGCTGGCCGTGGCGAGGAAGACGCTGATCTGGGATTCTACGAAACTGGCCAGCTCCGGGGTTATTTCTGTCTGCCAGCCTGTCGTCGCCTCCATGTGCGCGTACCCCTTGCGCGAGCCCTTCCGGGACTGCACCGCCTTGACCGCGGGGGAGAACGCGACGTCACTTGGAATCATGGGACACCTCCGGGCGGTGGACCGCCCAACTCACACGCCGGTCAAAGCGGACTACGGCAATCGACTACGGCACACGGGACTTTAGGGGCGGGCACCGACCTCGGCGCAGCCGTGTCTTCGCTACGCACAAGGAGGTAGGTCAGGACGACGGCGACGAGGGAGACGCAAGCCGCTAGCAACGCGGCCTGGCCGAAGCCGGCACCGAAGGCCGTCTCTCCGGCGACCTTGAGCTCGGGGCGGGCCGACGCGGGGACCATTGAAAGGACGGCGGCCAAGTCTCCCGCCGTGACGTGCTTGGCGGCGTCGAGGGCTTGCGCCTGGCTCAGGCCCAGAGAGCTCACGCGTTCCACGAACAGCTGCTTGACGGTGTTTTGGAGGACAGCCCCCAGGCCGGCGACCGCCACCAGTATTCCGATGAAACGTGTCGTGCTGGCGAGGCCGGATGCCATCCCGGCCCGGGCAGGCGGCACCGCCGACTGGAGGACCTTCACCGTCTGGCCGTTAAGCAGGCCCGCCCCGCACCCAGCTATGACCATGCCGACCAAAAACACGGGATAGGGCAAGTTGAGCTTGCCTGCGACAAAGAAGGAAAGGTTCCCGCCGAGGGCGATCAGCAGCCCGGCCGTCAGGAGGGCCCGGCCGGAGTAACGGTTGGCGAGCATTGTCGTGACGCGCGGCGCCAACACCATCGGCAGCGCGAAGGGCAGCATGGCAACCCCCGCCATCATCGGCGAGAACCCGTAGGCGTCCTGGAGGAACAGGGGGAGGAAGAAGACCATGACCTGCGCACTCGCGCCGTAGCCGATCATTGCGATCACCGAGCCAAGGAAGGTCTTGCGCGTGAACAGCCCGAAGTCGACCATCGGCCTCTCCTGCTTAAGTTCCACTGCGACGAAAGCGAGGGCCAGCACGGCCGCAGCGGCGAGCCGCCCGAGGATGCTGGCAGACGCCCAGCCGGCGTCGTTGCCGTCGATAAGCGCCCAGATCAGGACCGCCAGCGCCCCACTGAAGGTGAGGATACCGCCCCAGTCCAACTGTTTGGCGTCGGGATCGCGGGACTCCTTGACGATCTGGAGCGTTGCCCAGATGAGCCCGGCCGACAGGGGCACGTTCACCAGGAAGATCCAGCGCCAGCCGACGAGGTTGGTGATGACACCCCCGAGGATCGGGCCGAGCGCCAGGGCGATGCCGAGGGCGGCACCCCAGAACGCCACGGCGCGCGTGCGCTCGGCACCAGAGAAGTCGTGCCCGATGATGGCCAGGGACGACGTCAACAGGAAAGCCCCGCCGACGCCCTGCACTGCACGGGCAGCGTTGAGGAGCGCCGAGTTTGTTGCGAAGCCGCACGCGGCAGACGCGGCAGCGAATATCGCAAGGCCGATGAGCATCGCCTTCTTGCGCCCGTGCAGGTCGGCGAAGTTGCCGGCTGCCATCAGCAGCGCCGCGTAGGTCAGGACGTACGCGCTGATGACCCACTGCACGTCAGTGAAGCCCGCGTGAAGGGCCTGCCCTATCGTCGGGAGCGAGACCGCGACGATGTTCGAGTCGAGCATTATGAGCGACGAAACCATCGACGCTGTGAGCAGGAGCGCAAAACTCCCTTTCCTCGGCGCACCCTCGGCCATCGGTGTTCTCCTACTGCTGGGGCGACCGCGCGGCCGCCCTTCCGTTTGACGAGCGGCTACGAGTGGATGGTCTCGCCGCCCTTAGCGTCCGCGTAGTACTGCGGGGCCTCGCGGCGGTCGAACATGCCGTAGTCGCGCACCACGCGGACGTGCCGCAGGCGGCCGCCGGCCGGAATCGGCCCCGGCGTGTTGTTCTCGAAAGCCTCGGCCGCTGCCCGGTCCTTCCACGTGATGAGCAGGATGAGGTCCCCCGGGGTCAGCACGGCTTCGAAGACGTCCCAGGACAGCATCCCTGAGGCGTAAGGGTTCAGCCCCATGAACTCGGAACAGTCGGCGGCGTTGCTGGTCTCCGTCCACTGGGTCGGCCGCTTGGCCGTGATGAGCGTGACCGTCGACCCCTCGCCGACCTCGGTTTCGTCCAGGCGCTGCTCCTGCAGGGTGTACCCCGAGGGGATCTCGGTGTCCTGGATCAACTGGCCGACACGCAGGTGGTAGTCGGCCAGGATGGTGTCGCGGCCCTTCTGCTGCACTTCGTGGTGCATCATCTTGGTGCGCCACCGCACGACAGACTTCTCGTCCCGCCACCCCGACAACGACAGTATCCAGCCGTCGCGCATGAGGCTCTTGTACCGGATGTTGTCGACGAACCCGTCGACCTTCTCCAACTCGGGGCGCAGCATCTTCGCGTTGCCAAGGTAGTCGTCCCAGTGGTCGCCCTTGGGCTTGACTTCGAAAATCACGGAAAACATGTCGGGGCTCCTTGTTCCCGCCGGCTCAGATGGCGGCGACGCAGTTGACTTCGATGTCGAAGTTTCCGGCCCAGGCGGGCACGTTGATGAAAATCCGCGCCGGGAAGTTGTCGGGGAAGTAGCGCAAGTACACCTCGTTCACCGCCCCGAACTTCTCGACGTCCGTGCAGTAGACGTTGACCTGGAGCACGTCCTCCATCGTGGCGCCGGCGGCGAGCACGCACGCCTTCATCTGCTCTAGGACGAGCTCCGCCTGGCGCGTGATGTCGCCCCCGAAAATCTCGCCCGTCTCCGGGTCGAAGGGCGGCGCGCCGGTCACGTAGATCTTGTCGCCGTGTTTCGTCACGGCTGACGTCGGCGCCTTGTAGCGGTCGAGGTAGGTCGAGAGGGGCTCAACGCGGATAATCTCTTTCTTCACGGTCTTCTTCTCCTTGTGGCACGGCAGGTCGCTTACGGGCCGGCGTCCTCCCGGCTGTCCCGCCAAGGCCCGCCGGTGTGCGGCCGCCTCTCTCCTGACGCTATTCAAACTAGTTGGGGGGCCGGTGAGCCGGTCGTCCCGGGACGCGAACTGAACGCAACTGACCGGTGGGCGTGCCAAAGAGCGCACGCCGGCCGGGTGGACCGTTGCCCGCGGCTCGCGCCGCTCCGCCGTAACTCGTCCCGAACCGGCAACCTATTCATTTCGCCGGTAAGTGATAAGCCCCTGAATTAGTATGTGTGTGATGTCAGGGCAGCATGAATGTGGCGGCATGGGGCCCGTCGCCGGCGCTAGTGCGCTTCGACAAGTTCCTCGCGGACGGTCTGTCCCTCGTGCCGCAGCAGCTTCGCCTTCGTCTCAAGGCCGCCGGCGAACCCGGTCAACGAGCCGTCCTTGCCGATGACGCGGTGGCAGGCGGCGATTATGGAGAGCGGGTTGCGTCCGCTGGCGGCGCCGACTGCCCGCATCGCGGAGTCTTTGCCGAGCGCGGCTGCCAACTGGCCGTAGGTGCGCGTCTCGCCGAACGGTATCTTCAGCAGCTCGTCCCACACGCTTTTCTGGAAAGGCGTGCCCTGGACGTCTAGCGGCACCGTAAAGTTGGTGCGCTTGCCTTCGAAGTACTCCCGGAGCTGGCTCTCGGCCTGGTTCAGGATCGCGTTCCCGCCCTGTTCGACCATCTGGTCGATGTGGACCCGGTGGGGGTCGTCGTTTTCCCAGAGCACCGCCGCGAGCCCCTTTTCGGTGGCCACCAGCTTCAGTTCGCCCACGGGGGACTGCATCGTCTTGTAGAAGTAAGCCATGTCGGCCTCCTTTGGATTACGGTGGAAGGGCCGCCGCCGCGCGCGGCGGCCCCGTCTCGCGTCAGGCCTGTGCGCCTTGCAGGTCTTCGCTGCGTTCGACAGTGGGGTCGGACGGGAAGTCGATGTGGGTGCCGGCGACGTTGTTCAGCATGTTGGTCATGCTGTACTGCGCGGACAGCGCGACGATGTCGACGATCTCCCCGTCGGTCCAGCCGGCCGCCTTGACCGCCTCAATCTCGCGGTCGCTGACGTTGCCGCGCATCTCTATCACTTCCTTCGCGAAGTGGATCGCGGCGGCGCGCTTCGGGTCGGACGACGTTCCGCGGCGGTTCTGCGCGATCTCCTCCGGCGCGATCTTGGCAAGGTTGCGCGCCACGTAGGAATGGGCGGCCAGGCAGTAGCCGCAGCGGTTGACTTCCGAGACGGCCAGCGCGATCCCGTCGCGGGTCTTCACGTCGAGCGTCTTGGCCAGGTTCCCCTGGAACGCCGCCCAGGCCGCGAGGGCGTTCGGGCTGTTCGCCATCAGGCGGTGCAGGTTGGGCACGAAGCCCAGGACGCCGTGGACGTTGTCCAGGATCGGCTTGGTGGCGGGCGGGGTGTTGTCGCGTTCGGGGATGTGCAAGCGAGCCATGATGGCCTCCGTTTGGGTGTGTCCACCGCTTGATAGGCCGGTGGACACGGGTTGAAAATGACTGCTTCCGGGAAACACTTTATCAGCTTTCGGGAAGCGGGTTAGGCGTGTTCAGGGGTTTTCGCCACGGTCGCGTCATAGAACTCGACCATCTTGGAGGTGATTTCGCCGAGGTTGTCCTCAAGCGCGAAGTGGCCGGAGTCGAGCCGGTGCAGCTGGGCGTTCGGGAGGACCGTCAGGTAGAGCTCGCCGCCCTGCGGCGTGAAGAAGATGTCGCCCTGCCCCCAGAAGATGATGGTCTTCGGTTGCCTTTCCTTGAGCCAGCTTTGCCATTTCGGGTACAGGTCGACGTTCGTCCGGTAGTCGTAGAAGAAGTCCAGTTGCACTTGCTTGGCGCCCGGCCGTTCCAGCAGGTGGTTGTCCATGTTCCAGTTGTCAGGGCTGATCTTGTCCAGGTCCGGGTGGCCGTGCGTGTACACGGCGTACACGGTGGGCGGTTCGAGGAACGCGCCGATTGCCTTTTCGGCTTCCGCCGGTCGGCCCTTCCAGTAGTTGCTGCGCAGCTCGTTCCAGACCTCGGTGAACCCTTCCTCGAAAGCGTTCGTGTTCTGGATGACAAGCCACTCCAGCCACTCGGGGTGCTGGTCCACGATCCGGAATCCGACCGGGCCGCCGTAGTCCTGGACGTACAGTCCGAAGCCCTTGAACTTAAGCTTTTCGATCAGCTTGACCATCACGGCGGCTGTGTTGTCGAAGGTGTAGGCGTAGTCGGCCGGCGCGGGCATGTCCGAGTACCCGAAGCCCGGGTAGTCCGGCGCGATGACGTGGAACCGGTCGGCCAGGGCCGGGATGAGGTCGCGGTACTGGTGGGACGAGGCCGGGAAGCCGTGGAGCAGCAGCAGCTTGGGGGAGCCGGGGTCGCCCGCCTCGCGGTAGAACACTTTCACGCCGTCGATATCGATCGTCTTGGACAACATCTGGGTCACTCCTCTCGTGGTAGGCCCGCACCGGCCTGGCGAAGCGAGGACTACGCCCTTCCCCTCCCGTCGATAATCCGCTAATTCAGGGAAATCGGTTCTCACTTTTCGGGAAGCAGCGATGGATCGCCTCGAGTCGATGCACTACTTCGTCACAGCCGTCGAGACCGGCAGCTTCTCAGCCGCGGGGCGCAAGCTGGGGGTCCCTACCGCTACGCTTGCACGCAAGATCAACGACCTCGAAGAGCGGCTGCAGACCCGGCTCCTGACCAGGACCACGCGCAACCTGGTCCTCACGGACACCGGCACGAGCTACCTTGTCCACTGCCGCGCGATCCTGGAGCGCGTGGTCGATGCCGAGGCCGAGGCGAGCGGCGAGTACACCACACCCAAGGGGGAGCTTACCGTCACGGCGCCGATCGTCTTCGGGCGCCTGCACGTCCTGCCAGTTGTCAACGCCTTCCTCGCGAACTACCCCGAGATCAACGTCCGGATGACCCTGGCAGACCGCAATGTGAACCTGGTCGAAGACCATATGGACCTGGCCGTCCGCTTCGGGAGCCTCGCTGACAGCACCCTGAAGACGACGAAGATCGGCCAGGTCCGGCGCGTCGTCGTCGGCAGCCCGGCCTACTTCGCCGCCCACGGCATACCGAAAGCGCTCGAGGACCTGGCACAGCACACCTGCGTCACCTTCAGCGGCATGGGCCTCGGCGGGTCCTGGATGTTTCCCGGGCTGGGCGGCGAGGTCCTCCAACCGCCGAAGCCGAGGTGCAGGCTGAACATAAACACGGCCGAGGCCGCCATAGACAGCGCCGTCGCCGGCCTTGGCCTGACGCACGTCCTCTCCTACCAGGTGGCGACCCAGGTCGAGCGGGCCGACCTGAGGATCGTGCTGGACCAGTTCGAGCCTCAGCCCGTGCCCGTAAACCTAGTGCACGCCGGCCAGGGCCACCTTCCGCTGAAGATGCGGCGGTTCCTTGAGTTCGCCGTGCCGCGCCTGCGCAAAGCCCTCGCTTTCGAGCCGGCGACGGTGATCTGAGCGCGAGCGGTCCCGCCGGTCATGGAGACCATGACTTGCAGGACTTGCGGCGCGCCGGGCGGCTGCTTAATGAGGAACCCAGGTACTCGGCCGGCGACGGGGAGGTCGCGCCTCGACCCCGCCAATTCGGCGGCCGCATGGGAGGCTACATTGACTACTTCAAGCAGCGGCGGGGGGCTCGTCGGCGAAACCGTCGTGATCGACGAAACCGGGCTCGGCCTCTTCCAGCTCCGCGTGAAGGCCGGAACTTCGACCTTCACGGTTGATGAGCCCGTGGGAGTCGGCGGCCTCGGTTCCGGCCCGAACCCGTACGACCTGCTCAGCGCGGCGGTCGGTTCCTGCACCCTGATGACGCTGAAGCTCTACGCCGAGCGCAAGAAGTGGCCCCTCCAGTCGGTCCGGGTGCGGGTCACGCACAAGCGGGCATCGGCGGAAGGGCCGGACGTGTTCGCGAAGGAAGTCGAACTCAACGGCCCCCTGGACGAGACGCAAAGGGCGCGGCTTCTGGAGATCGCGGAGAAGTGCCCAGTGCACCGCACGCTCCAACGGGGCTCAGTGATCGAGACAGTTCTGGTGCCGCCGGAGCGGTTTGAAGACGTCGCCGAGACCGATGGTGCCCATTCGCGCGACATGCGGGAGGTCTGCGACGAGTACGGCGCGCCGGGATGACGCCCTAGTCCCCAGGGATCGCGGGCGTGCCGCACTGGGCATCTGCGCGGTAGGCCGACGGGTCCTTGCCGAAGACGCTCCTGAAGACCCGCGCGAAACTGCTGCGGCTGGCGTAACCGGCCGCCTTGGCGATCGAGTCGATCCGCGTGTCGGTGTTGCGAAGGTCGTCAGCCGCCCGGTTCAGCCTGATGTCCCGCAGTGCGGCCATTGGCGACGCGCCCACCAGGTCAGTGAAGCGGCGCATGAAGGTGGAACGGCCAAGCCCCGCCCGACGGGCCAAGCCTGCGACCGTGTGCGGCTCCCCCGGGCTGGACGTCATGACCGAGAAGGCGACGGCGACCTGGGGGTCGCTTAGCAGCGCGAACCGCGCAAACCAGCTCTCGGGGTTTTCGAGCGAGCGCCTGATTATGGTGACGATCACCTGCTTCATGAGGGAGGCCGTCATCGCCCCGCTCGCGACTTCCTGCTCCACGAGCTCCTCGAGCACCCACCGCAGCCGGGTCCCAATGTCGTCCCCCTCCCCGAACTGCTCGACGATCGGGGCGCGCAGCCGGCTGAAGAGGCCCAGGGACGCGCCGTACGTCGCCTGGAAGTAGCCGCAGATCAGGATGATCTGCGGCTCACCCTCACCCGCCACCAAGCGCCGCAGGTATGGCCGCGTGGTCGTCTTGAGCCGGGCGTCGACGCTCCTGAGCGGCGCGAGCGCCCCCGACGCGTCACACGCCTCGATTTCGAACGTTGTGCCGGCAGGCACTATGACGAGGGTGTGGGGCTTTAGGTCCACCACCAGGCCCGCCACCTTCATGCGGCCGGTGCCATGGATGTTGTAGTGGATGCCCGGCGCACCGAAGCCGCCCGTGTGCAGGCTGTAGCCGGCCGCGACCAGGCACTCGGTCAGCGCGACGACCTCGACTTCCAGTTTCTTCACCAGGTTGTCGAGGTCTGCCGGCACGATCCGCACCGGCTGTACGCTACGCATGGGGCTTTTCTCCTTTTGGGTTGAAGAACTGCATCAGTCGGAAATCACGCCCTTGGCGAGGTCGATGAGACTGTCAGTGCGTCCGGCGAGGATAGCCTTGGCCGAGTAGAGCGCCGTACCGAAAACCTGCCCGGGCTCGATCTTCGCGGGGAACACCAGCTCGTTCCGGGCGACGACGACGTCGAGCAGCGCGGGGCCGGGCTGCGCGAGCCAGGCTGAAACCGCCACCTCGACGTCGTCTGGCTTGTCGACCCGTCGCCCCCACAAGCCCATGGCCTCCGCTACGCGGGCGAAATCCGGGTTCAGCAGGTCGGTGTAGGAGTCGAGCAGGCCCTCGACCTTCTGCTCCAGTTCCACGAAGCCGAGCGAGCTGTTGTTGAAGACGCAAACCTTTATCGGCAGGTTCTCCTGCCGCGCCGTGAGCAGGTCGCCCAGGAGCATCGCGATCCCGCCGTCCCCGGACAGGGATATAACCTGCCGGCCGGGGAACGCGGCCTGCGCGCCGAGGGCCTGCGGCATGGCGTTGGCCATCGTTCCGTGGCTGAGGCTGGTCAGGGTGCGGTTGCGGCCGTTAGACGGCACGTGCCTCAGGAGCCAGACCATCGGCGACCCGCCGTCGGCCGTGAAGACCGCGTCAGGCTGGGCGTGCGCGGCGATCGTCTCCACTAGGTACTGCGGGTGCGTGTCGCCGTGCCCGACGACGGCCTTGCGGTCGAGCTTGGCCTCTGCGTGTCGCGCCTCCGCCACCGCGCCGTCGAGGAAGGCGCGCTCCCTGCGCTCCCGGAGCCTGGGAAGAAGGGCGTCGAGGGTCGGGCCGATGTCGCCGACAGCGGCGACGTCCACCGGGTGCCGACGGCCGAGGTGCGCGCCGTCGACGTCGACCTGGATGACCGTCGCCTTCTCGGGGTAGAACTGTCGCCAGGCGAAGTCGCACCCGAGCAGCAGAAGGGTGTCGCACTCGGTGATCGCCTTGTAACCGCCCTTCGTGCCGAAGACGCCGGTCATCCCGACGTCGTAGGGGTTGTCGTGCTCGAGGAAGTCCTTGGCCCGCGAGGTCCGCGCCACGGGCGCCTTCAGGCGCTCGGCCAGCGCGACGACCTGGTCGTGGGCGCCCGCGCAGCCGGAGCCGCCGTAGACGGTGATGCGCTTTCCGGCGTTGAGGGCCTCGGCGATCCTGTCGAGCTCCTGCTCGCTCGGGCGGACGACCGGTGCCGTCCGGTGCACCGCGAACGCGGGAACGTCGGGCGCGGGCGCGTGCGACACGTCGACAGGGACAATGAGGACGGCGACCCCCTTTCGGGTCAAAGCCGCCTGGGCGGCCATGGCCGTCATCCGGCCGGCTTGGGCGGGCGTGCGGACCTCCTCGCAGAACACCGTCCCCTTTCCGTAGATCGCCTTGAAGTCCACTTCTTGGGGAAACTCGAATCCGAGCTCGTCGCGAGTGATGGTGCTGGCGATCATGACGACCGGTGCGCGGTTTCGGTGGCTCTCCCAGAGGCCGTTGATGAAGTGGAGGCTGCCCGGGCCGGCCGAGCCGGCGCATACGGTCAGCCCGTCGCTCAGCAGCGAGTCGGCGCCGGCCGCCATTGCGCCAGCCTCCTCGTGCCGGACGTGGAGCCAGCGCAAGTCCGATCGGCGCACCGCGTCCGTGAAGTAGTTGAGCGTATCGCCCGCGACGCCGTAGCACCGCTCCGCTCCGGCGTTGACCAACACGTCGACCATTACGTCGGCGACCGTGCGCACCATGGTACCCTCCTTCGCGCCCCGGGTCGTTGCCCGCGAGCTGGTTGTGAAACGGACAATCTCCCCGAAACGCTAAGCTACTGAACTGGACGGTGGATGTCAGGCCTCGCGCGCGACGCGGCGCTGCCTGGCCTCGACGGCGGCCCGGCCCGGCGTGCCGGCAAGCTCGTCGACTAAGAACTTCGTGAACGCGACGGCTGACGCCTTGCTGGACTTGCCGGTGGCGTGGACCGCGTAGAGCGTGTAGGCGCCAAGGTCCCAGTCCTCCAGCACGTGGACGAGCTCTCCCGAAGCCATCTCGCGCCGGACGCTGGATTCCGGCGCGCAGACGATGCCAAGGCCGAGCACGGCGGCCGTCAGCGCCGTCTCGCCGAGGTTTATATAGAGGTTCTGCGGGACTTTGACCGTCTTGTGTACGCCGTCCCGCCGGAAATTTAGGATCGGCGCGCGGCACGCGGAACTCAGGATCACTGTCTGCGTCGCCAGGTCGGAGGGAGTTTCGAGCGGCGCGCTCCTCAACAGGTAGTCCGGCGACGCCACGAGTATGCGGCGCGTCTGGTATATGAGCTGAGCCGGCGGGGGTAGCCCAGGTCCTGGAGCCCAGCGAAGGGCCAGGTCCAAGCCCTCCACCACGAGGTCCTGTATCTGGTCGTCGGCCAGGAACTCCATCGCCAAGTGCGGATGGGCGACCGTGAACTTCGGCAGGCGCGGGATCACGGCCCTCGCCAGGAATCCCGTGCAGAGGCCGACCCTCAACGTCCCGCGCAGCTCCCCGTCCGGACGCAGGTCCTGGTCGGCGAGGTCGATGGCGGCGAGGATCTCCAGGACCCTCTCGAGGTAGGTCTTCCCGGCCTCCGTCAGCGTCAGCGCGCGGGTGGTCCGGCGGAAGAGCGTGGTGCCGACCTGGGTCTCGAGGGCCGCGAGCATCCGCGACGCCTGTGACTGGGACAGCCCGAGTTCGCGGCCGGCGGCGGTTATGCTGCCGCGCGGCCCCAACCGGGCAAAAAGCCTCATCGCCAAGAGGCGGTCTTTCATCTCCACTTGGTTCCACCCTTCGCGGCGTAGTCCTGGGCACCCTGGGGCGGCCCCCATGGGGCGCCGGACGGGCTCCGTCTAGGCGAGAGTCCAGTCCTTTCCAATTGATTGGAATAGCAAAACCGCCCAACCGGGATTCCCGGACACCAGTTTCGGACTTTCTGCACCGACGGCACCGTAACCGGACACAGGGCGGCTCAGGCTGCGCTGGCCGATTCCCTGACGACCAGGCGCGGCTTCACGGTCTCGTAGTCCGGGACGCCGCCCCGCATGATCTCCGCCAGGATGTCCACCGCGCGGGCCGCCATCACGTCGATCGGCTGCGCGACGGTCGTCAGCGGGGGTGAGAGGAGCTGGGCGAACGGCGCGTCGTCGAAACCCACGATGGTCAGGTCGTCGGGGAGCGAGAGCTTCCGGCCCCGTGCCGCGTGGATCGCGCCAGCCGCGGACTCGTCGTTGGCGCAGACCATCGCCGTCGGCCGAAACCCGGTCGCGATCACCCGCTGGCAAGCCTCAAACCCGCCGGGGAAGTCCAGCCCGCCCTGCACTTCGACGACGCAGTCGCTGGCCAGCCCAGCCTTTTCAAGTGCCCAGCGTGCCCCGACGAAGCGGCTGAGGGCCGACTTGTGTTCGGACAGCCCCAGCGAAAACGCGAAACGCTTGTGGCCCAGGCGCAAGAGGTAGGTCATCAGTTCGACGCCGGCCGCCTCGTCGTCCATGCCGACGCCAGCGGCCATGGCGCGCGTCTCGACTCCGGACGCAAGCAGGACGAGGGGTACCTCCCGGGCCTGCAACGCCCTGATGATGTCGGGGTCGTCCGAGAAGGGGGCGGACAGCAGCACGCCATCGCACTCTCTCCGGTTGATGGGCTCGAGTATCTTCGACAGGCGGCGCGCGGAGTCGGCGCGGACCATGTGGGTCTGCAGGCTGAACCCCAGTTGCGTGCAGCCCCTCAGGGCGCCGCCCTCGAGCATGTGGAAGTACCAGGTCAGGTCGTGGTGGGCGACCGGGTGGACGAGCAGGACGGTGTTTGGCCGGCGGCCCGCCAGGAGGCGGGCCTGGGTGTTCGGCCGGAACCGGAGCGTCTTCACCGCAGACAGGACGCGCTCGCGCTTCGCCGCCGACACCGGAGTGTTGTTGTTCAACACCCGCGAGACCGTGGCGTTACTGACTCCGGCGAGCAGCGCCACGTCGTCGATGGTCTTCCGCCCCGACATTCTAAGGCTTACCCGCGCGCACGACGCGCGCGCGGGCCTGTTTGAACGGCACCAGGGCCTCCGGTGGGCAGTCGCGCTCCACGACCAGGACGTCCAGCGCCCTCGTGCCCGTAATCCTGTAGGGCGCGGGTGCGCCGAACTTTTCGTTCGTGAGCATGGCCACGATAGAGTCCGACTGGGCGACCAGCCGGCGCTTGAACGCGGCGTCCTCCGCTGAAAACGCCGTCGTGGCGCCCTCCAGGTCGGTCCCGCAGACCCCGATGAAGCTGACGTCAGGTCGAAGGTTCGACAAGCACTCAAGCGCCGACGCGCCAAGGCAGGCGCCGGTGTGCTGGTCGAGTTGCCCGCCGACCAGGAAGACCGGCATGTCGTACAGCACCGCCGCGATCGACGGCGCGTTCGTCGCGACGCTCAGGCCCCTGTCCCGGGGGAGGGCCTGAGCGAGGGCGAGGTTCGTCGACCCGGCGTCGATGAAAACCAGGCTTCCCGCGTCCGGAATGACAGCCCCCGCCGTGGCGAGCGCAGCCTTGCGCTCGAGCCCCTCTCGTTGGCGGCGGTCGATCGGGCTGTCAGCAGCCGCGAGCGCGACGGCTCCGCCGTACACCCGGCGGCAGGCGCCCTCGGCGGCCAGTAGCCGAAGGTCGCGGCGTATCGTGTCCTCGGAGACGAGCAGTTCGCGCGCGAGCGTGCCGGCCAGGACGCGGCCGTCCCCGTCGAGCCGCTGGCGGATCAGCGCGTGCCTCTCTGCGAGCAGAAACATGGAACACGCTCCCACGTGTGAAACAGGCGCAATCAGGAACGAGACGCCCTTGTCAGCCTGCAATTGACAGCATGTGGGGCGTCCCGTCAATGCATGGTGAAGCAGAGGAGTGAGCTTTTTGCAACACAGGCTTGGCGGACATCCACTACATTCTATTGATTAAATGGAGGTTTTTCTAAGTCATTTTTGGCGACAGCATGGGCAGATTTTGTAAGCGCTTTCACAAAATCCCTTGGGACGGATACTTCCGGCCGAAACGTGCAAGAACATGCACCGAGACCACACCCAAGCAGTGCGAGAGAACATGGAAGATACAGTCACGGCTGCCGTCCCCGACAAGACGGTCACTGGAAAGCCGCATTACGAAGTGCTCGACGGCCTTCGCGGCAGCGCCGCGGTCATGGTCGTGCTGTTCCACATCATGGGCATGGCGGTGAGCTGGGCGGACAGCGGACAGCTCCTGCACCACGCCGCCCTGGCCGTCGACTTCTTCTTCGGCCTGTCCGGCTTCGTCGTGGCCTACGCCTATGACGACCGGTGGAAAACCATGACGACTGGCCAGTTCTTCCTGATACGCCTCGTCCGCCTACACCCCCTGGTGATCCTCGGCACAGTTCTCGGCCTGCTCAGCTTCCTGTTTGACCCCTTTCCGGACAACCAGAAGGGCTTCCCGACGGCAACGCTGCTGACGGACTTCGCCCTCGCCTGTTTCCTCATCCCCTACAAGGCCCTTCCGAACCGCTGGTCCGACACCCATAGTCTCAACAGCCCCGGCTGGTCGCTAATGCAGGAGTACATCGGCAACATCGCATACGCCCTGGTGCTCCGCCGGCTGGCCACATGGATGCTCGGGCTCGTCGTGCTCGTCGCGGCCGTGCTCCTCGTCCTGATGGCCTACAACGGCAACTCGGTCGACCAGGGTTCGGGCTGGGAAAGCTTTTGGGGCGGCCCGACCCGCATGGGCTTTTCCTTCACCATGGGCCTCTGGCTCTACCGCGTCCGCAACCACTTCCCAAAGCTGCGTTTCGGGTGGGTCGTCCTTACGGTCGTGCTGGCAGCCATTTTCGCGACGCCGCTCGTGCCGAAGACCATCGCCCACGGGAACGGCTTCTACGAGGCGTTCGTCACGATCGTCCTCTTCCCGCTGATCATCGTCTTCGGCGCCCACTCGGACCTCGGCAAGGCCGAGATGGCAATATGCAAGTTCGCTGGGCGCATGTCCTACCCGATCTACATCCTCCACTTCCCGTTCCTGCTGGTCTACATGAATTTCGTCAACTTCCGGAAGCCCGTCCCGGAAGTCGCCTACACCGCCGGCGCGATCGCACTGGTGGTGGTCATGCTGTTCTCGTGGATCGCCTTGACCTTCTACGACGAGCCGATCCGCAAGGCGCTCAAGCCCCTGACGGCGAAGCGGAAGGCATAAGCCCGTGCGTGCGCCCCCCCACCCCGCGGCCGCCCAACACCTCGCGGGCGGCCCGCCTGCGGACGACAGGTCCGAAAAGGACAAGATGCTGGCCGGCGAGCGTTACCGGGGGGACTGCCCGGAACTCGTCGCGGACCAGCTGCGGATCGCGGCCTGGATGGAGCGGTACAACCGGGCAGCTGCCGCAAGCGCCGCCGAGCAGCAGGCAATGCTGAGGGAGGCCTTCGGTGAAGTCGGCGAAGGCGTCAAGGTCAGGCAGCCCTTCTACTGTGACTTCGGCTACAACATCCGGCTTGCCGACCGCGTCTACTTCAACTTCAACTGCGTCATACTAGACGTAGCGTCGGTGACGGTCGGCAGCGGCTCCATGTTCGGGCCCGGCGTCCAGATAGTCACGGCAGACCACCCGAGGGACGCCGCAGAGCGGCGGGTCTACCTCGAACGCGGCCGGCCGGTCGCTATAGGTGAAGACGTATGGGTCGGGGCCGGATCGATCATCCTCCCCGGCGTCAGCATCGGCGACGGGGCAATCATCGGGGCAGGCAGCGTCGTCACCCGTGACGTCCCGCCCGGCGCGGTCGTTGGTGGCACCCCAGCGAAAACTCTAGCCGAGCCGGGCAGTAGCTCCCGAAGCCCGGCGACCGCGCGACCGGCAAGGCAAGCCAGGCACCCTTAATTCATGCGTCAGTGACATAAATGAAATGCAAAATTCCTGTATTGTTAATTTGAAAGCATCAAACTACGACTAGCGCGTTTCGCCTGCGGTACAACGAGTTCGTCCCGGCATCTGGGAAAGCTCTCCGCCAGGCGAACTCTGGCACGTGACTGGCGGTGCTTGCGCACGGCAGCGGACAACGCGCCTGAAATAGGTTCACCTCTGCGACAGCTGGCGACGACATCGCGCGTCGCGCGGCAGGGAAGAGGACCGACCAGCCCGCAGTAAAGCGTACCGCCTGGGCCGGCGGACTGATCGACCAGCGATTCCCACCTGGCTACCCGCCACCGTCGGATCGCAGAGCCTGCGAGGAAACCAACCCTGGGATGGACCAGCCAATAACCAGGATTTCGGTGGCCGAGCTCGACAGCTTGATGTCGTCGATGCAGGTCGACTTCGTCAACATCGCCGAGTGCGTCGTCGGCCCTGGCCACAGGATCGCCTTCGGCGCGGCGGACGTGGCGGCCATCCACTACAACCTCAAGGGCCACGGGCGGATGGTGGTCGGCGGCAACCCGCCAATCCCGCTCGAACCCCACACGCTCGTCCTCGTGCCGCCCGGCCACGCGTTTCGCGTCGAGGTCGTCAACCCGGCCGCGCCGGCGGCCGAGCTCTCGACGACGTACGCCTGGGGAAACCCGTCGACCTCAAAGGATGTCAGGAAGTGGGTGGCGAGCCACGCCGCGCCCGAGCTCGTGCTCATCTGCGGGTACTTTCACGCGACCTACGGCGCCGCTTTGGAACTCTTCGCCGACCTTGAGACGCCCATCGTGGAGCAGTTCAACGCCGAGGACCGGCTCGACGCGAAACTCAACGACGCCATGCACGAGTCGATCACCCAGGAGGTGGGGTGCGGCGCGGTCACCACGGCGCTGCTGAAGTTGGTCCTGGTTGCGGTGCTGCGCCGGGCTCTCAGCTCGGCGAACCTCTGGGTCGAACGGCTCTCCACCCTCAGGGACCCGCAGATCTCCCGCGCTTTCGCCGAGATGTCGTCGAAGCCCGGCGCGCCCCACACGGTCAAGAGCCTCGCCCAAGTCAGCGCCTTGAGCCGGTCGCAGTTCATGTCGCGCTTCACCGCCGCTTTCGGGCAGTCCCCGATGACGGCCCTGCGGCGGCTGCGCATGCGGCGCGCCGCCGCCCTGCTGCACGCGGGCATCCTGCCGCTCGACCAGGTGATCTTCGCCGTGGGCTACCAAAGCCGGAGCGGCTTTTTCCGCGCGTACAAGAAAACCTTCGGGACAGACGAAGACCTGGTCCGCCGAACGGACTAGC
>FTDB01001322.1_pt1 | contig 23129 bp, 20 predicted proteins | sample 1639741 | NCBI WGS metagenome assembly FTDB01 (sample SAMEA3914869, study PRJEB12502) | metagenome | biome: forest; material: soil | place: USA | collected 2012-03-12 | depth 0.1 m | reverse complement strand
GCGCTGGCTTCAGGTGCCAGTGGCTTAACGGCCGTGAAGGTTCGAGTCCTTTCCTGGGCACCATCTTTGGTTCGATCGCATCCGGTCGAGACACTCCCTCAAAATTCGTGATCTTGTCCGGCGTTTCCCTGGAGATACCGCGTCATGCCTTACGACATCATCGGCGACGTCCACGGCCATGCCGGGCGGCTCGAAGCCCTGCTCCGTGTCATGGACTACGAGAAACACGCGTCCGGTTGGCGGCATGCGGAACGCATCGCAGTCTTTGTCGGCGACCTGATCGACCGCGGCCCGGAACAGGTCGAAACCCTGATCCTGGTGCGCGATATGGTCGAAGCCGGTGCGGCGCGCATCGCCATGGGCAATCACGAACTCAACGCCATCGCCTACGCTACGCCTGATCCGGATGCGCCGGGGCAGCACCTGCGCCCGCGCACTGCCAAGAACGCGCATCAGCACAAGGCGTTCATCGATGCGGTCGGGCTCGACACGCCCTTGCACCGCGAATGGACCGACTGGTTTCGCACCCTCCCCTTATGGATCGACGAAGCGAATTTTCGCGTCGTCCATGCCTGTTGGCATCCGCAATCCGTGGCTGTTCTGGAGCCGCTACTGAACGATCGCCGCCTGACCGATGAGGTGATCGTGGCCGGACATCGCAAGGACAGTCCGGAATATCGGGCGCTGGAAACGCTGCTGAAGGGGCCGGAAATCGAGCTGCCCGACGGCTACGGTTTTATAGATAAGGACGGGCACGACCGCCACGCCGTCCGCGCACGCTGGTGGCTGGGCGCGCCCGAAACCTATCGAGATGCCTATATCGGCCCCGACGATGTCGTTATACCCGACCTCCCCCTGCCGCCAGGCGCGGTCTTCGCCACGCCCGACCGGCCGGTCTTTATCGGACACTATTGGCTCAATCCGAAAAACCCGCCGGCGCCGTTGACGGACAAGGTGGCCTGCGTCGACTTCAGCGTCGCGCGCGGCGGCCCGATGATGGCGTATCGCTTCGACGGCGAGACGCAGTTGGCCGCGAGCAAGTTCGTCAGCGCTTGAGAGGATTTAAGAGGCCTGCGCTACTGCGACCCTCGCCGCATCGATCCCAGCCTGTGAAAACGCCACGATCTGTTGCGCCTGAGCAACGATGCTTTTCCGCACGCCTTCGTCAAGGATCGCGCCGTCCGCAGCGAACAGGGGCTGCCCGCCGGTATTGACGCCGACGCCGACCGGGGTCGGCCAGCCGCGCAAGGCGTGGACCATGTCGCGCATCGCCGACAAGGTCATGCCGGCGCCTTGCCAGCCACCGGCGGCGACGGCGAGGCCGACCGGGCGGCCATCGAGGTAGACGCGTTCATCGCCGGCCAGGTCGGTGATCAGATCGATGGCGTTCTTGACCAGGCCCGATATGCCGCCGTGATAGGTCGGCGAGCCGATGACGATGCCGTCGGCGCGACGGATGGCGTCGACAAAGGCTACCTGCTCCGGCGTGCGTTCGGCGTGCTCAGGCGCATAGTGCGGCAGAAGCGCCAGGTCAGGCCCGGAGAACAGCCGGGTGGCCGCTCCCAGGCACCGCGCCTCTGCCAGCACCGCTTCGACCAGTTTTTCGCTCGAAGATCGGGGGCGCGTCGTGCCGCCGAAGCCGACGATAAACAGCGGACGGCCGCCGGATTGAGGGGATATGGCACCGTCAGGCATGGTCAAGTCTCTCGCAAAGGGTTTCGCCGTATCCTACGGGCGGTACATGTCCAAGACCAATGAGTTGTTCTCAGCGGTCGCCAGCAAAACTCAATCTCGTCAAGCTGAGCGGAACTCCGCCGCGAAGGCCTGAGCGATCGGCGGCGGATTGAGCGTTTCGTCGCTCGCCGCAGCCAGGTGTTTGACGACGTCGCCAGCTTCGGCGATCAAGGTGTCGTCGAGGGGCGCGACCGACGGACGGATGTCGCGCACCATGGCCAGGGCGACGTCGGACGGCAGGCCGGTGTCGCGCGACAGGGCGGCGGCATATTCAGGCTGGTGACTGCCGGCCCAGACATAGGCTGTGTTCTGGCGGGCGATGAAGTCGCGCAGTTGCGGCAGCTTATGGGCGATGGCGTCGGGGGTGGCGACCTGATAGGCGTGGCTCGACATCAGTCCCTTGCCGCTGGCGATGACACGCGCCCCATCCTTGACGATGGCGGTGGCGAGAAACGGCGACCAGGTCGACCAGGCATCGATTTGCCCCGAGGCAAAAGCCGCCTTGGCGTCGGACGGCGCCATATAGACCGGCTGGATGTCGTGCAGGTTGAGGCCGTTGGCTTCGAGCGCGCGCAGCAACAGGTACTGGCCGACCGAAATCTTGCCGGTGGCGACGCGTTTGCCGCGCAGATCCTTGACCGAGCGGATCGGTGACTCCTTAGGTACGATCAGCGCTGTGCTGGAGCCGTCGCCATAGGTCAAGGCCGACACGACCTTGAGCGGCGATCCGGCGGCAAAGGCGAACAGATAGGGCGCGTCGCCGACCAGGCCGACATCGACCGCGCCGGCGGCCAGGGCTTCGAGCAGGTGCTGGGCGGCCGGGAATTCCGACCACTCGATCTTGTACGGCAAGTTGTCGAGAACGCCGGCGGCGGTCAGCAACGCCTTGACCGTGCCCTTTTGGTTGCCGACCTTGAGGACGGGCAATGCAGCCATTTTTGGCGGGCTGCACCCCGCCAGCGTCAGGGATGCCAGACCGGCGAACAGGGTCCGCCGCGAGAGTTGTTGTGTAGACATGATGGATTTCTCCCGCGGCGGTTTTTGTTAAAGGTCGGCGTATTGCGGCTCATCCTGGATCAGGATGCGTTCCAGCACGCGCGGATAGTCGCCGTAATTGCGCACGGCGTAATGGACGGCGGCGCGGTTGTCCCAGAAGGCGACCGAATTGGGCTTCCATGAGAAGCGGACCTGGAATTCCGGGTTCTTGTAGTGCTCCAGGATGATGTCGAGCAGTTCCTGGCTTTCCGACAATTCGAGGCGCAGGATTTGCGGGTGCTGGCTGAAATTGACCCACAGGATCTTTTCGCCGGTTTCGCGGTGCGTGCGCACGATGGGATGGGCGACGATCGGATATTCGTGACCGGCGCGGGCCAGGGCGCTACGGAAATCGTGGGTGACGTAGCGGTTTTCCAGCCGCGCCTTGATGTCGTCAGGCAGGGCGCGATAGGCCAGGCCGGCATCGACCCAGATGGTGTCGCCACCCAGTTCCGGCAGGTCGACGGCGCGCAACACCGCACCCCATGTCGGCACCAGGCGCCAACTGGTGTCTGTATGATAGGCGTCGCGCAACTGCTTGGGCGTGACCGTGTCGAGGTATTTCTTGGCATCCTCGGCGCTGATCTGGTGAATCGAGGCGATCTTGGTGTCGTGCTTGGTCGACGGGTGGGTATAGAGCGTGCCGAAGCGCGCGGCGAAATCGGCGTGCTGGTCGTGGGTCAGGGGCTGGTCGCGGAAGAAGACGACCTTGTATTTGAGGATAGCCGCTTTGATCGCGTCGCGCACCGCGTCGCTGATCGGCTGGCTGAGGTCTACGCCGGAAATTTCGGCGCCGATCGTCGGCTGCAGCGGCGTAATGTCGATCAGGTCTTCGGTCGTGACGGCTTTTTTCAGGGCAGATTGAACCATGGGGAGTCTCCTGGGGTTTGAGGATTACGCGGGACTAAAACTTCACATTGAGGCGGGTGTAGTAGAAGCCGCCCAGCAGGCCGAAGGGCGCAACCGTGCCGTAGATGCCGCCACCGCTGGTCGGCAGGCCGTAGGCGGCCAGCGAATAGCCGGGCGCACCGGTCAGGACGGAATCGACATTGGCGGTCTTGGCGATGACGTCGTCGGGAACGCGACTGGGGAAGACGTCGAACAGGTTGTTGGCGCCGATCGACAGCGACACGCGCTGCGTCAGAGCGTAGGTGACGTCGAGATCGGCAACCCATTTCGGGTGAAAGACCTCGTCGAGCGAATTGTTCACCGGCTCGCGATACTGACCGTAGAGTGTGTCGAGCCAGTGCACCTTCCACTGGCCGCGGCTCCAGTCGGCACCCAGCGCCAGACGGTAGCGCGGCGTCTGGTCGGTCAGTTGCCGGGCCGCCAGCGGTGTGAAGTTGGCCGCATTGGCCTTGACGGCGGTGATGACGGTGTCGTTGGCCGAATAGACCAGGCTCCAGTTGACCGTGCCCCAGTTTTCGCCGAACGACTGGGCGGTTTCAGCGACGACATCGACGCCGCGCGTCCGGCTGTCGACGCCGTTGGTGAAGAACTGCGCCGAGCTCAGGCCGGGGAAGCCGAGGGCCGCGACCTGGGTCGGGGTCAGGCTGAAATTCGGCGCCGATTTGACGATGCGGTTGTCGAGATCGGTCTGGTAGCCGTCTATGGTAATGCGGGTGCGGCGTGACGCTTCCCAGGTCAGGCCCAGCGCGTAGTTGCGCGAGGTTTCCGGGCGCAGCGGCGTAGCGCCAAGCGCGACGGCGATCGGGCTGCCGGACGGCAGGAATTTCGACTGGGCCGATACGCCCTGGCCGCCGACGACGACCGTGGTGTTTTGCGTCGTCGAGAACCATTGCTCGGCCAGGGACGGCGCGTGGAAGCCGTTATTGATCGAGGCGCGGACCGCCAGGCCGGGGACGATCTCGTAACGCGTCGTCAGCTTGCCGCTGATCGCATCGCCCGAACTGTCGTCGTAGTGTTCGGCGCGCACCGCCAGGCCGAGGTACCAGGGCTCGATCGGATTGGTGCCGAGGTCGAGATAGGCGGCGACATTGCTGCGGCTGTGCGTGCTGGCGTCCGACGGCGAGGTGCCGGTAAAGGACTGGAGCCCGGCCTGCGGATACTTGCCGTGATAGAGGTTGCCGTAGGGCGTGCCGTCATTGGGCACCTGATAGCCGCCATTGATATAAGAATTGGGCTCACCCTCCCCTTCGGCGAAACGCTCCCACCGCTGTTCGGCGCCCCAGGACACATCGAGCGGCTTGGCCAGGCCGATGTCGAAGCTGCGCGACACGTCCAGCGTATTGACCCATTGATCGAAAACCTGCTTGCCGAGATAGAAACGCGTCTGCGTCACATTCGGCCCGAGTGAGGCATTCAGGGTGTTCTTGGCGTCGAGCGAAATATCGTCGCGGCCGTAGGTCGTGGCCAGATCCCAGCTCCAGCCGATCCAATCGCCTTTCAAGCCGGCCGCGATCTGGTAGTCGCCTTCGTGCAACAGGCGGTAGGCCTGGAAGCCGTCCGGATAGATCTGCGGCAGCGAGGCCAGGTCGTCGGGACGGAAGGCGCCGCGCGCATCCTTGATGTTGCGATAGCTGGCCGTGGCGAAGCTGTAGACATCGAGATGGTCGTTGAGCGGCGCTTTGAAATTATAGGAAAAATTGGCGCCGTCGCTCAGGGAAGAGCGGCCGTAGGAGCTGCCGTAATCGGTATTGGCCGTGGCCTCGCGTGGGTCGGGCGCGCCACTGATCAGCGGATAGAGTATGCCACCTGACGATGTGTTGGCCGGCGCCGGTTCGTTATGGACCAGGGACAGGGCGAAGTGGGCGCTGCCGCCGAACAGTTTCGCGCCCCAGTCAACGTCCTGTTTGCCCAGCAGGCCGGTCGAGCGGTAGGTCTGGCCGATCTCGGTCTGGCTGGAGCCGCCTTCGGCGCCGTCCTTCAGGATGATGTTTATGACGCCGGTGATGGCGTCCGAGCCGTACTGAGCGGCCGCGCCGGCGCGCAGATATTCGATATGGTCGATGGCGCCGGGCGGGATCAGGTCGAGGTCGACCGGGGTCGAGCCGCCGCCGACGGTCGCCAGGTTGTTGATCGCCGCGGTATTGTGGCGGCGCTTGCCGTTGACCAGGACCAGCACATAGTCGCCGGTCAGGCCTTCGACGGCATAGGGCTTGACGCTGGCCGAGGTGCCGCCGCCATTTTGCGTGGCCAAGGTCAGGGACGGAATGACGGTGGAGAGAATCTCTTTCAGGCCTGCCTTGCCCGTCGCTGTGATCTGGGCGGCGCCGACAATGTCGATCGGCACGGGGCTGTTGGCGACGGTGCGCGCCCGGCCGCGAATGCCGGTGACGACGACCTCGGTCGGGTCGGTAGACGCGGCGCCGGCGGCGGGTGCCGCCAGGGCCGGCGCGCTCAAGGTTGCCCCCACAGACGCCCCCAGGGCAGTGAACAGCAAAAGCAGCGGTTTGAAATGGGACGCGGACATGAAATCTCCGATATGAGCGCGCCGATTGCCCCCGATAGACATCGTCTGCGCCAATAATATAAAACTTAAATAGCAGGAAATTAGCACACGACAATTGAGAAGCGCGACCGCCGTTATGATTGCGGCTCATACGCTTAGTTAACATCGTGACACGGATGAGATATTCTCAACCGAGGTGATGCGGATTGATATGGCCAAGCGGCAAAATCCTACTATTGTGGATTTATATATTGCCTTACTGGAAGTCCCCATGTCGCATCCCGTCCCCCTCGTCCCCGCCGATCAGTTGTGGTTGTCGCATGGCGCCGATATCTCGGCCGCCGTCACCACGGCGCTGACGAGCAGTGGCCTGTCTTTCAAGGCGACGGACCTGGAGACCAGCCGGAACGGATTGATCCGCACCCAGGCAGTGTTTCACGACATCAAAACCCTGCTGCGCGAGGCCAGCGGCACCACGACCCTGTGGGGGCTGGCATCCGGGCACGCTCACGCGCGCATTGTCGGCCTGGCGCGACGGTCAGCTGAGCCAAACGGCATCGCCGTCGCGCTGGGCGTTCCGAAGATCGTATCGAATTTTCGTGTCTTCACCTTGCATCACCATCTGTGCGACGACTGGCCGGAGGTAGCGGCCCTGTACCTTGACGCCGTCGCTGGCGCCCTGCCCGGCTGGGATATCGCGGTCGATCATGACAAACTGGCAGGCCTGCAAGTCGAGGCCGACGCTTTGCTGAGGCGCGGCCTGTTGCCCGCCGCCGTTGATGTGGCGGCGTTTGTGCGGTCGATACACCCGAAGCAGATCAGGGCTTTTGCTTAAAAAGCACCAAGCCTGAACACCAAAGAGCCCGCATCGGATGACGATGCGGGCTCTTTCTTTTCAACACCTGATTGTCGCAGTCGATCAGGTGTCGAATCCCGGCAATTGACGTTGAACCTTGCGCAACACGGCTTCCCAGACCAGGTCGAAATGCGAGCGCTTGCCTTCCTGCGCAATGCCCGACTGGCCACCCAGACGGCTCCCGACCTGGCGCCTGACCTCTTCCTGGGCCGTCTCCGGCGCGATCAGCACGTTTTCCCGGCCGATCGACAGGGTGCGGACCTGGGCGGTGCAGGCGGCCTCGAGCTGATAGATATTGCTCCAGGCCTCGCCGACGTGGGCGCCGATGGCCAGGGTGCCGTGGTTGCGCAGCAGCATGATCTTGGTGTCGCCGAGGTCGGCGACCAGGCGCTCGCGCTCGTCGAGATTGAGCGCCACGCCTTCATAGTCGTGATAGCTGATACGCGGGATGATGGCCAAGGACCGCTGGTTCAGCGGCAGGATGCCTTCGGCGTGGGCCGACACCGCCATGCCGTCGGGCGAATGGAAATGCGCGACGAAATGGGCGTCGTCGCGCGCTGCGTGGATCGCCGAGTGGATGACGTAGCCGGCATAGTTGATGCCGTATTCGCTTTCACCGATCAGATTGCCGTCGAGATCGACCTTGACCAGGGACGAGGCGGTTATCTCGTCGAAGGTCAGGCCGAACGGATTGATCAGAAAGTGATGCTCCGGTCCCGGTACGCGGGCCGAGACATGGGTGTAGATCAGGTCGTCCCAGCCATAGATGGCCGACAGCCGGTAAAAGGCGGCCAGGTTGACGCGCACCTGCCATTCGGCCGCGCTGTAAGGCGTTTCGGCAGGCGTTACGGCCTTGAGGGCGTTTGTCATGGATGCGCCTTCTTAACCAGCCAGGGCCGTGCCGAGTTCGTCGCGACGAGCGACCTTCTCGCGGACAAGCGGCAGCAGGTCGCGGCCATAGTCGACGGCGTCGCCCAGCGGGTCGAAGCCGCGGATGAGGAAGTGGTCGACACCCAGCTCGTAATAGTCGAGGAGCGCGTCGGACACCTGTTCCGGCGTGCCGACCAGGCCGGTCGAATTGCCGGCGGCGCCGGTCAGTTGCGCGACGCCGGTCCACAAACGGCCGTCACGGCGTGTCGATGTGGCCGTTTCCAGCAGGCGGCGCGATCCGGCATTGACCGGGGCGTGGTCGGCGATCGGCAGACCGGCGGCCAGGCGCACCGCCTTGACCTGCTCGACGATGTCGTCGGCCTTGCGCCACGCGGCCTCCTCCGTGTCGGCGATCACCGGGCGCAGCGACAGCGAGAAGCCGAGGCCCGAGCGGCCGTGGCGGGCGGCCGAGGTGCGAACGCGGCCGATGATCTCGCGCGTCTGTTCCAGCGTTTCCCCCCAGGTCGCGTAGACGTCGGCGTGCTTGCCGGCGACGACGATGGCTTCATCGGACGAACCGCCGAAGAAGACCGGCAGGTTGTCGGGCTTGACCGCCGAATAGGCGCCTTTGACCTTATAGAAGGCGCCTTCGTGGGAGAACGGCGACTGGGCGGTCCATTCCTGACGAACGATGTCGAGATATTCGTCGGTGCGGGCATAGCGCTGCGGCTTGATCGTGTGGTCGCCGTCGCGCGCCATTTCATCGTCGGCGCCGCCGGTGATGATGTGGACGGCGACGCGACCGCCGCTCAGCTGGTCGAGCGTCGCCAGCTGGCGCGCCGCCAGGGTCGGTTGGGTGAAGCCAGGACGATGGGCAACCAGGAAGCCGAGCCTGGTTGTGATGGCCGCAGCATGGGCGGCGACGATCTGGCTTTCCGGCGAATTGGAGCCGAACGGGATGAGGACGCGGTCGAAGCCGCCCTCTTCCTGGGCGCGTGCGGCGGCGTCGACATAGTCACGGTCGAGGATGCGGTTGGGACGCGTATCGCCGCCGCCATTGATATTGGCGGCCTTGGCGTGGATCTCCGAGGTGTTGTTGAAGCCGATATAGCCGATAAATTTGACGGGCATCTTGAGTCTCCTAAATTACGTAGAATCCGTGGGTGGCGTCGCGCGCCAGCTGGTCGACCAGGCCGTATTCCCAGTCGAGATAGGCCTGCATGGCGGCGGTTGGGTTGTCGGTGCCTTCATAAGGGCGGCGGTAGCGGCCTTCGGGCCCGCGCGGCGGCGGGGCGCCGTCCGGCCCGGTTTCGAGCTCTGCGTCAAAGCCGCCATCCAGGACGTAGACCTCCCAACCCATCTGGGCCAGCCACGAGGCGCTCATATCGGCACGGGCGCCGACATCGTCGCTGAGGACGAGGCGCGCGCCGCGCACCGGCGCATAGTGGTCGGTTTCCTGAACGAGCTGGCCGCCGGCGACATTGACGAAGCCGTCGATATGGCCGGCCAGATAAGCCTCTTTCTGGCGGACGTCGAAACGATAAAGCGTGCGGTGTGTGTCCTGTTCCAGGCGGTTGAGGTCACTCAGCGTGATGCGGCGGACGCCGGCGCGATAGGCGACATTGCGCGCCCGGTCGCGGGCCATGTCGACATCTTCGCCGAGGGCCTGTTCATGGCCGCGCCGTGCCTGGCCGCTATCGAGGGTTTGACCCGCCAGGGTCCAGCCGATCGTACCATTGCGCAGCGCCACGATGCGGTTGGGCAGGCCGGCATTGATCAGCGACTGAGTGCCGATGATCGAGCGTGTCCGTCCCGCACAGTTGACGACGATCGTCGTTTCCGGATCAGGCGCCAGGGCTGCGGCATTGAGCACCAGTTCGGCGCCCGGCACGGAAATGCCGGTGGGGATCGACATGGTGGCGTATTCGTCGAAGCGCCGGGCGTCGAGGACGACGATATTGGCGCGGTCATCGATCAGCGCCTTGACCTCGGGCGAGGTCAGGGACGGCGTATGACGGCGGTGTTCGACCAGTTCGCCGAACGCCTTGCTGTAGGAATTGACGTCCTCGAATAGTTCGTAGCCGGCGTCGCGCCAACCCTGCAAACCGCCCTTCAGCAGCCGCACGCGTTCATAGCCGAGGTCTTCGAACAGGTGCGCGGCCCGATCCGCCAACCCCTCGCCATTGTCGTAGACAACCAGCAGGACGTCGCGGCGCGGGATGCGGAAATGCGCTTCGGTATTGATGCGGCGCGCCGGAATCTGGGCGGCGAACAGAGGGTGGCCCAGAGCGAATTCGGCCTCCTCGCGCACGTCGATAATGGCGATTTCGTCACGCAGGATCAGCGCCGAGCGCACGTCCTGAGGGGTAATGAAGGTCATGCGGGTCTCATAAATCTATAGCGGGCGCGGTGGCGTAGCCGGAAATGAAGGTTTTGGGCGTGCCGTCGGCGGCGTAGGTCGAGCGCTTCACCTGGCCGATATCGGCGCCGTAAACGTGGATACTGACTGAGACGCCAGCTTCGCCGTTGGCGACGCGGTGGATATCACCTATGCGGGGTGAAACAGCATCGACCTCGCCGCGCAAGAGCTTGCCTTCGCCCAGCGGCAACAGGCGACCGCGATCGTCGCGGCGATAGGTTTCGACGCTTTCGCTACCGCGCAGGACGCCGACCAGGCCCCAGACGGTGTGGTCGTGGACCGGTGTCGCCTGCCCCGGTCCCCAGACGAAGCTGACGACGGAAAAGCGCCCGCGCGGATCGGCATAGAGCAGGTATTGCTGATAGTGGTCGGGATGGGGCCGCGCATGGCTGTTGGGCAACCAGTCGTCGATAGCGATCAATTCTTTCAGCAGCACCTCGCCGGCATCGAGGATGGCTGCCTCGTCCGGCGCCCGGGTGACGATGGCGTCGACGGCATGAATGAAATCAGCCAGCCTGACGAGACCGGTGCGAGGTTGCTGTTTTAAGGCAGTGCGAGTCATGACGAACCTCGGCTCAGAAAGGGTCTGACGGCGAAAACGGAATGTTCGGCTTGTCGGCGAAGACGGCTTCAAGATCGGTGTCGTCCGTAATGTGGCCGGTGCCGAGATAGCCCAACAGGCGTTCGCGCAAGCGGCCGCTCAGTTCCAGGCGTTCACCGCGCGGCGCCTCCAAGCGCTCCTCGGCGACGATACGGCCCTTGTCGAGGACGAGGATGCGGTCGCTCAACGCAATGGCCTCATCGACGTCGTGGGTGACCAGCATGACGGTCGGGCGGTGGACCGACCACAGACGCAGCACCAGTTCGTGGACGCGCAAGCGCGTCAGGGCGTCGAGCGCGGCAAACGGTTCATCCATCAGCAAGAGCTTCGGTTCGCGTACCAGGGCGCGGGCCAGGGCGGCGCGCTGGGCTTCCCCGCCTGACAGGGTCAGTGGCCAGGCGTCGAGGCGATGGCCGAGACCGACCTCGCGCAGTGCCTTTTCGGCCCGGGGGCGAACGTCCTTACCTTTGAGCCCCAGGGCGACATTGCGCCAGACGCGCTTCCACGGCAGCAGGCGCGAATCCTGGAAGACGACGGCGCGCGAAGACGGGATGACGACATCCTGATCAGTGGCGCCGTCAAGTCCGGCCAGGGTGCGCAACAGCGTCGTCTTGCCGCTGCCCGACCGGCCCAGCAGCGAGACGAATTCGCCGGGCGCCAGGTCGAGGTCGAGGCCTTCGATGATGGCATTGTCGCCGAAATGGCGGGAAAAATCGCGCAGGCGGACGGCGGGCGGCGGAGGCGCATTGCGCGGCACATCGCGGATATCGATGACCTTGGCCGGACTGGCGGTCTTGGCGGTAAATCGGCCGCCCTGGAAGATGGCATTCATGGCAGGATCCTTAGTCAGGCGATTGGGCGGCAGGTTCAGGCGACGGAGCTGGGGCGCCAGGCCAGGGCGCGGGCTTCGAGCCTGCGGACGAAACCGTCGGCCAACAGACCCAGGCCGGCATAGACCAGCAGACAGACGACGATGATGTCGGTGCGCATGAAGTCGCGGGCGTTGTTGACCAGATAGCCCAGGCCGGCCGAGGCGTTAATCTGTTCGGCGATGACCAGCAGGATTATGGCAATCGACAGAGAATAGCGCAGGCCGGTGAAGAGCGACGGCAAGGCCGCCGGCAGGATGACGTTCCAGACGATTTCGAGGCGGCTGAGCCCGAAGCTGCGCGCCGCGTCGATCAGGCGGACATCGACGCCACGGATGCCGCTGTAGAGGTTGATATAGATGGGAAACAGGCTGGCAAAGGCGATCAGCGCGATCTTCGGCGTTTCGCCGATACCGAACCAGACGATGAACAGAGGCGTCAGGGCTACAACCGGGATGGTGCGCTTGATCTGCATGATCGGGTCGATCGCCGCCTCCCCCTGGCGCGACAAGCCCGCCAAAAGCCCCAGCACCGTACCGAGACCGACACCGATCAACAGGCCGATGCCGGCGCGAACCAGCGAGACCAGAAGATTGGACGGCAACTCGCCCGACACGACCATGCCGATAAGGGTTGAAAAAACCGCCGACGGCGCGGCCAGGGTCCGGGTCGGAATGAGGCCGAGGCGCGAGCCCGCCTCCCACACCGCCAGCAGGATCAGCGGTGATACCCAACGCGATCGCGACAGGATGCCGGGAATGCGACTGAGGGCGAAGGCGGCTCGGGGCCGGTCGAGGGTGGCGGAAGCGGTCATAGGCGGGGTCCGGGAGGAAGACCCGAACATTAGGACGCTATTTTCCTATCTCCGCAATTGAGATTTATTTGTCGTGTCTATGAGCAAAACTCATCACCGAACATCACCAAAAGCCCACGCGCGAAAGAAACTGTCAAAATCGCCCCGGCGTATATTCCTGCCAGTTTAGCTTTATTAAATCCCGCGTGCAGGAAAAGGGGTTTGTCGCCTGGGCACGCGCGGGCCAGTAAGGGATACGTCTTCAAGGATCCCTTATGCCCGTCAACCTGCCGACCAACCTGCTCAGAAGTTTTGTCGCCATCGTCGATACCGGCTCGATGCTCAACGCCTCGGAACGCGTCTTCGTCACGCAGTCGGCCCTGTCACTTCAGGTTAAGCGGCTTGAGGAACTGGTGCAGCAGGCCATTTTCGTGCGCGACGGCCGCCGACTGACCCTGACGCCGGCGGGCGATGTCCTGCTCGACTACTCGCGGCGGGTTTTAAGCGTGCACGACGAAGCCGTCGCCGCCATCAGCTCCAATCATTTTTCCGGACCGGTGCGTATCGGCATGGTCCAGGACTTTGCCGACACCCTGCTGACAGGATTGCTGGCGACCTTTTCGACCTTGCATCCCGACGCCCAGATCTATGCGCGCGTCGCCGGTACTGCGGAATTGCAGACCCTTCTGGAACGCCGCCAGCTTGACGTCATCCTGGGGTTTGCCGGCAGCAACGACGCCAATGCCATCACCTCGGCGCAGATGCGCTGGTACGGCAACAGTGACCTGACACGCAAGAATGTCGTGCCGTTGGCCGTCATCGAGCAACCCTGCCGTTTTCGCGAAGCCGCGATTCGCACGCTCGAAACCGCCGACATCCCTTACCGCATCGCTGTCGAGACGCCCAACCTGTCGACGCTCAAGGCCGCGGTCCAGGCGGGCTTGGCCATTACGGCGCGGACGCATCTGTTTTTGCGCGATCTCGACCCTCTCGACGATGGCCGCCTGCCGTCTCTGGGCGGGATCGCCTGCATTGTCGAAACCGGGGATGCGCTCGACCCCGCCGCGCGCCGCCTGGCCGAACTGACGCGCAACATCGTCCGGGAACTATGACGATTTCTCAACAAGACGCAGCGCTTCTCATTATGTTTTGAAAAAACAGGGGACTACCGTGAGGCGAACCTTATGGAGCCCAACATGTCTGCAGAAAACCAGAAAGAAAGCCTGACCCAGCATTTCGTCGACCTCCACGCAGAGCGCGAGCGCACCTGGCCGGCCGAGCAATTGAAAAAGAATATCGACACGCGCGCCGGCCTCGTCGCCGCCTATGATCCCGCCCGCCATATCGCCGTCGGCCAAACCCTGCCCGCGTTCACGCTGCGCAACGTCGACGGCGGCACGATCACCCGCGACAGCCTGCCCGAGGGCGGTGCTGTATTCGTCTTTTTCCGCTTCGCCGGCTGTCCGGCCTGCAACCTGGCCCTGCCCTATTATCAGCGTACCGTGTGGCCAGACTTGCAGGTCCGCGACATCGCCCTGATCGCCGTCAGCCCGCAGGTGCCGGAAAAACTGATCGACATAAAGACGCGCCACAATCTGGAATTCACTGTCGCGTCCGACACCGACAACCGCTTCGGCGATGCGTTGGGCATCACCTTCGCGCCGTCCGACACACCCGACACGCCGCCTGCCGGCTGGATCGGCGAGCTGACCGGCACCAACAGCTGGGTCTTGCCGCAGCCGACCGTAATCGTCGCTGACAGCACCGGCCGGGTTGAGTTCGTCGAGGTCAGCCCCGACTGGCTGAAACGCACCGAAGCCGACGCCATTCTGGCCGCAACCGCCAGGGTGCGCGACGCCGCTTGATTTACGAATCCCTCGCACGGGAAAGACTGGCCCGGAGAGCGGCGATGCTCCGGGTCTTTTTATTTCGTGAATTAGCTTGCGCGCGCCCGGCGGAAGATTTCGTCCATCCGCCAGTGCAGATTGGGATTGGCCTCGGGCTCGGCGCCCCAGCCCGACTCGCGGCGGAATTTGCCGCGCAGGGGCGCAATGGCCGCCCGGTTGACCGCCACCACCTGTTCGGCGTCCGGATCGACATAGAGCGCGTCGGCCGGGCAATAGAGCTCGCACAGGAAACAGGTCTGACACGCCTCGACGCGAGCGATCGTCACGCCATCAGGCGTTCGCGCAAAGACATCGACCGGACAGACTTCGACGCATTGGCCGCAGTCGGTGCACAGGCTTTCATCGAGATCGGCGATCATCAGGCGGCCTGCGACGTCTGAACGGCGTCCGAGCGCACGGAAATGCTCTCAAGTCCCAATACGATGACGTGGTGCGCCTGGGCCGGATCGATGTCTGGACGGTCGATACGCACGTGCATACCCCGGCTTTCTCCCCGTGCCAGGGCCGCCGTCAGACACCAGCGCGCCGTCGCCACCGAGGCGCGCAATTCCCGCACCTGCCAACCGCCCCTCTGATGCTGCAAGGCCGACCACAGGCTGTCCATGCGCTCAAGCGAGGTACGCAGTTGGGCTTCGTCGCGGAACATGTTTTTCATGGGTGTTTCCATCTCGTCGCGGACTGCGGTGACGACCTCGGCAACAGAGACATCCGACGCCGTACCCACAACGGGGGTGGCCGGTTCGACACGACGGGCTGTGGTGTGATGGCGGGCGTAACGCGCCGCGCCCTGCCCCGCCCACTGGCCGGACGACAAAGCCCAGGCCGAATTCTGCGCCCCGCCGCCCGAGACAGCTCCGGCGATCTTTTCACGCGTCGCGGCATCGCCAGCGGCGAACAGGCCGGGAACCCGTGTCTGGCAGTTGTCGTCGATAATGGCCAGCCCGCCGACGCCGCGCACCGTACCCTCGCCATGCAGGGTGACCTCGAAACGCTCGCGATAGGGATCGATACCCCAGCGATCGAACGGGATGACGAAGTTGGGCTGAACGTGGGCCATCATGTCCTGAATGTCCTGCGGGACGCGATCGAGCTTGCAAAAGACCTTGCCGCGCGTCATCGCCCTGGCCAGGCCGGCATTGACGCCAGGCCCCGGCTGGATGTCGAGTTCGCGCCCCGCATCGTCGAAATAGCGCGCAAAGCTATAGGCCATGGAGCGAGTCATGGTCGATCGCGCCGGCGCCACTGTGTAATAGGCACTGAACTCCATGCCCGACAGTTCGGCACCGGCTTCGGCCGCCATCAGATAGCCATCGCCCGTATTCGTCCGGCTGCCCAGCAAGTGCGAGAAAAAGGCGCAGCCACCAGTCGTGATGACGACGGCGCCGCTGCGCACCTCCCAGGCTTCGCCGCGCTGGCGATGAACACCGAAGGCGCCGGCAGCCGTCCCCTCAGCGTCGACCAGCAGGCCTTCGACCGGACTCTGGTCCAGAATGCGCACACCCGATTCGATGACGATGGCGCGCATGGCGCGCATATATTCGGGACCGCGCATGCCGCGATAATGGGTCACGCCGTCGATCGTCGGAAAGGCATAGTGGCGCGACAGGCCCGGCAGGCTTTTCCACGTCAGGTCGATAATGCGCGCCATCCAGTCGGGATCGGCGAGGCCCAGGCCGCGCTCCGCGCGTTCGGTAATGGCCCGGTGGCGCAACTCCGGTGGATCGGGCGGCACCCACCAATGGCCCGGCCCGGCGGTCGCCGTGACGCCCGACGTACCGACATAGCCCTTATCGGCCAGGATGACGCGGGCGCCACAGCGGGCAGCCGCAATCGCCGCCCAGCATCCGCCCAGGCCGCCACCGACGACCAGGACATCGCAGTCATAGGCGGCGCGCGCCATGTCAGTAGCCGGCTGAGGCGTCGACCACATCCGACGGTGTTTCGCCGCGCGCATATCGGCCGATATCGTCGGCAACCTTATCGAACAAGCGGTGGCGGATGGCCAGATAGTTCGACGAAATGTGTGGCGTCAGGCGGATTTTCGGATGGGTGTAGATCGGATGGCCTTCGGGCAGCGGCTCCGGATCGGTCACGTCGAGCGTGGCGAAATCGAGTTTTCCCGCATCCAGCGCCGCCAGCAACGCGCCCTGATCCAGAACCGAGCCGCGCGCTACATTGATCAGGTGCGCCGTCGGCTTGGCATGCGCCAGCAGCTGCGCATTGATCAGCTTGTAGGTCTCGGCCGTTCCCGGGAGGGCCAGCAGAATATGGTCGGCAGAGGCGACGACTTCGGGAAGGCCCGACAGCAGTTCAACGCCGGCGATCGGACTGTCCAGCGGCCGGCGGCGCACGGCGGTGACGCGCGCCCCCAGGGCGACGGCGCGGCGCGCGACCTCCTGGCCGATGGCGCCGAAACCAATGATTCCGATGGTCGAGCCGGAGATGCGGCCCAGCGGTATCTGCCGCCATTCAGCCAGCGAGCGGACGCGCGCGCCTTCCAGGTCCTTGGCGCGGTGATAGATGGCCGACAGGACGTAGTCGGCGATTTCGTCGGCGGCGATGCCGCGGCCACAGGTGACCAGCGGCGCTTCCAGCAGCCAGCGCGGGTAATAGTCGACACCGGTCGATGCGCTGTAGATCCAACGCAAACGGCCCGGCCAGAGGTCCGGACGCGGCGCCTTATGACTCTGCTTCCATACCGGCGTCGGTCGCACCAGAAGAACGTCGGCGTCGCCGGCGACCGCCCATGGCTCGGCTTCGGGCACGTCGATGACGTCAGGGCGCAGCGGCAGCTGGCGCAGCGCTTCATTGAATTGCGGTTCGAGTTGCGAGGCGATTACGAGGGTCATTGCACATCATTCCATGGAATTTATTTCCTACCATATAAATGATGATTTACGACGCAAACGACATTTCCTCACCTGACCTATAAGCCGCGCTCAATCCTCGGAACCTAATGCTTTCTCAACAAATATCTCAGCCGCCGTCTGATACGACCGTCGGCTGCACGCTTGAGAAATCCTAATAGAACGGCGGTTGAAAACTCATTTTGCGCCCGCCTAAATTCCTATTAGGCAATATTTATATAAAAATCGGAGCCTCCATGTCCCCCCGTCTGTTTCCTCGTATCCAGCCCTTCAATCACCTTTTAGGCGCCACCGCCCTTGCTGCGCTTGCCCTGTCTCCTGCCACGTCACATGCCGATCCGATCGCCGTCGACCCGGCCGCAGAGCCCGCCGAAAGTGGGCCCGCCGTCGTCGTCACCGGCGTGCGTGGCCGTCCGCGCACCGTTGCCGACAGCCCCGCCCCCATCGACGTCATCAACGGCAAGCAGTTGGGCGAAACCGGCAAGGTGACGCTCAAGGAAGCGCTTGCGGTGTTGCTGCCGTCGATCAATTACGGCACGGTCAACGGCTTCGCGCACAACAATGTCGTGCGTCCGGTCAGCATGCGCGGCCTGGGCGGTGGCTACACGCTGGTCCTGGTCAACGGCAAGCGCCGCCACGCCACCAGCCTGCTGATGAATTCCAACATCGACACCAGCGGCGCGACGCCCGTCGATCTCGATCAGATCCCGACGGCTCTTGTCGACCACGTCGAAGTGTTGCGCGACGGCGCCGCCGCGCAATACGGATCGGACGCCATTGCCGGCGTCATCAATGTCATCCTGAAAAAAGACGCCGGCGGCGGTGTGTCGGTCGATGCCGGCCGCACCTATGAAGGCGACGGCCAGACGGCGCGCGCCGCACTGGACTGGGGCACGAAACTCGCGTCCGGCGGCTCGCTTCACCTGGCGCTGGAAAGCCGCTATCAGAACCGCACCGACCGCAACGATGCGGCCACCGGCCTTTTCTATTTTCCGCAGTCGGACGGTTCGCCCGATCCGCGTGAAGCCACCAACCCCAAGCGCGGCGACTATAACGGCAATCCGGTCGTGCACATGGCGACCTTCGGCATCAACTGGGAGCAGCCGCTGAGCGACCAGACGACGGCCTACGCCTTCGCCACCGCCGGCACCCAGACCGGCAATGCCCGCCAGACGCGCCGCCGGCCCAACGCCAATAACGACATCCCGCAAATCTATCCCGACGGCTATATCCCGCTTTATCGCCTCGATCAGACAGATTATGAAATCGTCGGCGGCGTGCGCGGCCTGGCCGGGCAATGGAACTGGGACCTGTCGACCGGCATCGGGCAAAACTTTGCTCATTCGGCCGCCGATACGCTCAATCCGTCCCTGGGCCTGAGCAGCCCGACCTATTTCAACCTCTACACCCTGTCGAGCACGGCATGGACGAGCAATTTCGACATTCGCCGCGGCTTCGATATCGGCCTGGCCGAGCCTTTGTCGGTCGCCGCCGGCGCGGAAATCCGCAAAGAAACCTATAAGGTCAAGTCGGGCGATCCTGCCGCCTATGCCGACGGCGGCTACGTCTATACGTCGGGTCCGCTGGCGGGCAAGCCGGCGCTGATCGGCGTCCAGGGCGTCAACACGGTCGACGGCTCCGACGCCGGCCGCGCCAGCCGCAGCGACGACGCCGTCTATGTCGATCTCGGCCTCAATCCGGTCAAACCGTGGTATGTCGGCGTCGCCGTGCGCGCCGAACACTATGACGACAGCTCCGGCGACACCGTGTCGGGCAAGCTGACGACGCGCTACGAATTCACCTCGGCCTGGGCGGTGCGCGCCACCGTGTCGAGCGGCTTCCGCGCCCCGTCGCTCAGCCAGCAGCTGTATGGTCAGCGCCGTTATTCGACCCAGACGATCGCCGGGGTTCTGTACCAGTTCCCGACCAAGGTGGTGCGCGTCGATTCACCGCTCGCCCAGGCTTTGGGGGCCGAACCGCTCAAGCCGGAAAAGTCGAAGAACTATAGTCTGGGCCTGACCTTCAGCCCGAACAGCCGTTTCCGTGCCACGCTCGACGCCTATCGCATCGACATCGACGACCGCATCGCGCTCACCAGCACGCTCAGCGGTCCGGGCGTCAATACACTCCTTCAGGCCGCCGGCCTGCCGACCAATATCTATGTCCAGTATTTTGCCAACGCCATCGACACGCGCACGCAAGGCGCCGATTTCGTCAGCGAATATTCGACCGGTCTCGGCGATTTCGGCAGCGTCAAGCTGAGCGCTGCGATCAATGTCAACTCGACCAAGATCACGCGCATCAAGGCCAATCCGCCGCAACTGGCTTCGCTGGGCAGCAATCTCGTTCTGTTTGACCGCGTCCAGCAGGCGACCCTGACCGTCAACAATCCGAAATCGAAACTGGTCCTGGCCGCCGACTGGCAGAAGGACAAGTGGTCCTTCGATCTGCGCGGTACCCACTATGACAAGGTGACATCGGTCGGGGCGATCGCCGCCGACGACCGCGTCTTCGGCGCCAAATGGATCACCGACCTGTCGGTCAGCTACGCCGTCACGCAAAAGGCCTCGGTCACGGTCGGCGCCGACAACCTCTTCGACGTCTATCCCGATCGCACAGGCATCGTTTCAGCCAATGGCAGCGGCGCTTACGGGGCCTTCTCGCCGTTCGGCATGACCGGCGGCTACTACTACACCCGCCTCGACTACCGCTTCTAAAGGGACACACCATGGACAGACGATCCTTTTTGATGATGGCCGGCGCGGGGCTTCTGGCCGGCTGTGCCCCGAACGACAAGACGAAACTGGTTCTCGGCGACCAGCAGCGTGGCCTGCGCCTGCCGATCGAGGCCGCCAAGGCCTTCGACGGTGCGCCCTACGGCGTCGAATGGGCCAACTTCCCGACGCCGACGCCTTTGTTCGAGGCGTCGAGCTCGGGGACGATCGACACGTTGATGGCGATCGACAACCTGATCCTGCTGGGGGCGGTGCTCGGCCGGCCATACAAGATCGTGGGCCTGTGGCGGTCGTCGTCGCGCGGCATCGGCATCGTCGTGCCCAAAGGATCGGACATCACCTCGGTTGCCCAGCTCAAGGGGCGCAAGGTCGTCGTCTCGACGGCCAGGGGCGGCACGGCAGACGCCGTACTTTACGCGGCGCTGCGCGAGGCCGGCCTCAAGGACGACGACGTCAAGCCGGGCTACATGCTGCAACCCGACGCGCTGGCCGCCTTCCAGAACGGCAATATCGACGCCTGGGCGACCAACGATCCCAACCTGGCGCGCGCCGAACTGGACGGCGCCCGCCTGCTGCGCGACGGACAGGGGATCAATAACTCGGTCAGCTTCATCGCCGCGTCGGACAAGGCCCTGGCCGACCCGGCCAAGCATGCCGCGCTGGTCAATGCGCTCAGCCGCATCAAACAAGCCTTCGAATGGTGCGACACGCACCTCGACGACTACACGCGCTACTACGCCGCCCAGACGCAGATGCCGTTGGAATTGGCGAAGACGACCCTGGCCAGGCGCGAGACCCACACCCTGTCACCGATCGACGACCAGGCGATCGCCGCTGCCCAGCTCGTCGCCGATGCTTACGCCGACCGCGGCATCTTCCCGCGCAAGGCCGACGTCAAACCGTTCTTCGCCCCGATCGCCTTCGCCTGACCCCTTCCCCGTCCTCATCAGGAGGTTTCCATGACGCAACGCCAACTCAAACTCGGTTTCCTCTTGCACGGCGTCGGCCCCGGTTGGGACGACTGGCGCCACCCCGACGCGCTGGTCGACGCCTCGACCAATTTCGCCTTTTACAAGCGCCAGGCCCAGACCGCCGAACGCGGCAAGTTCGACTATCTGTTCGTCGCCGACAGCGTGTCGATCAATGCGCGCTCCAGCCCTCATTATCTGAACCGTTTCGAACCCCTGACTGTCCTGTCGGCTCTGGCGGCGGTGACCGACCATATCGGCCTGGTCGCCACGGTGACCGTCTCCTATTCGGAGCCCTACAATATCGCCCGGCAATTCGCATCGCTCGACCACATCAGCGGCGGCCGCGCCGGCTGGAACGTCGTCACCTCCTGGCTGGAGGGCAGCGCCGCCAATTTCGGCAAGGAAGAGCACCTGGCGCACGATACGCGCTACCGGCTGGCCGGCGAATATCTCGACGTCGTTCAGGGCCTGTGGGACAGCTGGGAAGACGAAGCCCTGGTGCGCAATAAAGCGACCGGGCAATTCCTCGATCCCGACAAGCTGCACGAGTTGAACCACAAGGGCGAGTTCCTCTCGGTCAAGGGCCCCCTCAACATCTCGCGCTCGCCTCAAGGCCAGCCGGTCATCTTCCAGGCCGGATCGTCCGAGGACGGCCGCAACTTTGCCGCCAAACACGCCGAAGCCATCTTCACCCACCAGGAGACACTGAGCGAAGCCCAGGCCTTCTATGCCGACGTCAAGGCACGCGCGGCTGGATTCGGCCGCAATCCCGACCACGTCTTCATCCTGCCGGGCGCGCGCCCCTTCATCGGCTCGACCGCCGAAGAAGCCGAGCGCGTCTATCGCGACCTGTCCGGACTGGTATCGCTGGAAAATGCGCTCAGGGCTCTGGGCCGGTCGTTCAACGACCATAATTTCAGCGTCTACGATCCCGATGGTCCGTTCCCGGAACAGGCCGTGGCCGAGGGTGCGAAAAGCAACCAGAGTGGGTCGAACCGCATCATCGCCCTGGCAAAATCCGAGGGGCTGACTCTGCGCGAACTGGCTCTGCGCATCGCCACGCCGAAGGGGCATTTCGTCGGAACGCCCGAGGTCATCGCCGACCGCTTCCAGCAATGGCTGGAAGGCCGTGGCGCCGACGGTTTCAACCTGTTCGAATCGGTGCCGGGACAACTCGACCTGTTCGTCGACCAGGTCGTGCCGATCCTGCAAAAGCGCGGTCTCTTCAAGGCCGACTATCCGGGCACGACCTTCCGCGAGACCTTGGGCATCCCGGTGCCGGAAAACCGCAATACACTTGCACGGAAAGCCTCCGCGGCCTGACCGCTGTGCGCAAAGTGCGTCAATGCCGATCGCATCGCGGATTGGCATTGACGCGCCCCGGCAAATACCCCAGTGCGATTGACCTGCGTTACGGCCTGCGTACCGTTTACGCCCGTCGTCCTTCCACTTGCGCCACTGCCGGGGCCTGTTCGTGTTGCCTGTCGTCGTCTGGATCGTCGCCGCTGTCGCGACAGCATGCATCATCATAAGGCCCTTCCGCTGGCCGGACGCGGTCTGGCCATGTCTTGGCGGGCTGATTTTGCTCGTTCTCGGGCAACTGAATATCGGCGACGTCTTTGCAGCGATCGGCAAGGGCACTGATGTCTATCTCTTCCTCATCGGCATGATGCTCCTGTCGGAAGTCGCCCGGCGTCAGGGTCTGTTCGACTGGGTGGCGGCCATCGCGGTCAATCATGCACGGCAGTCGCCCAAGCGGCTCTTTCTGCTGCTCTATGTCGTCGGCACAGTGACAACGGTCTTCCTGTCCAATGACGCCACCGCCGTCGTCCTGACACCGGCCGTCTATGCCGCGACGCGCGCTGCCAGGGTCAAGCCCCTGCCCTATCTGTTCGGCTGCGCCTTCATCGCCAACGCCGCCAGCTTTGTTCTGCCGATATCCAACCCGGCCAATATTGTTTTGTATGGCGATCATACGCCCAGCCTGCTGGCGTGGCTGGCCAGTTTTGCCCTGCCGTCCTTGGCGGCGATCGTCGCCACCTATGTCATGCTGTATGTCG
>FTDB01002164.1_pt1 | contig 23149 bp, 23 predicted proteins | sample 1639741 | NCBI WGS metagenome assembly FTDB01 (sample SAMEA3914869, study PRJEB12502) | metagenome | biome: forest; material: soil | place: USA | collected 2012-03-12 | depth 0.1 m | reverse complement strand
TCGAACTGGCCTACACGGATTTGCAGTCCGCTGCGTAACCGCTCCGCCATCAGGCCTCACCTGCGGATCGAACGTAAAAAACGCGAACCGCGGAGCGGACGGACTGGCTATCAGAACCGCTTCCGCGCCGCAACGGGGATTTTACAAAAGCGTTGAATTTGTCGTGGAGCCGGCGAAAACGCCATTAATCCACAGCCTGTAAGAAAAAGCGTCATGTGGGGCTTGCATTCGGTCGTAAAGCCTTGCTATAGGGCCCGCCTCCACGGCTAACGTTCCCCGATAGCTCAGTTGGTAGAGCATTCGACTGTTAATCGAATGGTCGCTGGTTCGAGTCCAGCTCGGGGAGCCAGCCGGTGGATGTAAATCCCGGCTTCGGCGGGTTCGATATCTCCCTTCAAAATTCACTGCCTTCGATCAGGGCCAGCAGCGCCTGCGCCGCACGGCTGCGATAGCGCGCCTTGTGGCGTACCCCGTAGAACGGCCGCGTGCCGAGATCGACCGGCAGGGCCTGCAGGGCGCCCGCCGCGATGGCCGGCGTCACGACCAGGGCCGATAGCGCCGCCATGCCGGCGCCATGCTCCACCGCCGTGCGCACGCTTTCGTTCGACGGCAACACCAGGGCGACATCCAGCGCCGCCGGATCGACGCCGATGCGCCGCAGGGCGTCATCCAGCACGGAACGCGTGCCCGAACCCTGTTCGCGCATCACCCAGCGCGCCGCGCGCAAGGCATCGGCCGTGACCTCACCGTCCGGCGCGCCGGCCTGGACCAGCACCAGCCGGTCTTCCCCCACCGGCCATACGGCCAGCACGGGATCGTCGACCGCGCCTTCGACGATCCCCAGTTCCGCCTCGCCGTCGCGCACGCGCGCCGCCGCCTGTTCGGTATTGCCGACGCTGAGGTCGACGACGATCTGCGGATAGCGGGTGCGGAACGCCGCCAGGATTGGCGGCAGCCAGTAGGCTGCCGTGGTCTGGCTGGCCACCAGGCGCAGCGTGCCGCGCTGCAGGCCGGCCATGTCGCCCAGCGCCTGCTCGGCCGCCATGGCGCGCGCCAGCACGCCCCTCGCCTCCTCCAGGAACAGCTGCCCGGTGTCGGTCAGCACGATGCCGCGGCCGACCCGGTCGAATAAGTGCACGCCATGGCGGGCCTCCAGCGCGGCAATGGCCGCCGAGGCCGCCGACTGAGTGACGTTCAGCGCGCGCGCCGCGGCCGTCATATGCTGACGTTCGGCGACGGCGACGAAAATGCGAAGTTGTTCAAGGGTCATAACTAATCCGATATCATGATCGAATTGACAAAAACAATGCGTTGGATTGGTTGATTGCGAAACCGTATTCCCATGGCGAGAGGGCTCCGCCATGAAACACTTCACGTCGCTTCTTCCCGGTCTGCTTTTATGTTCGCTCGTTACCGTCGCGGCCTATGGGCTGGAGGCCGCTGAGCGCGCCCTGTTCGGCCACGCCGGGCTGGAAGCCCTGGTCCTGGCCATTGTCCTCGGCACCTTAGTGCGCAGCCTGTGGACGCCGCAGGCCCGGTGGCTGCCCGGCATCGCTTTCAGCGGCCGCTACCTGCTCGAAATCGCTGTCGTGCTGCTGGGCCTGTCGCTCGACGCCGCGACGATCCTGGCCGGCGGGCCGAAGCTGATCGCCGGTATCGCTGCCGTGGTCGTGGCGGCCATCGTTACCAGCCTGGCGATCGGGCGCCTGCTGGGGCTGCCGACGCGCCTGGCGCTGCTGGTGGCGTGCGGCAACGCCATCTGCGGCAATTCGGCGATCGCTGCCGTGGCGCCCGTCATCGGCGCCGACAGCGACGAGGTGGCAACGGCGATCGCCTTCACCGCCGTGCTGGGCGTCGGCGTGGTGCTGGGCCTGCCGTTGCTGGGCATGATGGCTGGGCTGCACGGCGCGACCTATGGCGCCTTCGCCGGCCTGACGGTCTATGCCGTGCCGCAGGTGCTGGCCGCGACAGCCCCGCTGGGGGCGACAGCCCTGCAGACCGGCACCCTGGTCAAGCTGGTGCGCGTGCTGATGCTGGGTCCCATATGCGTGGTGCTGTCGCTGCTCGCGCCGGGGAAGCGCGTCACCGGGAAGCGCCCGAGCCTGGGCCACGTCGTGCCGTGGTTCATCCTGGGCTTCCTCGCCCTGTCGGCCCTGCGCTCGGCGGGACTGGTGCCGGTGGCGGTGCAGGCGCCGGCCGCGACCGCCGCTTCGCTGCTGACGGTGATGTCGATGGCCGCGCTGGGCCTGGGCGTCGATATCCGCAGCGTCGCCGGCGCCGGTGGCCGTGTGACCACCACCGTCGTGCTGTCACTGGCCGTCCTGGGGACAATCAGTTTCGGCGTGCTGCGGCTATTGCCGGTTCAGTAGCCGCTCGTGCTGAATGGCCGGGCGGAAGATTTAACCGCCCAGTGGGTGTTCGGCTTGGCACCCATAACGAAGGCCAAAACCCCGCCAGCTTCGATTTCATCATGCGTTATATAGATGCGATTTAACGGTTTTCCATTTAGTAAAACCTTTTGCACGTAAGCGTTTGCATCGCTGAAATTATCGGTTCGAACCTCGAACGTCTTGCCACTGGGCAGGTTCAACCGGGCGTGCGACACGAATGGGCGGCCGATGACATACTGCCCCGAACCCGGCGTCACCGGATAGAAGCCGAGGCCCGTGAAGATCAGCCAGGCCGACATCTGGCCCAGGTCGTCATTGCCGACCAGGCCGTCGGGCCTGGGTGAATATTGCGTCTCGACGATCTGCTTCAACCGCGCCTGGGTGCGCCACGGCGCGCCGGCATAGTCGTAGAGATAGGCGACCGCATGGCTGGGTTCGTTGCCGTGGATATACTGGCCGATCAGGCCGGAAATGTCCTCGGACTTGGAGTAGTCGAGCTTTGAGTCGTCATAGTCGAACATGGCGTCGAGCTTGGTGACCGTCTTCTTGTCGCCGCCCAGCAGCTTGATCAGGCCGCCTTCGTCCTGGGGCATGAACCACGAATATTGCCAGGCATTGCCTTCGGTATAGTCGCTGCCGTAGTCGATGGCCGTCGGGTCGAACGGTGTACGGAATTCACCGGTCGACAGCCGCGCGCGCACCCAGCCGGTCTTCGGATCGAAGCTGTTGCGCCAGTAGGCGGCGCGCTTTTCGAATTGCGCGGCGATGTCGGTCTTGCCCATCTTTCGCGCCATCTGGGCGATGGTCCAGTCGTCATAGGCGTATTCGACGGTCTTCGACGCCGCTTCCGGCTCCTTGTCGATGGCGACGTAGCCCAGTTTCATGTACGATTCGAGGCCGCCATACGGGGCATAGGTCGCCGACTTGACCATGGCATCGAGCGCGGCTTCGGCGTCGAAGCCCTTCAGCCCCTTGAGATAGGCGTCGGCGATCACCGGCACGGCGTGATAGCCGATCATGCACCAGGTCTCGCGCCCCTGGAACTGCCACACCGGCAGGATGCCGAAGGGGCTGTCCTTCTGCGAGGCGATCAGCGAATTGATGATGTCGGCATTGTCCTGCTCCGGCCGGATGATGGTCAGCAGCGGGTGTTCGGCGCGGAAGGTGTCCCACAGGGAAAACGTGCTGCGGAAAGTGAAGTTCACCTTGTGGATTTCGTTGTCGGTACCGCGATAACGGCCGTCGACGTCGCCGGCCACCGAGGGCGCCAGCAGCGCGTGATAGAGCGCGGTGTACAGGTTCTTCTTCATGTCCGCCGGGGCGTCCATGTCGATGCTGCCCAGCGCCTGCTGCCACTTGCTTTTCGTGTCGGCGCGCACGCTGTCGAAGGTCGCCGCGGTCGGGGCGCCCTGGCCGCCCTCGCTGTCGAGATTGGCGATGGCGCCGGCTTCGTCGACATTGGAGATGGCCACCTTGACGACCAGCGGGCCATTGATCTGGCCGAAGTCGAGGCGCGCCACCAGGGCACGGCCATCGCGCGCGGCGACGTCGTCGGTGTTGCGGCCCGGCCCCTGGAAGCCCTTGTACGGCACGTCGGTCTCGGTGTTCAGGAAGGCGTGGGCCGCCAGCGGCGACGAGAAACGCATGGCGAAGAACAGCTTGCGGTCGGGCGCCCAGCCGCGGGTCTCGCGTTCGCCCACCACCGTACCGTCGGGCAGCAGGCGGATCGTCGACCACAGCACCTTGCCCGGATAGTTGTAGATACTGGTGCGCAGGTCGACGACCAGGTGCGCCGCCTGGCCCGCCGGGAAGGTATAGCGATGGACGCCGATGCGCGTGCCGGCGGTCATCTCGGCGCGCACCTTGGCGTCGCTGAGCGTCACCGCATAGTAGCCGGGATGGGCCTCCTCGGTGGCGTGGTCGAAGCGCGACCGATAGCCGGAGCCGGGCTTGGCCGGATCGCCCGGCTCGGTCGACACCGTGTCGCCAGCCACCGGCATGATCAGCACGTCACCGAGATCCGAGTGGCCGGCGCCCGAGAAATGGGTGTGCGAAAAGCCCATGATGGTCGGGTCTTCGTACTTGTAGCCCGCCGCCACCGGATAGCTCTGCTTGAAGAAACGCACATCGGTGTCGGGGCTTAGCTGCACCATGCCGAAGGGCGCGGTGGCGCCGGGATAGGTGTGGCCGCCGCCGCCGGTGCCGATCATCGGATCGACGGCGTCGTATCCCGAGGTCTGGGCAGCCGCCAGGGACGGACTTGCCGCGACGCCGCCCAGGCCGAGTGCCAGAACCAGGGCCAGAAGACTTGTCGACTTGCGCATGATCACCTCCGTTGCAGCGGAAACCATGCTTTCCATATCGGGGCGCCCCGCGCAAGCGCGACCTGAGGCCCGCCGCGGCCGCCAACAAAATCGGCATGCGGTACTTGAAGACCGACTTCGCGATTTTTATTTTTGCGCTGCGGCGATCTTATTTCGGACTTACCGGGGATAACGGAAGATTGATCCTGTTTCAGGGACACAAAACCATGACCTATCGTATCCGCGCCACCGTCTACCTCGTCATGATGCTGCTGGTCAGCGTCGTTATCGTGGGCGTCTATCTCGACCGCCCGCGCGCCAGCGCCGACATGCCGGCGGCCTCGACCGAAGACACCACCTATGTGCCGCAGGCGACAGACGGCCCGGTCGTCGATGCCAAGCCGGAAGCGGTCAATCAGGCTTGATAGTTGGCAGCGGTCGGTCGCCCTTGCCGGACGCTTCGCGTTCGGAAACTAGGCGTAGCCCGTCGGCACCGCTTGTTCGTCCTTAAGCGTCTCCATCGAGATGTAGGCCGAGACGTCGAACAGCTCGATGCGGCTGACCAGACGCTTGTAGATGGCGTCGTAATGGGCGACGTCGCGCACCACGATCTTCACGATATAGTCCAGGTTGCCGGCCAGGCGGTGGCATTCGACGATCTCGCCGATGCCGCCGATCGCCGCGCGGAACCGGTCGAGCCAGTCGGCATTATGATGCGCCGTCTTGACCAGGCAGAAGATGGTCGCGCCGACATTCATCCGGTCGCGATCGAGCACGGCCACCGACCGGGTAATGTAGCCCTCCTCCTTCAGCCGCTGCACCCGGCGCGAACAGGCCGAGGCCGACAGGTTCACACGATCGGCCAGTTCGCTGAGCGGCGTTTCCGCGTCGCGTTGCAGCAGGTCGAGAATCTTGCGGTCACGATCGTCTAGCACGGCGGCCTCCATTTGCGCACATCAGGGACTATACGCCTAAAATTTGCACGAATGGTGAAAATTAACCTCTAAAACGCGCGCCATTTGCCTGCACATCGCTCTAGTCTCCTCTCCTCCCCCGCTGCGCTTCGCTTGCATGGGAGGAGAGGAGATTTTTATGCGCAAGATCGGTCTGCTGGGCGGGATGAGCTGGGAAAGCACCGCCACCTATTACAAGCTCATCAATGAAGGCGTGCGGGCGCGCCTGGGCGGGCTGGCCTCGGCCGACATCCTGCTGCGTTCGCTCGATTTCCGCCAGGTCGTCGCCTTGCAGAAGGCCGACCGGTGGGACGATGCCGCCGCCCTCCTGGCGCGCGCGGCGCAGGGCCTGCAGCGCGCCGGCGCCGACTGCATCCTGATCTGCACCAACACCATGCACCTGGTCGCCGACGACGTCGCCTATGCCTGCGACGTGCCGCTGATCCACATCATCGACGAGACGGCGCGTGCCATCCGCGCCGCCGGCCATCGCCGGCCTTTGCTTCTGGCGACGCGCTATACGATGGAGCACGGCTTCTACGCGGCGCACATGGCCGACCATGCGCTCGACGTCGTTACGCCGGACGCGGACGACCGGTCGATCTGCCACAACGCCATTTTCGACGAGTTGTGTCAGGGCGTGGTCAGCCAGAGCGCGCGCCAGGCCCTGATCGACATGACCGAACGCGGCCAGGCGGCGGGCGCCGACTGCGTCATCCTGGGCTGCACCGAACTGGGGCTGAGTGTAGCGGCTGAAGATCTGGCCCTGCCGGTGTTCGATTCGACGCACCTGCACGCGGCGGCGGCGGTCGAGTTCGCCTTGAAGCACGCGGTCGTGGAGAAGACCGACCTGGTGATGGACGGGGCGTTTATCTGAACCAAAGCCGGCCCGCCAGATCGTGGCGGACCGTGTTCAACCGAGCGAGACTGGACAGGAAAAGCAAGAAACCCCTCCACCACCCTTCGCTACGCTACGGGCGGTCCCCCTCCCCGGCATAGCCGGGGAGGAATGAAATGGCGATCGTTCGAATGTCCGATGCGCAGCATCGGCAAGGGCGACCGCCCGCCGCGCCTATTTGCGCGAGCCCGGCGGCGCCTGAGCCAAATCAATGCGCGGCCTTGGCGGCCTTGGGCTTGAAGCCGGACTTCAGCGCGCCGAAGACGCCGATGATGCCGAAGGCGACGATGTACAGCATGAAGATCTGGACGATGACCGAGAGATGGCTGACGTCCGGCCACTTGGGATGACCGCCGTTCAGGGTCGGCCACAGGGCGGGCACAAGGATGGCGATGGCCAGGGTGATCAGAGCCTTGGTGCCGAGATGCTCGGCCTTGGGCTGGAACAGGCCGATCAGTATGCCGATAATCAGGACCGGCAGCGTATTGGCGGCGCCCAGCGCGTTGGACATGCCGTCGCCGAGGCCGAGGAAGAAATTCCAGATGTCGTTCATCGAAGGAGATCCTGTTCAGGTGTTGCTGGATACGCTTGAAACTGGTCTCGCCCGTTAACCTTGCCTGTTAACCTAGGTAGGAAGCGGGCGATGAACGCCAGATGAACAAGTCGTTCATCTTCCGCGCGACCGCCATGGCCGGTACGGACTTTTGCTCCGTAAATTCTGTGGCTTTGCCCCTGAACAAACACAAAGACATCATATATAAAGGACCGATACGGTTCTGCATTCGCCTTTAACATTCTCTGGGTTCCGCCATGCTGCGCTATGACTCCATCGCCGCCACGCCGGCCGCCGACTACCCGTTCCGCAACCTGATCGGGTCGGACATCCTGCCGCTGGACGCGGAGGCGGACATTGCCCGCGACTTCCCGCAGATCGACAAGACCGGCTTTATGAAGCCCGAGGAATTTCCCATGGGCCCGGCGTTCAAGTCGCTGCTGGCCGAGGTGCGCTCGCCTGAATTCGCCAAGGCGATCGGCGACAAGCTGGGCGTCGAGCTGACCGGCAAGCCGACCTGGGTGACGGTGCGCAAGTGGTCGGCGCTGAAGGACGGCCGCGTCCACACCGACGGCGCCGACAAGTTGGCCTCCGCCCTGATCTATCTCAACAAGGACGGCACGTCGGGCGGCAATCTGCGCTTCCTGGAAGGCCCGGACCAGGACGGTCCCGGCACCGACGAGGTCAATCCGGGCTATGGCCATTTCATCGCCTTCCCGCGCCTCGACAATTCCTGGCACGGCCACAAGCCGTTCGAGGGCGAACGCCGCGTCGTGCAGATCGCCTGGCTGGTCAGCGAGGACGCCGTGGCCCGCAAGGCCAAGCGTCACGGCCTGACCGAATTCCTCAAGAAGCTGTTCTCGTCGACCAAGTCGAAGCAGGACGAGATGATGTAGGGGGTCCCCCCTACTCTTTGAAGACCAGCGTCGACTGGCTGCCGCCGCCGGGCAGGCGCCAGTCGACACGCCAGCCGTCCGGCGTCCCGCTCACCCGGTCGCTTGCCCCCCCACCTGAGACGCCGATCACCTGCACGCTGCGCGTAAAGGACGCCTTGTCCACCTGGACGATGACGTTGACCGCCTGCGGCGCCGGTCCGGGCTGCGGCACCTGGGTCGCCGCCTCGAAGACGCCCTGCGCGTCGCTTTGTACCAGGGCGCGGATCTCGTCGTTGACGATCACCGTCACCGCGGCGTTGGGCGCCGTGCGTCCGGAGAGGGTGAAGGCGCCGGCCGCGTCGTAATCCGCCACCATTATCCCCGTTCCCTGCGGCTGCAAAAGCCGGCTGGCCGAGCCCGAGCGCATCAGCACCGCCTTGTCCGGCCGGCCCGGCGGCACAAACAGCCGGCCTTCGGCCTGGCGCGGGCGGCCGCCGTCATCCACCGTCAGGTCGTAGAGACCGCCGCCGGCCGCGATCGGCACCTCGGCGCGGAAACGCCCCTGGGCGTCCGCCGTGACGCCGACGGCCTGCACGCCGCTGCGCAGGGGGTCGGTAAAGGCGAAACGCACCCGGCTGTCCGCCGGCGCCGTTCCGGAGATTTCGATGAAATCATGGCCCGCGGCGGCGATGGCGGTAATGACCGGCGCGTGCGTATAGCCGTGCGCCTCCAGCGCCGCGGCGTCGACGGCGGCCGGGTCCTTCGGCGCCGGGCGCGGCGGCTGACAGGCCGTCAGCGCGCCCGCTGTCGCGGACAGGAGGACGAAGGCGGCAAAGCGGTGGGAAGGACGGAACGGCGGCATGCGGCGGTGGTAGGCGCTTTCGGCGGCGAAGGACAAGGGATGGCAAGCCTTTGGGGCTTACATAGCCGGATAAAAAGTTTTACGCTTTGTCGCGAGTCCCATGGATAGCGTCCTGGGACGGCGTAGAGGATCAATAAAAAAATGCCTTTGTCCAAGCATAATATCAAATCCGTGTGTGTCTATTGCGGTTCGGCCTTCGGCAATGACGAAGTGTACCGGGCCGCGGCCCGCGACCTGGGCCAGGTCCTGGCCGGCGCCGGCATGCGCCTGGTCTATGGCGGCGGCGGCGTCGGGCTGATGGGCGAAGTGGCGCGCGCCGTGCATTCGGCCGGTGGCCAGGTGCTGGGCATCATGCCGCAGTTCCTGCGCACGCGCGAAATCCTGTTCGACGACGTCGAAACCCGTGTGGTGCAGAACATGCACGAACGCAAGATGATGATGTTCGAAGAATCCGACGCCTTCGTCGTCGTGCCCGGCGGCGTCGGCACGCTGGAAGAGGTGATCGAACTGCTGTCGTGGCGGCGCCTCGACCTGCACAAGAAGCCGGTGATCTTCCTCAACACCAACAATTTCTGGGCACCGTTCTTCGACCTGATCAAGCACACGCAGAAGGCCGGCTTCACGCCGGACAGCTTCAACCAGACCTATATCAGCGTCGATACGGTCGAAGAGGTGCTGCCGGCGATCGTCGAGCTCAAGACCGTCGACCTGAACATCGACACGCGCAAGGTGGTGTGACTCCCGCTTGCGATACACGCGGGCAAGACCGCACGCCCGGGCGAACGCGAGGAGATCGACCATGTACCAGCCACCGGCCTTCGTCGAGGACCGCCCCGACGTCCTGCACGCCTTCATTCGCGAGCATCCGCTGGGCCTGCTGATCACGGCGGGCGACGGCGGTATCGTCGCCAATCCCGTGCCGTTCCAGTTGGTTGTCGAAGGCGAAGGCGTCGTGTTGCGCGCCCATCTGTCGCGCGCCAATCCGCAACTGGCCGACCTCGATGGCGGCGATTGCCTGGTCGTTTTCCAGGGACCGCACGCCTATGTCTCGCCGTCGTGGTATGCCGCCAAGGCGGAGACGCACAAGGTCGTGCCGACGTGGAACTATATCGTCGTCCAGGCGCACGGCCGGGCGCGTCGCACCGACGATGCCGCCTGGCTGCGCGCGCAGATCGAAGCCCTGACCACCACGCATGAAGCCGGCCGAAGCGAACCCTGGGCCGTGTCGGATGCCCCCGACGCCTTCATCGCCGCGCAACTGAAAGGCATCGTCGGGGTCGAGATCCCGGTGACGCGGCTGGAGGGCAAATGGAAGCTGAGCCAGAACCGCAACGCGGCGGATCGCGCGGGCGTGACCGAAGGCCTGCGGGCCGATGGTCAGCCGGAGGTGGCGGCCGCGGTCGCGGCGGCGTCCTCTTGACGCCCGGCGCACGCCGCCGCAGGATGCCCGCATGGTGGCGCTCACGAGACGGACGGCAATGACGACCCTGGCCGCGGCGACGGTGCTTGCGGGAACCGTAGGCGCGCAAACCACCATCGGACAGACCGCCGCCGGACAGAGGATCGGCGTGCGCGGCACGCGGCTCTATGTCGAGGACACCGGCCCGAGGGACGCCCCCGCCCTGCTCTACCTGCACGGCGGCCCCGGCGCCGGATCGTTCGATTTTTCGCTGTATCAGCGCGACCGGCTGAACGCCACTCTGCGCACGGTGATCCTGGACCAGCGCGGCGTGCTGCGCTCCGATCCGGTCGACGCGTGCACCCTCGACGACCTGATCGCCGATTGTGAAGCCCTGCGGCAAACCCTGGGCATCCCGGCCTGGACGGTCATCGGCCATTCGTTCGGCGGCGGGCTTGCCCTGCTCTATGCCAGCCGTCACCCGGCAACGGTGACGCGGGTGATCTTCGAAAACCCGGCCGTGGATATCCGCACCTCGGTCAAGTCGCTGCTGATCGCCGCCGCCGATGTGTTCGACCGCATGGACAAGCGCGCCGATGCCCGCGCGGCGCGCGATCTGGCGCAGTCGCAAAAGCCTACGCCTGAGTTGTGGCATGCCTTCGGCGATATCGGCGGCAGGTTGGGCAAGCATCGCGACGACCTCTACACCCACCGTCCCGAACTGCACGATTTCTTCGGCCGGATGGTGGCTGCGTCCGGCCTGCCCGGCGACGTCTGGGCGCGCGGCGGCCGACAGCAGAGCCTGCTGAACCAGGATCCGGCGCTGTTCGAAGACCACCGGCCGCTGCTCGCCGGTCTGCGGCAGCCGTCCCTGCTGATCAAGGGCGCCTACGACCATGTGACGTCGGTCGAGCAGGTCGAGGCGATCGCCGCCGCACCGGGCGCGCGACCGGTCCGGCTGTTCGCCGACAGCGCGCATTTCGTCCACGTCGAAGAGCCGGATGCCTATGCCGCCGCCGTCATCGGGTTCGTGCACGACTGAGCGCAGGGCGCCATTTGACCGCACGCGCCGGCTATATTATAATACAATTAAATCATAAGGGAGGTTAGGATGCGTACCTGGATCGCGGCGACGGCATTGGCTTTGACCTTGGCGGCGGGCGCGGCCCATGCCCAGACGGCCGCCGGCTATGCCTATGGCGCCGATATCGGCTGGGTCACCCAGGAGGAAAAGCAGGGCTTTACCTTTCATGACGCCACCGGCCATCGCAACGATCCGTTCGTGCTGCTGAAAAGCTTCGGCATCGACGCCATCCGGCTGCGCGTCTGGGTCGATCCCAAGGACGGCTGGAACGACAAGGCCGACACCCTGGCCAAGGCCAGGCGCGCCGCCGCCCAGGGCCAGCGCATCATGATCGACTTCCACTACAGCGACAACTGGGCCGACCCGGCCAAGCAGGTGAAGCCCAGGGCGTGGACAGGCGACACCGAAGCGCAACTGGAACAGCACGTCCGCGACCATACGCTTGAGGTGCTGAACTACCTCAAGGCCAACGGCATCGCGGTCAGTTGGGTCCAGATCGGCAACGAGATCACCAACGGCCTGCTGTGGCCGGACGGCAATGTAAAAGACGGCGATACGAAGCATTGGGCCAATCTGACCGCCCTGACCAACAGCGGCTACGACGCCGTCAAGTCGGTCTATCCCGATGCCCAGGTGGTCATCCATATCGACAATGGCTGGGACGACGCCAAGGCAAAGGCGTGGTTCGGAAATTTTTTCGCAAATTCCGGAAAAGTGGATATTATCGGCCTGTCCTACTATCCGGCCTATAGCCCGACCAAGGACTGGAAGCAGGAAAACGTCCACCTGGGCCAGACCATGGACGACCTCGTTGCGCTATACCACAAGCCGGTGATGGTGGTCGAAATCGGCTATCGCGCCGACCAGCCCGACGACGCCCGGGCGATGATCAAGGACGTCATCGCCCGGAACCAGTCGCTGGGCGACAAGGGCCTGGGCGTCTTCTACTGGGAGCCCGACAGCCCGGGGCCGATGCATTATCCGCTGGGCGCCATGACCGACGACGGCCGCTTCACCGCGGCGATGGAGGCGTTCCGGCATTGAGGCCCGGCCTCATTCAAACAGGGTCGCCAGTCCGGCCAGTTCCATGTCGACGGCGGCGGTGCGGAAGACGGGCACGCCGCGGACGTATTCGGCGCGCGGCCCCTTGTCGAGATAACGCGTCCGGAAGGTATCGGCGTCGAACAGGTCGCCGGTCATGTCCATGAGCGCGCCGGTCAGGTAGACGCCGCCGGTCGCCCCCAGGATCAGCGCCACGTCCGACGCCAGGTCGGCCAGCCACAGGGTCATGATTTCCAGTGTCTCGACCGCACGGGGATGGCCGCCACGCGCCGCCAGGACGATCTCGTCCGCCGTCATCGGCGGCGGGGTGTCGCCGGCGATAACGTGCAACGCCGTCCATATCTCGCCGAGGCCGGCGACCGACAGGCCATCTTCGCGGCAGACATAACCGGTCCGGGCGCGTATCGCCTCGACCAGGCGCCATTCGCGCTCGGTCCTGACCGGCAGGTCGGAGTGGCCGCCCTCACCGTTCAGCGCGGTCCAGCCGCCGTCGCCCTTGCTGACCAGCGTGGCCAGGCCAAGCCCGTAATGCGGCCCCAGGACGGCGATGACGCTGTCGTCGGCGATGTCGGCGTCGACGATCGGCTGGCGATCGGTGCGGGCCAGGCGGGGCACGGCCAGGGCGCGCGCCACGAAATTGTTGACGAAGCTGATGCGCAGCACCCCGGCCAGGGTGCGGATGTCGCCGCGGTTCAGGTCGAAGCCGACGCCGTCGAGGTGCAGCTTTTCGCGCTGTTGCCAGCCGCGCGCGGCAATGGCCACGGCCGCCGGCGCACCGCACACGTCCTTGATATAGTCCCTGACCGCGTCGTCGAACGCGTCGCGGCTGGCACATTCATAGCGGCGGATGTTTTCCGGCCGTCCACCGTCCCTGGTCGTCGCCAGCGAAAGCACCGGCGCCACGGACAGATCACACAACAGGGCGTTGGCCCCCATACGCGTTTCCTTACTCCGCCGGCGCCCCACGCCGGCTTTCGGAAACGAACATACGCCGATAAGTTGAATAAATTCGAAACACCGCACGAAGGTGCAGGGGATCAGCCCTTCAACCGCGCGGCGATCTTGTCGCGGCCGATCAGGAAGCTGAGCGCCCCCATGTCCGGGCCGTGATCCATGCCGGTCAGCGCCTGGCGCAACGGCATGAACAGGGCCTTGCCCTTGGCGCCGGTGGCCTCCTTGATGGCGCCCGACCAGGCGGACCAGCTGTCGCGGCCGTAGTCGGCCGGCAGCAGGTCCAGCGCCCGGGCGGCGAAGGCCGGATCCTCGATGCGCGGCGTGATGTCGCCGGCGACCACCTGGGCCCAATCCTTGACCTCGGCGAACAGGTGCAGGTTCATCTTCACCGTATCCCAGAACAGTTCACCGAGATCGGCATCGAGCGCGACCAGGCGCGGCTGAGCTTCGGCATAGCTCATGGCCTGCAGCACCTGGGCATTGAGACGCAGCAGGTCGGCGACGTCATAACGCGCCGGCGCGCGGCCCATCTTGTCGAAGTCCTGAAGCTCGACCAGCGAGGCCAGCGACGGCGCGGCTTCCAGCGGATCGGACGTGCCGATCTTGGCCAGGTGCGAGCAGATGGCCAGGGGCTCGTAGCCCTCGTCCTTCATCTGCATCACCGACATCGAACCCAGGCGCTTGGACAGGGCCTCGCCGTCGGCGCCGACCAGCAGCGGCATGTGGGCGAAGGCCGGCAGAGGCTGGCCGCCGAACAGGCCCGACAGCGCTTCGAACACTTCGATCTGCGTACCGGTATTGGCGACGTGGTCCTCGCCGCGGATGACGTGGGAGATCTTCATGTCGAGATCGTCGACCACGGAGGGCAGGGTGTAGAGGAACAGCCCGTCCTCGCGGATCAGCACCGGGTCGGACATGGAGGTGGTGTCGACCTCGCAATGGCCGCGCACCAGGTCTTCCCAGGCGACGCGCTTGCCGTCCAGCTTGAAGCGCCAGTGCGGCTTGCGGCCTTCGGCTTCCAGGGTGGCGCGTTCCTCATCGCTCAGCTTCAGCGCCGCACGGTCGTAGACCGGCGGCAGGCCGCGCGACAACTGCACCTTGCGGCGGCGGTCGAGTTCGTCGGCGGTTTCATAGGCCGGGTACAGGCGGCCGATCGACTTAAGATAGTCGGCGGCGCGCTGATAGATGTCGAAACGCTTCGACTGGTTGTAGCGTTCGCCCCACGGCAAGCCCAGCCAGGTCAGGTCGCGCTCGATCTGGTCCTCGTTTTCCCTGGTCGAACGTTCCAGATCGGTGTCGTCGATGCGCAGCACGAAGACGCCCTGGTGCCGGTGCGCGAACAGCCAGTTGGTCAGCGCGGCGCGGACATTGCCGACGTGGATCTTGCCGGTCGGCGAAGGGGCGAAACGAACCTTGACGGTCATGAAAAACGGTCTCTCGAGCGAGTAAATTTAAGGAGCCCTCCCTTACGCCCTGCCGCCCGATTTGAAAAGCCCGCAAGCTCCGTTGTCTTTACGGGCGAAAACCGGCATGACAGGCGCATGTTCGCCCGCCTGAAAGCCCTGCCCTTTCCGATCCTTCTGACCGTGCTCTTGCTGTTGCGGCTGGTCGCGTCGGCGCGCGCGCCGCTGGTGCCCGACGAGAGCTATTACTGGCTGTGGGCGCAGCATCCGGCGGCCGGCTATTACGACCATCCGCCGATGGTGTCGTGGTGGATCGGCGCGGCCTCGGTCTTCGGCATGTCGGCGTTCGCCGTGCGGCTGCTGTTCGTGTTGAGCTTCCTTCCGCTGAGTTGGCTGGTCTTCGATACCGCCAGGGCCCTGTTCGGCCCGGCCGTGGCGCGGCGCTCCTTGTTGTGGCTGAACGCCTGCCTGATGCTGAGCGTCGGCACGGTCATCGCCACGCCAGATCCGCCATCGGTCCTGATGTGGGCGGGCGGACTATGGGCCCTGGCGCGGCTGGTGGCGTCGGGCAATGGCCGATGGTGGCTGGTCTTCGGCCTGTTCGCCGGCCTGGGCGTGGAGGCCAAGTACACCAACTTCTTCCTGGGCCTGGGCGTCGTCGCCTGGCTGGCGCTCGACCGTGACGCCCGCAAGTGGCTGCTGACGCCGTGGCCCTGGCTCGGCGCCATCGTGGCGGCTGTGTTCATGGCGCCCAACCTAGTCTGGAACGCCGAGCATCATTGGCTCACCGTCGCCAAGCAGTTCGGACGGTTAGCGCCGGCGCATCTGACCGCGAAGTACCTGATCGAATTCCTGGTATCGCAGCCGCTGCTGCTCAATCCGCTGGTCTTCGTTTTCGTGGTTATCGGCGTCATGAAGTGGTGGAAAGCTCGCGGCGACCGGCCGTTGACCTTGCTACTCGCCCTGCCCGCCCCAGCCCTGCTCTACATGCTGATCCACGTCTTTCACGACCGCATCCAGGGCAACTGGACCGCGCCCCTGTTCCCCGGCCTGGTGGTATTGGCGGCGGCTGGCGCCGAGGCGATCGATGGGAAGTGGCTTGGCCGCTGCCGGCAATGGGCCGCGCCGCTCGGTGTTGGCGTGACCGTGCTGGGCCTGGCCTACCTGGCGCTTGGCAGTGCCGCGCCGGCCGTCGGTGTTGCCGGCTCCGGACAAGGCTGGGACAGGCTGGCGAAAACCATCGATGAGCGGGCGACAACAACAGGTGCGACCTGGGTCGCCACGGTCGATTACGATACCGAGGGCGAGTTGACCTACCACCTGCGTGGCCGCGACGTTACGGCCATGGAAGAGCGCGATCGCTACAACTGGCCGAACCGGGACGGCGCGCATGCCGGGCAAACGGCGTTGATCATCGTGCCGGCCAACCGGACGCCGGATCTCGGTCGCTGCTTTACGGGCGTCGACGATCTGGGTGAGGTGTCACGGGGCGGCAAGAGCGCGCGCAGCCAATTCCACCTCTATAGCGGGCGATTGATAAGCGCGGGCTGTGAGGTGCCGGAAATAGCCCAACCAGCGCGGTAAGCTTCCTCCCCATTTTAACAAAATGGGGAGGAGAAAACGCGTCCTAGGCCAGAGTCGCTTCCAGCGTGATCGGCACCGACGACAGCGCCTTGGACACCGGGCACCCGGCCTTAGCGCCGGCGGCGATCTGGTCGAATTGTTCCTTCGAGATATCCGGAATCGACGCGACCAGCTTCAGCGTGATGGCGCTGATCGAGAAGCCGCCATCCGACGGTTGCAGGTTGACCGAGGCTTCGGTGTCGATGCTGGTCGCCGTGAAGCCGGCATTGGCCAGGGCGAAGGCCAGGGCCATCGAGAAGCAACCCGAATGTGCCGCCGCGATCAGCTCTTCCGGATTGGTGCCGGCCTGGCCGTCGGCGTTTTCGAAACGAAGCTTGAAGCTGTAGGGCTGGTTATTGAGGACGTGGCTCTGCGTCGTCAGCGAACCTTCGCCATTCATGCCATTGCCGGCCCAGTGGGCTTTTGCCGTGCGTATCATGCTACCAATCTCCGTGTTTGCGGTGTTGCAGGCGAATGGCTTAGCGTTCCCGGCCGCAAGACACAATTCCGCGTCTCATGAAGTTTGCGTGAAGGTGTCCGCCTTGCTGCGAAACGTGATCGATAACCGCCGGCCGCGCGGCAGGACCAGACCGCCGACACGGTCGCTCTTGCGACAGGTGATGCCGTGCAGCCAATCGTCGCGCGCCTCGCCCGACATGATGACCAGGCTGCGCGGCCGCAGATAGTGGCTCTGCGTCGGACGGTCCGGGCGTGTGAAATCCATCATGATCGGGCTGCCCAGGCTTATCAGCGCCACGCTGCGGATATGGGCCGCGTCGCGGTCCTTGTGCGCGCCGATCCCCTGCCCCGGATGATACTCGTTAATCAGGGCCCGGTCCGGCGTCACAGCGAAATAGCCATCGCCCTTCAACCGTTCGGCCAAGGGCAACAACCACTCCGGCAAAGGCTGCGGCCGGTATTCCCCGCCGTCACCGAAGGTCGTGTCGTCATAGGCCCAGCCGTACCATTGCCGCCGGCGCAGCAGTTCCGTCGACCAGGGCTGACGGTCGATATGAGTGATCAGCGCCGCTTCTTCGGCCGGCGTGATGTAGTCCTCGCGATAAGCCAGCCCTTCGATATCCGGCCCGGCATCATCGTCAAACAGGTCGCGGCGGGCGAAACCGGCGCTCATCGGTGTCCTCGCATTCTGCGCAAATCCAGAACAAAAAGAGAACACACTTGCCCCGGCAAGGCAAGTGAAAACACACCTATTCCGCGGCGCGCACCGCCCCGTCCGCCGTCTCGGGCTGGCGCTTCAACGCCAGCAGCAGGATGGTGGCGATGATGCACGCCGTGCCGGCGACGTCCCACAGGCCGAACGGCACGTGCAGCCAGGCGACCGCGATCAGGGTTGCCGACAAGGGTTCTGCGCTGGCCGTCAGGCTGGCCTTGCGCGCGCCGATCAGCCGCGTGGCCTGGATATAGACCAGGAAGGCCACCAGCGTTCCGCCCAGGATGGCGAAGGTCGCCGCCGCGACCGCCGGCCCGTCCCAGGTGCCGCGCACGTCCCACGGCGCGTGGACGAAGCTGAAGGCCGTCCCGCCGATCAGCATGGCCCAGCCCAGCACGACCGGCGCCGGATAGCGCCGCATCAGAGCAACCGGCTGGATCGAATAGACGGCGAAGGCGACCGCCGAGGCCAGCCCCCAGAACAAGGCCGCTGGCGACACCGACAAACTGGACGGATTGCCGTGCGTCACCAGCAGCCACGTCCCGGCAATAGCCAGGGCGATCGACAGGGCCTCGAACGGACCGGGCCAGCGCCGCTCACGCCAGGCGTACCAACCGGCGATCATCACCGGACCGGTATATTGCAGCACGGTGGCGGTAGCGGCATTGGATTCGCGGATGGCGGCAAAATAGGTGTACTGCACCGAGACCATGCCCAGCAGGGCGAACAGCAGCAACAGCCTGACGCTTTGCGCATCGCGCCACACCGCCAGAACGGTGTGCGGATATCGCACGGCGCACAGGCCCAGCAGCAGCACGCCCGAGACCAGCATGCGCACCGTGACCATCCATTCGGCGCTGACGCCATGGCTCTTGAACAGGAACTGCATCATCGTTCCCGACACACCCCACAGCCCGGCCCCGATCAGGGCCAGGGTCAGCCCCTTCGATGTCGTATCCCGCATGAATGCCCCTTTTCGCACCGGTTGCGGCGGAATATATTTCGGTCCGGGCGATAATTGCGCTCTGTTTTGGCGCTTAAACGAGAAAATATCTCACACGGAGAGCGGTTTTGAAGGCTTTTTCCCTGGACAGCTATGACTACGCCATTCTCGACGTCATCCAGGCCGACAACAAAACGCCGCTGAAGACCATTGCCGAGCGCGTCAACCTGTCGACGGCTGCGGTACAGCGCCGCCTGCGCCGGCTTGAGGACGAAGGCGTCATCACCCGCAATATCGCCGTCATCGACCCCAATGCCGTCGGCCAGCCGATCACCATCGTCGTCGAGGTGACGACCGAACGCACCCATATCGAAGCCCTGGATGCCATGCGCGCCCTCTTCCGCACGCCGGAAGTCCAGCAATGTTACTACGTGACGGGCGAGGCCGACTTCGTCCTGATCGTCACGGTGGCGACCATGGACGAATACGAGGCGCTGGCGCGCAAGCTGTTCTACGAAAACCGCAATGTGAAGATGTTCCGCTCGATGGTCGCGCTCGATCGCGTCAAGGTCGGGCTGGGCGTCGACCTGTCACGCCATCTCAGTTCAGGCGCGACTTGAGGAAACGCAGCACGCGCCGCTCGTCGGCGTTCAACCCGTCGGCTTGGTCCTGCAGGGTTTCGATTTCGGCGCGCAGGCTGTCGATCAAGGTGCCGTCGAGATAGGTATTGATGACGTCCGGATGGACATAGCATTTGCGGCAGACGCTGGGCGTATTGCCCAGCCGTTTGGAGACGCTTTCGATGGCCGCGACCACATTCTTCTTCGCCTGGGCCTGGCTGTCGGCGGACGCGAAGCCTTCCAGGGCCATGGCCGCCAGCACCGTTCCCGTCCACGTCCGGAAATCCTTGGCGGTAAAGGCCTGGCCGGTAATGTCGCGCAGATAGCGGTTGACGTCGCCCGAGCCGATATCGCGCACCGTACCGTCGGCATCGATATATTTGAACAGTTCCTGGCCTTCGATATCGGCGCAGGCGCGCACGACGCGCGCGATGCGGCGGTCGCTGAGCTTCAGGTTCCATTCCTTGTTCGACTTGCCCTTGAAACGGAAACGGATGGTATCGCCGCTGACGTCGACGTGCTCATCGCGCAGGGTCGTCAGGCCGTAGGACTGGTTGTTGCGGGCGTATTCATCGTTGCCGACGCGGATCAGCGTCTTCTCCAGCAGGGCGACGATGCCGGCCAGAACCTTTTCGCGTGTCAGGCCGCGTTGCCCCAGATGCGTCCGCACCGTGGCGCGGATCAGCGGCAGGGCCTCACCGAAGGCCAGCATGTGGTTGAACTTGGTGGCGTCGCGCACCGCCCGCCATTGGGCGTGATAGCGGTACTGCTTGCGGCCCTTGGCGTCGATGCCGGTCGCCTGGATATGGCCGTTGGCATAGGGACAGATCCACACGTCGCGGTAGGCCGGCGGGATGGCCAGCTTGCGGATGCGGATGACTTCATCCTCATCGCGCACGCGATTGCCCAGATTGTCAAAGAAGATGAAGGCCTTGCCCTGTTTCTTGCGGCGATAGCCGGGCTTGGCGTCGCTGACGTAGCGCAATCCGTTGCTGCGCGCCTCGGCCTTGTAGTCATGGAGATCCGCTGTTTCGTACATGCAATCGAGTGTGCGGGCGGTGCCGGCGAAAAACGATGCGGATCGCGCAAGGTCCGCGTAAAGACCCCGTCAGGCCGGCGCGACGGATTTCTTGTCAAAAATCGTACAATCAGGCACAGATCGATCATTCGCGCTCAAAAACGCGCACCTCGCCTCAGGGCGAACCAGGGAGGGTTTCCATGAAAAAGGCCACACGCTTGATGATGTCCACGGGGTTGGGCCTGGCCGCCGCCCTGCTGGCGACGACGGCCGGCGCCGCCGATACCGCGGCGGGCCACGCCGTGACCGTGACCGACAACGGCACCTCGTGGACGCTGGACAACGGTATCGTCAAGGCGACGATCGAGAAGAACAGCGCGCTGATGCCGTCCCTCGTCTATCACGGCCAGAATGTGCTGAACGGCAATGGCGGCAGCTGGGAACACACGCCGGCCGGCGCGCCCAACCTGACCAATACCCTGACCATCGACCCGGCGGCCAATGGCGGCGACCGCGCCGAAGTGTCGATCAAGGGCGTGACCAACGGCGTCTTCACCCTGACGCCCAACGCGCCAGGCGGCGGCGCCCAGGCCGACATGGAAATCCGCTACGCCCTGGGCCGCGGTGACAGCGGCATCTACGTCTACGCCATCTACGACCACCCGGCCAGCTATCCCGCCGCCGGTACCGGGGCCGAGGACCGCTACATCACGCGCCTCAGCCACGACTTCGACTGGATCACGGTCGACAAGGACCGCAACATGCTGGAAGCCTCGCCGGCCGACTGGGGCGCCGGGGTCGTGGTCCACGCCAAGGAACAGCGCATCATGTCGACCGGGGTCTACAAGAACTCGGTCGAGCACAAATACACCTATTCCGGCATGCAGTATCAGACCAAGGCCTATGGCTGGTCCTCCACCAAGGACCATGTCGGCGTCTGGTTCATCAATCCGACCATCGAATATCTCAGCGGCGGCCCCTTCCGCATCGACCTCGACGCGCACTTCGACGCCAATAACGATCCCGACCCGATCATCCTCGACTACTGGCACAGCGGTCACTACGACGGCGCCAATACGCGCATCGCCGCCGGCGAAGCTTGGCATAAGGTGATCGGTCCGATCTTCGTCTATGTGAACTCGCTGGACCACCCAGCGCCGACGACCGACGCCGAACTGAAGACCCTGGCCGCCACGGCCGGCAATCCGACGGTGCCGTCGAGTTGGACGAACAATGCCAATGCGCTGTGGGCCGACGCCCAGGCGCAGTGGAAGAAGGAAAACACCAAGTGGCCCTACGGCTGGGCCAAGGACGAAGGCTATACGCCGGCCGACCAGCGCGGCACGGTCACCGGCCACTTGGTGCTCGATGATCCGCTGGCGCCCGCCGGCACGTCGAAGAAGCTGCCACACCTGATCGTCGGCCTGACCGATCCGGCCGGAAAGACCCCGCCGCCGGCCAATGTCGACATGAACCGCTTCGGCGCCATGTATTCCGGCCCGGACAGCTGGATCCACGACGCCAAGGGTTATCAGTTCTTCAACGACGGCAATGACGACGGCACCTTCGCCATCACCAAGGTCCGCCCGGGCACCTACACGCTGCACGCTTATGCCGACGGCGTCCTGGGCGAATACATGCAGGCCAATGTCACGGTCCAGGCCGGCAAGACGCTCGACCTCGGCAATATCGACTGGAAGCCGGTGCGCGATGGCAAGCAGGTGTGGGAGATCGGCTATCCCGACCGGTCGGCGCATGAGTTCTTCAAGGGCGACAGCAAGAGTGTGTGGCAGTGGGGCTGGAACCTGCGCTATGCCCTGCTCTTCCCGCACGACCCGACCTATACGGTCGGCCAAAGCGACTGGCACAAGGACTGGTTCTTCGAGGAAGTGCCCCACGCCACCAACCTGTCCTTCGTCAATCCCGACGCCAAGGATCCGGCCAACCAGCTCTATGGCTGGGTCAAGACGGAGCAGCTCAGCGAGTATCCGCAAACCGACCAGAAGGGCCCGTGGAAGGTCTATGGCCAGGGGCGCGCCACGACCTGGACGGTCAAGTTCAACATGCCGCAAGCCCCGCACGGCACCGCGGCGCTACGCGTCGCCTTCGCCGGCGTCGACGGGCTGGGCGGCGTGCTGCCGGTCGAGGTCAACGGCAAGAGCATCGGCGGCCTGGGTGACGGCAGCAATCCGGACAATGCCCGCCTGACCACGACCAACGCCATCCGCTACAATACCGACCAGGGCTACTGGCAACAGCGCACGCTGACCTTCGACGCTTCGAAGCTGCACGCCGGTGAGAACACCATGACCTTCACGGTCGAGGGCGGCGATCTGCAAAGCGGCGTGGTGTGGGACTATCTGCGTCTGGAACTGAACGACGGTACGACGGCGAAGTGATGGAGGCGTGACGATCCGCATGGTTTTTTGCGCTTGGCGTGAAACGTCAGGGCGGTAGGCCGCGTATTAAGTATGAGTGCGTTCGTTCGGTTTCACCTTCACAGCGGATCCTTTTTCATGCGCAAAGTTCTTTCCATTTCGGTCGTGGCGGCCCTTGCCGCCACTGCCGTCCTCGCTCCGATGTTCAGTGCCGCCCAGCAGACCTCGATGCGGGGCAGCATGATGTCATCCAACTCGGCCGACGACAGCGCCATGTCGGCGGATGACGCGTCGTCGTCCATGAGTTCGCGGCGCGATTCCATGACCTCGATGCGGGGTTCCATGATGTCGGGCCGGGATTCGGACGACGATCGCTCCGACCGGATGTCTTCGGACAGCCGGCGGTCGTACGATCGCGACCGGGATTCGTCTTCCTCTTCCTCCTCGCGGTAAAACGCCAAAGGCCCCCGGTTTTATCCGGGGGCCTTTTGGTTTGCGTCTGTTAGCTGACGTATCTTAGGCAACAAAAAAGCCGCCCTTGATATGGGGCGGCTTGTTTTTGTTTGGTTGCGGGGGCCAGATTTGAACTGACGACCTTCAGGTTATGAGCCTGACGAGCTACCGGGCTGCTCCACCCCGCGTCACCGAATGTCGCGTCAG
>FTDB01001693.1_pt1 | contig 23171 bp, 17 predicted proteins | sample 1639741 | NCBI WGS metagenome assembly FTDB01 (sample SAMEA3914869, study PRJEB12502) | metagenome | biome: forest; material: soil | place: USA | collected 2012-03-12 | depth 0.1 m | reverse complement strand
GTCCAATGACCATCGGCCGTCGGTTCCAGCAGGGTGATCTCGATTTTGGCCTCGCCGCGGCGGCCGATCAAGCGGGCGGGAATCACCTTGGTATCATTGCTGACCAGCAGATCGCCGGGGCGCAGCAGGTCCGGCAGGTCGCGCACCACCGCATCGGCCAGGCCATCGGCGCCGACATGCAGAAGCCTGGCGCTATCCCGCGGGACGGCCGGCTGCAGCGCGATCATCTCGCGCGGAAGGTCGAAATCGAACTGGTCTACATTCATGGGGCGGCGGTGTGCCCGGAATCCGCGTCCCCGTCAACCGGAAAGCCGGGCGGCGCCAGCGTGAAGCCGGCGGCCGCGAGCTGGCGGGGGAAATCCTCGCTCATCAGAAAGGCATATTCCTTCTCGCGCGGCGCGGTCAGCGTGTCGACGGCCCGCAAGGCATCGTCGACGTGACCGGGATGGACCATCATCGCATGGCCGTCGCCGGCATCGGCCAGCATGGGGCTGAAACGCGCCGCCAGATCCCCGGCATCATAATCATAAAAGCCCGAGAACCCTCGGTTGCAGCGCAAATTCCGGCCTCGAGCGGCGTTCGAAGCCGCGCGCGACAGAACCGAGATCACACCCGCCTTGAACATCTGGCCACGCCGGCTCAGACGAAAGTCGCAGCAATCGCGCATCCAGCAGCGCGCGGGATTGAGCCGATGTACGAAAGCATCCTGGACAATTGGCCATATGCCGGGAAACATATGGACATGCTGGTGACCGTCGATGAAATCCGGGGGAGCGCCGAAAAATTTCTCGAAACTGTCAAGCTGGCGATCGAGTTCGTCGGCTATCTCCTGAGGGGGAATCGACCCGCTTATTCCGGCCAGCAGCAGACGGCCGACGGAGGGCAATCGCCCATCCGGCGCCAGTCTCGGCATCGCTCCCAGCGGCTGTTGATCCGACAAGGTAAAATGCAATCCGACGGCGATATTTCCCTGCAGATCCCGCAATGCCCCCGCCTCGGACGGCCAATGGGGCATGGTCGTCATCACACCGGTGCCGGTCAGACGCCGCGCGGCGGCCAAATCGCGGATCGCGGCCGATACGCCGGGGGAAATGGCGTAGTCGTCCGCCACCAGGATCAATCGCCGCTGCGCCATATCTTTTTTTCCTGCTTTTCGAAATCAACACCCCGGGGCTCGTACAGTGCCAAACAGGGTGTCGAATCGTCGAATAAAATTAACCTTTCTCATCTAGTCTTTCGGGCTAGTTTCATTCCAGCAAGCGTTCGAGGGGACTTCATATGACGACCACGGTGATTGGCCAAGCTACGGGAAATATCGGCGTTTCCGGTGATAGCGATTGGTTCAAGGTTTCGCTCACCGCCGGGACCCAATATGTATTCAACCAGATCGGGCCGCTGGGCAATGGCCAGCTGTCGCTTTATGACTCCTCGGGCAACGCGGTCCTCACCGGCATCTCCAGCAGCGCCGGCCAGGCGATCTTCGATCCGACCGTAAGCGGTACTTATTATGTCGGCCTGTCCGCCGGCGCGGGTTCCACAGGCACTTACACCGTGCTGGAATCGACGGGGGCCCTCGGCACCATATCGGCCAACACCAACACGACGGGGACGCTGGCCGTCGGCGGTTCCGCGAGCGGCTCCCTCTCGCTCACCGGCCAGCACGAATGGTACAAAGTCACGCTGACTGCCGGCACCGGCTACCAGTTCAATCTGGCGAGCACCGACCTCGGCTCAGGCCAGGTGGCGGTCTATGACGCGACGGGCCATTACATCGTCTCGGGTAACGACAACAATACCATCTTCGGCAACTCGGTCTTCTTCGTTCCGACCGCGACGGGTACCTATTATATCGACGCTTCCGACACCAGCGGCGGAACCGGCAATTTCAGCGTCTCGGCGGTTACCGCGCCCTATGGCGTTGCCGGCAACATCAACACGACCGGCGTCGTCACGGTCGGCGGCAGCGCCACCGGCAGCATCGCCTATGCCGGTCAGAGCGACTGGTTCAAGGTCAACCTGACCGCGGGCAACCAATATGTCATCGACGTGTCCGGCACGGGTGTGATCCCCTCGGCCGCGCTCTATGACAGCACCGGCGCGCAGATCACCGGCACTTATGTCAGCGACGGCGCGGGCGGCGATCTGGTTACGTTCGAGCCGACGGTCAGCGGCACCTATTTCGTCGCCGCGACCGGCGTATTCTCGACCACCGGCAGCGTGAATGTTTCGGTCAGCACGGCGACGCCCGATGTCCTCGGCAACAATTTGACGACCGGCACCGTAACGGTCGGCGGTTCCGCGCACGGCACCTTGGCCACGGCGACCCAGAGCGACTGGTACAAGGTTACCCTGACCGCCGGAACCCATTATGAAGTCTCGCTCGGCGGCGGTACGCTGAGCGGCTCCATCGTCACCGTCTATGATGCGAACGGCAATGCGCTGACGACCGGTACCGGCAACGCCGCCAATGGCGGCGCCGCCGCCTATTTCGAACCCTCCGCGACGGGCACCTATTTTATCGGCGCCTCCGCCGGCGGTTCCTCGACCGGCACCTTCACCCTGTCGGTGGCGACCACCACCGCCGATTTCGACGCGACCACCGCGACCGCCGGCACCGTCGCCGTGGGCGGCACCGCCAGCGGCAACCTCACCAATGTCGGACAGAGCGACTGGTATAAGGTCAGCCTGACCGCCGGCACCGAATATTCCTTCGCGGTTTCCGGCGCCTTGAGCTCGCCGGGTGTGGCGCTTTATGACAGCAACGGCAATCTGGTGACCTCGTCGCCCAGCGGCGTGTCGGGGACCTCCTATACCCCGTCCAGCTCAGGCACCTATTATGTCGGCGCGTCGAGCCAGACGGGCGCAACCGGCGCCTTCAGCGTCGCGGTCAGCACCGTGAAGGACGATTTCAGCGGAGACAGCTCGACCACCGGAACCTTCACGGCGCCTTTGACAGCCGCTGCGGCAGTTGCCGAATATCAAGCCCATACGCTGACCTCGGCGGCGGGGATCATGGATTCGGGCGCGAACATTCAGGCCAATCTGAACGCGCTGCAGACATTGGCCGCGGCGAACCTGCTCGGCACGATCTCGCTGACGGATCTTGCGGCCCCAACCATTACGGTGACGCCGACACAGATCGCCTCGGACGCCGCCGTCCTCAACAGCATCGTGACTCCGTTCGCCTTGGCCGTTACGGGCTTTTCCTCGACAGTCAGCACGTTCGAGCAGAACACGGCCTATCGCTATATTCCCGGCACCACCCACCAGGGCTCCAATCAAGTGGTCGAGGTCTCGTCCGTGACCGCGTCCGGCGGGGCCATCAATCTCGGCTCCGGCTTCAACGTCGTGCTGATCGACGGCGATCACTCCGACGGCGCGGGCTCCGGCGGTGCCGATGCCTTCTCGTTCAACGTCGAGTCCAATGGCACCGTGAATCTGCTCGACAACAACACGGGCAAGAGCGTCGCCATCACGGGCGACACCTATCTGATGTTCGACGGCGGCGCCCGCAACGGTGATGGCTCCTTTCAGTCCGTCGTGTTCGTCGGCAGCGCCATCGGCGGCGAGGTCACCAGCCTCTATAACGCGGCTTTCCTGCGCCAACCCGATCTGGCGGGGCTGGAATATTATGTCGCGCCGATCACCGCCGGCACCCTCAGCCTGCATCAGACGGCCGTGAACTTCATCGCCTCGCAGGAATTCCTCAACAAATTCCCGACCGCCGCGGCACCGTCCGACCATGGCGGCGTCAACGACACCGCCTTCGTCAACACGCTGTACCAGAATGTGCTCAACCGCAGCCCGGGTGCTACGGAACTCGCCTTCTACACGGGCGAGTTGGCGGCCGGCTCCATCGACCGCGCGCAGATCCTGATCAATTTCGCTCTGAGCCCGGAAAACCAGGCGGCCGTCAGCGGCCTCCTCGTCAATGTGGCGAACGGCGCCTATGGCGACTCGAATTATCTGCTGAGCGCCTCGACGGTCTTCAATGACGTCAAAGCCGGCGGCGTGCTGAACACCGCGGCGATCGATCCGGCATCCATCGGCGGCAGCGGGGTCACGGCCAACAACATCACCGTAGACAGCTCCGACGCGATTACCCTCGCCTCTCATGCGCCTGCCATTTCGGTCCAGCTGTCCGGGACCTTTACCAATGTCACCGTCCAGAACAGCGGCTCGACCGTTGTCGACAGCACCTATGACGCCACCATCACGCTCACCGGCGCCGACGGCACCACCCTCGGCCTCGGACATGGCGGTCAGGACACGGTCAATCTGCTCGGCGGCACCAACACCATTATCAATAACTTCGTCCCTGGCGGCGGCAGCACGCTCAACGTCACCAACACCACCGACCCTGGCAGCGTTCAGCTACTGGACGGCACCGCCACGCCGGTATCCGGCGCATCGCTGACTTTCAACGCGGGGACTTCCTACGTCGTCGAGATCGGCACCGTGTCGGCGAGTACCGCAGCCGCAGTGGCCACGCTGGCGAACAAGGCCTATACGCCGGCCACCGCCGCCGGCGAGTTCGTGACCTTCCTCACCCAGGATGCCGCGGGCAACACCGAGGTCTGGTTCTGGGGATCGACCGCCGGCGCCAGCAAGGGGGTCATCCCGCAGACCTCGCTTGCCAATGGAGCCGATGTCAACGGCAACCATCTGGTCGATGCCTCCGAACTGGTGCATGTCGCCACGATCGTCGGCGTTCTGCCGTCGGCCCTGACCGCCAACGATCTGGCCTGATCCCTCGCCCGCGCCGATCCTCCGATCGGCGCGGGCCCCTTCGGCAACAAACGGAATAGTCTGGTTTTAACGCCTAATGAGAAGTTTCCACGTCTGTCAGATTTTTCCCCAGAAGGCGATCCATGTGGTCTCCGGCTATGACGATGTCACCGCCACCCTCGTCTGGGGACTGCGCCAGATGGGCTATCCCACGAGCTACGCGGTCAACTACATCCACCCCGACGCCACCAACATCGTCTTCGGTGCGCATAATTTGCATCTGGATGTCGTGAAGAGTCTGCGACCTGATACGATCATCTACAATCTGGAGCAAATGTTCGGCTTATATGGCCATCAGGGACCGCTGCAATGGGGAAATCTCGATGCCTTCCGCGCGATGTTCGACTGGTGCTGCGCGAACCTCGCCGTGTTCGACTATAGCCGGCGCAATGTCGAGGCGGTGAAGGCGCATAATCCCGACGCCTCGATCCAATATGTTCCGATCGGTTATGCGCCGATCCTCTCGCGCATCGACAAGCCCGAGGAGCAGGATATCGACATTCTGTTCATCGGCATGCCGCACGAATTCAGAATCTCCGTGTTCAAGGAACTGTGCGAGGCCTGGTTCAGTTCGGTTTTTCTGTGCGGCATGTATGGCCCGAAGCGCGACGAACTGATCGGGCGCTCGAAATTGGTGATGAACATCAGCGCCGGGACTGCGGGATCTATCTTTTCCATCGTCCGAGCCTCCTATTTCCTGGCGAACCAGAAGGCGGTCGTCGCCGATCTCTATCCCGATATCGATCTGGAACCCGACATGCCGCTGGCAGTGAGGTTCGCGACGCCTGACCAGCTGGTCGGCGCCTGCGCCTATCTTCTGCAGAATGATGATAAGCGTGCCGAAGCCGAGGCCATCGGCTTCGAGATGTTCCGCCGGCGCGACATCAGGGTGATTTTGACCCAAGCTCTGGCCAATGTGCCCGATCGGATGTGAACGCGACAGGTCAGTCGATGAGAGGGGCGAGAACCTGGTGCAACTGGTCGATCTGATTGCGCCAGTTCAATTTGGCCATGGCCTCCGCCCCGGCCAACCCGCGCCGACGGGCTTCTTCCCGATTTGCCCAGACATGCTCCAGCATCTCGACGATTTCGTCGACGTCGCTTTCACCCCAACCCTCGGTTGCGGCATAGGCTGACGTTACGGCTCCCTGACGGGTAAGCGCAAAAGGCGCGCCGGTGTTCGTCAGGTCGAGATGGCCGGTATTGCGAGACAGGATGGTGGGAAGACCCGCCGCCATACATTCCATGGCCACCAGGTTGGTGCCGCCTTCGCAACGATTGGGAAACAGCGCGACATCGGCTTCACGCACGATGCGGGGCATGAGGTGATTGGGGACGGCGCCGACATCGATATGCTGCTCGGGGGAAATGCCGTTGGCCGCGACCCACCCAGCCATATCGACTTGCCCCTCGGCGGTCAGGGTGATCGGCGCGACGGCCGGATTTTGATTGATGGTCACGGCGGGTTCCGGCCAGGGCGAGTGCCAGGCGGTCACCAGAATGGCCTCGGGATGTCGGCTGGCGAACGCGCGAAAGGCCAGAACCACCAGATCCTGCCCCTTGCGGTGCTCCATCTTTCCCCCGCTGAAGACCACGAAATGGCGGTCGAGCCAACCTGCGCGGGGCGCGGGATGAAACAGGGCGGGTTCGATGCCTTGGATCACAGTGGCTACATTGTCGACGCCGTTAGCCCGCAAGATTTCTTCGCACCATGTCGAGCCGGTGACGATCAGCCGATAGTCCTTGGCAAGCTCCGCCGCGTTGGGAAGATAGGTATCCTCGAAGAAGATGACCGCCGCCGTTTCCTTGCCGACCCGTCCCCCTTCGCCCGGCCGGTCGGAACCGCCCAACATCCTGTTGCCCAGGGAATGAAGGACCAGCCCGTCGGACAAGGACTGGCCGGCAGCCACCTTGTGCAGCATCTGGTCGGAATCGACCAGCGGCTGAGCCAGGGCCCGCAATGCCAGCGGATCCATGCCGCGCAGGCTGTCGAGATGGACAGTGCTGAGGGAATAAGCGGGAGACCCGGCCACAGCCGGCCAGTGCCGCAGGAGATTGAGGCCGTAGACGCCCCAGCCGAACAGATTTGAAACGGCCCACTGGAAGTAAAGCGGGCTCTTCATGATGTGCGCGCCAAAACCTGGATCTCTCAGGAAATAGAGGGAACAGATCGGTCGATCTGTTCCCTCCGAAGATGATCTTCTGGCATACCGGCGAACCGGTATTCAGGCTTACAGCACCAGGTTCGTGATCAGGTTGATGTCCGAAGTGGTGAGGAACGGCGTCAGCTTGGTATCGTTCAGCAGGGCGGTCGCCGTGGAGGTGCTCATCACAGAGACGGCCGAGGTCGTGAGGAAGAACACCGAGCTGGTGGTCAGGCCCACGATCGCGCTGGACCGGAGATACGGCATATCCGACGTGGACAGCGAGAACACCGCGCTGGTGGTCAGATAGCCGACCTGAGTCGAGGTCAAGGAATGAGCCTGCGACGAGCTCAGCTGATGCACACCGCTGGTCGTCAGGGCCTGAATGCCCGTGCTGCCGAGGCCGCGAAGACCGCTGGTGCTCAGGAACTGCAACGACGACGTGGTCATCTGGCCGATCTGAGAGGTGGTCAACCCGAAGACCTGGCTGGTCTTGAGCAGGCCCACATTCTCGGTGTACAGCGAATTGATGGCGCTGGTGGTCAGGATGGAGACTTCCGCGGTCCTCAGGGCGCCGATGGCCCCCGTGGACATCTGGCCGATCTCGCTGGTCCCGAGGTTGTAGATCGCCGAGGTCGTCAGGCCGGTCAGGGCCGTCGTGGAAAGCGCAACGACCTGCGAGGTGGTCAGAACCACGATCTGGGCGGTGGTCAGAGCACCGAGCTGGCTCGAATGCAGGAAGCTCATCGCCGAGGTATTCAGGCTGAGCGCGTCGCCGGTCGTCAGGTTGCCGATGATGCTGGTGGTCAGCTGGCCAGACTGCGACGTCGTCAGATTGATGACGCCGGAGGTGGTCAGCACACCGACCTGCGAGGTCGACAGCAGATGCACGCCGGAGGTGCTCAGGAACCCGATCTGCGAGGTGGTCAGCGAGGCCATCTGGCTCGTGCCCAGCAGAGCGACCTGATTGGTCTTCAGCTGATTGATATCGCTTGAGGTCAGGCTGCCGACGCCGCTCGTGAACAGAGCGGTAAGCGTCGACGTGGTCAGACCCCGCACGGCGGCGGTCGTCAGGTTCGAAACCTCAGAGGTGGTCAGCATAGAGGCCTGGCTGGTCGTCAGCGCCCCCGTCTGCGTGGAACGCAGCACCCCAACATTGGAGGTGGTCAGCTGGTTGATCTGCCCAGTGGTCAGCGCCGAGATGCGGCTGGTAGTCAAAACGCTCACTTCCGAGCTCGTCAGGAAGGCGATCGCTCCCGTCTTCAGCGTCAGGATGGCAGAGGTGCTCAGCCCACGGATCTGCGAGGTGCCGAACTGACTGACCTGCGAGGTGCTCAGCGTACCGATATCACCGGTGCTCAATGCCGAAATGGACGAAGACTTCATCATCGCGACGGACGAGGTCGTCAGGAAGCCGATGTCGGCTGTCGACAGGAGCGACGCGGCGCTGGTGTAGAGCGCGCCAATCTGCGCCGTGCCCAACGAGAGCACTTGGCCGGTGGTCAGCATGGAGATGCCCGAGGTCGTCATCGCCCGGACTGCATTCGAGCTCAGGAAGGGCACCGCGCTCGTGGTCAGGGCCGCCGTGCCGCTGGTCGTCATCGCGACGACTTGCTGCGTCTTGAGCACGCCGACGTCAGAGCTCGTCAGGTTGCTGACCTGGCTGGTCGTCATCGCGAAGAGCGACGAAGTGGTCAGCCCCTTGATGGCGCCGGTGACCAGGTTCGAAACCTGAGAAGTGGTCAGGAACGTAACGCCGCTCGTCGAGAACGCCGCGACCTGCGACGAATTCAACAATGCCACGTTGGTTGTTGACAGGTTGCCAATCTGGCTCGTCGTCAGGGCTGCAACGGCAGCGGTCGAAAGTGACATAGCGGGCTACTCCACGATTTGAAGGTCAAATTGACCCATGTCTTCAAGAAGGTCAACACAAATGTACTAAAAAATCTTAAGCAACTTGACTAATCGTCAAACGCAATCCGAAGCAGAGTCTAATTCTAAACAAAGTATGAAAAATTTTACGTAATATACTGTTCACACATCGTTAGCTCTTGGCGTTCGTGTTGATCGACGGTCGTTCGACTCGGCCTACTCAGGCCGCATCAAAACGAACAGTACGTCATCAATCGTTATCGGCCCTACCCCTACCCCAGCGTGTCGGAGGGCCAACCGACACTGCTCTATGATCGTGGAACGCACGACCGGGCAAAACCGGGCGCTGATTCTTTTTCTATCGAGATTTTTTCCGGCGACATGGCGCCGATTCTCGAGAGCACGCCTCTTGAAGGGTTTGATATATCAAACAGCAACCCTCGCGCTGTGATGAAATGCACTCGCCAATGAAATGACTTGAATCATTCATGATGAGAGCGGCGAGCCTGTTAGGGTTCGCGTAAACTTTCGTTTAGTCCTTTTGTTAATGGAGAAAGAAAAAACGACATAATAGAGCGTTTTCCAACTTTGATCTCGGCACTGACAGTCATGCCGGGCACGAGATGTGCACCCTCGGGCATGTTTCTCAAATGTAAATCGTCGAGAACTACCCGACCGCGATGGACGGCGCCGGGCGCGTCCTGCCCGGAACCGGGGTCGCCGCCGGCTTCGCGCATCGCGAAGGATTGCTCACTTATATAAAGGAGATGTCCGGTCAGCCACCCATGCCGGCTGTAGGGAAAGGCGCCGATCTTCACCACCACTTCATCGTCGGATCGCAGATATCCGATGTCGGCCGAGGAAATGGTGATGTCGGCAACCAGAGGGGCATCGGCCGGAACCAGGGTGAACAGCGGTTCGGCGGCATTGACGATCGACCCGGGCGAGCGCTTGGCGACGTCCAGCACCACGGCGTCGGCCGGCGAGACCACTTCGACCATATCGTTCAGCAAGGTCGCCTTATTGGCCGCCTCATGTACCCGATCCGCATCGGCGCGGGCGCTGAGCATGCTTTCGGCCAGCTGACGGCGCCATTCGTCGATGAAATTCTGACGCTCGGCCTCCTTCGACTGCAGACCGTGCTGCTGCTCGATCAGCCGATTCACCGCATCCTGATATTCCCGCTGGGTTCGCTCCAGCAATGCCTGGGCATCGAGATAGGACAGCTTCGAGCCATATTGCGACTGATAGAGCGTGCCGCGCATCGCTTCCGTCTGGCGGGCGAATTCCAGCTGTTTGCTCAGAGAATCGCGATCGTCCTGCGTCGTCCGTATGGTGGCATTGAGGCCCTTGATCTCTTCGTCGAAAATACGCAGGCGCGACTGATATTGTTCGGAGCGCTGGCGATAAAGCGACAATTGCATCACTTCGTCGGGCGTTGGCGCACCGGAAACCTCGAACGGCTTTCCTTGCAACTCCGCCTCGATGCGTCTGATCTGTGCCTTGAAGCTCCGCTCCTGCACGGTGACCGTGGCCAGATCGGCACGGGCGAAAGTCGGATCGAGCAGAGCCAGCACCTGCCCTTTCTTCACCGCCTCGCCCGGGCTCACCTTGATATCCCGCACGATGCCCCGGTCGATCGGCTGCAGCACGATCGGGGGGCTTTTTGTGGTCAAGGTGCCGCCGCCGGCCACGACGGTATCGATGCGGATCAGTGAGGCCGCCAGCAACATGGTGCAGAACATCGCCATGATGATGTAATGCGTCGACCACATGATGCGCGGCGGCGGCTGCTCGCTGATCGCATCGATGGGGTTGAGGAACGGAATGGCCTCCGGCAGGACCGTCGGCTCGTAACGCACCACCGCCAATTGCCTTGCCCCCTTGAGGGCCGGCATCAGGCGCTTTTGGAAGCGACGGAAAAGGTATGGCAGGTCTGTCATTTGGTGAACCGGGTTTGCTGGTCCCAGAGGTGGCGATAGACTTCGCACCTCTCGAGCAGAGTGTGATGGGGCGCGAAATCGACGACACGGCCATTTTCCATCACCAGGATGGCATCCGCCGTCACCAGCGACGACAAGCGGTGCGACACCACGATCAATGTGCGGCCGGCAGCGATCTGATCAAGATTCTGCTGGATGATCGCCTCGCTCTCGGGGTCCAGGGCGCTGGTCGCCTCATCGAACAGCAGCAGCTTGGGCTTGAGGAGGAGGGCGCGCGCAATGGCAAGGCGTTGACGCTGGCCGCCCGAGAAATTGGTGGCGCTTTCCTCGACATGGGTTTCATAGGAATGCGGAAGACGGTTGATGAACTCCTCGGCGCCGGCCAGACGGGCGACCTCGATCACCTCCTCAAGGCTGGCTTCCGGATTGGCCGCGGCGATGTTCTGGCGGATGGTGCCGCGGAAGAGAACGCTGTCCTGCAGCACCACGCCGATATTGCGTCGCAAATGACCAAGATCCATGTGGCGGATGTCGGTGCCGTTCAGCTGAATCAGTCCGGCCTGGGCGTTGTGCAGCCCCTGGATCAAACGGGTCAAGGTCGTCTTGCCCGATCCCGAGCGGCCGACCACGCCGATGACCTGACCCTCCTCCACCGAGAAAGTAACCCGATCGAGGGCGGGGGTCGCCGAGCCCGGATATTGAAAGGTAACCTGCTTGAATTCGATCGCGCCGGTGATGGGCGGCGCCATGGTCTGCTGCCCCACTTCACGCTCGGGCGGATGATCCATGATGCCTCCCAGCACCCGCACCGACAAGGCTACCTGCTGATATTCGTTGATCAGCCCGACGACCTGCATCAGCGGGCCGGTAACCCGGCCCGACAGCATGTTGAAGGCAATCAGCCCGCCCAGCGACAGATGGCCGCCGAACACCAGCGACACACCGAGCGCCAGCAGGGTGAAGGTCATGGAGCTGGACAAAAGCGTGGTGAAGATGCTCGCGCCGATCGTGAAAACGCCGACCGCATTGCGCTGTTCGATCGATCTCGCCACTTTGCGATCCCATGAGGATTGCCGCAACTCCTCGAGAGCGAGCGACTTGACCGCCCGCATGCCGTGGATGGTTTCGACGAGATCGGCCTGACGGTCGCCTTCGGCGCCGTAGAGCAGGGTCAGCTTGCGCTTGAAGAGGGGCACCATCAGCCCCACCACCGTTGCCATGGCCAGAGCGAAGCCGCCGACCACCAGGGTCAGGGTGCCGCTATACATCAGCAAGGCCACGATCAGAATCGGCATCGAAATCAGATCGATCGCGGTGAAGAACAACCGCCCGGTCAAAAACCCGCGCACGGCTTCGGTCTGCTGAATATTGCGGACAAGCACGCCGACAGGCTGATGCTCGAAGAAATCCATCGGCAGGGTCAGAAGCTTGGCGAAGGAGCGCGACGCCAGGCGGGCGTCGATCTTGTTGCCCGCAAACATCATCAGATAAGAGCGGATATAATTGAAGACGGCGTCGAACACGGTGACGATACTGAAGGCCAGAATCACCGCGTAAAGCGTATTGTAGCTGCGGTGCGGCACGACTTTGTCGACCAGGATATTGAACATCAGCGGCGTCGCCAGGCCGATGGTACTCGACACGATCGACAGGATGGCCACGTCGCGGTAGGACCGCGCATTGCGCATGATCTCGGGGAGGAACCAGGCGAAACCGAAGGGCTGCGGCTTCTCCTGCGTCTCGGGCGCCGGGCGGCACAGCAGGAAGCGGCCGGTCCAGCGCGCCTCGAAATCCGCACGCAGCTGCAGTTGCACGCCGGCCTGCTCATTGGTCGGATCGAGCACGGCCACGCTTTCGCCGACCGCCGCACCGACGGCGATATTGATCAGAATGACCCAGTGCCCGCCCTTGCATTCGGCCATTACCGGATAGGCACTGCCGAGTTTGGTCAGATGCTTCCAGGTTCCCTTTTGCAGCAGCTTGCTTTCGAAGCCCGTCTCGCGCATGAGATTGATCAGCGAGACGACGGTATTTTCCTCGCCGATCATCGCCAGTTTGTGCGCCGGCACCACGATGCCGTAATGCCGCGCCAGCAAAAAGAAGCAGCGCAGGAGCGCCAGGCGCGGTTGCAGCGGTAAGCGGGTCATCTCTGTCAAAACAGTCATCTCACTTCTGAAACCGGCGGCGCAAAACCGCCCCTCAGGGCAGAGGCATACCCCCGCCGAGGGACGGATCTTATCGACTCAATTCTTAATAAGAGGTATGCCGGGCCGGCCGGCTAATTCCCGGATTTCCGCCCGAGTTGGCGCATCAGATCGAAATCGGCGTAGTCGGCCTTCGTGTTGAAGAAGATCGTCTCGAAGGGATGGATGTTCCGGCCGAAATAAGCATTCGGATACCACATATTGCCGTCGATCGAGGTCGGATTGGGGTCGACCTCCAAGGTACGGTAGTCGATGTCTTTGAAGGGTGGCAGCACGCCCGCGATATTCCACCCTCGATTCAGCACGAGCTGCGACATCAAAATTTCATAGAGAAAGACCGACTCGACCTTGCCGGGCGCATTGCCCCGGCCGAAGAAATTTCGCTCCGTGAGAAAGGCCAGACAGTCGCGGTCCATTGCGAACATCGATGTCTGCACATGTGAGAAGGGCTCGCGAAAGCCCGGCGCCAGCGAGGCGAACGTATCGGACAGCATCGTGCCGGGATGCAGCACATTGATCGACGCCCCGACCAATTTGACATCGCCCTGCAATAGATCGAGAAAAGGACGTGTCCAGGGAAAGGCGGCATAGGCCGGCAGGAAGGGGCCGCGCACGATAGAATTTATGAAGAACACGTAATCGTAGCTGGCGATACCGGGATAAAAATTCACCACATCGACATAGCCACCGAAATCGAAACCGACATTCTCCCGGCCGAAATACTTTATATTGTCGCGCTTGTGCAAAGGGACCGAGCAGGCTCCATTGATTATGACGAGATAATCAACATCATCGACGATGCCGTGACTCAGGAAATATTCGAAATTTTCCCGGTACGTCTCATCCTTCTCGAAATAATGATAAAGCGTCAGAACCCGTGGTGTCATCAAAGTTCCTCGGCCTGGACGTCGCGGAACACGAATTGCGCCATCTTGCCCTGCATCTGGAAATTACTGAAATCCATGAGGATGACATTCACATTGTCGTAATAGCCCGCCCCCGACATGGTTAGTCCCGGACGCGGCGCAGACGGAACGCCCAATAGAGGTCGGGACCGCTGGGCACGTTGAATTCCAGATTGATGCAGCGCTCGACCTCGAGCCCGACGCGCGGGAACAGGCTCATCCAGGAGACCAGCGGCAGGACGCTGTAATGGTTGGGATTGATCTCGTGATGCGCGCTGGTGTCGGGCGCCGGCACTTCGATATAGATGAGACCGCCCGGCTTGGTGACCCGGCGATATTCCGACAGCGTGAACAGCGGCGCGACACTGTGCTCCAGCACGTGCCGGCACCACAGGAAATCGAAGGTCTCGTCTTCGAATCCCATGAAATTCTGATCCATCTGGTGGACGTCGAACCCCTTTTCGCGACAGACATCATAATCGCCGCCGAGGGTTATGCCCGTCGCCTGCAACCCGCCGTGGCGGAACTGCTCCAGCGCCAGGCCTTGGCCGCACCCGACATCGAGCACGCGCATGCCCGGGGCGATCACCTCGTCTCTCAGCAATTCTTCGATGGTATTGCGGGTGATGGAGAAATGCGGTTCGGAGGGGACCTCGGGATAGACATCGGTGGCCAACCGGTCGAGAAATCCGTCGAACCGCGCAAAGTCACGCATAAAACTTTTTCCTTCCATGAAGCACCCAGCCTTGGAAACCGCAGCATATCGGCACTCCGTCAAGAATTCCTAAATATATATCCCACACAGTGACGCTGACCGAAGATCAATGATTTGTTCATAGAATGCGGGCTTTACTTCGGGCCCAACCGAGGACGGGAATGAGACCGATGGAGCGAAACGAGCCGGCTTACTACGACAATCTCAACACCGGCGTTCTCGATGCCCTGCCGCCGGGCGCGGACCTCATCCTGGAAGTCGGCTGCGGCGCCGGCCGCTTGGGAATGGAGTATAAGAAGCGCCACCCCGAGGCCCGATATTACGGCGTGGAGATCGACCCTCAGGCGGCCGTGGTCGCCGGCACGCGCATCGACATGGCGCTGTGCGGCTCGATCGACAAGATCGATCTCGGCTTTCTCAATGACCAGCTCGATTGCATCGTCTATGCCGACGTCCTTGAACATCTGATCGATCCCTGGACCGTCCTGGCCTCGCATCGCGCCCTGCTCAAGAATGGCGGTATGGTGGTCGCCTGCATTCCCAACATTCAGCATTGGGGCGTATTGGCCAACCTGTTGAGCGGGCAGTGGACCTATGAGGACAATGGCCTTCTGGACCGTACCCATCTCAGATTTTTCACCCTGCAATCGATCCAGACCATGTTCCAGGAGGCAGGGTTGGTGCTCGACAATATCGTCACCCGCAGTCTCGACCCCGGTCGCGCCGGGCCGTTCTTCGCGGCGATGAGCAGCGTTCTGCCGGCTCTCGGCATCAATGAGGCCGCCTTCCGGCAACAGGCGCTGGCGTTCCAATATCTCGTCACGGCGCGGCGCCAGGACGGCCCTTCGTGAAGGCGGTCATCCTCGCCGGCGGTCTCGGCTCGCGCCTCAGCGAAGAGACCGACAAGATGCCGAAGCCCCTGGTGCCGATCGGCCATATGCCGATCATCTGGCACATCATGAAGATCTATGCGCAGCACGGCATCCGCGAGTTCGTCGTCTGCCTCGGCTACAAGGGCCATTTGATCAAGGAGTTCTTCCTGGGCCTCAGGAACTATACCAACGACTTCACCCTGGACCTCGCCGACGGATCGGTGAAGTTCCACGCCAAAGCCAAGGATGACTGGAAAATTTCGCTGGTCGATACCGGCGACGTCACCATGACCGGCGGCCGTTTGAGGCGGGTGCGCGAGTATCTCGGCGACGAGCCTTTTTGCATGACCTATGGCGACGGCGTCGCCGATGTCGACATCACCCGCCTGATCGAGTTTCATCGCAGCCATGGACGCAAGGCCACCGTTACCGCGGTGGTACCGCCCGGCCGCTTCGGCGCGCTCCATGTCGATGGCGACCAGGTCGAACGATTCTCGGAGAAGATCGACAATCTGGGCGCCTATGTGAATGGCGGCTTCTTCGTGCTGGACCCGAGTTGCATCGATCATGTCGATGGCGACAGCACCATCTGGGAGCAGGAGCCTTTGCATCGGCTGACCGAACGCAATGAGCTGATGGCCTATCGCCATGAGGGCTTCTGGAAGCCGATGGATACGCTGAAGGACAAGCGCGAGCTCGAGGACATGTGGAACAGCGGCCGCGCGCCCTGGAAAATATGGACCTGACCTCAAGATGAGCCGGTTCATCCTGTCGGGTGCGTCGGGCTATCTCGGCAGCCTGTGCCGCGACTGGCTGGTCCGCCAAGGCCATGAGGTGATTTCGCTGGGGCGCGGTCCCGGCGCGGACCTCACGATGGATTTCGCCCAGCATCCGGCGGGGGCGGTCCCCGTGCTGTCCGGCAATGAGGATGCGATCTTCCTTCATCTCGCCGCCGCCCATGAACATATCTGCCGCGACGATCCGCTGACCGCCTATCGCGTCAATGTGCAGGGCACCCATCTGGCCCTGGCCTTCTGCCGCCGCAACGGCATCAACCGCTTCCTCTATGTCTCGACCCGCCATGTCTTCGGCCGAACCGGCGGACGGGTCGACGAGACCGATCTGCCGATCTCGTCGGCGCATTACGGCCTCAGCCATCTGCTGGCCGAGATGGCCCTGGCGGAGGTCGGCGATTTGGCGGTCCGCGTCGTGCGGCCCAGCAATATCTTCGGCGTCCCGCCGGTGATGGCTGACTGTGCCCGCTGGACCCTGATCCCGCTCGGCTTTTGCCGCCAGGCGGTCGAAGAGGGGCGCATCACCTTGAAGACATCGGGGTTGCAGCCGATCAATTTCGTCACCGGCGCCTCGGTGGCCTGGCTGGCCACACGCTTCGACGAGTTGCCGCCGATGCGCCATGTCGTGGGCTCGCACAGCATGACGGTCCGCGCCTTCGCCTATTTCGTCCAGACGGTGCTGGAAGAGGCGTTCGGCCGGCATATCGAGGTCGAATTGCCGCCGGGGCCCGATGTCACGCCGCCTGAGCACGACTTCGCCAGCCAGCATCCGCCGGTAGACGTCGAGGGTGATTTGCGGGACTTCGTGACCGGCTTGTGCCGCGGCCTGATTTAGAGGCCGAAGGCGTGATTGACCTTATAGATCACTTCCTCGGCGCGGCGTTCGCTGGTGTGGTACTTCTGCACCCATTCGCGTGAGCGTTGCGAAAAGCCGCGCCAGTCGATGCGGTCCGCCATCACCTCTTCGACCTTGAAGATCAGCTCGTTCAGCGTATCGAACTTCAGCACTTCCAGACCTTCGCGAAAATCATTGGGGACCAGCAGCGGCACCCGTCTCGCGATATTCAGCGCGTTGCAGGCGGCATTCTCCCAATAGCGGAAAGCATTGACGCCGGCACCGGGCAGATTGAGAAGCACGCGGCATTTCTGCATGTCGCGATAATAGCTGTCGCGGCTGGAGGGCGGATTCTGCCCGACCGCCCAGACATTCACCATGTTGTCCGGGAAGGCTTCTGCCAGCTTGTCCAGCATGGCATTGCGGTCCGGAGTCAGATTGCCGCGGCTGCCGAGAAAGCCGATCGAGTGAGTCTTGGGCTCGTTCTCATGCTTTTCGATCCAGTCGATCAGCGGCTGCGGAATGCTGTATTGCACGGGAATCGAATGATCCGTGCCGTCGGTCGCGCTGCGCAGGACGACGAAGGGACCCGGGCGGATACGCTGAGGGAAGTCCTCGCCATCGAGCAGCGCGAGGGGGCTGCCGTTTTGCCGCAGCAATTCTATATTCTCGGCGAAGGCGCGGATATCGCAGATGACCATCTTGAAGAAGCCGCTGGCCACCTTGGCTTCGATATCGGTGCGATCGACGCCGGCATCGTCGGGCATATAGTTCGGAACGCGATCGGAATTGGGCTGTCCGCACACCCCCTCATACATCGGGTCCTTGCGCGGATAATCGACCACCTGATCTCCATGCAGGGCCCTCAGCCCATGCAGCAGGAAATCCGGCACCATGTTGGGATAAGCCGAAGTGAGGAACAGAATATTCATGAGGCCAATTTCATAGAGGCCGCCCGCCGTCTCGTCAATCGCGTCTCGCCTGCAGCCTCGCGTATATCGCCGGTCTCTCAACAATTCATAAACGAACAGTCGCCAGAATGCGCCCCGGGGGAATCCAGGAAGGACCATGCAGGACATCTTATATGAAACGGACCTGACGGAATTCACCTTTACCGATCGGGATGCGATCTTCGTCCTGACCGGCAATCAGGCCGAATATGTCTCGTCCAACTCGCACCCGTCCGTGGAGAAGGCCCGCTTCCTCTGTCTGTCGCTGCATGCGCGGGTAGAACTGATGCGTTTAGGCGGCCGGCGCATAGTGTCGAATGACGGCCTGATCACCGATGCCGAAGTGCGCCAGGTCCGGCAGGCTGCCGCCCCGCACGACCGGGTGTGGATGGCCGAGATGGGCCTGCGCTTCGAGATCGAGGGTATCGATTTCGCCGAGATCGACTCCCTCTGCCAATATTACTTCTTCCGCCATGCCGGCTTCATCGAGCTTTTGGGACGGCGGATGATCGAAGCGCATCCCGACGTCGAACGCTTCTTCATCATCCGCGGCCCCGAGCCCTTGCCGCTCGATTTCGATTTCGACACGGACATCGGCTATGGCGTGCTGCGCTGGCTCTGCGAGAAGCAGGGCCGGCGCACGGTGACCATCGTCAGCGGACATCATCTTCTGGGGCATGGCCCGACCTTCCTGCGTCGCCCCTATTCGACCGGCTGGGTCACGCCGAGCCGCACCGCGGCTCCGCGCGACGACATGCCGCACCATCAGGTCGGCTTCGTTCCCTCGACCGTCCCGTCCGCGCTGCGCATCATCCGCGACGCCGAATCGCACAATTGCGACGTCACGCTGTTCTATTCGCCCTGGGCCGTCAGCGCGCCACGCACGACCACCGACGAACAGGAAGAAGCGATGCGAACGGCGGAAGATCGCGCCTGGTCTGCGGAGATCGCCCAGCAGCTTGCCGTGCTTCGCAAGATCTTTGACGAGCGGCGCGAGCGCTCGTCGCTGCCCGACTGGGTGATCCGCAATCGCCATCTCGATTTCCAGTTCGACCATATCATCCTGCGCCGCTGGCAGGTTCTCGCCGAAATCGCGCGCGCCGGTGCCCGCCATGTCGCGGCCAATCCGATGGAAATTTTCATCAATCCCGAAATCGCCAATTGGGAAGGCATGATCCTGGCGGCTCTCTGTCGCCGCGCAGGCGCCAAGATCCTGGTCGCCCCCCATAGCGGCTGGCCGGCGGAGTTCTTCGACGGCTCCTGGCGCCCTGGCGACTGGGCGATGGCCTATTCCCGGCAAGGCAGCTTGCGGCTCAAGGCTTTGTCGGGTCTGGATCGGGTCTACACCATCGGCACGCCCTGGGTATCGGTCGAGCGAGCCCCCGACGCACCGGAGCGCATCGCGGAAAAGCGGCGGCAGGCCGCCGGCCGCAAGATCGTCGTATTCATTACCAATCCGCTCGAGATTTCCTTCGTGCCGCTGCTCGACCAGCAAGCGCATCTGGCCACCGTCGCCCGCCTGAGCGAAATTCCGGAGACGATCAAGGGAGAGATCATACTGGCGCTGCGCCGGCGCTCCCCCCGCGCCACCGAATCCGATTTCGTCTATCGCGATTTGTGCGGCATGGATGATGAGACACTGCATTTCCTTGACGGGTTTACCTTCCAGGACTGCGTCGATCTGGCCGATTGCCTCATCGGGGTCAATATCCAGACCAGCGGCTATTATGACGTGCTGCGAAGCGGCAAACCCTTGATTCATCTACAAGATCAAAATTCCCAGCAGGCCTGCGAACTGCCCCCCGACTTCGTGCATCAGGTGGAAACGGTCGAGGCCCTGTGGGAAGCGGTCGGCAAGGTTCTCCTGGACGAGACCTATCGCGACGCGCTGATCGAACGGCAGGGGAAATTGGTCGAGGAGGATCTGAAGTCGGAATTTTCCGACGAAGAAAGCCCCATCCGCTCGCTCCTGACTCTGATGCTGACGGAAGATCAATAAGCGACCGGAAAATTGACCCTTTTTTGAATTTCCCCTAATATTTCAATCCAGCAATAGACGATTGCGCAAAGAGGATAAGCCATGGCGACCACGACTGAGCAGGAAGTATTCTGGCAAGGCGATTTCGGCGACGAATACACGGATCGTAATCAGGGCGAAGACATGATCGTCTCCAATATTGCTTACTACAGCAAGATGCTCGCCCGTACGCAGGGTATCAGATCTTTACTTGAACTTGGCCCAAATCGCGGGCTGAATTTAATTGCTCTTAGCCGCCTTCTTCCCAAAACGACCCTCAGCGCCGTCGAAATCAATCACAAGGCCGGGGACAAGCTCAAGGAAAGCCTCCCCGACGCCGATCTGCGGCGTTGCTCGATTCTCGAATTTCAGCCGGACAGAACATGGGATCTGGTCCTTATCAGCGGCGTCTTGATCCATATTAATCCGGATAGATTGCCGGACGCCTATGACGTTATGTACAAGAGCTCGTCCCGCTACATTCTCATTTCGGATTACTACAATCCCGTCCCCACCGAAGTTTTATACCGTGGGCACAAAGAGAAATTATTCAAGAGAGATTTCGCCGGAGAAGTTCTTGATAAATTCCCTGACCTCGCCTTGGTCGATTATGGCTTTTCCTATCATCGCGACCCTATTTTCCCGCAGGATGACCTGACTTGGTTCCTGTTGGAAAAGCGGTGACCTTCAGCAGAAAGAGAGTGCGTTTCATGACGAAGCTGTCGGAAGACGATATCCGTTCCCTGTCCCGCGAGGATGTGGTGGCGCTGTGCCGCACCTGGTATGAGGGCCAGGGACAGAAGAGCTTCGTCGCCGGCGAGAGCTTCATTCCCGCCACCGGCAAGGTGGTCGACGGCCAGGATCTGGGCTATTTGATCGACAGCTCGCTCGACATGTGGCTGACCGCCGGGCGCTTCGCCCGCCGCTTCGAGGATGAGTTGGCCGCCAAGTTCGGTCTGGCCCACGCCCTGCTGACGGTATCGGGCTCGGCCGCCAATCTGCTGGCTTTCACCGCCTTGACGTCGCCCCGCCTGGCTCAAGGCAAGTCGATCCAGAAGGGCGACGAAGTGATCACCGTGGCCGCGGGCTTTCCCACGACCGTGGCCCCCATCATCCAGAATGGCTGCATCCCGGTCTTCGTCGACATCGATCTGGCGACCGGCAACGCCAATGTCGACGCGGTGGCCGCCGCCGTCGGTCCCAAGACCCGCGCGGTGATGCTGGCCCACTCGCTGGGCAATCCCTTCGACGCGGCCGCGATCGCCGAGATCTGCAAACAGCACGGCCTCTATCTCGTCGAAGATTGCTGCGACGCCTCGGGCGCGACCTTGAACGGCAAGGGTGTCGGCACCTTCGGCGATATCGCCACCGTCAGCTTCTATCCCGCCCATCAGATGACCACGGGCGAAGGCGGCGCGGTGATGACCGACGACAAGTCGCTGAAAAGAATCATCGAATCCTATCGCGACTGGGGCCGTGACTGCTGGTGCGAGCCGGGCAAGGACAATACTTGCGGTATCCGCTTCGAATGGAAGCGCGGCACCCTGCCGCCGGGCTACGACCATAAATATATCTATTCCCATGTCGGGTATAATTTGAAGATGACCGACATGCAGGCCGCGCTGGGCTGCAGCCAGATCACCAAGCTGGACGGGTTCGTGGCTCGCCGGCGCGAAAACTTCAAGCGCCTGCGCCAGGCCATGGCCCAGGCGGGCCTGGAAGAGCATTTCATCTTGCCCGAAGCGACGCCGGGATCCGATCCAAGCTGGTTCGGCTTCCTGCTGACCATCCGCGAGGACTCGCCGCTCGACCGCCGCAAGGTCACGCGCTTCCTCGAGGAGCACAAGGTCGGCACCCGCCTGCTGTTTGCCGGCAATCTGGTCCGTCAGCCCGGCTTCATGGACCAGCCGCACCGCGTCCATGGCGAGTTGACCAATACCGATATCGTCATGAATCGCGGCTTCACCGTCGGCGTGTGGCCGGGCATCGGCGATGATGAGCGCGACTATATGGTGGATATGTTCAGCGCCGCAGTGAAGGAATTCGCCTGAGTTAGAGCCGGCGGCCGATGGAAAGGTACCGCGCCCCGCCGGCCTGCTCGGGCGAGAGCAGGCGACGGGCGTCGAACAATGCCTTGCCGGCCAGATCGCAGCCGGCCACGGCCCGGTATTCATCCCATTTGGTAGCGATCACAACGATATCGGCCCCGGCGACTTCCTCCTGCCAGCGATCGGCAAAGCGCAAGCGTAACGGGATTTCCCCGAAAGCCTTGCGGAAGGGCTCGGCGGCGATCGGGTCGTGGGCGACCACCTCTGCTCCCTCGCTCAACAAGCCGCGCACGATCGGGAAGGAGGCGGATTCCCGCACATCATCGGTTTCCGGCTTGAAGGCCAGACCCAGCACCAGGCAGCGGCGGCCGCTCAGCGCGCCGAGTTCGCGGCGCAACGTGGCAACCACCTGATCGGGCTGGGCGGCATTGACCGACAGCACGCCATTGAGGATCGCCATCTCCTGGCCAAGCTGTTCTCCCTGCGAGCGGAGCGCCTGGACATCCTTGGGGAAACAGCTGCCGCCGAAGCCGCAGCCGGGAATGAGATATGTGAGGATATGCGGCGAGATGCGGCGCTCACCTTCGATCGGACTCCATCTCTTGTCGAGATGGACGCCCTTCATCACGTCCAAGATATCGATGCCGCCCAGGGCGGCGGCCAGATTGGCGATCTCGTTGACCGCCGAGATCTGCAGCGCCAGCATCGCATTGTTGGAGTATTTGATGAGCTCAGCGGTACGGCAATTGACGCGCAGCTTGTCGACCGGCCAGGGCGCATAGAGCTCTTCGAGAAAAGCCAGGGTCCCTTCATCTTCATGTCCGAGCACGATGCGGTCGGGCTGCATGAAGTCCTCGATCGCCTCGCCCTCGCGCAGGAATTCGGGATTCATGCCGAGACCGAACTGTCCGAGCCTCTTGCCCGACGCCCGTTCGATCTCTTCGCGCACGACGGTATCGGTGGTGCCGGCGATCACCGTGCTCTTGACGATCACCGGCACGAAGCGCTCGACGCTGCCGATGAACCGCCCGACCTGGCGCGCCGCCTCGCGCACATAGGTAAGGTCGATCACCCCATTCTCGCT
>FTDB01002455.1_pt1 | contig 23212 bp, 15 predicted proteins | sample 1639741 | NCBI WGS metagenome assembly FTDB01 (sample SAMEA3914869, study PRJEB12502) | metagenome | biome: forest; material: soil | place: USA | collected 2012-03-12 | depth 0.1 m | reverse complement strand
TCGTCGAAATAGTCGCCGGTGTTCGGATCCTTGCCGCGCACGGCGCCGATCATTTCCGAGCCGAACAGGACGTTGTCGGCCGGAATCACCTTGGTCAGCAGCTCGACGCCCGGACGGTGATAGACGCAGGTGTCGAAGAAGATGTTGCCGAGCAGCTCTTCCAGCGGCCGCTTGACCATTTCCAGCGACATGCCGCGATACCGGCCCCAGTGGTAGGGCACCGCGCCGCCGCCGTGCGGAATGACCAGGCGCAGGGTCGGGAAGTCCTTGAACAGGTCCGACTGCAGGATCTGCATGAAGACCGAGGTGTCGGCATTGAGATAGTGCGCGCCGGTGCCGTGGAAGCACGGATTGCACGAGGCGGCGACGTGGATCATCGCCGGCACGTCGAGCTCGACCAGGGCCTCGAAGAACGGATACCATTCGCGGTCGGTGACCGGCGTGCCGGTCCAGTAGCCGCCCGACGGATCGGGATTGAGATTGCAGCCGACGAAGCCCAGTTCCTCGACGCAACGCCTGAGTTCGGGGATCGAATTGGCGATCGGCACGCCCGGCGACTGCGGCAGCATGCACACCGGCGCGAAGTTTTCGGGATACATCTCGGTGACGCGGTGGACGAGCGTATTGGAGATCTCAGCCCATTCCAGGCTGGTACGCTCATTACCCAGGTGATGGCTCATCAGGCCGGCGATCGGCGAGAAGACGGTCAGGTCGTAGCCGCGCTCCTGCTGCAACTTCAGCTGACCGTTCTCGATGGCGTCACGGATCTGGTCGTCGCTGACGACGGCTTCGGACGGCTTGGGGGCGTTGACCGGATCGTTGGCGAAGTCGACCTGCTTGTTGCGCCAGTCGCGGAAGGATTGGGGCACCGTGGTGAAATGCCCGTGGCAATCGATAATCATAGGGTCTCCGTGGCGTTACGCTCAACCTGCAACGAAGACGATGGCGCCTTCGCGGTGACCGGATAATGGCAAGATTGCCCGGCCTTGGGTCATTCATTTTGCGGTGGTGCTCATAAGTCTTGCTCGGTCGTCCGTCCCGTGATGCTAAACTTATGGCCGTCCCTGCTTTTCGAATGACGGGTCACCGGCCCATTGCGGGCATTCTGCGAGCCAAAGTCCGACAACCGCGCGCAATGGAGGCGTCGCTTGACCCAGAAAGTTCACCTGAAAATCGCCGTGGCGGAAGCGCCGCACACCTCGGCCATCCGCGACGGCTCGATCGAAATCGAAGGCGTCGACGCCGAGATCGTCACCGTCACGCCGCAGATCGCCGCCTTCCGCCGCATGGTGCGCGACGTCGAATTCGACGTCTGCGAACTGGCGCCCACCACCTATATCATCGCCCGCGCCTACGGCGCGCCGTTCGTCGCCCTGCCGATCTTCGTGCTGCGCCGCTTCCACCACGCGGGCCTCCTGGTCCGGCCCGATTCCGGCATCAAGACGCCGAAGGACCTGGAAGGCAAGACGGTCGGTGTGCGCGCCTATTCGGTGACGACCGGCGTGTGGACGCGCCAGGTACTGATCGACGAATTCGGCGTCGATAACAGCCAGATCAACTGGGTCGTCGACGACGAGGAGCATGTCCAGGCGCTCAAGCTGCCGCCCTATGTCCGCCACACGCCCGAAGGCCGGTCGCTGGCCGACATGATGGCCGACGGCGAGTTGCAGGCGGGTTTCGCCGCCAATGCCGGCATCGGCCGCACCGGCGCGCCGACCGGCGGCTGGAAGGAGGTCGAAGCCGACTATCCCGACCTGTTCCCCAACGCCGCCGAGCTGGAAGCCGACTACTATGCGCGCACCGGCATCTATCCGATGCACGGCACCATCGTCGTCAAGGACTCGATCCTGGCCGAGCATCCGTGGGTGGCGCGTTCGCTGTTCGATGCCTTCTCGAGAGCCAAAAACGACTGGCTGGCCAAGCTCGACGCCGGCGAAGCGACGACGGCGTCGGACAAGAAGTACCTCGCCCTGCGCAGGATCGTCGGCCATGACCCCTTGCCCTACGGCATCGCCGCCAACCTGAAGACCATCGAGGCGCTGGAGGCGACGGCGTTCAAGCAGGCGCTGACGCCGCGGCGCATGTCGATCGAGGAGCTGTTCGTCGATCCGGAAAAGGTCGAGGGCCTGTCCAGCCCGCGCTATTCCGTCGCCAGCTGAGCCCGGCATAACCGTCCCGATGCGCGCCGCTCCTCACTGGGCGGCGCGTTTTTATTTGCTTACGAGCCGAAATCACGCCGCCAAAAGAAAACCTCCTTCCGCAAAGGAAGGAGGGTGGGAGAGGTGTGATGGCGCCGGGGAGGACGGTCGGCGCCGAAATCGCATGCAACGAGGCAGGCCCACAAAGTCCGCGAATACGCTTCAATCCTTCGCGTCGAGCCGACTATGCCTCGCCCTCGCCGTTTCGCCCCATAGGTTTCACGCCCAGGGCTATAGATTTACGGCCGGCGCCGGCGCCCGGCTTCAGGGGCAGGAACACCCCGGTCGTCAGCAGCGTGTAGACGCCCAGGATCAGGAAGCTGTCGTGCAGGCCGCTCAGCATCGGGGCACGGCTGGCGATGCCCTCCCCCGGCAGGAAAAAGGCCGTCAGCAGGCCGGCCGAAGCGACGCCGAACGAGATCGACAGCTGCTGCAGGGTCGAGGCGATCGAGGCCGCGCCACTGGTCTTGCGCGCCGGCACATCGGCATAGACCAGGGTGTTCATACTGGCATACTGGATCGAGGTCTGGGCGCCAAAGCAGAAGGCCTGGACGAGGATAAGCCACAGCGGCGTCGCGGGACCGATGGTCGCAAAGGCCAGGATCCACAGGCCGACCGCCACCGTATTGACCAGCAGGATCGTGCGGTGGCCGAAGTGTTTCAGCAAGCGCGGCAGGAAGGCCTTTGTGGCGATGGCGCCCGCCGCCTGGGGCATGATGAGCAGGCCCGACTCGACCGGCGTCAGGCCCAGCCCGACCTGATAGAGCAGCGGCAACAGGAAGGGCACGCCGCCGATGCCCAATCGCGTAATGAACTGCCCGGCGGCGGCTGTGGCGAATGTGCGCAGGCGGAACAGGTCGGTGCGCAGCAGCGGATGGCGGACGCGCCGGCTGTTGATGGCGTAGCCCGCCAGCAGCAGGAGCGACACCGCGAACAGGCAGAGGATCTCCGCCGGGCGCAGCAGATGCTCGCCGAACACTTCCAGGACATAGGACAGAAGCGCTATGCCGGCGCCGAACAGGATCAGGCCGACAATGTCGAGCGGCACCTTGCGAGATTGCCGGAAGTCGGGAAATCTTATCGCCACCAGGACCAGGCCCAGCAGGCCGATCGGAATATTGACGAAGAAGATCATCCGCCAGTTGAGATAGGCAACGATGAACCCGCCGACCAACGGCCCCAGCATCGGCGCCACCAGGCTGGGCACGGCGACGAAACTCATCGCCTTGACCAGTTCGGCCTTGGGGAAGGTGCGCACCAGGGTCAGCCGTCCGACCGGCACCATCATCGCGCCGCCCAGACCCTGCAGCAGGCGGCTCAGCACCAGGGCCGAGATGTGGCTGCTGACGCCGCACAGGAACGAGCCCAGGGTGAAGACGGCAATCGCCGCGGCGAACACCCGGCGCGTGCCGAAGCGGTCGGCCATCCAGCCTGACACGGGAATGAACACGGCCAGGCTCAACGTATAGCTCGACAGCACCGATTTCATGCTGAGCGGCACGACGTGCAGGGCCCTGGCGATCGCCGGTACGCCGGTGTTCAGGATCGTCGTGTCGAGCGACTCCATGAAGAAGGCGACGGCGATCAGCCATGGCAGCAACGCATCGCGGGGCGGCGCGACCGCGGCGTCGATGGGCTGGGAAGGGGCAAGGGATGTGGCCGGCATTTGTCGCAGAGGCTGCGTGCGTTCGCGCGCCGGCGAAAATCCAAAAAGCCTGCCGGGTCATAAGTTTTGCCGCCGCTCGCCGGGGCCATAGCAAAATGTTATGCCGGGGCACCTGTTTTCGATTGGCGGCTTTTGCCGATAGCCGGAACAGTCGGCACGGTTCGATCAACGGACCGGCGAACGATAAGCGTTGGAGGACACGATGAAGCGAAGGTCTTTTCTGATGGGCGCACCGGCGGCCATCCTTGCGGCGCAATTTGCGCCTTCGGCCTTCGCCGCCCCCGCCGCCGTCAAAAAGGGCGTGATGCTGATGAACCGCATCGGGCCGTCCACCTCGGAACTCTATGTCGCCAATGCCGATGGCTCGGGTGAACGCAAGCTGCTGCCGGACTCGGTCTTCGAATACCATGCGTCCTTCTCGGCCGACGGCAAATGGATCGTCTTCACCTCCGAACGCAACGGCCTGGGGCAATCCGACCTCTATCGCTGCCGCGCCGACGGCAGCGGCCTGGAGCGGTTGACCGATAGTCCGCACGTCGACGACCAGGGCGCGCTGTCGCCGGATGGTTCGAAACTCGCCTTCGTCTCGACCCGCGACAGCTGGAAGAACAACATCTGGCTGCTCGACATCCCGACCGGCAAGCTGAGCAACCTGACGATTCAGCCGGGCGTGCAGGGCGATCCGGAAAAACCCGACTGTTTCTTCCGACCTTCGTGGTCGCCCGACGGCCAGTGGATCGCCTTCTCGTCCGACCGTAACAGCGACTGGCGCGGCCACAACAACACCCACGGCTGGGAGCATACCCAGCAGTTGCGCATCTACATCATCCGCCCGGACGGCACCGGATTTCGCGAGGTCGCCTCGCGGGCCGACTATGCCCTGGGGGCGCCGAAATGGTCACCGGACAGCAAGCGCATCGTCTTCTACGCCATGTCGGATGAAGACACCTGGAACGCCCACCGCCCCGAGGGCCAGCCGGGCATGAGCAACGAGATCATGTCGGTCGAGCTTGAAACCAATCTCTACACCACCCATGCCTCGGGCCCGGGCTGCAAGGTCACGCCGCAGTTCCTCAATGCCACCGACGTCGCCTATTGCGTCAAGGGCGGCGGCAATGAGGGCTTTTATTATGCGTCGGGCGCGCCGGCGATCAAGGGCCACGGCCTGCGCGATCCATCCTGGTCGCCCGACGGCAAGACCGTCATCTACGAGAAGGTCGATTTCACCCCGCGGCCCAAGTACCAGAAGCTCTACAGCTGGGATCCGGAATGGGACTACATCCACATGGACGTCTTCCCGGCCCTGTCGCGCGACGGCAAGCTGGTCATCACCGAAAAGGCCGTCGACTCGTCAATCATCATCATGGATCCCGACGGTTCGAACCGTAAGGTGATCTACGACGTCACCAAGCAGAGCAGCATTCCCAAGGAACTGGTCGGGCACGGCCTGGCCGGCGCCTTCCAGCCGGCGTGGTCGCCGGACTCGAAATGGATCGCCTTCGGCGTCGGTCAATGGTTCTTCACGCGCGGCCAGGGCACGGCCACCCTGATGCGCGTCCGCCGCGACGGCACGGGGCTGGAGGCGCTGACCGACGGCAAGCAGAATGTCGGCTTCCCCAGCTATTCGGCCGATGGCCGGTCGATCGTCTACCGCACCTTCAGCGACAAAGAGATGGGGCTGCGCATCCTCGACCTCGAAACGCGCCAGACCCGCGTGCTGACGAGCGAACTCGACAACCTGCCCGGCTGGTCGCCGGACGGCGCGCGCATCGTCTTCACGCGCAAGATGGACTACGAGAACTACGACGTCTGCACCATCCGCCCGGACGGTACGGACCTGAAGCGGTTGACCACTTTCCGCGCCAATGACGGCCACGCCGTATGGACCGCCGATGGCCGCATCATGTGGAGTAGCGGCTTCTACGGCTTCCGCGACGAATGCGCGCTGTACGACAACACCTTCCAGCCCTACGGTCAGATCTGGATCATGGACGCCGACGGCGGCAACAAGCGCCAGGTGACCGACACCATCTGGGAGGATTCGATGCCGCTCTATATCCCGGCCGCGCTCTGGACCCGTCACAGCAAGACCTGAGGTTGCCCATGCGTTCGCCCCTTCTGGCGCTAGCCTTCCTGCTGGCATCGGCCGGTGTGGCCCGGGCCCAGCCGGAGCTGGTCTATTTCGGCACCCATACCGTGACCGCGGCCCAGGTGCCGGCGGGCCAGCCCGTGCCCGACCAAGGCATCTATGGCGCCTGGTTCGATCCGGACAGCGGGCACTTTACCGCGCTGGGGCGCGTCGCCGATATCGCCGCGCCGACCTGGCTGGCCGCCGATCCGAAGCACCCCCGTCTCTATTCGGTAACGTCGGGCGACGCGGGCAGCGACAACCTGATCGCCCTGTCAGCCGATCCGAAGACCGGCGCACTCAGCGTCCTGAACCGCACGGCCTCGGGCGGCGGTGACGCCACCTATCTGGCGCTCGATCCCCGGTCACACGCGCTGTTCAGCGCCAACTACGCCACCGGCCAGGTCAGCGCCGTGCCGGTCGCCCCCGACGGCCGGCTTGGCGCCATGGCCTCGATCCAGTCGGACAGCGGCACGGGCCCCGGCCCGCGGCAAACGGCGCCGCACGCCCACGCCGCCGTGCCCGATCCGTCCGGACGCTACGTCCTGGTCCCCGACCTGGGCGCCGACCGTGTCTTCGTCTACCGCTTCGATGCTGCCACGCGGCAGTTGTCGCCAGCGGCCACGCCGTTCGAAACCCTGCCTCCCGGCACCGGCCCGCGCCACCTCGTCTTTCACCCTAATGGCAAGCTGGCGTTCCTGGTTAGCGAACTCTCAGCCGAAGTTCGTTCCTATCGGTGGAACGCCAGGACGGGCCAGTTGCAAGTTTTGCAAACCGTGTCCCTGCTCAGCCCCGGCTTTACCGGCAAGAAGAGCGGCGGCGAGATCGCGATCTCGGCCGACGGCCGCTTCGTCTACGCGTCCAGCCGCGGCGAAAACACCATCGTCGTCTACGCGGTCGACGCCAAGACCGGCCAGCTGACCGAAATCCAGCGCGCGCCCTCCCAGGGCAATTCGCCGTGGTCTTTCGCGTTCGATCCGAGCGGTCGCTGGTTCCTGGTCGCCGACGAGGCGTCGAGCCTGATCGCCGCCTTTCGCGTCGACACCAGGAGCGGTCAATTGACACCATCAGCCGAGACCCTGAGCGTGCCCCGGCCGGTGACGGTGACCTTCCTGACGCATCCCTAGGGCCGGAAACGCCCCGGCCTGGCCAGCCAGTTGTCGATATAGTCGTAGGTCGTCCTGACCGTATCGCCGAACTGGCCCGGCGTCGCCTCGCATGGCTGGCATGGCGTATAGAGGTGCGTCGCGCCTTCGATGAAGGCCAGGGACTTGTCCGAACTTCCGGAATGATCGTAGGCCGCCTCGGCCGCCAAACCTTCCCAGTGGCCGGTCATACCCAGCGCCAGCAAGGGCGCCTTGATACCCTCGACATTGCCGGGCACGCTGGCATAGGTCGAGGTCCAGTCGACGCCGTGGATGCCGCTTTCGTCATAGCCGAAATCGGCCGAGACGCGGATGGCGTAGTTGTTGAGATAGTTCTTCACCGTGGTCTTCAGCGCGCCGGCCTTCATCGAACGCGACAGGTTTTTCGGATTCTCCGCCACGCGCACCGAATGGACGATGCCTGTGATCGTGCTGCCGTCGGCCCGGACCAGAGGCCAGGACTTTTGCGTATGCGACAGCAGGTGCAGGTCGCGCGAGAACAGCTTGTTATTGCCGCCCAGCAGGCTGGCGCCCGGCACGATGAAGGGTTCGTCGTCGTCATAGGCGCCCTTCCCGGCCTCGATGGCCGCCACGCGCGCCTGGGCGCGGGCGAGTATCCGGTTGTTGCGCGCGCCTTCCGCCGCCAGGAACCGGCGCTCGAACGCCGAACTGTAGGCGCCGCCGTCCGGCCGGTAGCCGTTGCCCGGATTGTACATGTCGAGCGACGGATCGAGCTTTTGACCGCTCGTTTCATCGACAACCGCCGGGTCGATGCTGAACAGGGTCATCAGCGCGATGCCCCAGTTGGCGTCAGCCAGGACGACACCATCGGCCTTCGGCAGACCGGCCAGGCTGTCCGGGCACTTATGGATCTTTTCCGGCCCCTGGCACACCTTGACGCCGTTTTCGGCAATGTCCTGATAGGCGGTCATCACCGTGGCGCCGCCGCTGTGGCCCAGCAGCACGACCTTGTCGATGTCGGGATCGTGGCGCAGATAGGCAATGCCCGTGCCGACCTCGGCCAGCACCTCATCCAGGATGCCATCGTCGAAGGTCTGCGACTTGCCGGTGGCATTGTTGACGCAGAACACGGTGTAGCCGCGCTTCGACAGCTCGGTGCAGGCCGAAAACGTCAGATAGTCACCGGTCGAGTGCATGACGAAGACGGCAATGCGGCTCTTCGGTCCCTTGGCCATCGGGGCATAGACGACGCCCGGCACGCCACGGCCGAGATGGACGAAGGTCTGGGTGACGCCGTCCGGCATACGATCCTGGCCAAGGGCCGGGGTCGCCAGCAGCAGGGCCAGGGCACAGACGGAAGCGGCGCGCTTCATGATATCTCCGGAAAGAAAAGGGGCGCGGCCGAAGGACCGGCCGCGCCCGACAGCACAGGGACGCTGTAAGGGGTCAGTTGCGGACGCGGATGCCGACGGTGAACATGCGGCCGATCGGATTGTCCGAATATTCGTAGGACGCACCGGCCGTGGTGTTGCCGCTGTAATAGCCGGTGGCCGGCGGATGCTTGTCGAACAGGTTCTCGACCGTGAAGAAGGCAGAGCTGGTCCGCACGCCGAACCGGTTGCCCAGGTCGTAGGTGAAGGTGACATTGGTCGTGGCATAGGCCTTGACGTCGGGATTGGCCCAGACCTGGGTCGACACGCCGCTGTTTTCCATTTGGTTGCGGTAGCGTTCCAGCAGGTCGAGGCGCAGGGCGTCGGTCAGTTGGTAGGTGATGAAGCCCGAGAGCTGCACCGACGGGCTGGCGATCAGGCCGTTCTGGCCCCAGGCGACGCCGCCCTGGTCGTAGTGCGTGCCGAGCTGCGAGTAGACGATGTGCGGCTGCCAGTTGGTCAGCAGGCGCATGTTGAAGCGGCGGCCGAACACGGTGTGCGCGTAGTCCGCTTCGAGGTCCAGACCGTAGGTCTCGACCTGGGCGATGTTGAACGGCTCGATATAGAAGGCCGTGGCGTCGGCCGCGCTGTTCATCGCGCCGCCCGAGCGGGCGATCAGCGAACAGTAGGGCGAGGTGCCGTTGCTGCTGTAGCAGATGGCCTGGATCGAGGCGTTGAAGCCCTGGATGGTGCTGATCGCGTTCTTGATGGTGATATGATAGGCGTCCAGCGACAGGCTGGCGCCCGGCAGGAAGGACGGCTTCCACACCACGCCGGCGGTCGTCGTCTTGCCCAGTTCGGCGGTCAGGTTGGGATTGCCCTGGTTGATCGACGGCACGAACAGGGTGTGGCCGGTCAGGGTGTCGGTATAGTTGGAGGTAACCACGGCCACCGGCTGGTACAGGTCGTACAGCGTCGGCGCGCGGATGTCGGCCGATTCCGTGGCGCGCACCTTCCACTGGTCGTTCAGGTGCCAGTCGATGCCGATCTTCCACGTGGTGTAGTTGCCGCTGGTCGAATAGTGGGTGTAACGCGCGGCGCCGTTCAGGTCGAGCGACTGGGCAAAGGGCAGGTCCTTCAGCAGCGGCGCGTCGAATTCCAGCGCCTCTTCCGACACGGTCTGGCTGATCGTCTTGCTGCTGGGGAAGGAGTTGGCCCACAGCGTCGTCGTGCCCTGCGTACAGTTGGCCGACGTGTAGCCCAGGCTGGTGCAGTTGGCCATGTCGGTCGGTTGGCCCCAGGCGGTGGCGTTATAGCTGAGCTTGCGCCATTCGCCCGACAGCGCCATCGACACCGGCCCGGCCCAGGTGCTGAACGGCGATCCGCGGAACGAGGCGTCGACCGCGTCCATGGTGGTGTAGTTGTTGAAGCCGACCGTGCCGGTGACATAGGCCAGGGCCGCGGGATCGGCGGCGGTCGGGCCGAACAGGTTCAACGGCTTGCAGCCCGCATAGACCGACGGATTGGTGATCGAGGCGCGGCAGACGATATTGCCGTTGCCGTCCTTGACCGCATCCAGCGCCGCAGCCAGGTTCTGGTAGTTGATGGTGTTGTAGGCCTGGGTTTCCAGCTTGGAGCGGCCGTGCGAATAGGTGGCGTCCCAGCTGTAGTCGCCAAGATGGCCTTCCAGCCCGCCGGTGAAATACTGCTGGTTGGTCGTCGACTTGTTCTCGATGCGCGGCGCGTCCGACAGGATCTCGCTCAGCTTGAAGCTCGTCTGGGTCGCGGTGGCCAGGGCGGTCTGATAGACGGTCGGCAGGAAGGCGTTGGTCGCGCTCAGCGTGACGTTTGTCAGCTGGTTCCAGCCGGAATAGGAGGTGTTGGTCTTGGCGTTATCCGCCGCGACGAAGAAGCCGTGCAGCGTGTCCGAGAAGTCGTAGTCGAAACGCATATAGAGCTGCAGGCCCTGGCTGGGCGAGACCATCGAGGCATTCTGATAGGCGCCATCGCCGCCGATCTGGCAGCACGATGAGCCGGTGGCCGTGCCCTTGTTGAAGGTGCTCAGCACGCCGTTGCTGGCGAACTGCTGGCCCGACAGGGCGCCGCTGGTGATCAGACCGCCGAAGGTGAAGGCCGCCAGGTGGACATTGGAATTCAGCGTATAGGGCGCGGCCGTCGTGCCGGCGCCGGTGACGGCCACCAGGTTATCCCACGAGCGTTCCGAACGCGACAAGATGCCGTCGTCCTTGCGGAACTCGACGCTGCCTTCGATATGGCCCTTGTCGCCGAACAGCTTGGTGCCGGCCGCCGCGCCGATGTCGGTCGTGACATTGTCCCCGCGCTGCGAGATGCCGTAGGAGGCATGGCCGCTGAAGCCGTTGAACTTGCGGTTCGGCACGAAGTTGACGACGCCCGACACGGCGTCGGAGCCGTAGACCGCCGAGACCCCGCCGGTCACCACGTCGACGCTTTGCAGCAGCTCCTGCGGGATCAGGTCGACATCGACCGTTGAGTTGAACAGGGTCGGCGGAATGCGGTGGCCGTCATACAGCACCAGGGTGCGGTAGGCGCCGAGGTTGCGCAGGTTCAGCACATTGGCCGCGCCGTTGCCGCCCTGCACGCCCGTGGCGTTGGAGCCGGCATTGCTGAACTGGTTTCGCGAGCCGGAAAACACCGGCAGGTCGTTCAGCCCGTCGGCGATAGTGCCCGGGTGGACGGTCAGCAACTGCTCGGTCGCCACGCTGGTGATCGGGGTCGGGCTGTTGGCGATGCTCTTGATGACGCGCGAACCGGTGACGACGATGACGGTGGAATCGTCCTTCGATTTGTCGGAAGCCTTGGTGTCGGCCGTCTGCGCCGAGACCGAGGTCGCCAGGCTCAGCGCACTGACGCCGGCCAGCAGAAAGGTCGTGAAGGTAGCCTTTTTCATCCTGTGTTCCCTCTGTGCGCCAACGATGACCCCGACAGGGCGCGACCGCGGCAGATATCCCTCATCGACCTTCTGTTTTATGTTGAGGATCGGAGCGCGCGGGCTGTACCGGCGATTCCGTCCGACCTCGTCTGTGTCGATGAAGGCAGCGTCGCATAATTTCCCGCAACGGCCCGATAGGATTTCGCACTGCGGCGATAACTATTATTGCCGCAGCGGCAGTCGCCGGGCGGCTTCTTATGACCGGCGAAGGATATTCAATTGGACCGGACGCGCGGGTTGTGCCGACAGTCGCGCATCCAGGGCCGATCGGGAGAACCGAACCATGATGAGACGTTTCGCGCTTTCTGCCGCCGCGCTGGGGGTGATCTCCGCGCCTGCCGTGGCTCAGACGATACCGGCCATGGGCCATACCGAAGCCCTGGCCATCGTCAGATTCGCCCCGGCGGCGCGGCTGGCGGTGACCAGTCCCGCCTTCGCCGACGGGGGCCCCATTCCGCTCGACAATACGCAATACGGCGCCGACCGCTTTCCCGGCCTGGCATGGAACCGCGTGGAGACGGCGAAGTCCTATGTGATCATCATCCAGGGCGCACCCGACCGGCCCGGCGCGCCCACAAGCATCCACCTGACGGTCATCGATATTCCGCCCGCGGTCGCGACGCTTGGCGACACCCTGCCCGCCGGCGCGGCCTACGGCCCCAATGTTCACGGCTCGGACCAGCCCTATGCCGGCCCGCATACCCACACGACCGAACGCCAGGCCTATCACTTCCAGGTCTTCGCTTTGGATACCGCAGTCCCGGCCGTGCCCGGCATCAGCTTCGAGGCCATCGAGGACGCCATGACCGGCCATGTCATCGCCGGCGGCGATCTGGTCGCCTATGCGGCCAAACCCGCGGATAGATAGTATTAAGCCCCGGATCGCTCCGGGGCTTTATGTTTCACCAGGCGTCCTGGATGGCGAAGAAACGTTTCCAGAAATCGATCCGTTCGGGTGTCGCCACCGGCATCGGCCCGTAGCTGTCGCCCAGCACCATGACCTGGGCTTTCGCCGGATCGTAGGCCGGCCAGTCCGGCAGGCCCTTGCCGTTAGGGTTGCCGGTGGCGATGAAGTTCGCCCAATAACCCGACATGGTGTCGGCGATCTTGCGGTCGTCGTCGGTCCACGGCCGGTCGGTGGCGTAGAGGTTGTCGAAGACGTAGTTGATCTCCGAGGCATGATAGGCGCCGCGCAGGTCGTGGCCCGGCCCCGGCGGGGCGTGGGTCCAGGTGTAGGTATAGACCGGATGCCGGGCGGTCTTCGTCCACAGCGTGCCCCACAGCCAGGTCGATATCCGCGAATTGTCGCGGGCGGCCTGGTTGCTTTGCAGCGCCGCCTCCTGGTCGTTGGCTGCCGGATAGAGTTTGAGGAATGCGTCGGCCATGGCGCCGAATTTGGTCCGCGCCGCGGCCTGGAACTCGGCCAGCGTCACCGACACATGCGGCATGCCCGGGCGAAACGGATTGCCGCCCGGCGCGCGCAGGGTGTCGAAGGCGGTATCCGGCACGGCGCCCGTCTCGTCCTTGTTGTTGCCGGCGATGATCCAGACGTCGCTTTGCAGACCCTGCGAAAAGGTGTCGTTATAGTCGTGCGGCAGGACCCAGCCGTCGACCGAGGGGCGGAATGCCGGGGGCCTGGCAGTACTGCCGGTATAAACGTCGCTGTCGGCCAGATCGCCACCGACCACCAGCTTCTGCCACGGCAGGGCACGCAACTCGGTGAGCGACCTGGCGCCCGTCGACGCGGCATAGACCACACCCTGCGTCTCGGCGGTCTTCAGCGGCCGCCACGACACCGACAGATAACGCAGCTCAAGATCGCGCGGATACCGCGCATGGCTTTCCAGGATGGCGCGCTGGAACAATCCCTTGGCCAGGGGCGACATGGTCATGAAGCCGACCGAACCGGCGCCGGCCGATTGCCCGCCGATGGTGACGCGGTCGGGATCGCCGCCGAACGCGGCGATATTGGCCTTCACCCATTTCAGCGCGGCGACGTCATCGAGCAGGCCGTAATTGCCGGAAGCGTCATGGCCGGATTCGGCGCTCAATTCCGGCGTCGCCAGGAAGCCCAGGGCGCCCAGGCGATAGTTGAAGGTGACGACGACGATACCCTTCTTCGCCAGGCCCTCACCGTCGAAGGTCGGGTCCGATCCCGAGCCGGCGGAAAACGCCCCGCCGTAGATCCACACGAAGACCGGCCGCTTTTCACCGGACGCCCTGGCTGCTGTCCAGACATTGAGGGTGAGACAATCCTCGCTCATCGGCACGGCCTGGCCGCGCGTCTCCTGTGGGCAGACATCGCCGAAATGGTCGGCCTGGCGCACGCCGTCCCAATGGGCCGCCGGCTGTGGGGCGCGCCAGCGCAGGTCGCCTATCGGCGGCGCGGCATAGGGGATGCCTTTGTAGACCGTGACGGACGGATCACGGCCGGCCACACCCGACACCTGGCCGGCTTCGGTCGGAACGATACGGGTCTCGGTAGCCTGCACCGAGGTAGCCAGGGACAAGGTCAGGGCGATCCCCGACAGTAACAGGGCGCGGAAGGTCATGACGTTATCCCCGGGCTCAGTCGGCGACCAGGACGGCGTCCGGCTCTTCGCGCGGCGGTTCCGGCAGCTTGGGCGCCCACTTTTCGCGCAGCATGAACAGGGTCGTCAGCGCGCCGATGATCAGGAAGACGAAGATGACCATCATCGGCGCTTCATAACCGCCGGTCGTCTGTTTCAGCCAGCCCGACAGGATCGGGGTGACGATGCCGGCCAGGCTGGTCGAGACGTTCTGCACACCGGTGACCAGGCCGACGGCCGGCGCCGGGATCAGGGTCAGGCGGCACAGCGCCAGGTGGTTGGCGGTGGCCAGGCCGAGGCCCGACAGTGAAACGACGGTCCAGAACAACGCCATCTGCTCGGTGCCGGCCATGACGCCCAGCAGTTCGGTGCAGGCGATGGCGAAGCCGGCGATGACGAAGGTCTTGCGCACGATCACCGCGTTCAGGCCGCGGCGGATCAGCACGTCGGCGATCCAGCCCGAGGCCAGGGCGACGATGGCGATGCCCGAGAAGCTGAAGGCCGTATACAGGCTCTCCTTGGTCAGCGACAGGTGGCGCTGTTCGACCAGATAGCCCGGCATCCAGGTCATGCAGTAGAAGACGAAATAGTTGTAGCAGAAGTTGATGACGATCGTGCCCCAGACCAGCGGGCTCGACAGGATGCGCCCCAGCGACACGCCGGGCACCTTGACCCGGGCGGCGATCCTGCCCGCGCCCTTGTTGTCCTTGACCAGGAAGAGCCAGGGCGCCAGCCAGATCAGGCCGCCCAGGCCCAGGAAGACGAACATCAGGTGCCAGTCGTACTTGAGGATCAGCCACGCGGCCAGGGGGCCGCCCAGGGCCGGCCCGATCTTGGTGCCCAGCATGTAAATGCCGACGGCCAGGCCGCTCTGCGATTCCGAGAAGTTCGAGCGGATCCAGCGATAGCTGGCCGGCACGACGACGGCCTCGCCCGCCCCGGTCAGGACGCGCATCAGGATCAGCCCGGTCATGGTGTTGGTCAGCCCGGTCAGGGCGGATGCGGCGCACCAGACGATGAAGCAGACGGCATAGGGCCACTTGACGCCATAGCGGTCGACGATCCAGCCCATGGGGATCTGCAGGGCGGCGTAAGACCAGAAGAAGGCGGAGTTCAACGTGCCGCGATCGACATCGGTCAGGTGGAACATGTCGATAAAGGAGCGGACCGTCAGGACCTGCGAGATATTGGTGCGGTCGATGAAGCCCAGGACCGCGCCCGTGGCCAGCAGCACCAGGATCGCCCAGCGGATCGGGTGCCGGGTCGCCTCGGGCGGTGATCCCTCCGCAATCGCTTTCTGTGTCATACGCTGATCCCTCTCTGTACCTCGTGGCGTCTTCGCGCCGGTTACGACTGTGCTAGGCTTTTCATCAGGCCGATGCAAGGCGGGCGCCCGCGTCCCGCGCGGCGTCCGCCAGCGACGGATAGAGCGACTGCGCCGTCCCGGAGAAGATCCAGTCCTGGTCCTCGGCCGACAGCGACGCCAGGCCTTGTTGCGCGGTCGCCAGGATTTCGCTGAGCGTGCCGGGCGAGGTCGGGAAATTCGACCCCCAGGCCAGGCGGCTGGCGCCGAAGACCTCGACCAACTTGGGGAAGAAGGTCTCCGCCGAGGCCGCGCCCTTCTTCACGTCGCCGAAGATACGCGGCGTCAGCTTGAGATAGATGTTGGGCAGGTCCGCCAGGGCGAACAGGCTGCCGGCATTGGCATAGGGCGGTCCATCGAGCACGTCCGGGCGGCCCAGGTGGTCGAGGATGATGGCCACGTCCGGAAACTGCCGGGCCAGGGCGGTGACCTGGGGCAGGCCGATCGGGCCGGTCTGGATGCACATCGGCAGGCCCAGCTCGCCGCATGCCTGCCACGCCGGAACGGCGCGCGGGTCTTCAAGCTCGGACGGATCGAAATCCTTGGTGCTGCCGCCGGTGAACAGGCGCAGGCCCTTCAGGCCGCGACCGACCCACTGGCGGATGGTGGCGACCGCGTTCGGCGCCAGCACGTCGACCGAGCCGACGGCGACCAGGCGGTCGGGATATTGATTGCAGCCGTCGACGACATAGCTGTTGTCGAAGCCGTAGGTCGTCGAGGAATGCACCACGGCCGCCTTGGCGACACCGGCTTCATCCATGGCGGCGATCAGGGCTTCGACCGTCGACGGCCGCTCCTGCGACCAGTCCGAGCGCTTGCCGAACAGCGGCGCCGGCGGATAGCGCCCCTCGTCATCCGAGATGATGTGCGGATGAATATCGATGATGTTCGACGCCATGTTCGTACCCCGTATTGATTTCAGACGCGCTGAAAGCCTGAGGTCGAGACTAGTCCGAAGACGCCGGAGCCCTGAAATTTGAAACGGGTCGCGGGACATAACTTCCGGCTTATCGGCGGCTCAGGCGCTCCTACTCCGCCATGCGGAAGGCCGGGGTCAGTTGCGCCTTCTCGACGATCAGTTCGAGCAGGGCCGGCCGGCCGGCTTCGGACGCGCGCCTGAAGGCCGCCGGGAAATCGTCGGCGCTGTCGATGCGTTCGGCATAGGCGCCGAAGCTTTCGGCCATGGCGACGAAGTCGGGATTGACGATGTCAGTGCCGACGACGCGGCCGGGGAAGCGGCGCTCCTGGTGCATGCGGATGGTGCCGTAGATGCCGTTATTGACCACCACGACAACCAGGTTGGCGCCGTATTGCAAGGCTGTGCCGATCTCCTGCGGATACATCAGGAAGCAGCCGTCGCCGGCGAAGGCGACGACCTGGCGCTCCGGGTGGCGCAGCTTGGCGGCGATGGCCGCCGGAAAGCCGTAGCCCATGGCGCCGCTGGTCGGGGCCATCTCGGTACGCGGCGCCTTGTAGCGGTAATAGCGGTGGACCCAGACGGTGTAGTTGCCGGCGCCATTGCCGATGATGGCGTCGTCGTCGAGGTTGTCGCTCAGCCAGCCGACAACCTGGGCCATGTCGACGTGCTTGACCGCGCCCGCGCCCGGCGTGCTGAACCGGACATAGGCGGCGCGCGCTTCCTTCAGCCACGCCGAACGCTTCTCGGTGCCGGGCACATCCAGGCCGTTCAGCGCCAGGGCGAACTCCGCCAGGTTGCTGCAGATGCCGAGCGCCGGCTGATAGACCCGGCCCAGCTCGTTCGGATCGGGATAGATGTGGGCCAGGGTCTGTTTGGCGACCGGCGGGGTCAGCAGGGGGTAGCCATTGGTGGGGTTTTCCCCCAGGCGCGATCCGATCGACACGATCAGGTCGGCCGTCTTGACCCGCTCGGCCAGGCTGGGATCGACGCCCAGGCCCAGGTGGCCGCAATAGTTGTCGTGGCGATTGTCCATCAGGTCCTGGCGACGGAAACTGGCGACGACTGGCAGGGCATTGCGCCGGGCGAAGTCGGCCAGGGCCGCGCAGCCTTCGTCTGTCCAGCCGGTGCCGCCGATGACCAGCAACGGCCGTTCCGCCGCCGTCAACATGTCGGCCAGAGCCTTCAGGTCGGCGGCGCGCGGCGCCGATATGGCCGGCACGCTCGGCCGCGCCTGTTGCGGCGTCTCGACCAGGTTCGACAGCATGTCCTCGGGCAGGGACAAGACGACCGGGCCGGCGCGGCCGGATATCGCCACCTGGAAGGCGCGCGCCACGTATTCCGGGATGCGGCTGGCATCGTCGATTTCGGCGGCCCACTTGGCCAGCGGCGCGAACATGGCGCGGTAGTCGACCTCCTGGAACCCCTCGCGGTCCTTGGCGTCGCGGGCGACCTGGCCGATGAACAGGATCATCGGCGTCGAGTCCTGAAACGCCGTATGCACGCCGATCGAGGCGTGGGTGGCGCCGGGTCCGCGGGTGACGAAGCAGATGCCGGGGCGGCCGGTCAGCTTGCCGTCGGCCTCGGCCATGTTGGCGGCCGCGCCTTCGTGGCGGGCGCTGACCACGGCGATCTCCGGCGCGTCGTGCAAAGCGTCGAGCACTGGCAGATAGCTTTCCCCCGGCACGCAATAGATGCGGTTCACGCCCTGCGCCTGCAGCGCCGAGACCAGGACCTGGCCGCCCGTGGCCGTCTCCGCCACGACACCCTTGCCCCCCTCTACCACTAACAAGCCCGCCGCCATAACCGTCTCCATACCTGATGCGCGGCCATGCGCCGCCCTTCCGAAAAAGAGCGCGCCGGGCGTCGTGTCAATCGGCCGGGGCGGCGCGGAACCCATATCCAATAGCCCCGGCCGCGCTTTTGATATCCTGGGGGCAGATGTACGAAATCTTATGAGCCTCAACGGCGTTTTGATTGGCGCCCGGCCGCCAAATCCAAGAGACCTTTGGCAACTTAGTTTGGAGATCAGGATCATGGCTCGTATCGTCTTCGGCATGGCGGTCCCGCACAGCGGCATGCTGGGCAAGCCCGGCGCCACCTGGCTGGAGGACGGCCAGCGCGACCGCGAAAAGCCGGTCCTGTGGTACCGCAACAAGACCTGGACCTTTGCCGAACTGGCGCACGAACGCCGCAATGACGGCTTCGAGGCCCTGCTGACCCTGGAAGAACGCGAAGCCCGCTCGGCGCGCTGCACGGCGGCGCTCGATAAGATGCGCGCGGCCTATGAGGCGCATAAGCCCGATGTGGCCATCATCATCGGCAAGGACCAGCGCGAAATCTTCCAGCACACCACGCCGTCCCTGGCCCTGTACACCGGCGAAAAGATCCACAATGGCCCGCCCCAGCGTCCGGTCTATGCGCCGGATCACACCGTTACCTACGACGCTCATCCCAAGCTGGCCACCTACCTGATCGAGGCCCTGCAGGACAACGGCTTCGACATGACCGAGATCATGAGCTGGCCCGACAATACCTGGATGAAGCCGCCGTCGCAGGTCGTGCCGCACGCCTTCGGCTTCGTCTACAACCAGATCATGCAGAACCGGGTCGTGCCCAATGTGCCGATCCTGATGAACACCTTCTACGCGCCGACCCAGCCGGCCATGTCGCGCAGCATCCGCTTCGGCCAGGCGCTCTACGACGCCGTCACCGCCTGGGACAGCCACGTCTCGGTCGCGCTGATCGCCTCGGGCGGCCTGTCGCACTTCGTCTGCGACGAGCAGACCGACCGCGTCTTCATCGACTGCTTCAAGGCCTACGACTTCGACCGCCTGGCGGCCATCGACAACAACACCTACCAGTCGGGCACGTCGGAGGTGAAGCTCTACGTGCCGGTCATGGTGTCGATGCACAAACTCAAGGCCGAGATGCACCTGGTCGATTACGTGCCGTGCTACCGCACCGAGGCCGGCACCGGCGAGGGCATGGGCTTCTTCTACTGGACGCCACAATCTTAAGGAAGATCGCCATGAACATCCTGCTGCCGATCGCCCTCGCCGCCCTGGCCGGTTCCGCCCAGGCACAGGCCCCGCAGCCGCCGTCTCTGGCCGCCACCGTCGCCGCCATGCCCAAGGGCATCGTTCGCGCCAAGGGCCCCGCGCTCGACGTCTCGATCCAGGCCGCCCGCGCCGCCATTGCCGCCTGCGCCGCCAATGGCCACCAGGTCAGCGCGCTGATCGTCGATTCCGTCGGCGATCCGGTCGTCCTGCTGTCCGGTGATGGCGCCGGCCTGCGTTCGCAACTGATCGCGCGGACCAAGGTCAATACCGTCGTCAAGTACCGCATGACCTCCCTGGCCGTCGCCGACAAGGCCAAGACCGATCCTAAGCTGGAGGCCGAGCTCGAAGCCAATCCGGACATCGGCATGGCGCGCGGCGGCGGGGTGCCGATCGTCGTCAACGGCGAATTCCTCGGCGCCTTCGCCGTATCGGGCGCCTTCGGTCCCGACGAGGAATGCGTCGACGCTGCCCTGGCCAAGGTTCCTCTGCACTGAGATGGCGCCGCCGGCCGTATGACCGGCGGCGCTTCCCGGTTTAGGTCCGGCTGTTCACCAGCACTTCGGCGATCTGGATGGCGTTGAGCGCCGCCCCCTTGCGCAGGTTGTCGCCCGTCACGAACAGGGCCAGGCCGTGCGCGACCGTCGGATCGGGGCGCACGCGGCCGACGAAGACCGGGTCCTGGCCTGTCGCCGCCAGCGGATTGGGCGCCTCGTGCAGCACCACCCCCGGCGCCTGACCCAGCAGGTCGAGCGCATCGGCGACCGACAGCGGCCGCTCGAACTCGGCATTGATCGACAGGGAGTGGCCGGTGAACACCGGCACGCGCACGCAGGTGCCGGACACGGGCAGGCCCGGAATTTCCAGGATGCGGCGGCTTTCGTCGCGCAGCTTGAGCTCTTCCTCGGTATAGCCGTCCTCGACCAGCTTGTAGTTCAGCGGCACGACGTTGAAGGCGATCGGCGCCACCCACTTCTGCACCGCCGGAAAGGCGATGGCCTGGCCGTCACGCGCCAGCGCCGCGCCGCCGTCAGGGGCCGCACGGATCTGGGCTTCCAGTTCGCCGATGCCGGCGAGGCCGCCGCCGGACACCGCCTGATAGGTGCTGACGACCAGCTTCTTCAGGCCGGCGGCGTCGTGCAGCGGCTTCAGCGCCGGCATGGCCGCCATGGTGGTGCAGTTGGGATTGGCGACGATGCCCTTGGGGATGTCGTTCAGCGCGTGCGGATTGACCTCGGCGACGACCAGAGGCACCTCGGGATCGCTGCGCCAGGCCGACGAATTGTCGATGACGATCGCGCCGGCCGCGGCGACCCTGGGCGCCAGGGCCAGCGAGGTCGAACCGCCGGCCGAGAAGAAGACGATGTCCAGCCCGCTATAGTCGGCGGTGGCGGCGTCCTCGACCGTGATCACCTGGCCCTGCCATTGCAGCGTCGTGCCAGCCGACCGTGCCGAGGCGAACAGGCGCAGGCTGGCCAGCGGGAAGTTCCGTTCGGCCAGCAGGTTGCGCATCATCTCGCCGACCAGGCCGGTGGCGCCGACGATGCCGACATGGGGATGAGAAGGAAGATTGGGGGTCATTGTATGCGTCTCCTAAGGATGCGGAGGCGCGGGGATCTGCCGTCTGGCAAGAAAGAGCCCCGCGCATCGGCGGGGCTTCTGTTCGGGTTCGTTACGCCTGGACCGCGCACATACCCGAACACGCCCCGCGCAAGCGGGTCGTTTTACGGGTAATAATTGGGGTCTGGGTGACGAACATGGCGACGCTCATATTCATGAACGCCGCCCCTGTCAACGTGTTACGCTCAGCCGACCAGCCGCAGTTCCTTGCGCAAGACCAGGGTGCCGACGATCTTTTCCTGGATCAGCTTGAGGAAGTTGGCCTGGATCTGCGTCGGCAGCCAGTCCTGGCGCATGGTCAGGCCGATGGCCGGAACCGGCGTGATCGGACCGACCGCCATCGCGGTCAGCGCCTCCTCCTCCTGCATCAGCTCGTAGGAGGTCAGAAGCGTCAGGCGGTCGCTCTTGGTCAGCAGCAGCTTGATGGTCTGCAGCGAACAGGTGGCGATGCGCGCCGTCGGCAGGGGCCCGCCCTCGAACAGCTTCTCGAAGCCGACGCGACGATTGGCGCCCGGCGTGCCGACGACCCAGTCGTATTGGGTCAGCTCTTCCACCTTCACCTTGGGCTTGCGGGCCAGCGGGTGGCCGTGGCGGCCGACGACGACGTAAGGGGTCTCGGCGAAGACCTCGTTGACCAGGCCGTCCGGCACCGGCTGGCGCAGCAGGCCGATGACGAAGTCGACGTCGCCGGCGCGCAGGTACGAGATCATGTCCTCGGCATTGCCGTTGAGCACGCGCACATTGACCTTGGGGTAGCGCGTGACGAATTCGTCGAGCACGCTGGCCAGGACGACGCTGCCGGCCAGCAGCATGGCGCCGACGACGATCTCACCGCCGAAGTCGCCCTTGGCGGCTTCCAGTTCGTCGATGCCGCGGTCGATCTCGCCGATGGCCAGCTTGACCTTGCGGGCGAATTCGGCGCCGCCCGGCGTCGCCATGATGCCGGTCGAGGTCTGGACGTAGAGCGGGATGCGCAGGGTGCGTTCCAGGTCGCGGGCCGCGCGGTGCAGCGAGGTCTGGGTCACCCCCAGGGCGCGGGCCGCGTGGGTGAATGAGCCATTTTCAACGATCGCGATCAAACTTCTTATTTGCGAACGCGTGATGCGGCTGCTGATTAGCGAGACGGGCGTGCGGCCGTTGGGCACGCCCAGATCGATCAGCGCCTGGTCGATCTGGTTGAACAGACGTTCGGTTCTGCGATGGAAAATGACGCCGTAATCGTTGAGGTAGCTGCCACTGGCCCGGCGTTCCAGCAGGGGCACGCCCAGTTGTTCTTCAAGCTTGGCCAGCGCCTGGGTGACGGCCGGCTGCGACAAATGACATTCTTCGGACGCCTTACGCACACTGCTCAGACGCGCGACACTTTCAAAAAGCTTCAGATGGCGAATGCTCACCGAAACTTCGCGTTTTCCTTGGATCTCGTGGGTCATCCCATCTTGTCCTCCCTGCACAAAACTTATCACACATCGGCGCGGCAACCATCGCACTTTTGCGTTCGGGTGATAAGAAACGCGTCATGTGGTTATAGCGTGGCGCGCCGTTACCGCGGCGAAACACGACCGGACCGCCCGGCGCAAAGGCCTTCGTGGCAAGGGCTTCGCCTGACGGGCGAACATCGCCACCTGCGGCCCTCAACGCATAAGCCACCGCTTGCCACCGCCCCTTCGACCCACGCTTCTTATCACACCTGACACAGGAAAGACCCGATGCCCCATGATGCCTCCATCCCCACCTACGGCAACCTGATCAACGGCGAATGGGTTACGACCGGTTCGACCTTCAACGACCTGAACCCGTCGGACACCAACGACATCATCGGCATCTATTCGACGGCGGGTGAAACCGAAGTGAAGGCCGCCATCGACGCCGCGCGCGCCGCCTTCGAGACCTGGCAGTATTCCACCCCGCAACAGCGCTTCGACGTGCTCGATGCCGCCGGTACCGAGATCCTGGCCCGCAAGGCCGAACTGGGTGCCCTGCTGTCGCGCGAAGAAGGCAAGACGCTTCCCGAAGGCATCGGCGAAGTCACCCGCGCCGGCCACATCTTCAAGTTCTTCGCCGGTGAGGCCCTGCGCGCCCACGGTGAAGTGGTCGATTCGGTCCGTCCGGGCGTCAAGGTCGAGATCACCCGCGAACCGGTCGGTGTCATCGGCCTGATCTGTCCGTGGAACTTCCCCATCGCCATCCCGGCGTGGAAGATGGCGCCCGCCATCGCGTTTGGTAATACGGTCGTCTGCAAGCCCGC
>FTDB01001084.1_pt1 | contig 23449 bp, 42 predicted proteins | sample 1639741 | NCBI WGS metagenome assembly FTDB01 (sample SAMEA3914869, study PRJEB12502) | metagenome | biome: forest; material: soil | place: USA | collected 2012-03-12 | depth 0.1 m | reverse complement strand
TCCCTGACCTGATCCCTGACCTGATCCCCGACCTGATCCCCGACCTGATCCCTGACCTGATCCCAGACCTGAGCCCAGACCTGATCCCCGACCTGAGCCCAGACCTGATCCCCGACCTGAGCCCTGACCTGATCCCAGACCTGAGCCCTGACCTGAGCCCTGACCTGATCCCTGACCTGAGCCCTGACCTGAGCCCTGACCTGATCCCCGACCTGATCCCCGACCTGAGCCCAGACCTGATCCCCGACCTGAGCCCTGACCTGAGCCCAGACCTGATCCCCGACCTGAGCCCTGACCTGATCCCTGACCTGATCCCCGACCTGATCCCCGACCTTGTCTTTGAAAAAAGACTTCAGCATCAACCAAGCCATCGCGCCACCGACAGTTGCGGCGTAGGGGCTGCCCATGCGAAGAACGACCATAGGACGACCATGGTTCGCGAGCTTGTAGCCCTTCAAGGCAGCTTCAGTGGCGGCTTCGAAATCAGCCGGCTCGGTCGAAAGACCGATCTGAATCCAACGTTCAGACCACTCGCCAAAACGGGCCTTTTGTGCATCGGTCAGGGAGATGATTTTCTTGCTCATGATTCAGTCCTTTAGGTGGAGAAGGGGCGTCAGCTCAGCCGAGAGCCGCGGAGAGGTGGTGGCACGTGATCGCCAGGGCGGCCACGTTCAACGGCGCAAGGCCCCACATGCGCCGACGGAACATCAGGGCGAACCAGAAGACGCTCGAGGCCAGATAGAACGAAGCGCCTGCACCCGTGGTCGAACCCAGCCACATGCCGACCAGCGTCGTCAGGCTGGCGGTCAGGTCGATCAGGAAGTTCGTCGAGAGAAAGCGCATGACGCCTCGTGAAGGGGTGGGCCGGCGTCCACCATCCTCTGACCGCAACCCGTCATTGCGATCAGCGCCGGCCCGTAGGGGGTCAGCAGTCGGCGCTGCGTGCGCCGGCGGCGCTCAGTTGGGTGCGCAACTCGTAGCCCATCAGGGGCCAGATCTTCTGCACGGCATTGCCGCGCGCGATCTTGCGGCCGATCTCGGCGTCGAAGTTCTCGGGGCTGGCGCAGGCCGACTCGCCGGTGACGGTGAAGCCGTTGCGCAGGACGAGGACGCAGAAGGTCAGCAGCCCGAGCGCTCCCGGAGGTTCACCCTTGAACTCGGATTCGGGCGCGTCGCTGAACGCGAGTGCCATGCCGACGCCGATGTAGCCATCTCGGGCGGTGAAGTAGTGCTCGCTCGCGATGTTGGACTCGATGTCGGCCGGCGTGATGCGCGCCGCGGGCTTGCCCTTGGCCTGGATCTCGGCTTCGATGCCGCCATCGTCGGTGCGCGGGGATGCGATGTGGTTCATGGAGCGGTGTCCTTTCTGGACGGTTGGGGAAGAAATTGCCCTGCACCGAAGTGCTGCGACGGGAAACAAGGGAGGGAGGAGAAGAAGACCCGTCGCGGGCGGAAACTGGTTCAGGTCGTGCCGCCGGTGACCTCCAGAAGGCGGTTGCGGAGCGCGTCGCGCTCGGCCTTGAGGACGTCGATCTCGACGTCGAGGGTGGCGCAGCAGGTGCGCGCGTAGGTGCGGGCGAAGCCGATCACGGTCTCGGAGCCGAAGCCATCGATGTAGCTGCGGCGCCCGATGAAGCGGATGGCGAGCTTGCCGTCGGCCGCGGGCAGCGCCGGCATGGGCGCGAGACCGTCGTTCTGCGCGGAAGGGGCGGGCGGCACGTACCGCTCGATGACCATGCGCTTCACGACTGCGGTTCCTCGACGAACTCGACGATCTCGCGGACCGTGTCGACGTGCATGTTGCGGCGCAAGGCGACGGCCTCGATGGCGCGCGACTGGCCGGCTTCGGGCTTGGCGAGCATCTCGCGGGCGACAGCTTCGCGGACGGCTTGGCGGGAAGTGATTGGAATGTCCATGGGCGTGAGGTAGACGGGAGGGTCAGGGAGGTACTTCGGGCCGAACCCGACGCGGGCGAAGCGACGGCGGTGCATCACCAGGGCCAGCGCGGGGACAGCAGGAACGACACGTAGGCGCGGAGCGCCCGGCGTGCGCGGCGCCAGCGGCTGGTCTTCGTGCGCTCGATCGCGGGACGCAGGTAGACGACCTGGCCGGGCATCAGCTGCGCGCCGATCACCGGACGCTGCTGCACGGGCGCCAGGCGCTGCGCGGTGCGGCAGACGCGGTCGACGGTCAGGGGGCATTGCCGGCCCTGGTTGCACTCGCCGGTGCAGCACGTGGACGCACGCGCGACGCCGTTGTGGTCGTAGGAGCCCGGAACGAAGTGGCGCTTCACGGCAGGTTCTCCAGGAGCGCTTCGCATTCGGCGACGACCATGCGGCCGCGCACTTCGGTGAACGAGCGCGCCTGACCTTCGGCGGTCTCCAGTGGCGCCTCGGTCTCTCGGCGGCAGGGCACCGCGCCGCGGCCGGTAGCGAGGCTCACCTGGGCGTGCTGGAGCTGCACCTTCGCGAGGTAGATGCCTCGCTCGCGGTCGGGCTCGTTGGTCAGGTACTCGAGCGCGACCGTGATGCGGTCGGCACAGGTTTGCAGAGCGGAACTCATTTCGACTCCTTGGTGAGCAGCGACGCCGCGGTCACCAGACCGAGCGCCTGCAACTGGGGCTTGGGCGCCCGACGCTTGCGCGGGGCCTTGGGCAGCGGGACATCGTCGAGACGCTGCGTCTCGGTGATCGGGGCACGCACGCGCGCGAAGGCGAGGCTCGCCGCTTCGTCGCGGCTGCTGGCGGCGACGTCGACCGACGGCAGGTCGCCGGACGGCATCGGCACCGGGTTGCCGTACCTGTCGGCTGGGTGGTAGAAGCAGCGGAACATCAGCTGCGGGCGGGTCTTGGTCATCGGCGTCTCGTTGATTCCGCCGCACCGAACTGCTCAGTGCGCGAAACCATTGAACCATAGTTCAGCATTGAGCGCAACCATGGTTCAAGGATGCGCCCACCTTTTTTGTAACAAGCGAGAGAAGGGCGCAAAAAAGCCCGCGCGCGGCGGGCTCGTGCGGCTGGAAGGGTCCAGCTACATCACATGGCCGCCGGCCTGGGCGCAGTCAAAGGCGTCCCCGTCGATCAGTTTCATCGCCTGGCCGTCGCCGGTTGGCGCCGCGACGCGCCAGGGCAGGGGCCCCTTGAAGCGCGTGCCAGCCTGCAGATCGACGATGACATCCGCACCGACCCTGCGCGCCTCGTCCGCCATGGGCTTCATGAGGTTGTCGGAGCTGCCGTAGGTGCCCTTGGTCGCCTTTATGCGGCCGATCGCCGTGGCGTGGAACGGCTCTGGTAGGTCGCCCGCGAGCAGGCAGACCGGCCCGAAGCGCGAGACAACCGGCGAACCGCTCCCGTTGACCAGCTCGGTCTTCGTCTTCACGCCGGCGCAGCCCGCAATGGCCGCGGCCGACAGCAGGATCAGGATCGACTTCATGCGTCACCCCTTCGAACGGACTCGCTGAGTTGGTCATCGAGCGCGGCGACCATCCCGCGGGCGAACGTCGGGCTCTCGTGCGCGACGCCTGCCGTGTTCACGATGTAGGCGCGCTGCTTGAGCATGGCGCAGTAGGCCAGGCCGATCACTTCGCCGCTCTTGGCGCGCTGCAGCAAAAGGCGCAGGCACTCCACCGTGTCTGTCGACACGTTGTCCGGGATCAGGGCGAACGGCGGTTTCACTTGGCTCTCCTGACCCTGGTGGTGGCGCGCAGGGCTGCGCCCTCGACCACATTCTGTCCGCGCGCCTTGGGCGGCTTGGCGCCATCGAAGGGGTCGGCGGTCGGCTCGCCTGCGTGCTGCTGGTGCGTCTTCCAACGCAGCTCGAGCATCGCAGAAAACTCGTCCTGCTCGTCGGTCGGGAGCGCGCGCAGCATCTTCAGCAGGTTGCGCTCATGCCATCGCACGTGGAACTCGTCCGGCTGCGGGACGCCGTCGCCTGTGGCAAGCCAGTTCGCGTCGACGTTCAAGAGCTCCGCGACGCGCGCGTTGTTGTGGACGTTCATCTTCTTCGATCTCCCTGACAAAAGCTTCTCGATGGCTTGCCTGGTGAGCTTCAGCCTTTTGGCCAGCTCGACAGCGTCCAGTTGATTCTCTGGGAGGCTCATAGCTTGCGCTAGTCGTTCCCCGTAGGGAGTCCTTGATGAGGTCGGCGTCGTTGACATGTCTCAACGATAGCCAGCAGCCCGAGAAGGTCTCGGAACCATGGTTGCAAGATACCATGAACTATGGTTCAATGAACTATGCGCAAGACCGAAGCCATCGAACTCCTCGGCGGGACTGTCCCCGCCGCCGCCGAGGCTATCGGCGTCACGTATCAGGCCGTGGACAAGTGGCCCGACGAGCTGCCGCCGCGGATCGCGGACCGCGTGCAGGCGGCGTTGTGGCGCAAGTCCCAAGGCTTGGCACTGCCCGCGGCTGCCGACGCAGGCGCTCAGGACTGAGCCATGCGCACGACTGACTCGAGCGCTTCGCGCATGGACGACAGCAGCGCCGGATGCACCTCGGCGGCTCTGGCCCGCGATCGCAGCACAGCTTCGTCGACCTTGAGCTCTGCCAGCACCCGCTCGCGCTCCGGCGAATGCCGGATCAGCAGCACCACGGCCTGGCGCAAGAGCATGTTCTCGCCGGCCAAGCGCGCGATCTCGCGCCTGACGTCGGCTTCGGTGGCCTTCGGATCGAAGATTCCCATGGTCGTCCTCCTGGGTTCGCTGGTGGCTGTGGCAGTTAGCGTACACCGGGCAGGACGTCCGCCCATCTTGGCGGTCGCGGCGGTTGCCCTGATCACCGCCGGCGCCGCGCTGTATCTCGCGGCAGATCCCAGCGACGCGCAGCTCACGGCCACGGTGCTGGTGGGCAGGGGCTGACCCGTGCGCGCTCATCGCTGCTTCCTCAGTGCCGTTGCGGCTTGCGCGGCCAGTCTTGCGATCAGCGCTCGCACTGCGGCTTGCGCCCATTCGTTCAGTTGGTCTTGAGTCATGCCCTCAATGTCTCCCGCCATCGCTGAAAACGCCCGCAAGAACGAGCGCGCGATCTTGCAAGGCCTTGCGCGCGTCTCTCAGACCAAGGTCGCCGAGCTGATGGGCGCTTCCGAAACGAAGGTCTCGAGGTTCAAGGGTGCTGACCTGGAAGAAATCGGCGCGTTGCTGGCCGCCTGCGGCCTCAAGGCCGTCCCAAACGACATGCAGTGCTTCCCGCGGGAGAAGGTCAACGCGCTGTTGACGCTGGCGCGCGATCACCTGCAGCAGATCGAACACCCGGAGCAACTGTCATGGGAATGAGGAAGGCGACCGCGCTGCTGAACACGCAGGCCGTGCGCCTGCTGCGCCTCGAGAAGCGGCTGAACGCCGGACCGGCATCGTGCGCAGAGTTGCGGGCGATGCTGCAGATCTCGCGTGCATCGCTCAAGCGCGACCTGATCCTCCTGCGCGAGGAGCTGGGCGCGCCGATGTGGTTCGACTACGAATGCGGCGGCTACCGCTTCTTCAGGCCCTGGTGCGGCGTGATGGCGCAGTTGGTCGAACAAGCCAAGGGCGCGCTCGTCGCCGATTTTTTTTCCGCACCTTCGGCTGCTCCGGACAAAGCTGCGCCCACGGCTGACGCCGTCGGTGGCGAAGTAGCAAACGCCGCTCCCCGGCAGTTGGAGCGCGCATGACGCTGCTCCTCAAGCCCAAAGGCCGTGGCAACTGGCGCGCGCTGACGATGGTCCTTGAAGGGCATCGCGGCGGCCTCCTGATCCTTCCTGGCCAGCTGTTCTACCTCGGCGGCGTCACCTGGCGCATCGTGAAGGTGGGCGCCTGATGGCGGGCGAGTGGCTCAAGTTCGATTGCAGCCTTCCGGAGAAGCCGGAAACGCTGGCGATCACCGTCGCGATGGGCTGGGACGATCCAGACCTGACCGTCGGCAAGCTGATGCGTCTGTTCCGCTGGTTCGATCAACACACCGTCGACGGTAACGCAGGTGGCGTTACTCCGGCGTTACTAGATCGTTTGATTGGTGCGCCTGGTTTCGTACAGGCCGTCTCGAAGTCTGGCTGGCTGGTTGTCAGCGACACGGGTTTGACGCTGCACAACTTCGATCGGCATAACGGTGTGACCGCAAAAACCCGCGCTCAGACGGCGAAACGGGTCGCCAACTACCGGGCGTCAGATGGTAGTAACGATGGAAGTAACGCAGGTGGCGTTACGGATGCGTTAGCTAGAGAAGAGAAGAGAAGAGAAGATCTAAATACAGCAACCTCTATCGAGGTTGCTCGTGCTCGTCGCCCCGACGAGCCCCAGCTGGCCCTCGTCGAGGGAGGGCAGGAAAAGCCATGGGCACCCCCTCCTTGTCCTCACCTCGAGGTGCTCGCGCTGTGGGCAGAGGTGCTCCCCGCGCTGCCGCAACACGAGCCGGCGCAGTGGAAGGGCTCCCGGGCCGACCACCTGCGCGCGCGCTGGCGTGAGACGGCCGAGGACAAGCGCTGGCCTGACCAGGCGGCCGGGCTGGCGTACTTCCGCAAGCTGTTCGTCTACGTCGGCAAGAGCCAGTTCCTGACCGGCCGCGCCCCGACGCGCGAAGGCAAGCGCCCGTTCTTCGTGGAGCTCGAGTGGCTGGTCAAGCCCATGAGCTGGGCGAAGTTGATCGAAGGCAAATACCACTCGGAGGCTGCATGACGCGCAAGCCGACTCGCTCATATCGCACCATCGGTGCGGAGATCATCGCGACGCTGATGCATGCGCCGCGCACCTGGCAGGAGGTCAGCGAGCAGGTTGACCTCTCGAACGTCTCGTCGGAGAAGTGGCGCCAGGAGCTTCTCGCCTCCGGCGTCATCCGCATTTGCGGCTATCGCGCGGCGCGCGGTGGCGGCGCGGGGCATCCGGCGCGGGTCTACGCGCTGCAGACGAAGCCGTTCGCGCTGCCGGACGAGCCCAAGCCCGGCGCCTCGGCTGGCGCGCGCAGCGTCTTCGAACTCGCGAGCCAGCCATGACGCGCCGCCACTTCGACGAGAACAGCGAGCACGAGGATTCGCCGGCGGAGGCGGCCGCGTCCCTCATGTGCCGGATGCCAAGCTGCCGCAACCGTTGGACCGTGGACATCTGCCATGGACGCGTCTGCAGCTTCCATGACAGCGCCTTGTATCGCGCAAGCGACAAGGCGCGCGGCATCACGACGGCGCCGGAGGCCGTGCGGCGCCTGAGCAGCGTGCTTCCGGGCCGCGCCGCTGTTCGCCCCTACAGCGAGCCCGAGGAGCGCGACGAGGAGGACAGCCATGTCGACAACGCGTGAGGCTTACATCGACTCCGACATCCTAGACGAGCTCGCTGCGCGCGATCTCGAGGTCCAGGCCTTGCGGGCGCAGTTGCACCGGCGCGGCCACCAGGTGAGCACCGAGGGCTTGTATGAGCGTCTGGTCCATCTGGAGGGTACCGACCGCGTCCGCATCGATGCTTCGTCTTGTGGGCGCCGCGCGCTGTGGGGTGCGCTGTGATGCGCCGCACGCCGATGAAGAGGTCCGGCTTCGCGCCGCGATGGGTTCCTCCTGTTCGCGCCGAGCGCGTGCTGGTGCCGATCCGCGTGCCCGCACCGGGCGCGCCGATCTTCAACCCGGTGCCCAAGACCGAATACGTACGCGACGAGAGCTACCGCCGCTTCGTGGCGAGCCTCCCGTGCTTCGAGTGCGGGATCGCCGGGATCAGCCAAGCCGCGCACTCGAACCAGGGTGGGGCAGGCAAAGGGCTTTCGATCAAGGCCAGCGACGCCTTCCTGTTCCCGCTCTGCGCCGACCAGCCGCTGAGGGTCGGATGCCATTCCAAGCATGACCGCTTGATCGGCATGTCGGGCGACGAACGGGACGCGCGCGAGGCGGGGTATCTGGCGCGGATGGCGCTGGTTAGCGAGCAAGTTAGCAAAGAGGTTAGCAAAGCATGAATTTCACTAACTTACCGGGCGTCAGCCTTGGTTCGAGCGTCCTGATCACGGGCGGTACGGGCTTCTTCGGGAGGGGCTTCGCACGCCGTCTTTTGGACGCTGGCGTGCCTCGGGTTTGCATCTTCAGCCGCGACGAATTCAAGCAACACCAGATGCGCCAGGAGTTCGCCGGCGAGGACCGCATTCGGTTCTTCATCGGCGACGTCCGCGACGTAGAGCGCCTTCGCCGCGCGATGGATGGCTGCGACGTTGTCGTCCACGCCGCGGCCCTTAAGCGCGTGGAGGTCGGCGAGTACGACCCTGGCGAGATGGTCAAGACCAACGTCGACGGCGCGCGCAATGTCATCGAGGCCGCCTTCGACTGTCGCGTCGAGAAGGTCGTCGCGCTCTCGACCGACAAGGCCTTCGAACCGGTCAACGCCTACGGCGCCTCGAAGCTGCTTGCGGAAAAGCTGTTCCTTGGCGCGAACAATGCCCGCGGCGCGCATGGCCCTCGCTTCGCCGTCACGCGCTACGGCAACGTTGCTGGCAGCACGGGCAGCGTGATTCCGGTCTGGCGCTCGCTGATGGCGACCGGTCAGGTGGTGCGGATCCGCGACAGTCGCGCGACGCGGTTCTGGATGACGCTCGACCAAGCCTGCCAGCTGGTGGCCGACACCATTCAGACGATGCAGGGCGGCGAGTTGCGTGTGCCCGACTTGCCGGCTTACGAGCTTCGCTCGCTGGCTGAGGCCATGGACGTCTACCGCAACGCGTGGATCGCTGGCGATGGCCTTGGTCCTGGCGAGAAGCTCCACGAGGGCATGGCGCCCGGCAAGACCAGTGACAAGGCTCGTCGCATGTCTGTCGACGAACTTCGCGAGGCCCTCGACCATGTCTGACCTGATCGCCTCCTCGCAGTACCCCGGCGACCTGAGCGGAGATTCCAACCGAGAGCCTTGGCTGTCGTTGGGCGCACGCTGGGTCGACGCCCCTCTCGACGACAACCCGCACACCGTCACCCGCAACCTTGAGCAGGCTATCGGTTGCTACACCGGCGCGCCGTACGTGGTGACGACCACCAGCTGCACGCAGGCGATCCTGATGGCGCTGGCCTGGTGCCGACATTCCATGCATCCGCATCGCTTCCTTGGAAGCTACGCGCGTGGCGAGTTCGGCGTGGAAATGCCTAAGCTTTCGTATGTCGGTGTTCCCGCGGCGATTCGCAACGCCGGTTTCGTGCCGTTGTTTCGCGACGAAAACTGGCAGGGCGAGTACCGGATCTTTCCCACGCCGGTCTGGGATTCGGCACGTCGTTTTACGAGTGCCATGTTCATGCCCGGTCGAATGCAGTGCGTCAGTTTCCACGCCACCAAGATCCTCGCTGACACCCAGGGCGGCGCTATCCTGCTGGACGATCCGGAGGCCGATCGCTGGCTGCGACGTGCGCGCTTCGATGGCCGCACCGAGGGCGTCGACGCCAAGCACGACCAGGTCACCTATCCGTCCTGGCACGCGTACCTGAGCCCAGACGTCGCCGCGCGGCTGCTCTGGAAGCTCCAGGGCCTGCCACGCCACAACCCCGATCTTCCCCGGTCCGACTATCCGGACCTCAGCCAACTGGAGGCTTTCAAGTGAGCACGCCCATTTCGTCGTACGACGTCACGTCGTTGAGCAGCACCGGTCCGGTCAACGTGGCGGCTCAGGCCTTCGCCGTCACGCAGACCGGGGACATCGTCTTCACGGCACCCAACGGGCAGACCGTCGCGGCTTTCGCCAAGGGTCAGTGGGAGCAAGTGCTGCCTGGAGCCTCAACGTGAGCGCCGACAGCCTCTCCGATCGCGTCCTTCGCACCGACATCGAAATGAGCGTCGTGGCGCGCGATGGGACGGTGCACCTGCTGTTCTCCGAGAAGGACCAGGCAGGGCAGCTGCGGCCGGCCTACACGGCGAACTTCATGCTCTCGGCCACTGACGCGCTGACGATGTCGAGCCTGCTGGCTGACCTGGCGTTCCAGGAAGACACGGGCTTGCGCATCCCGAACGCCCAGAAGGAGGAGCTCGTGCAGCGCCACCGCAAGACGCTGCTCGACCGCCTTTCCGTCGTGCTGAACAGCCAGCGCGAGAAGAAGACGATCAGCAATCGATCGCTCGCCATGCAGTTGGTCGACATCATGAGTCGCGAGGTTTTCTCCTGATGGCCACGCGATGCACTGACATGCCGGGGGAGCGACTGTGCGAGTAGCAATCGTGCCGGCGCGCGGTGGCTCCCAGCGCATCCCTGGGAAGAACACGAAGCCCTTCATGGGCAAGCCGATGATCCTGTGGCCCCTCGAGGCTGCGGTGCGCTCGGACCTGTTCGACTCGATCATCGTCAGCACCGACAGCGATGCGATCGCCAAGCTGGTGAGCGGCCGTGGCTGCGAGGTCGTGATGCGCGAGCCTGATGACGGGGCCACCGGCACCCAGGAGATCGCCGCGCGGGTGCTCGACGCGCGACCGGAGTTCGACCAGGCCTGCGTGATCTACCCCTGCAGCCCGATGTTGACGCCGGCCGACCTGCACGAGACCTATTCGGCGTGGCAACGGCGCCCGGATCGGTTCCTTTCTACGGCCGTTCGGGTTGGCGACTTCGAGGCGTCTGATGCTGGCTGCCTCTACTGGGGTCTCGCCAGCAGCTTTCGCGCACGCCAGCCCTACGAGAACGGGCCGGGCTTCAACCACTTCGTGCACCTCGTCGATCCGGCCCGCTTCATCGACATCAACACTCCCGAGGACTGGGCGCGCGCCGAGTCCATGTTCAACGCCTTGCATCCCTGAGGAGGGACACCATGCGTAAATCAACGGGGCGCAAGCAGCGCCCTCAGCCGACGGCCAAGGCCGTCAAGCAGTCGCCTCCGCGCGCGCCCGATTCCGGCGCGAACCCGCAGGTCTTCTGGTCCGGCGCCTTCGGCGACGATTACACGAGCCGCAACCAAGTCGACTGGTCCCTCCGCGTGCCGCTGCTGCAGCGCATGATCGACCAGACCGGCGCCGAGACCTTCCTCGACGTCGGCTGCAATGCGGGCTGGAACCTGCTCGCCCTGCGCAAGATCAGCCCGGACTTCATGATGTCGGGCATCGACGTGAACCACCAGGCGCTCCAGCAGGCTGCCGCCGAAGGCTTCGACGTCGTGGACTGCGCGGCCAAGGATCTCGGCGACATGGACGACCTGCAGGGCGCCGACATGGTGATCACCTCCGGCGTCCTGATCCACGTTCCGCCAGTCGAACTCGAAGGCGTGATGCGCGCGATCGTCGCTGCGACCTCGAAGTTCGTGCTCTGCATCGAGTACGAACACCCGGTCGAGCAGATGGTCGAGTACCGCGGCCACCAGCATCGGCTCTGGAAGCGCCCGTTCGGCGAGCTCTACGAGCGCCTGGGCATGTCGGTGCTCGAGACCGGCCTCGCCGAGGGGTACGTGGACTGCAAGTACTGGCTGCTGGAGAAGTCGTGATGCGCCGTTGCCGCACCTGCGTGATGCCGGACACCCGGCCCGACACGCCTTTCATCGACGGCGAGTGCGCGGCCTGCGTCTCGTACCGCCGGCGTCCGCTGATCGACTGGGACAAGCGCCGCGGTGCCTTGGTCCACCTGCTCGATCGCCACGACGGCCGGTGCATCGTTCCCAGCTCTGGCGGGAAGGACAGCACCTACCAGGTCATGACGCTGCTTGAACTCGGTGCAGACGTCACCGTCGTGACCGCTCGCACCTGCCACCTGACTGCGGTCGGCCGCCGCAACATCGACAACCTGGCGCGCCACGCCCGCACCATCGAAGTCGTGCCGAACATGACGGTTCGCGCCAAGCTGAACCGCCTGGGGCTGGAGATGGTCGGCGACATCAGTTGGCCCGAGCATGCGTCGATCTTCTCGGTGCCCATGAAGATGGCGCGCGCGCTCGACGTCCGGCTGATCTTCTACGGCGAGAACCCGCAGGACCAGTACGGCGGCCCGCTGGGCAGCGAGCAGGCCATGCAGATGACCTCGCGCTGGGTGAGCGAGTTCGGCGGCTTTCTCGGCCTGCGCGCCGACGATTTCGTGGGCATCGAAGGCCTGACCGAGGGCGACATGGAGCCCTACACGCCGATGTCGGCCGAGCTGGTCGACATGCACGGCCTGGAGGCGCACTTTCTCGGCCAGTATCTGCCTTGGGACTCGCGCCGCAACGCCGCGATCGCGCGCAATGCCGGCATGTTCGAGCCCGACCAGCCGCCGACGGCGTCGAACTGGTGGCGTGCGGAGAACCTGGACAACGCGCAGACCGGGATTCATGACTACTTCATGTGGCTGAAGTACGGCTTCGGCCGCGGCTGCCAGCAGATCAGCGTCGACATCCGGTCCGGCCTGATCACGCGCGACCATGGGCTGGACTGGCTACGGGCCTGCGAAGGCGCGTTCCCGCATTGGTACCTCGGCACGTCGTTCCGCGAAGTGATCAGCGCAATCGACGTCACCCTCGAGGCCTTCCAGCGCTGCGTCAACCGCTTCCGCAACGAGGCTGCCCATGCTGGCTAAGCGCATCATCCCCACCGTGCTGGTGCGCGGCGCCATCGCCTTCAAGGGCCCGGGCTTCGGTGCGCAGTGCACGCGCTCTGTCGGCTCTGCGCTGGCCGTGTGCACCACGCATGCGCGCCGCGGCGTCGACGAGCTCATCATCCTGGACATCGAGGCCACAAGGGAAGGGCGGCTGGCCGACCTGCAGCTCGTGGCGGCGCTGTCGGAGGGTTGCTTCATCCCGATCACCATCGGCGGCGGCGTGCGAACGCTCGATGACATCGACGCCCTGCTGCGCGCCGGCGCCGACAAGGTCGCCATCTGCAGTGCGATCAAGGACGACCTGACGTTGCTGCACCTGGCGCGCGACCGCTTCGGTGCGCAGGCCATCGTCGCGGTCATCGAGCACGGCGAGGACGAATGGGACGAGGTCTGCACCCGCGCCGTCGATCTCGACAAGGGCGGCGCCGGCGAGATCCTGGTGCAGTCCACGACTCGCGAGGGAACGCTCAAGGGCTACGACATCGACGCGATCGGGATGGCCGCGGCCGCGACGAACTGCCCGGTGATCGCCTCCGGTGGTTGCGCCGACTACGGCGACATGCTGCAGGCGTTCAGGCACGGCGCCAGCGCCTGCGCGGCCGGCGCGATGTTCGCCTTCACCGATGCCACGCCGCGCGGCGCCGCGCGCTACCTCGGTTCTCGAGGCATGGAGGTGCGTCTGTGAAGCTGTTCGACCTCTACTCGGAACCCAGCGCCTGGATCATCCCCTTCAAGCTGCTTGCCGAGCGCGAACCGGCTCAGAACATCAGCCATAAGGTGCTTCCGACGTGGCCCGAACACCAGGACTTCGTCTTGAGCCGGCCGTACCCGCGTTGGTACTACTTCGACTGCGAGGCCGGCGTGCCCGCTGGCTGCGTCTACCTCACCGCTCATCGCGAGATCGGAGTCGGCGTGCTCAAGCGCTTCCGCGGCCATGGTCTGGCGCGCAATGCAATCACCGAGATCATGCGTCTGCACCCCGGCCGCTTCCTCGCCAACATCAACCCGGCCAACGAGGCCTCGATCGCGCTGTTCCGCAAGCTCGGCTTCGGCGGCCCGATCCAGATCACATTGGAGAAGTCATGACAGTCATCGCCTGGGACGGCAAGACGCTGGCTGCGGACAAGCAGATGGGCATGGCCTATCCCCGCCGCGTCACCAAGATCCGTCGTTTGGCCAGCGGCGAGCTCGTTGGTGTCACCGGCAACTTCGATCAGGGCTTGGTGCTGATTTCTTGGTATGAAGCCGGTGCTGACCCCAGCTCGTTCCCAGCTTTCCAGGCCGATCACGAGAAGAACAGCGAACTGATCATTGTGCGCACCGACGGCGTTGTGTGCAGCCTTTCCAACCAGCCTGTCGCCATGCCGCTGGAGAACACCCAGCATGCGGTGGGCAGCGGGCGCGATTTCGCAGCTGCTGCCATGTACCTGGGCTGCGACGCGCGCCGTGCGGTCGAGATCACGATTGCACTGGCCGGCGATTGCGGCGTCGGCATCGACACTCTGGAGCTCGAGCCATGAATCCATTCATCGTGGCCGAAATGTCGGCGAACCACCTGGGCAGCTTCACGCGGGCGCTGGCGATCGTGGATGCCGCCGCGGACGCCGGCGCGGACGCCATCAAGCTGCAGACTTGGACCCCCGGCAGGATGTGCGTCAGCGACTATGTGCTGCCGTCAGGTCCGTGGAAGGGCCAGCGCATGCGCGCCCTCTACGAGCAGGCCCACACGCCCTGGGAGTGGCATCGCCCGATCTTCGAGCGTGCTCGCAGCCTCGGCATGATTCCCTTCAGCGCAGCATTCGACCGCGAGTCCGTCGACTTCCTGGAGTTGATCGGCGTCGATCGACACAAGGTCGCCAGCTTCGAACTCACCGACACGCCGCTCATCGCTTACATGGCGAGCAAGCGCAAGCCGATGGTCGTGTCGACGGGCATGGCCGCGACGTCCGAAATCGACGAGGCACTCGCCGCGATCGAGCACCACGGCGCCGGCGAGGTCGCCGTCACGCTGGCGCATTGCACGAGCGCCTACCCGGCCGACGCGAGCCGCGCTGACCTGGCCACGATGGTTTGGCGCAACCACTGCCAACGGGGGCTTTCCGACCACACGATGGGCAGCACGGTCGCGGTCGCGGCCACAGCCCTGGGCGCGACTTACATCGAGAAGCACCTCACGCTGCGCCGAGCGGACGGCGGCGCGGACGCCGGGTTCAGCATGGAGCCCGAGGAGTTCGCGGCCATGGCTTCCGAATGTCGGCGCGCCGCCGCGGCGATCGGTGTCGTTCGCAAGGGCCCGATCGCTGGGGAGCATCCGGAATGGCGCCGCTCGCTGTGGGTGGTCAGCCCTGTGCGCGCCGGCGAGATGCTGTCGTCTGACCACGTGCGCAGCGCCAGGCCGGCGTTCGGCGTCCACCCGTCGTTTCCGGTCTTCGGCCGCCGCGCAGCGCGGGACTTGGTCGCCGGCGAGCCCTTGACCTTGGAGTGCCTGCAGTGATCCCCGCCAACCTCGACTATCTGGCGCTCCTGTCCGACCTGAATGGCTGGGGAATCCGCGACTACAAGATCGAGGCCATCTGCGGACTCAACCAGGGCCTCGTGGCGAAGCTCAAATGTGGCGCCCAGCGCAGCATGCTGTACGAGAACGCGGCACGCCTCTACAACTTCTGGCTCGACGAGGCCATTGCGCGCGGCGCGAAGGTTCCGCATGGGGCCTCTTTTCCGCAAGCACTCGACGCGACAACCGCCTGACCTTTCGGCCCAATCCGGGCCATGACCGAGAAGCGGCAGCGTGTCGACTGGGACGCGCTCAAACCCCATTACTGCGCCGGCGTGCGCCCCCTTCGCGACATCGGCGAGGAGTTCGGTTGTTCGGACGCGGCGATCATCAAACACGCCAAGAAAGAAGGCTGGACGCGCAACCTGGCGGCCAAGGTGCAAGAGAAGGCGGACGCGAAGGTGGCGGCCGCTCTCGTTGCCCAGGAGCGCGCGGAATCGCCCGCAGCCAAGCTGACCGAAGCCGTTCGCGTCGAGGTCGAGTCCGAGGTCCAGGCCCGGATTCGACTCTCTCACCGCCGCGACGTTTCGCGCATGCGCTCTCTGGTGATGAACCTGCTCGAAGAGTTGGAGATCCAGACGAAGAGCCCTGAGACCTACGAAACGCTCTGCGAACTCGTTTCCGCCGCGCCTGATCCCGACGACAAGGCCGGCCGCGCGCGCGCTGAGCGCATGCAGCAGGCCTTCGACCGCGCGCTGAGCCTGAGCGGCCGCACGAAGACAGTCCGCGATCTGACGGAGAGCGTCAAGTCGCTGATCGCGCTTGAGCGCCAGGCCTATGGCGTCGACAAGTGGATCGACGCGGGCGAATCCGGGCAGGCCCTCGATCCGGTTCAGGGCGCCAAGGCCATCGCCTTCATCCTGGCGCGCGGCGCCGCTCACATCGCAGCCAAGGAGTCGTAATGGCCGACACGAAGTTCGTGGACATGAAGTACACGAAGGCGGAGGCCAAGGCCCAAGCCGAAGAGTACTCGAAGCCGTCGCCGGACAACGAGCCGCAGTACCCGTGGGGACTGCAGATCCGGCTTGAGGACGAATCGCTGACGAAGCTGGGCATCAAGACGCTGCCCGACGTCGGCGGCGAGTTCCACCTTCGCGTCGTCGCGACGGTGCAGAGCGCGACCGAATCGAAGATGGCCAGCGGCCGCGTCGATCGCTGCGTCTGCCTGCAGATCACCATGATGGCGATCGACCTCGAAGAGTCGGCCGCCGACGAGGAGGGCGAGAACTCGACGCCCGCATCCGAAGCTCGCGAGACGCGCAAGCCTGCCAAGGCCGGCGTCATGGGGAGATCCTGATGGCCAAGCTCACCGCCAAGGCGCGCAACGCGCTTCCCGCCGCGAAGTTCGCGGGCCCCGACCGGTCCTATCCCATCCCTGACAAGGCACACGCCGCGAACGCCAAGGCGCGCGCGACGCAGGCGGTCGATGCCGGTCGCATGTCGACGGCGGTCAAGTCGTCCATCCTCGCCAAGGCCAACAAGGTCTTGGGCAAAGGCAAGAAGGCCTGACGGCAATGGGCTGGAGCAGCCGCCGAACGATGCAGAAGCCCAGTGTGGCCGCTGCCGCGCAGGGCGTTGCTGTCACGATCACGACCCAGCTGGACGCCGCGCGCATCATCCAGCGCACCAGCACCACGGGCGGCGGCCAAGGCAAGGGGCAGGCGTCCGTTGCCATGGCGCTCAGCTTCACCGGCACGCAGCCGATCTATTGCCGCCGGCGCAGCGTGGCGGATGGCACCACGATCCTCCAGGCCGCATGGCTGGCAAACGCATCGGCCACGACCGGAACCATCACGCTCTCGGGCATCGATGTGCCGGCGGTCAACTCCGACGGCGTCACGCCCACCGCGTCGCAAGATGGCTGGTTCTACCTCGACGTGGCCACGTCCGCGAGCGGCCCCTGGACGAACAGCACGAGCTCGGTCACGGCCGGGCGCCTGACAATGGTCTCTGGCCAGTCGCTGGCCGTTCGGATGCTCGGACGCGTCACGGACACGGCCACCAATGCGTCTCTCGGCGTGACGATCTCGCCGCTGTGCTCGATGTTGGCGGCCTACAACGATCCTGGTCGCACATATCAGCCTACCGTCGCGACGATGCCGTGGGCAGTGCCAGCGGATGGCACGAACTACGATTCGACCTTCTCGAGCGAATTCCTGCGCCGCGAGATCGGCCTGTTCGGTTGCCCCGCGGGCCTCATCGGCTTTGCGCACAGCTCGCAGCCGCTGACCAACTTCGTGTCGCCGTCTTCGGATGCCACGAACTACGTGGGCCCCATCGCCGCGCGCGCCGGCGGCGCGTTCGAGGCGTGCATTTGGTACCAGGGCCACACGGAGGCCACGTACGGCACGCCGCCAGGAGGCTACGCGCAGGCGCTGACGCAGCTTTTCGCCTACTTCAACACGCTCAATTCGCTGGGCTCGTACACCAAGTACATCGGCACTATCCCGAACATCTCCAACACCCTGTGGGGCACGCCGTGGCAACGTCACTGGATCCGCGCCGGTGTCGACCAGTGGATTGCCGGCGGGGGCGTCGGCACGCACGTGGCGCTCAACGACATCGACCTGATCGACGGCGTTCACGAGAGCCAGGCCGGCGCGATCCCGATGGCGCAGCACTTCTACCGCGCCACCAAGACCGAACTCGGCGGCCACGGTGATGCCGGCCCGTCGCTCGTCTCGGTCTCTCGCGTGGGCACCACGATTACTGCCGTCTTCTCCGATGTCGGCCAGACAAACCTTGTGCTGACCGGGATGCCGGCCAACCGCATCTTCGTCTTTCCCACGGGCTACAGCGACAAGTACAGCACAACGAACAACCGCTTCCCGGTGTCGACGGTCACGGTCACGAACAAGACGACGCTGTCCATCGTGCTCGCCAACGACCCAGGCGACGCCAACGTCCTCGACATCTGGTTCTATTGGCCCAACGATGTGAGCATCGCCAGCTGCACGGCTGACAACATCCGCGACAACATCACCGACGGTGACGGCATTGCGGTGGGCCGCCAGATCGTGCCGAACAACGCGCGCGTGTCGATCGCAGCGCCCAACCCGGCCAGCACCACGAACGCCCCTCCGGGAGGCTATGTCGCCAACGTCGCGCAGTGGGCGATGACGGAGACGTCGACCACCTACGGAGCCCAGGAAGAGGCCGGCTTCAACGGCACGCTCAGCGGCGGCAGCGCAACGACCGCGGCCAGCAAGTTCCCCGCATACAACCCCTACACGGTGGAGTTCTGGTTCACTGCACCGGCCTCCGCGCCCGCGTCGCAGCAGTACATCTTCGGTGGCATGGGCAACTTCATCGCCTTGCGCACTGACTTCAAGATTGGCTTCAACGGCGCGACACCGGTACTCACCGCGGGCCATCGCTACCACGTCGCCTGCCAAGCCGGGCCGGCCGGTCATTCGATCTACATGACCGACGTGACGGCAGCCGGCTCCGGCACGCGCGTGTACACCGACTCCACCGCCAGCACTGCGTTGCCGACCGCAACGACCGCCGGCCTGCGCAACCTCAACGGCACGGGCATCCTGACGCAAGCCGGCGCGACGCTGGACGAGCTCGCGGTGTTCGACTATCTGCGCTACAGCGGCACGACCTATACCGCGCCGACGGCGCCGTTCACCGGTCTCGAGCCTGGCCTCGTGGAGGTGTTCCATCTCGATACGAGCTGCGCGACGGTGGTTGGCAACTAGCCGCACTCTTTTTAGCAACCTGCCGTCGAGACAAGCGCAGGGCCAACACGTCCAATCCCTGCATCGGCCGAGCCTCGGCCACGCCAGGAGATGGGCATGTCGCTCAATGCGTTCCAACAGCGCAACCCCACCAAGTGCATCGCGGCGACGTCTGCAGGCAGCGCCGCTGTGCAGGTGAGCACCGCGAGCGAACAGGGCATGTTCATCTCGAACCCGACGACGTCGCCGGTCTACTGGGTTGACGGCGGCAGCTCCTCGATCCTGGCCGCTTATCCGACGACGAGTCAGGCCGCCTCCGGTGCCTGTCTGCCGGCAGGCCTCGCGGGCGCCTTCGTCACTGATCCCCACGGTTGGCTGAGCGTGGCGACTTCCGCCGGCAGCGCCAACATCTTCGCCACCCCTGGCTTCGGCCAATAAACGTAGGAGCCAACCATGTCCCTCGGTAGCACCGCCGTCACCGGCCAAACGCGCGCCTCGCTGCGGCGCCAGATGGAAACCTCCATGATGGGCATCCGCGCCGGCATGGACTTCGCCGGCTACGAGGTGGGCGAGGAAGACACGCGGCTGCCCATCGACTCGATCGGCACCACGGTTCCGACGTCGTGCTCGCCCAACGGCTTCTCGATCTTCGGCTGCACGGTCGCCTCCAGCGCGACCCACTCGCTCAAGACCTCGGTAGCCGGCATCTACAAGACGCTCACGCAGATCAGCTCGAGCACGCTGGGCATCGTGGTGCAGTTCGGCGCGCTGGACCAGATCGTCACGACCGCGGGCTCGTCCTTCAACCAGATCACCTTCGCCGGCGTTGGCCACACGGTGGGCCTGTTCTGCGCCAGCACGGCCGGTGCCGCTGGCGGCGCGGTGTGGGTCAGCGCCAGCCCGGCCAGCCCGGGCCTGACCTTCTCGACGTACTGAACACGGTTTCCCCATGGCACATGGGGCCCGCGCAGCGACGCGCGGGGCTTGTACTGGAGCCAGTTGCCGGCCCTCCAACGAATGTGCCTAGCCGGCAAGTCCATTCAACGCCCTGAGGAGGGATCATGAGCAACGAGATCGCAGACGCGCTGAGGCGCTTCGCGGACCAGATCGACAGCGGTCAGGTAGGCCAGGTGCACAACCCGGTCGAGGCCTGCATCGTGCTTTCCAACGCCGATGGTGTCTGCGGCGCGACCTACATCGGTCGCAAGGCGCCCGCGCGCGACGCCGGCACGTTCCTGTTGGCCAATGGCATCCAGCGTTTCGTCGTCGGCTCGCCGAGCGAGACCGCTGCCACGACCTTCGGCGCGACTCGTGGGAGCACGCACTGATGCAGGTCGCTCTCGTCGGGTCGGCACCGTCCTCCAGCCGAATCGCACCGTACCAAGACCCGTCCTGGAAGATCTACGGCTGTTCGCCGGGCCTGTACGGTGTCGCGCCGCGGGTCGACGAGTGGTTCGAGATGCACCTGTGGGAACCGGGCGCGCCCTGGTTCTCGCCCGAGTACGTGCAGTGGCTGAAGTCGCTGCCGGGCCGCGGCGTCAAGCTCTGGACCGGCCGCGACATCGCCGAACTCCCCGGCAGCGAAGCCTTCCCGTGGCAGTCGGTGCTCGAGGAGTTCGACCCGAACCGCTGGTTCTGCTCCTCGTCGCTGTTCTGGATGATGGCCCGCGCGATCCGCGCCGGCGCGACCAAGATCGGCTTCTGGGGCGTCGACATGGCCGCCGGCGAAGAGTACGAGATGCAGCGCGCCGGCATCCACCACCTCACCTACATCGCACTGCAGCGCGGCATCGAGGTCGGCATTCCGGCGGAGTCCGACCTGTTCACGCCGCGCTTCGCCTACGCCGTCGACGAGTGGACGCACAGCTACCGCAAGGTCCGCGCGCGTCGCGCCGAGTTGGAAGGGCGCCTGCGTGACGCCGAGGCGCAGCAGCGCGCGCTCGCCGATGGCACGCACTTCCTCAAGGGCGCGCTCGAGGATCTCGGCTACATGCACAACACCTGGGCGAACAAGGGCGATTACCGGGGACCGCGCGCGATCCCTGTCGACACTGGCGCGCTGGCTGACATCTCGATGAAGGAACTGTCCGACCTGCAAGCGCTGTCTCACCACAACGTCTAGGAGGCCTGGGTGGCGCGCCTCCTTCACTTCCTCCTGTCCATCGTCCTCAACCAAGGAAAGATCATGTCCGCACTCACCGACATCCAGACCCAGGCGGCCGCCAACAGCGCGGCCATCGCCAAGGCGGTGACGACCATCCAGACGCAGGCCACGACGATCGCCACGCAGGCAGCGACCATCGCTGACCTGCAGGCGCAGGTCGCCGACGCCGCCGCGCTGCAGGCCGTGACGACCCAGATGGCGACCGACGACTCGAACCTCGAAGCGGCTGTCGCCGCAGCGGCCCCCGCGGCCTGACCATGGGCGCCCTGGACGACATCATCGCCAGGGTGACCGCACTGCCTCCTGACCAGAAGGAGGCGGTGCTCAAAGACGCGGCCGCGCAGGTCGCGAACATGGCGTTCCTGCCCAACCCGGGCACGCAGACGGACGCCTACCTGTCCCAGGCCGACGTGCTGCTGTACGGCGGCCGCGCCGGCGGCGGCAAGACGTACCTCGAGCTTGGGTGGGGCGTGAACGAGGCGCAGAGCGGCATCATCTTTCGCCGCGGCCGCAACCAGACGGACGGTCTGGAGAAGGAAGGCAAGAACCTGATCGGAACCGGCGCCAGGTTTAACGGCACCGATCTGGAGTGGACGTGGCCGAGTGGCAAGACGCTGAAGCTCGCCGGCATGCAGTTGGCCGGCGACTGGAACGACCACGCCGGCCGCGAGCGCGACTACATGGGCTTCGACGAGGGCGGCGAGTTCCTCGAGATCCAGGTCGCCAGCATCATGGCGTGGCTGCGCGCCGACCCGGGGCGGCGCACGCGCGTCATCATCGGCTCGAACCCGCCTCGCACCTCGGACGGCCTGTGGCTGGTCCGGTGGTTCGCGCCATGGCTGGATCCGAAGTTCCCCGATCCCGCCATCCCTGGCGAATTGCGCTGGGCCATCTACGTCAGCCGCGGCGAAGAGTCGGAGATGGTCTGGGTCGAAGGGCCCGGCGAGTACGACATGGACGGCGAGAAGTACCTCGCCAAGTCCTACACGTTCATCCCAGCCAGCCTGGCGGACAACCCGTACCGCGACACCCCCGAGTACCGCGCGCAGTTGCAGTCGCTGCCGGAGCCACTGCGCTCGCAGCTCCTGTACGGCAAGTTCTCGACGTCCATGAAGGACGCGGCGAACCAGACGATCCCGACCGCGTGGGTGCAACTGGCGCAGGAGCGCTGGGTGGAGAAGCCGCCCAAGGGCGTGCCCATGTGCGCGATCGGCGTTGACGCCTCCGGCGGCGGCAACGATCCCATGATCATGGCCCCGCGCTACGACGGCTACTTCCCGGCGCTCATCGAGATCCCGGCTGCCGACATCCCGGTCAAGGCCGCAGGCTCGTACTGCGCCGGCCAGGTCGTCGCGGCGCGCCGGGACCGCGCCGAGGTGACGATCGACATGGGCGGCGGCTACGGCGGCCCGATCTACGAGAAGCTGGTCGAAAACGACATCGAACCGAACCGATACAAGGGCGCCGAGAAGTCGATGCGTCGCAGTCGGGACGGCCAGATGAAGTTCACCAACGTGCGCAGCGCCGCGCTGTGGGCGTTCCGAGAGGCCCTTGACCCGGACCAGCCTGGCGGTAGCCCGATCATGCTGCCGCCCGACCAGCGGCTGCTCGCCGACCTGACGGCGCCCACCTTCAAGATCACCCCGAACGGGATCCAGTGCGAGGCCAAGGACGACGTCTGCAAGCGCCTTGGTCGCTCCACCGACCGCGGCGACGCCGCAATGATGTCCTGGTTCTTCGGCCCGCGCGCGCTCACGCACGCGATGGACTGGATGGACCTGAGGCCTGGGCGCCGGGGCGTGCTCCAGAAGTCCCCGCAGCTCGTGACCAGCGCCCGCGCGCCGCTCTCGGCGCCTCGCCAGCCGCTCTCGACCCGCGGCCGCAACAAGTGACACCCGCAACGGAGGCCTGACCATGTCCATCTTCGACGCCATCGGCGATGTCCTCGGCAACGAGGCCAGCCACATCGGTGACCTGCTGGGCTCGTTCGCCAAGAGCCCGGGCAAGACCCTCACGCAGTTCGGGCTCGGTGCCGAGGATCCGCTGGGCGCCAAGCTCTGGAGCGGCATCACGGGCGAGAACTTCACGCCCTCGGTCAACCAGTTCGGCGGTGAAACGCAGGCCCAGTTCAACCAGTCGAAGGCGCAAGGAGTGGACACCGGCCCATCGCAGACTCTCGGCCAGATCGCCAATGTGGTGGCTGCGGTCTGGGGCGGCGCAGAAGCTGGCGGCGCACTCGGCAGCGCGTTCGGAGGCGGCGGTGGCAGCGCAGGCGCCGCGGCGGATACCGCTTCGCCCGTGGTCGACAACGGCTCCGTCAACCTGTTCGCCGACGGCGTCCCTGGCGCTGGCGGCGATGTAGGCGCCAGCGTAGGCGGTTCCGGGGGCGCCGGAACGACGACCACGGCCACCGCTGGCGGTGGCAGTTCGTCTTCCTGGCTCGACTACGCCAAGGGCGCGGCCAAGGCCGTGGCGCCGGTGGTGATCAATAGCCTGCTGCAGCCCAAGCCGCCGAAGGCCGCGGCGCCGATCGCGATGCCCGACCCGCTCGCCCAGCAGCAGGCGCAGCAGCAGAAGATCATCCAGCAGCT
>FTDB01002499.1_pt1 | contig 23522 bp, 18 predicted proteins | sample 1639741 | NCBI WGS metagenome assembly FTDB01 (sample SAMEA3914869, study PRJEB12502) | metagenome | biome: forest; material: soil | place: USA | collected 2012-03-12 | depth 0.1 m | reverse complement strand
GTTCACCGGGGCGGACTACGGCTTCACCGCCGGCCATGCCCTGGCGGCCAACGAGTTCACGGTAGGCGCCGCGGCCGTCGGCAATCACGCCCAGTTCGTCTGGAACACGGCCAACCACACCCTGTACTGGGATCACGACGGTGCCGGCGGCGATGCCGCGGTCGCCATCGTCAGCTTCCTCGGTGCGCCGACCGTGGACGCCAACGACATCCATTTCACCTAAGGGCCTCTCTCCCTGGGGATGGATATCGCACAGGCAGCGTCCGGATTGATCTTCAATCCGGGCGTTGTCTTTTCCGGCGTCAAACGGCAAGATAACAGCGCTCGCGGAATGCCGGCCGGCAGGATGCCTTGAGGGGACCCGATGAAGATCCTGATGCTTCACCAGAACATGCCGGGGCAGTTCAAGCACCTGGCGCCGACCCTGGCGCGCGCCGGGCACGAGGTGGTGTTCATCACCAAGCGCAAGACCATCGACATCCCGGGCGTGCGCAAGATCGTCTATGAGCCGCACCGCACCGCGCGGGAGTCGACCCACCACTATATGCGGCTGTTCGAGAACGCCATCCTGCACGGCCAGCAGGTGGCGCGCCTGTGCCAGCAACTGGCGGCCGAACAGTTCATTCCCGACCTGGTCGTGGCCCACCCCGGCTGGGGCGAGTCGCTGTTCCTGAAGGACGTCTTCCCGCGCTCACCTTTGATCAACTATTGCGAATTCTATTACACCGGCCGCGGCGCCGACGTCGGCTTCGATCCGTCCAAGCCCGTCGGGCTGGACGACCTGTGCCGCATCCGCGGCCGCAATGCCCACCTGCTGCTCAGCCTGGAAGCCTGCGATCGCGGCTGGAGCCCGACCCAGTGGCAGAAGTCGCGCCACCCCAAGGACATGCTCGACAAGATCGACGTCGTCTTCGACGGCATCGACACCAACATCGTCAGGCCCGACCCCGAGGCGCGCTTCGAGCTGAAGGACGGCAAGGTGCTGACGGCCCGGGACGAAGTCGTCACCTATGTGGCGCGCAATCTCGAACCCTATCGCGGCTATCCGACCTTCATCCGCGCCCTGCCGCAGATCCTGAAAGAGCGGCCCAAGGCCCAGGTCATCGTCGTCGGCGCCGAGGGCGTGTCCTACGGCACCCCGCCCGAAGGCGGCGGGTCGTGGCGCGCATTCATGGCGAAGGAAGTGACCCTGCCCGAGGACCGCGTCCATTTCATGGGCCAGTTGCCCTATAACCAGTACCTGAACCTGCTGCAGATATCCTCGGCGCACATCTACCTGACCTATCCGTTCGTGCTGTCGTGGTCGTTCATGGAGGCCATGGCGGCGGGCTGCCTGATGGTGGCGTCGGACACGGCGCCGGTGCGCGAAGTGCTGCGCCCTGGCGAAAACGGCCTGATGACCGACTTCTGGAACCCGGAAAAGGTCGCCGCCGATGTCGTCGCGGCGTTGAAGATGAAGGGCACAAAGGCCCTGCGCGAAGCGGCGCGGGCCAGCATCATCGGCCAGTACGACCTGGCGACCTGCCTGCCGCGGCAACTGCACATGCTGGAGCGCGTCGCCGGCCGCCAGATCATGCCGCGCGCCCCGGCGAAGTCGGTGGCGGAGTAGGCCTCTCTCCTCCCTTGCAAGCGCAGCGCAGCGGGGGAGGGGCATTCCACAGACGGTAAGAGGCCCCCTCCGTCATCCAGCGCTGGCGCGCTGTCTGCCACCTCCCCCGCTTCGCAAGGGAGGAGGGGAAGAGGGGGATCAGTGCTCGTGGAACGACTGCCAGAAGGCTTCGCCCAGCGGCTCCATCAGATAGCTCAGCACCGTGCGCTTCTTCAGCGGCACCACGACCTCGGCCGGCAGGCCGGGACGGATCACGTTCGAGCGGTCGCCGCCGTGCACCTTGGCCAGCTGGGCCAGGCTGTCGGCACTGACCTGGACGCGCGCCTTGAAATATTGCGCGCCGGTCTTCTGGTCCTGGAAGCTGTCGCCCGAGACGTCGAGCACGGTGCCCTTCAGTTCCGGAATGTCGCGCTCGTGCATCGAGGTGAAGCGGACCTGCGCCGCCTGGCCGATATGGACGTCGTCACCGTCCTGGGGCGAGACCATGGCGTCGATGACCAGAGGTTCGTTGTCCGGCACGATGTCCATGATCTTTTCGCCCGGCGTGATGACGCCGCCTTCGGTGAAGGCGGTCAGCCCCATGACCTTGCCGTTGACCGGCGCGCGGATGCGGGTGCGGTCGAATTCCGTCTTCGCGGCGCCCAGCTGCGGCAGGATGTCGGACAGTTTCGACTGGGTGTCGCGCAGCTCGGTGACGATGTCCTGCGAATTCTGGCGTTGCAGGGTCAGGGCGCGCATCCGGCTTTCGCTGATGGTGGCGTTGGCCTGGGCGATGCCGGCGTGCAGGTTGCCGTTGTCGCCGACCAGCCCGGCCAGGTCGCTTTCCAGGCTGCGCACGCGCGTCTTGGGCGCATAGCCCTTTTCGTTCAGCGACTTGACGCCGGCCAGTTCGTCGCTGGTCAGGGCCTGCTGCTTGACATTGGCGTCGACGCGTTCCTGGATGCCGCGGATGCTTTCGCGCGACTGCGCGCCCTGCTGGGCCAGCACCGACAGCTGCGCCGACAGCGACGACCGCCGCGCCGACATGGCCTGGCGCTGCACCGACATGGCGTCGTTGACCAGTTCGCGGTCCTCGCCGGTATAGGTCTTGAACTCGGCCGGTTCGGCGAACGTGGCGCGCCCGGCCTGCTCGGCCAGCAGCCGCGCCTCCTGGGCCTTCAGCGCGATGAACTGTCCGGTATAGGACTGGGTCGAGGCCTGGGATTCGTCGCCGGCCAGCTCGATCAGCACCTGGCCCTTCTGCACCTGCTGGCCCTCGTGGACCAGCAGCGTCTTGACCACGCCGCCGGTCTTGTTCTGCACCTGCTGGCGACTGCCCGACACGACGACCTGGCCGCGCGCATAGACGGCGGCGTCGACGCGGCACAGCGCCGCCCAGCCCAGGAACACCCCGAAGAAGGCGAACACGACCAGCAGGCCGGTACGCACGTCGCGGTCCGGGCTGTCGGTCGTCCCCGGCGCGGTGGCGGCCGGGGCTTCCACGATCGGCCCGATCAGCCGCGACAGGCCCGTCTGGATGGGCGCGAGCAGGTTTTCCATGCCGATTTCCCCAAAAACCGTGAATTCAAGCAGAAGCACCCCAAGGGCGCAACCTGCCTGAATAGGCCGGTCCCGCCAAGCACAATTCATGCCCGGCATCCGGCCGTCCCCGGGTGAAACATATTGATTTTCCTTGTCGAAAGCTATAGTTTTCAGCGGAGGGTGGCGATTTATTTGATGGACGCCAGGGGTAGGGCGACAATTAGTCTTTAACGTGCATCGATTTCATTTCGCTTTGGCGAGTGTTCTACTGTGCCGTAATCCAATATTAACACTGTAGAACAGCAGGCAAGGGCGGGCGGATGATTGTCGCGGGCAAGAAGATTCACGAAAAGCTGGCCGAGGCCTTGAAAGGCCTGCGCCGTCACCTTGGCTTTGCGGCGGCGTTCAGCTTCTTCGTCAACCTGCTCTACCTGACGCAGACCATCTACATGCTTCAGGTTTATAACCGCGTTATGCCAACCGACGGGCGCATGACGCTGTTATACTTGAGCCTGATGGCCATGGCCGCCTACTTCACCCTGGCGGCGCTCGACAATCTGCGCTCGCGCCTGCTGGTGCGTGCGGGGCTCAGGCTCGACCACCTTCTGGCGGTCAGCGTGCTGCGCCATCTGCTGGCCCTGCCGCGCACCGCCATGGCGGGGTTCCGCTTCCAGAACGCCATGCGCGATTTCGACCAGCTCAAGGCGGCGCTCAGCGGCCCGGGTGTCATGGCGATCTTCGACGCGCCGTGGATCGTCATCTACGTCATCCTGTGCACCATCCTCAATCCGTGGCTGGGCCTGGTCTGTCTGTCCGCCGCCGGGATCATGGCGGGCCTGGCCTGGGCCCAGGAAAAGGCGACCCATAAACGCCTGACCGAGGCCGGCCAGCTGATGGCCCGGTCGCACGCCGCCCAGGACGTGATCACCCGTCAGGCCGACACGGTGCGGGCGCTGGGCATGGTCGACGCCATGGTGGCCATCCAGGGGGCGCGCCGCCGCGAAGGCATTGAGGACGGCGTCAAGGCCGGCATGTCGAACAGCGGCTATCGCACGGCGTCGAAGTTCGTGCGCCTGGTCATGCAGTCGGCGGGGCTGGGCGTCGGTACGCTGCTGGCCATCGACCACCAGATGTCGCCGGGCGCGGTCTTCGCCTCGTCGCTTTTGATCTCGCGCGCCATGACGCCGATCGACCAGATCATCGCCTCGTGGAAAAGCCTGGTCGCCGGCCAGAACGCCTTCCTGCAGCTCAACGATCTGTTCACCACGGCGCGCGACGAGACGCCGCTGACCCTCCTGCCGGAGCCGCAGGGGCTGATCCAGGTCGAGAGCCTGTCGGTGGTCAATCCGCAGGCCAAGCAGTACGTGCTCAACGCCGTGTCGTTCGCCGTCAAGCCGGGCGAGATCCTGGGCGTGATCGGGCCGTCGGGCGCCGGCAAGACGACCCTGGCGCGCATCCTGGTCGGCGCCGACAGCTATGAGGTCGGTGCGGTGCGCTTCGACGGCGCCGACCGCCGCGAATGGGACAGCCAGCGCCTGGCCCGGCACATCGGCTACGTGCCGCAGGACGTCAGCCTGTTCGAGGGCACGGTGCGCGACAATATTTGCCGCTTCGAGCACCTGACCCATCCGTCGATCGAGGAGGTCGACGCCGCGGTGGTCCAGGCGGCGCGCGACGCCGATATCCACGAATTCATCCTGCGCCTGCCCAACGGCTACAACACCCAGCTGGGCGCCGGCGGTTCGGGGCTGTCGGCCGGCCAGTCACAGTTGATCGCCCTGGCGCGGGCGCTGTACCGCCGGCCCAGCATGCTGATCCTGGACGAGCCGAACTCGAACATGGACGGCCAGGGCGAGGCGCTGCTGGTGCGGGCGCTGCACCTGTTCCGCTCGCTGGGCGGGTCGGTGGTGGTCATCGCCCACCGCGCCGGCGTGCTGCAGGTGGCCGACCGCGTGCTGATCCTGCAGGGTGGGCGCGTGCAATTCTTCGGGACGCGTGAGGAGGCGACGGCGTGGCAGCAGCGCGGCGGCATGCTGCCCGAAAACCCGCCGCAAAGCGCCAACGAACCGGATGCGCCGGAGGAAGAGACCCCACCTCAGGCGGCATCGGGTGTGGCGCCCGGCGGCAAGAGCCGCTCGCGGCCGCGGTTGAAGCCTTAGGCCAACGCCGGTCCACCCCACCACCCCCGGCCTTTCCGGACGTGTCTTCTACCGTGCCGGCCGGCGGTCCCCCTCCCCGACCAGCGGGGAGGAGCGAGTTATACCTTAGCGGGCGTCCAAATTTATACTGCTCCTCCCCGCTGGTCGGGGAGGGGGACCGCGCCCGGAGGGCGTGGTGGTGGGGTGGATTGAAGCCCACAGACCTCGACCTCAATTCTCCTCCGCCGCAAAAGCCGAGCGTTTGCGGCTGTCCGCCGTAAACACATAGACGAGCAGCGATCCGAACGCGCAGGCCGAGACGTAAAAGAAATACCACGGCTCGTGCCCGGCCTGCTTCAGCCCCAGCGCGATATATTCCGCCGTCCCGCCGAACACCGACACGGCGATCCCGTAGGGCAGGGCGACGCCGATGGCGCGCACCGGGGCGGGAAACAGCTCGGCCTTGACCACCGCATTGATCGCCGTATAGCCCGAGACGATCAGCAGGGCCGAGAGGATCAGGGCAAATGCCCCGAAGCCCGGTTTCGAATGGCCCAGCGCCGTCATGATCGGCACGGTGCACAGCGTCCCCAGCACCCCGAAGGCGATCAGCAGGGGCTTGCGCCCGATCCTGTCCGACAGCGCGCCGAAGGCCGGTTGCAAAAGGGTGTAGAGCAGCAGCGTTCCCGCCGACATCGCCGTGGCGTCGGGCTTGGACCAGCCGGCGCTGTTGACCAGGAACTTCTGGATGTAGGTGGTGTAGGTATAGAAGGCGACCGTGCCGCCGGCGGTCAGGCCGATGACCTGGAGCACCTGCCACGGATGGCGGCGCAGCAGGGTGACGACATTGCCGCGGTCGGCGGTCTTCGCCCGCTCGAACGACGTCGTCTCGGCGATATGGCGACGGATGACCAGGGCCAGCAGGGCCAGCACCGCGCCCACGCCGAAGGCGATGCGCCAGCCGAAGGCCTCCAGTTGTGCCGGTGTCAAAAGCCAGTTCTGCAAGGCGATCAGCACGCCCAGCGCGATCAGTTGCCCGGAGATCAACGTGACGTACTGGAAGCTGGAATAGAAGCCGCGCCAGCGGTGCCCGGCCATTTCCGACAGATAGGTCGCCGAGGCGCCGTATTCGCCGCCGACGCTTAAGCCCTGGACCAGCCGCGCCAGCAGCAGCAGGACGGGCGCGGCGACGCCGATGGTGGCGAAGCCCGGCGTGATGGCGATGATCAGCGAGCCTGCCCCCATGCTGAGCACCGACAGGGTCAGCGCCGCCTTGCGCCCGTGCTTGTCGGCGTACCAGCCGAGCAGCCAGCCGCCGATCGGCCGCATCAGGAAGCCGACGGCGAAGATGGCGGCGGCGTTCAGCAGTTGCGCCGTCTTGTCGCCCTGGGGGAAGAAGACCTTGGCGAAATAGAGGGTGAAGGCCGAATAGGCGTACCAGTCGTACCATTCGACCAGATTGCCTATGGAGCCCCCGATGATCGAAGCGAGCCGGTTCTTGTGCGTTTCCATGGGGCAACGGTTCCACAATCGCCGCGCCGGGTCAATCAGGCTGGTGTCCGTCCGGCGGTCGCCCCGCACGCCCAGGCCGCGGCGATGGCGTTGAGCGATCCGGCCGGCGTCGGCGTGGTCGCATAGAGCGGCGGCGGGCCGGACACGGCGGCCGGGCTCTTGTCCCGCAATACGGCCTTGCCGCTCAGGAAATAGTCGTTCTCGATCAGGGCGTAGGCCTGCGCCTGGCAGTAATAGACGACGTGCGACACCACCTGGTCGTAGGTCGTGTGGGTGGCGTTGGTGGTCGCAGGCGCGGTGAGATCGATGCGGGCATAGGTCTCGACCGCCCGGCCCGGCAAGCGCGCATCGGTATAGAGCTTGAGATAAGAGGTCGAGACCGACAGCTTGATGTTGGCCAAACCGCTGTCGAGCGGAAACCACGCCTGGTCCTGGACGTCGCCCCTGGTCACGGCGGCTTCGGCGGCGGCGAGGGCCTTCAGGGTCTGGTCGCAACCATGCGATTGCAGAAGGGCGCGGCGGTAGAGCAGCACGTCGGGCAAGCTCTTGTCCGGTGCGGCGCGCGTGACGGCGTCCATGAAGTCATGCAGGGCGGTGATGCGCGCCTGGGCGTCGGGCAGGCTTTCCGGACAGACGAAGCCGCGGTCGACGGCTGCCAGCCCGCCAGGCGCAGGCGTCGTCGGATCCAGCAGGACGGCAAGAAGGGCGAACATGCCCTGTTGAAGCCGATATCGCCTAAGTTTGCCATGCGTTTCGCTTCGTCATCTTCGCATCAGGTGGCGGGCTATACTGCGGGCCGTGGGCGTAGACGCATACATCCAGCGGAACAGGCGGCCCTTATCCCCGTCAGGGCGCCTGTTCTTCCGCCCGCGGCAAACCCCGTCATTGACGAAGCCAGGGGTTTTTTGCATAAGCGTTGGACATAGCTTGCAGTCAGGTCTTGTTCGATGAGCGCCACCGTTCCGCCGCCCGAAGTCATCCACGTCGAAGGTCACAAGGTCGCCTGCAATGGCGGCGGTGGGGCCCTGGGCCATCCGCTGGTCTATCTCGAACTGGGCGAGGACGGCACCGCCGAGTGTGGCTATTGCGACCGCAAGTTCGTCCATAAGGACCACGCGCACGAATACGAAAGCCCGGCGCCGCGCCCCGAAGGCGGGCACTGAGGCCGTGCGTTACCTGCACACCATGGTGCGGGTGAAGGATATCGACGCCTCGCTGCGCTTCTATTGCGACGGCCTGGGGCTGAAGCTCATCCGCCGCAACGATTACGAAAAAGGCCGTTTCAGCCTGATCTTCCTGGCCGCGTCCGAGGATACGGCGCTTGGAAAGGCCGATGGCCTGCGCCCGCAGGCCGAGGTCGAGCTGACCTATAACTGGCCGGACGAAAACGGTAATGTCGAGGACTATGGCGGCGGCCGCAATTTCGGCCACCTGGCCTATGAGGTCGACGATATCTACGCCGCGTGCCAGCATTTGGCCGACCAGGGCGTGGTCATCAACCGCCCGCCGCGCGACGGCATGATGGCCTTCGTGCGCTCGCCGGATGGCATCAGTGTTGAACTGCTGCAAAAGAACGGGCCCCTGGCGCCGGCCGAACCGTGGCTGAGCGCACCCAATATCGGCGCGTGGTAGGCCCTATTCCGCCGGTTTGCGGCTCAGCAGGAACACCACCAGCGCGATCAGCGGAATGCCGCCGGCGGCCATGGCGATGCCGGCCCAGCCGAAGCGCGCATAGAGCGGCGAGGCCAGCGCCGATCCCGTGGCGCCGCCGATGAAGATCGATGCCATGTAGAGGCCGTTGATGCGGCCGCGGCTCTTCGGGTCCAGCGCGTAGATGACGCGCTGTCCCTGGACCATGGTCATCTGCACGGAGGCGTCGAGCACGATGCCGCAGAGCGCCAGCGGCACCACGGCGGCCATGAATGGGGTCATCGACAGCAGCATCGACGCGGCGCCCAGCGCGATGCCGCAGCCCGTGGCGATCGCGCCATAGCCGGCATCGGCCAGCCGTCCGGACAGGGGCGCGGCCAGGGCGCCGGCAGCGCCGGCCAGGGCGAAGACGGCGATGCCCGTCTGCGACAGGTGGAAATGCCGCGCCAGCTCCAGCGGCGAGGCCGTCCAGAACATCGAGAAGGCGCAGAACATGCAGCCCTGGATCAGGCACCTCTGGCGCAGCACGGCGTGGCGCATGAACAGGTGGCCCATCGAGCGCATCAGGGCGAAGTAGGACTGCGTGTGTTCGGGCTGGCGCTTGGGCAGGGCGAAGAACAGCACGGCGGCCATGACGACCATCAGGCCCGCGGCCATCCAGAAGCTGGCGCGCCAGCCGAAATGGTCGGCGACCAGCGACGATATGGGCCGCGACAGCAGGATGCCCAGCAGCAGCCCGCCCATGACATTGCCGACGATGCGGCCGCGATTGGCGTCGTCAGCCAGGTGCGCGGCGAACGGCACCAGGATCTGCACCGCCACGGCGGTCAGCCCGGTCAGCAGGGCGGCGGCCAGCACCATCGGCCCGCTGCCCGCCACGGCCGACAGGATCAGGCTGATCAAAGCAAGCCCCAATGAGATCAGGATCAGCCGCTTGTTCTCGACCAGGTCGGCCAGCGGCACGACGAACAACAGGCCGATGACATAACCGATCTGGGTCAGCGACACGATGGCCGAGGCGGCGTGGTCGCTCAGATGAACGTCCGGCGCGATCAGGGCGATCAGCGGCTGGCTGTAATAGAGGTTGGCGACGATGACCCCGCACGCGAAGGCGAACAGGGCGACCATGGGCGGGGTGAGTTTCGTCGAGGACATGCCCGTGCATCTAGTTTGCCGCACGCGCGAAGGCAAGGGGGCGGTTACCGGTCCGGGCGTGACATTTCCGCCGCGCTTTTACACCAGTTGGTTGTTTTCGATAGGCCGGAATTGACACAAAATTACCGGCTGTTAACTAGTTGGCAAGGGCTGGTCGTCGGGGAACCTGCATGAAAAAGGCGAGCGTGGCGTTCCGGGTTCAATTCAGGATCGCTGTGGGGGCGGCGTGGGCGCTACTCGCGGTGATGTCCGGCGCGGTTATGGCCGCCGATGCGCCCGGCGGATGGCATGAAGTCCTCAATCCCAATCACCCGGTGGCCGGCGCCCGCATATTGGGGGCGACCCTCGGGCGGCTCGACCGGGGGTTGGATCTGAAGGCTGACAATACGGTCTATGTCTACGCGCCGGCTCGCGCCGTTACCCTGTCCATCCAGTCCGCCGACGGCCGGTATGTCGCGGAAAAGACCCTTGCGGGGAACGGGACGATGCAGCCGGTCAGGTACACGCCGGCCAAGCTGCCCTTCAGGGACTATCCGACGGCGCGCACCCTGGCGTTCGTCGTTGAAAATGGTGGCGAGGCCATCGTGGTGACGCGGTGGTCGCAGGACGCCGGCGATACGGTTCTGGTCTATGTCAACAGCGGCGGGTATCAGGTCAAGACGATCTACGCGGAAAAGGCGGACGAATCCGACGAAGGCGAGCATGGCTGCGTCCGTCCGGAAGAGATCGAGCGGCCGATCGAATTCGATACGATCTGCGCGATTCCGCTGGCGGCCTTCCGCAACAGCCCGGGTTCGGTGGCGATCGAAACGACGGTCAATGATGCGCGACCCGAGACCCTGGACGTCAAGCTGGCGGTCGTGCCGTGAAGCGTGCCCTTGCCTGGCTTGCACGTGCGCTGGTCGATCGCCGGATTATCGTCCTGGTCTATCTGCCGGTGGTCCTGGTTCTCCTCCTGCCCTGGGCGCTCTACGGATCGCTGACCTCACGCATCACCACGACCGTCACGGCGACGGCCGGTACGGTCGACTGGGTTTATGGCGGCTCGAAGCCTTATCGCATGAGCCTGCCGGACGGGGCGATCCAGCGCGTCACCTTCCCGGACAGGAAAAGAACGGTCACCTGGACCCCGGCCGCGGACGTCTTTCTGACCTTGCAGCCGGGGACGCAGATCGAGATCAGCCGCACCAGCCCGTGCGGGTTCGATCTCAGCTTTTCCTCGTCCACCAAGGACGCGACCCTGGAATATACTACAGACACCGACGGCAAGGTCGATGCCGTGCTGCCGGTAAAGGCGGATCCTCCGGTTGCGTTCCGGTTCTCGCGCGCGAAAGAGAACTGCGGCCACAGCAACGGCAGTCCGCCGGTAGCGCTTGACCTGGTTGAAGCCGCCAGGATCAATATCGGCAATCTTGCGGCGCAGCGCGAGCCGGACATTTCCGGAGCCCAGGCGTCCGACACAACCTCGGCCGACGCGAAGACGTCGGAAGGGCCCCAGAGCATTATCCTGAACCAGGCGATCAGCAAGGGGCTGGTCGAAATTTTCAACGAGGCCTGGAGCTACAACGACGTCGACACCGGGCGCTACAAGATGTCGGAGTTTCCATTGGGCTTCGACGACAGCCTGCACCTGGGTGCCCGGACCGGCCGTCCCGGAGCGCCAGCCCCGATTTCGATCTGGAACGGCAGCGTGTTCCTGGGCGAGGACGGCATAACCACCAAGGTCAGCGCCTTGAACACGGCGGTGCGCGTGCACCGGGCCTACGGCGACTACACGATCTACTTCAATATCTGGCAGGCCGTTTACAGCCAGCCCCTGTTCCAGCTTCTCGCCGGCCTGATGGCCTTCTGCGCACTTATCTACGGGTTTATCAAGAAATGATCTTACGCACGGCGGCGCGCGCGATCGGCGCGATGATGATTTTCGGGCTGGCGGCGCCGGCCGTGGCGGATCCGGTGGCCCAGGCCTATATCCGCGCGGCCGGCCGTGGCGCCGAGACTGACGGCGACGGCTATCTGGTGGCGCGGGGACCGGAATGTTTCCTGGTCGCGCCGCGGCATGTCATCGCGACTGAAATCGCCAGCGACAAGGGCGGCAAGACCTGGCACCTGCGCAAGGGCATCACGGTGACCGACAGCTCCAGCACGCCCGCTGACGGCGAGCCCGAGGTGGTCGTCATTTTCCAGGAACCGGAAGAGGATCTGGCCGTTCTTAAACTGCACGTCTCCCCCAGCTTCAAATGCGGCAGCGAGACGCCGGCCGGCGACGGTATCGACCGGGTGCTCGGCGGCGCCATTCAGAGCGGCGATTCCGGCTTCCGCATCGTCAACCTGAAGGGCGGGCAGACGACGGCGAAGCCCAGCCTGGCGCTGACCGGCCTCGATGACGCGCATTTCAGCCTGAACACGGCCACGATGGGCGGCACGAGCGGCAGCGTCGTCTATCATGGCGATATGCTGGTCGGCATGGTCGTTACGTCCGCGGCCAATTCGGGCAAGGGGGACACGCGTGTCCTGCGCCAGGACTTCATCTATCCGCGCATCAAGCCGTTCGTGAAATCGGCGGGCGTGACGGTCCTGCTCAAGCCCTTCCTGCAGAACGGCAAGAGTGGCGGGTTCGACAGTGTGGTGTCGGGCACCGCCGACATGCGTCAGGTCCTTGAAGGCATGAAGGGGATCAACGTCAAGGAAGCGCCGCCGTCGGACTACGACAAGGACTATAATCTGCACGACCCGATGGGGGCGGACTATGTCCTGGGCGCCCAGATCATCGTCGGCAACGTCAATACGCTGAAGGCGGTCAAGGCCCCGTTCAGTTTCAAGACACCGTCGCTTCCAGGCGGCAAGCTGCTGGAGGGCGTCCTGGGCGGCAACAACAGCACGGTAAATGTCGGCGGCAAGGACCAGCGCAAGCAGCTGACGCTGCGTATGCTGGTGACCCTGCAGAACGTCAAGACGGGGCAGACCTATACCCGGACCTTCGATCACACGCAGGAATTCCCGGACGATGCCGTCCTGCAGCAGGTGGTCGAGCAGTCGCTTGAGCGCGAATTGCAGAAGGACTTGCCCGAAGTGATGACCATGGCCGGCCTGACCTGACGGACTACACATCTTCGTGCACGGTGGCGGGGCGTAAGCGGGTGGTTTTTAACCCTTTATTAACCATAAAAACATACGGTTGATTAACCAATTCGTAACGAATTACCGTGTCCCGGCGTGGGCTTACCAGGCCGTGAATGGGAGGACACCGGATGAAACCGCATCCCTTAGCGGCGGATTTGCGCCCGGACAGGCCGGCGGCCCTGGGCCCCGTGGTCGAAGAGCGCCGCGCCCGCGTGCTGCTGGTCGATGACACGCGCGGTGACGTGCTGCTGACGCGGCGCTGGCTGGGTCCTGAAAAAAGCCTCGATTGCGACCTGATCACCGCCGCTACGGTCGGCGAGGCGCTGGAAGCGCTGCATACGGTCGCGGCGGCCGGCGGCGCGATCGACCTGGTAATGCTCGACATCGGCCTGCCCGGCGACAGCGGGTTCGCCTTCCTGGAAAAGATCCGCGCCGACCCGGCCTTCCGCCGTATCCCGGTGATCATGTGCACCGGCTCGGCCCACGACGTCGATCGCCGCTATGCCACCCTGCTGGGCGTGGTCGGCTATCTGCCGAAGCCGCTGAAGGTCGAGGCCCTGCGCGCGGTGGTCGAGCAGTTGCCGCTGCTGACGGTGGTCGAGGGCGCCAGCAGCCGCAACCGATTGCTGGCCGTCTAGACACGCGTGGGGGTCAGACGCGAATATCCGACGCCGTCAGGCGGAGGCAAGGCCGACCGGCCGTCGCGCCCCATGGCGCGAGCCTCGCGGCGCCTGAGGGGCAACATTACGTTCACGTAAAGTGAATGGCATGCAGGGCCATTTGGGATTATATAGGCACCATGGTCATTACCCCTGCTCATTATCCGACGCGCGCCGAACGGCTGGCCGACCTGGTGGTTCACCTGGTGGGGCTGGCGCTTGCGTTGTTCGGCGGCGGCATGGCGCTGGGCCTGGCGGTCAGCCACGGCCTGGTCGGCCGGGTGGCGGCGGTGTCGGTCTACAGCCTGGGCTTCATCGCCATGCTGGCCTTTTCGCTGGCCTATAATTTCGCCAAGCCGACGTGGCAGCCCTTCCTGCGCCGCCTCGATCACGCCGGCATCTTCCTGATGATCGCCGCCAGCTATACGCCCTTCACCACGCAGCTGCTGCACGGCGCGTGGAGCTGGGGCATGAGCGTCACCGTATGGGCCCTGGCGGGGCTCGGCATGTTGGGCAAGCTGTTCCTGCCCGGTCTCGCCAAGACGATCTGGGTGGTGTTCTACCTGGCGCTGGGCTGGGTGGCGATCGTCGCCATCAAGCCGCTGATCCACAATGCGCCCATGGCGGCGATGATCCTGCTGGCGGCGGGCGGCGTGGTCTATTCGGTCGGCACCATCTTCTACATGATGAAGCGGCTGAAGTTCCGCCGCGCCATCTGGCACGGCCACGTCCTGGCCGGCGCCGGCGTGCACTATGCCGCCATCCTGGTCGGCGTGGTCCTGGCTTCGGCCAAGTAGCCGCGCGACCACCCTCAAATCCAGGCCGCAGGGATCATGGACGCACGAAAAGGCCCGGCGTCTCACGACATCGGGCCTTTTCGAAAGCGGCAGGAGCGTTTATTCCGCAGCGACGGCCGGGGTCTCGCTCAGCACGTCCATGCGATAGCCGATGCCCGATTCCGAGACGATGCTCTTGCCCAGGCCCGGCAGGATCTCCAGCTTTTCGCGCAGCTGGCCGATATAGACGCGCAGATACTGCGTGTCGTCGGTATGGGCGGGACCCCAGACCTCCTTGAGGATGTGCTTGTGGGTCAGCATGCGGCCCTTATTGACCAGGAAGACCTGAAGCAGGTTGAATTCCTTGGGCGTCAGGGCGACGCGGCTGTCGTTGACGAAGACCTCGTGGCGGGCCGGGTCGATGCGGATCGGCCCGTTCTCGATCATCGCCGGGGCGACATTGGCGGTGCGGGACTCGCGCAGGTTGGCGTTGATGCGCGCCAGCAGGACCTCGGCGCGGAAGGGCTTGGTGACGTAGTCGTCGGCGCCGGCATTCAGCGCCAGCACGGTCTGCTGGTCGTCGTTGCGCGCCGTCAGCACGACGATCGGCGTATTGGTGAACTGGCGGACGGACTTCAGCACGTCGACGCCGTCCATGTCGCCGAGCCCGAGGTCGAGGACGATCAGGTCCGGCTTGGCCGAGACGGCGACGCGCAGGGCGGCCTTGCCGCAGTCGGCTTCCAGGATCTCGAAGTCCTCGACGCTCAGGAAGATGTTGAGCATGTTGCGGATTTCGGCTTCATCGTCGACGATGAGGATTTTGCGGGTCGCGGATGACATCGGTAGGCCCCTTTTACATTTGACCCTATTGTCATCGGCTCTCGGCGCCGCGTTCGCGATGCGAAAAGCTTACCCGAACTATAAAGAAGCCGTTAAGGGATCAGTGTCCGCCGAGCCAGGCTTCCGCCTCTGCCACGGTGTCGAAGGCACGGTGATGCTGCCCGGAGAACAGCTGGTCGGCCGTGGGCAGGCGGGCGACGACCAGCCGGCTGGCATTGACGACGGCGACCTTGCGCGGCGACGGAAAGCGGCAGACGTGGGGCGTCCAGAAGTGCGACAGCCGGATCACGTCGTCATAGACCATGTAGCCGGTACTGTCGCGGAAGTCGACCAGGCGGTGATGCAGCCACGGTTCGGCCAGGCCGTTGTAATAGGCCAGGTACCGGTCGGCGAACGTCCTGGAGACGATCGTTCCCGACGTGGCGATCTGCACGAAGGCGTGGGCTTCATGCAGGGTAAAGGTCACTGAAAAGGCTTGGGACACTGAAAATTCGGACCGGAGAGGCTTACCAGGGTATTTGTACGACCATTGGGTGAATGAATAATTTCCAGCACGTAAAAATTGTATTTCGCAAAATGGCCACGCCATAAACATTGAAAACTTATGACCGCGGACTACAGTGATCCCCGGACCGTGGGGGTCTGGCTGACGTGCGCAGCGGCTTCCGCCTGAATGCAGCATAATGACGGCCGGGAACTTGCCACACACCATCGACAACCGGGACGCGGTCTTCATCGACAGCCTGAAAAGCGGCGGCGAAACCGGCCGGCTGATCGCGGCGTACGACTGGTCGCAGACCTCGATCGGCGCCATCGCCACGTGGCCGCAATCGCTGCGCACCGCCGTCAACCTGTTGCTGATGTCGCCCGTGCCGATCGTCATGCTGTGGAACGAAGACGGCGTCATGCTGTACAACGACGCCTATTCGGTGTTCGCCGGCAACCGCCATCCGCGCCTGCTGGGCTCCAAGGTGCGCGAGGGCTGGCCCGAGGTCGCCGACTTTAACGACAATGTCATGAAGGTCGGCCTGGCCGGCGGCACGCTGAAATACCGCGACCAGCACCTGGTGCTGTCGCGCCGGGGCAAGCCCGAGCCGGGGTGGATGGATCTCGACTATTCGCCGGTGCTCGACGAAAGCGGCAAGCCCGCCGGCGTTATCGCCGTCGTCGTCGAAACCACCGAACGCGTGCTGGCCGAACGCCGCGCCAGCGCCGAGCGCGAGCGGATGCAGTCGATGCTGTCCCAGATGCCGGGCTTCGCCGCCATCCTGGAAGGGCCGACGCACGTCTACACCTATGCCAACGAAGCCTACAGCGCCATTTCCGGCGGCCGTCCGCTGCTGGGCCTCAGCGTGCGCCAGGCCTTCCCGGAGCTGGCCGACCAGGGCTTCCACGACCTGCTGGACGAGGTCTATCGTTCGGGCCAGCCCTATGTCGGCCGGGCCGTGCCGATCCAACTCGAAACACCGCCCGGCGACCGCTTCATCGACCTGCTGTACGAACCGATCCGCGACGTCGGCGGCGAGATCACCGGCATCTTCGTCGGTGGCTATGACGTCACCGAGGCGCAGAAATCGGCCGAGCGCATCGGCCTGGCCCTCGATTCCGGCGCCATCGTCGGCACCTGGATCTGGGATGTTCCGGCGGGCCTGATCACCGCCGACGAGCGTTTCGCGCGCACCTTCGGCGTCGACGCCGCGGCCCTGCGCGCCGGGGTCGATGTCGAGGTCCTGCTGGCCTCCATCCATCCCGATGACCTGGACTATGTCCGGCCGCACCTGGAAGTCACCCTGGCCAGGGGCGGGCCGTACAGCATCCAGTACCGTGTCCGCCGCGGTGACGGGTGGCTGTGGATCGAGGCCAATGGCCGCGTCGACCTGGACGCCGACGGCCATGCCGCGCGCTTCCCGGGCGTGCTGATCGACATCGACGACCGCAAGCGCGTCGAACTGCAGCTGGAAGGGGCGCGCGACCAGCTGGTCTTCAGCGAGGAATCGCTGCGCCTGGCGACCGACGCGGCCGAGATCGGCACCTGGGACCTCGACCTGCGCACCGACGTCCTGACCTGGTCCGACCGCACCAAGGCGATGTTCGGCATCTCGCCCGGCGTACCGTGCAGCATGGCCGACTTCTATGCCGGCCTGCATCCCGAAGACCGCGAGATCACGCGCGTCGCCTTCCTGTCGGCGCTCGATCCGGACGTCCGCGCCGTCTACGACGTCGAATACCGTACGGTCGGCAAGGAAGACGGCGTCGTCCGCTGGGTGGCGGCCAAGGGCAAGGGGCTGTTCGACGCGGCGGGCGTCTGCGTCCGCGCCATGGGCACGGCGATCGAGATCACGGCGCGCAAGCAGGCCGAGGCGCGCAACGCCCTGATGAACGACCTGACCGAGCTGCTGCGCGACAGCGATCCGGCGGCGGCGCTGGATACGGTGTGCGCCCTGATGGGGCGGTATTTCGGCGTGTCGCGCGTCGGCTACGGCCTGCTCGACCCGGAAGACGATGTCTTCCGCTACGATGTCTGCTGGACTGACGGCAGCGTGCCGCCGCTGCTCGGCGAATATCCGGCCCAGGCCTTCGGCGAACGCATCGTCGCCCGGCTGACCGCCGGCGAAACCATCGTCGTCGACGACCTGTTCGCCGACACCCTGGCCAGCGGCGAGGCGCGGACGCTGGAAACCGCGGCCCGGGTCGATACCCGCGCCATCCTGGTCGTGCCGTTCCGCCGCGGCGGCCGGCTGCGCACCATCGTCTATCTCAACGCGCAGCACCCGCGCGCCTGGACGGCCGACGAGGTCGCCTTCATGGAGGCGGTCGCCGAACGCACGCGCCAACTGATCGACCGTGCCGAAACCGCCGCGGAACTGGCGGCGCGCGAAGCCGAGTTCCGCACCGTCACCCAGGCCATGCCCAACCACGTGTGGACGGCGCGCCCGGACGGCAAGCTCGACTGGTTCAACGACCAGGCCTACGCCTATAGCGGTGCCGCGCCCGGCACGCTGGACGGCGACGGCTGGACCGACATCATCCATCCCGACGACCGGCCGGCGGCGGCGGGCGCGTGGGCCAACGCCCTGGCGTCGGGGGACATCTACGAGGCCGAGTTCCGCATCCGCCGCGCCGATGGCATCTATCGCTGGCATATCGCTCGGGCGCTGCCGGTCTTCGACGCGGCCGAGCGGCTGACACGGTGGATCGGCACAAATACCGATGTCGAGGACCAGAAGGTGGCGCTGGACACCCTGGGCCACATGGCGTCGTCGCTGAAGCGCCAGGTCGACGTGCAACTGGCCGAACGCGACCGTTTGTGGGCCCTGTCGCAGGACCCGTTCCTCATCGCCGACGCCGACGGCACCTGGCTGCGCGTCAGCCCGGCCTGGACGGGTATCCTGGGCTGGGCCGAGGACGAGCTGATCGGCCGCACCTCGGACTGGCTGGCCCATCCCGACGACGTCGGCCGCACCCGCGACGAGGTCGCCGGGCTGGCGACCGGCCGGCGCACCATCCGCTTCGAGAACCGCCTGCGCACCCGCGACGGCGACTATCGCACCTTTTCGTGGAACGCCGTCGAAGAGGACGGCCTGATCTACTGCACGGCGCGCGACATCACCCAGATTCGCGCCCGCGAGCAGGCGCTGCGCGATTCCCAGGACTTCACGCGGCTGGCCCTGGGCGCCGTCGGCGGCGTCGGCATCTGGAACTTCGACGTGGCCAGCGACCGCTTCTTCTTCGACGAGGGCATAGCCGAACTCTATGCGCTGGACCCGGCGGCGGGACCGGGCGGCCTGCTGCGCGCCGATTTCCTGGCCAATGTCCATCCGGACGACCGGACCGGATTGCGCGAGACCATGGCGGGCGGGCTGCTGACCGCCGGCGATATCGAACTCGAATACCGCATCGTCCATGCCGACGGCACGGTCAGCTGGGTCCTGTCGCGCGGCAATACCTATTTCGGCGACGACGGCAAGCCGATGCGTCGCACGGGCGTCGGCATCGACATCACCGAAAAGCGCCGCCTGGAAGAACAGCTGCGCCAATCGCAGAAAATGGAGGCAGTGGGTCAGTTGACCGGCGGTATCGCCCACGATTTCAACAACATGCTGGCCGTGGTTATGGGTTCGCTGGAACTTCTGGGCCGCCGCTTGGGTGACGGCGACGCCCGCGCCCAGCACTATGTCCAGGCCGCCAGCGACGCCGCCAAACGCGCCGCCAACCTGACCCAGCGGCTTCTGGTCTTCTCGCGCCAGCAGCCGCTGCGCCCGGAGGTCGTCGACGCCAACCGCCTGGTCGGCGGCATGTCCGACCTGCTGCGCCATTCGATCGGCGCCGCCGTGCGGCTGGAAACCGTGCTGGCGGCGGGCACGTGGCGCACCGAGGTCGACCCGAACCAGCTGGAAAACGTCGTCCTCAACCTCAGCGTCAATGCCCGCGACGCCATGCCCGACGGCGGGCGGCTGACCATCGAGACGCAGAACGTCCACCTGGATGCGCGCTACGTCTCCAACGAGGTCGGCGTGCCGCCGGGACAATATGTGATGATCGCCGTCAGCGACACCGGCGGCGGCATGACGCCCGAGGTGCTGGCCAAGGCCTTCGATCCGTTCTTCACCACCAAGGAGCCGGGCAAGGGCACGGGGCTTGGGCTCAGCCAGGTCTACGGCTTCGTCAAGCAGTCGGGCGGGCACATCAAGATCTATTCCGAGGAAGGCGAGGGCACGACGGTCAAGATCTACCTGCCGCGCGCCGAGGCCCCGGTGGTCGAGACCGATGTCGGCCAGGCGGGGCGCGGACCGCTGTCCGGTGATGCCCACGAAATCATCCTGGTCGTCGACGACGAGGACGCGGTGCGCCAGGTGGCGGTCGAAAGCCTGAGCGAGCTGGGCTACCGCGTGCTGGAGGCGGCGACGGCGCGGGCGGCGCTGGACCTGCTGGGGGCGCGGCCGGAGATCGTGCTGATGATCACCGACGTGGTCATGCCGGACGTCAACGGCCGCAAGCTGGCCGACCAGGCGGCGGTCCTGCGCCCGGACCTGAAGGTGCTGTACATGACTGGCTATACGCGCAACGCGGTGGTGCACAACGGCGTGCTGGACAAGGGCGTACACATGATCGGCAAGCCGTTCACGCTGGATGAGCTGGCGGCCAAGGTGCGGGGACTGCTGGACGTGGTGTGAGGGAGAAGTAAGAAACCCCACCACCACGCCCTGCGGGCGCGGTCCCTCTCCCCACCAAAGGTGGGGAGGAATGATAAGCTGTTGAATTCTCATGCCTCCCCGGCTTTGCTGGGCGCGGGCCGGCGAGGCAGGGGGACCGCCCGTAGCGTAGCGAAGGGTGGTGGTGGGGTTTCTTGCTTACAAAAGGCTTGAACTCAATGCACCTTCGGCGCGGCGATGACCTTCTTCGGCGCGGCGTGTGTCGTGGTCGGCGCGCCTTCCGCCGACGCCTGTGACAGCAGTCCCGAACAGTTGGCGTCCGGCGCGCCCTTCAGGTTCAGGAAGGGCAGGGCCAGCAGCGGCGCGCTGACCGTCGACAGTACGGCCCCTAGACCACCCTGGGCGATCGCCGGGCCGGCATCGATGCCGAAGGTCGGCTGCGACAGGTGGCCGCCGATCAGGATCGGCGCGTTCAGCTTGACCAGGCGGAATTGCTTGGCCTTGCCGCGGAAAGCCAGTTTCAGGCTCTCGTCGTTCAGGTTGATCGTGCCCGACCCGTTGACCAGGACCACGCCGGTATCGAAGACGATGCTTTGCGCCTGCATGATGCCGTTATTGACCTTGAAGTCGGCCACGGCGCAGCGCACGTCGGTCTGGTGCGGGTCCTTGGACAGCAGCATGAACAGGCCCTTGGTGGCGTCGATGCCCATCAGTTCGGCCAGGCTCTGGCGGATGGTGCCGCCCGGCATGACCAGCATGAACTCGCCGGCGGCGGAGGCTGCGGCCTTGTGCACCGAATTGCCGGTGCCCGACAGCTTGGCGCGGGCGTCGATAATGCCTTCCAGCGGCGTGGCGCCCTGGAACTTCGGCACGGCGTTCTGCACGGCGAAGCCGGTCAGGCGCAGGTCGACATCGTCCTTCTGCACGGCGCCGCGCGCATCGATGCGCGCATGGCCCTGCAGGCGGCCCTGCGGGAAGCCGAAGTCGATCGGGTCGAGCGTCAGCAGGCCGTGGTCCAGCGTGACGCCCAGGCTGACCTGGCGCAGCGGCAGGGTGGGCGAGGCCTTCACCGACAGGGCGCGGTAGCGCACCTTGGCGTCCATGCCGCGCACGCGTTCGACATCCAGCGGCGCATCGGGCAGAAGGCGGTTGGCGGCCTGCGGCGCCTGGGGGGCGGCCATCTTCAGTTGCGGCGCATGCGCCTTGTTGGCGGCGGTGGCCCCGAACAAAGACCCCAGGTCCTTGAAGTCGAGCGAGCGCGAGCTGAGATCGCCGGTCAGGTCGGGCCGGCCGTGGTCCGACGTGTCGACCTTCATCGCGCCTTCCAGGTCGGACGCACCGACGCGGCCATTGATACGGTCGATATGGTAGACCATGTTGTCGCGGCCGACCTGGGCCGAGATCGAATAACGCGGCGTATTGGGCAGGGTCAGGCCGGTCAGGTAATAGAGGTCGGCCAGGTTGTCGCCGCTCAGCGACATGGCGGCGTCCATCTGGCCCAGGTTGAACGGGTGCAGTACGCGGCCCTTGGCGGTGATGCGCGTGTCGCCGGCGGTGACGGTCAGGTCGAACGGATAGGGCACGGACGACTTGACGTTCAGCAGCGGCCCGCCGGTGGCGTTCATCTTGAACACCTTGGCGTTCAGGCTGCCGTCGCCGGTCATGCCGAAGGCCGAATTGCCCGAATCCGCCTTTTCGTGAGCGAAGACGGTGCCGGTGAAGGTCAGCTTGCGCTGCATGCTGGTCATCCTGAGATGACCGTCATTGATGATGAAGTTCTTGATCAGCGGCAGTTTCAACGGCTGGCCGGCCTTGGCGCCGTTGCTGAAGTCCCAGTTGGCCTTGCCCGCCTTGTCCTGGAACAGGATGACGTTGGGGCGCGTGACTTCCAGCCGCGGCAGGACGATATGGCCGTACAGCGCCGGCAACGCCTCGGCCTTGACGTAGATCTGGTCGATGAAGGCCAGGTCGTCCTTCGGTGCGCCGATGACGCCGGACGCCGGCTCGCCAATGTGCAGGCCGCCCAGTGTCGCGTCGGGCGTGAAGCTGAACAGGTGGACGCGCAGGTGGCCGTCGATGGTGGTCGGACGGTGGGTCTTGTCGGCGATGATCGAGCGCAGGGTGGGACGCGCCCAGTCCCAGTTGGGATTGGCCAGGAAGACGATGACGGCGATCAGGACCAGGACGACGATGACGATGGCGGCGACGATCCAGCGCATCGGCCCGGGCACCTTGGCCCAATGGTGACGCGCGCGCTGCCAGCGGTCGCCCCAGGTGTGGGGCAGGGCCTGTTCGGGTTGCGGTTCGGGCGGGGGCACGGGGTCGGGCTGCGGCGCGGGCTTGGGCGCAGCGGCGCGCCGGGCGGCCTGGCTCCGCGGTGGCGTGTCGAAGGACTGGTCGTCGCTGCTCATGGTGGCGCCTGACGCAAAAAGAGTTCGCGCCAGTGTGGGGACGGGGACATCAGGATTCGATCAGAATCCGGGGCGGGAATCCTTGGAAGGCAGTGGGGTCTTTTCTATCCTTTCCTCCCATGCAAGCGCAGCGCAGCGGGGGAGGTGGCACGGGAGCGAGTGCGCAGCGCGAAGCCCCTTGACGGAGGGGGCCTGGCGCCGGCGTCTTTTTCCGCTAAGCTCGTCGCATGAGGGTGCGGGATAAATCGAAAATCAAATTTGCCCGCAAATTGCGCAGCGACATGTCTCCGCCGGAAGTCATGGTCTGGGCATATTTAAAGCAGCGCAAGGACGGCCCGGCATTTCGGCGCCAGCATCCCATCGGTCCGTATGTGCTCGATTTCTACTGTTCCCAGGCAAGGCTGGCTGTCGAAATTGACGGTGAACATCATTATTACGAAGGCCAGCAGCAAAAGGACGCCGTGCGTGACGTCTGGCTCCTAAACCAAGGGATTGAAACGCTCCGAATTCCGGGCTTCGAGATCATGGCCGATCCGGAAGAAATGGCGAAACAGATCCGGCTGAAAGTGATGGAGAAGATGGGGCGGCGCTAGGCCCCCTCCGTCATCCGAGGCGTGAACGCCTCGTCTGCCACCTCCCCCGCCGCGCTGCGCTTGCAGGGGAGGAGAGGCAATAAGAGTGTTTCTTTGACTTTTCCGCCCCGAACCCTTACCTCCCGCGGCATGTCCAATACCCCCGCCACCGAAGCGCCCCGCCGCCGTACCTTCGCCATCATCTCCCACCCGGACGCCGGCAAGACGACGCTGACCGAACACCTGCTGCTGGCGGGCGGGTCGATCCGCGCCGCCGGGCAGGTGCGCGCCCGCGGCGAAAACCGCCGCACGCGCTCCGACTGGATGAAGATCGAAAAGGAACGCGGCATCTCGGTCTCGTCCTCGGTCATGACCTTCGAGCACGACGGGCTGATGTTCAACC
>FTDB01002472.1_pt1 | contig 23556 bp, 15 predicted proteins | sample 1639741 | NCBI WGS metagenome assembly FTDB01 (sample SAMEA3914869, study PRJEB12502) | metagenome | biome: forest; material: soil | place: USA | collected 2012-03-12 | depth 0.1 m | reverse complement strand
TCCGCCTGGTCTACAACTACCGCGGCGAATATCCGCTGGCCGCCGGCAACTCCTTCGTCGGCGACGCCCGCACCGTCAAGGCGCGCAGCCAGCTCGACGCCTCGGCCTCGTACAACATCAACTCGAACCTGTCCCTGTCGCTGGACGGCTTCAACCTGACCGACGCCACCCGCGCCGAGTACGAGAACGACCCGTCGCTGCCGCGCCGCATCGACTATGACGGCAAGACCTACGAAGTGACGCTCAAGGCGAACTTCTAGTTTGACGCCTCATGTTTAGCCTGAAAGTGCGATCGACCTTTCACACCACTTTCAGGCATGAGGCTTGAGACTCCCCAACTGGCGGAGTGGTTTCCGGCCGCTCCGCCACTTTTTATTTCCGCATCCGCGGCGGCGGGTGTTTCCTCCTCCAATCGCTTTCGGAGCCGATCCCATGCGCTCGCCTGCCCTTATCGCCGCCCTGGCCGTCCTCACCCTTGCGCCAACGGCGCACGCCGCCTGCGATGGCCCCACGCTCCTGTGGCGTCCCGAGGCCCTGGCCGCCGAAAAGGCACAAATCAACAAGGATCCGAAAAGCGTCCCCGCCTATGCCGCGCTGATGGCCGAGGCCGACAAGGCGATGACCCAGGGGCCGTGGAGCGTCATGGACAAGACCAAGGCGCCGCCGTCGGGCGACAAGCACGACTACCTGTCGATCGCCCCTTATTTCTGGCCCGATCCGTCCAAGCCGGACGGCCTGCCCTATATCAACCGCGACGGCGAGGTGAACCCCGAGCGCGCCACCAACGCCTATGACCGCGTGCGGCTGGGCGACATGGCGTCCGCCGTGCAGGCGCTTGGCCTGGCCTATTATTTCACCGGCCAGCGCAAATATGCCGACCGTGCCGCCATCGTCCTGCGCGCCTGGTTCCTCGACCCGGCGACGCGCATGAACCCCAATCTCAACTTCGCCCAGGGCGTGCCCGGCAAGACGCCCGGCCGGTCGTTCGGCATCATCGACACGGCCGAGCTGCTGCCCGTCGTCGACACCATCGGCCTGCTGCAACCGTCCGGCGCCCTGTCGGCGTCGGATACGGCGGGCCTGCGCAAGTGGTTCGGCGACCTGACGGACTGGCTGCAAACCTCGGACGCCGGCCACACCGAACACGACGCCAAGAACAACCACGCCATCTGGTTCGACCTGCAATTCTCCGACTACGCCCTGTTCTCCGGCAAGACCGACCTGGCCCGGGCCGAGATCGCCGCCTTTGCCGACAAGCGGATGGTGCCGCAGTTCACCGCCGACGGCTCCCTGCCGCAGGAACTGGCGCGCACGCGGTCGTTCCACTATTCGACCTGGACCATGCAGGCGGTCTACGACATCGCCCGGCTGGGCGAATGCGTCGGCGTCGACCTGTGGACCTACCAGACCCCGACCGGGCAATCGCTGCGCAAAAACACCGACTTCATCGCACGCTATGCCGGCCACGAGGACCAGTGGACGTGGAAGGAGATCGACATGAACCGGCAGGATCTCTACGACGCCCTGGTCCGCGCCTCGTGGGGTTATCGCGACGCGGCGCTGGGCGCCAAGGCCCGGGCCGTCGGCGACTATGGCGCGGCGCGCATCACCCTGACCACCCCGCCCTACACGCCCTGAGCGGGACACCCCATGGCGACGCCCCGCCACTGCGCCCCAAATGGTCAGGCCAATTTGGTAAAACCAAGGTGTTTTAAGCAAATGAGGTCAGGCCGAACTTGCTCCGCCGCAAATAATCTCTATACTTGGAGGGTATTTCCGGGGACGGAAAAGGCCGGGCTGGACGTTGAACGGCGTATGGACGAGTGTCGCTGATGAACAAGATGACCATTACCGGTGAGCTGGAGGCCGAGCCGTCGCGCGGTGTCGCGGGGGCGCTGACCCTGATGCGCGGGCTCGACGTGCTGGACCGCGTCGCCAAGGGCGACAACACCCTGGCCAAGATGTCGAAATCGCTGGGCATCAACAAGTCGACCGTGCACCGCCTGGCCACCACCCTGGTCGAACAGAAATATCTCATCCTGTCGTCGCGCGACGGTTACTCCCTGGGGACCAAGCTGCTCGAGCTGGGGTTTGCCGCGTCGCAGCAAATCACCGTGACGCGCATCGCCCACCCGCACCTGCTGAAGCTGTCGGCCGACACCGGCGACACCGTCAATCTCGGCATCCTCGACCACCACCAGGTCCACTATATCGACAAGATTCCCGGCACCCGCCGCATCGAGGTCCGCTGCATCATCGGCGAACGTCAGGACCTGCGCCCGACTGGTCTGGGCAAGGCCCTGCTGCTCGATGCCGACGAGGAGGCGCTGCGCGAGGTTTTCCTGCGCGAGGCCCGCGAACAGCCGCGCTACCGCTACGACCTCAAATCGTGGCTGGAGGTGATGAAGACCTATGCCGCCGAAGGCTATGCGCTCGATCTCGACGAGAACGAGGATCGCATCCGCTGCGTCGCGGCGCCGATTCGCGACATTTCCGGCCGGATCATCGCCGCCATCAGCATCTCTTCAGCCCAGCAATATATGGACGATGCGCGCATGCTGACCGTGCGCGAATACGTCAAGGATACGGCCCTAGCCATCAGCCGCGACTTCGGCTACCTCGGATAATTGTTCCACTTATCGGGACAGTATATCGAAATATTGATACAGCCTGCACCCTGTGCTAGGCGTAGGACTCTGCAAGGAGACGCGCGATGATATTTACCGGTCTGGTTCTGTTGGCCCTGGCGGGCGCCCCCGATCCGGCCCCGGCGCCCGCACCGGCGCCCGGCCCCTCGCTGGAACAGTCGCTGAAACTGGCCCAGGCGGCGCTCGACGCCTGCCACGCCAAGGGTTATGACGGCTCGGCCGCCGTCGTCGACAGCACGGGCCTGGTCAAGGTCGTGCTGCGGGCCGACGGCGCGCCCAAGCCGCCGGTCGCCGCGCCGATGAAGGCCGCCGCCGCCGCCGCCTTCGACCAGCCGGGCTCCGAGATGGAGCCGCGGTCCAAGACGGACACCGCCTTTGCCGCGCAACTGGCGGCGCACAAGGACATCTATAACGACCATCCTGGCTCGCTGCCGCTGCACAAGAACGGCAAGGTCATCGGCGGCCTGGCCGTCGCCGACGTGCCGCACGACGTCGCCGACACCTGCGCCCGCGCCGCAGTGGCGGCCGCATGGACCGGTAATTGAGGTATAGATCGCCGGTCTGATACCATCAGATCGGCGCTCTCATTTTTGTTTTTACGCACTTTTTAATCCCAAAAGTGCGTTCCACTTTTTGGAAAGTGCTTAGGTGTTCGACAAGACCTACTACGCCACCCACCCGGATACGGTCGTCGGGATCAGCAACCGCCGCCTGCGTGAGCTGTACCTGATCAACGACCTGTTCCAGCCCGACCACGTCACGCTGAACTACGTGCACCAGGAACGGCTGGTCATCGGCGGCATCGTGCCGGTCAAGGGCGCGGTCATCCTGCCCGCCCAGACCGAACCGGCCTCCGCCGCCGGCAAGCCGCTGCTCGAACGCCGCGAACTGGGCGTCATCAATATCGGCGGACCCGGCCGCGTCACGGTCGACGGCACCGCCTATACGGTCGGCCAGTACGATGCGCTCTACGTCACCATGGGCGCCGTCGACATCGCTTTCGAAAGCGAAAACGCCGCCGATCCGGCGCGCTTTTATCTCGCCAGCACGCCGGCCCACCGGGCGTTCGAAACGCGCCTGCTGCCGCGCCACGCCAACGAACCGCTGCTGCGCGGCAATCCCGACACTGCCAACGACCGCCAGATCTATCAGTTCGTCCATCCCGGCGTCTGCGATTCGGCGCAGCTGATGATGGGCCTGACCATGCTGCAGCCCGGCAATGTGTGGAACACCATGCCGCCGCACCGCCACGAGCGCCGCTCAGAGGTCTATTTCTACTTCGGCATGACGCCCAAGGACCGCCTGTTCCACTTCATGGGCACGCCCGAGGAAACCCGCCACATCATCGTGCGTAACGAGGAGGCGGTGATCTGTCCGTCCTGGTCGCTGCACATGGGCGCGGGCACGGCCCGCTACGCTTTCATCTGGGCCATGGGCGGCGAAAACATCGACTATACCGACATGGATCATGTCGATCTCGACGACCTGATCTAAAGAGATTTCAGTCCAAACGAGGCGGGACAACCGCCCATCCGGAGAGGAAACCCATGCGTTCCACGGCCTTGCTGTGCCTGCTTGCCTGCGCGTTCGCGGCGACGACGGTCCATGCCCAGACCCTGCCCGCCGCGACGCCATTGCTGTCATCGGCCGCGCCCGTGCCATGGGCCCGCGCCGATGTCCTGGCCCTGGCCGAAAAGGCGGCGGATTACCAGATCGCCGCCCTGGCCGGCGGCGTCAATCCATCGAAGCGCGCCATGCCCGCGCCGGACGGCTGGGAACAGGGCGCCCTCTTCGTCGGCTTGGCCATCCTGGCCGACCATAGCCCCAAGCCCGAACTGGCCCAGACCCTGCTGGCGCGCGGCGAGGCCAATGGCTGGAAGTTCGGGGCGCGGCAATACGACGCCGACGACCAGACGATCGGCGCCGCCTATTTCTGGGACTATCGCCATGGCGCTGGCCCGCAAGCCATCGCGCCGATGCGCGCCCGCATGGACGCCATCCTGGCCAACCCGCCTAAAAACGACCTGACCTTCGTCGACGACGGCAAGACCTGCCGCGACCGCTGGTGCTGGGCCGACGCCCTGTTCATGGGGCCGCAGGTATGGCTCGACATGACGCGCGTCACCGGCGACCCGAAATACGCCGCCTTCGCCAAGCAGGAGTTCTTCGCGACGATCAAGACACTCTACGACCCGCAGGAACACCTGGTCTTCCGCGACTCGCGCTTCTTCGCGCGCCGCGACGTCAACGGCCAGAAGCTGTTCTGGAGCCGCGGCGACGGCTGGGTGTTCGCCGGTATCGCCCGCATGCTGGACCTGATCCCGACCAATGATCCCGACCGCGAAAAGATCGCCGCCATCTTCAAGGAGATGGCCGTCAAGCTGAAGACGATTCAAAAGCCCGACGGCTTCTGGTCGCCGTCCCTGCTCGGCGATCCGGAGACCGCCCTGCCCGAGGAATCCGGTACCGCCTTCTACACCTACGGCATGGCCTGGGGCATCAAGAACGGCCTGCTCGACCGCGCGGCCTATGAACCCGTGGTGCGCAAGGGCTGGGCGGCGCTCGCCCGCACGCTTCATCCGGACGGCCGCGTCGGCTATGTCCAGCCGGTCAGCGACCGCCCCGACGCCGTCGGCTATGACGACACCCAGTTCTACGGCGTCGGTGGTTTCCTGATGGCCGCCTCGGCGGTGGCCGATCTCGACCTGGCTGCCGTGCAACCGTTGAGGGCTTCGCTGACCGTCGAAAACCCCTCGGCCTATGATCAGCCCGCCGCGCCGCTCAGCGTGCCGGCGTCGGCCATCGGCGCCGACAATGCGGTGGCCGCCGGCGGCTGGTCGGTGGTCATGGACGGCCGCGTCTATGCCGCGCAGTGGAACCCGGCGCACAGTGGCGAAGCGGCCAGCCTCAGCTTCGTCCTGCCGCTGAAAGCCCACGCCAAAACCACGGTCCGCGTCGTGCCGCAGGCCGCGCCCCTGCCGGTGCGCGTTCAGGCCATCCTCAATGTCCAGGATGGCGGCACGCTCGACCCGGCCGACCATGTGGTCAAGGGCGGCGTCTTTCACCTGCACAGCCGCTATGCGGTGCCGGCTGGCCACGTGCTCAGCGACCATACCATCGCCTTCGAAGGCCTGGGCTTCGAGTCGGACAAGGCCGCCTACCGCGTCTATCTCGACGCGCGCAACGCCGCCGACCTTTACGGCAAGAAGCTGCCGAAGACCGTGCTGCAGGACATCGGCCAGGGCGTCGATGACTATGACGACTTCCACGCGGCCTGGGGCGCCGACATTTATCAGGTCGGCAGGTCGCTGGGCCTGGGCGGCATCGGCGAGGTACGCGGCGGCAAGGCGACGCAGATCGGCGCCTCGACGATCACCGCCTCGGTCGCCGACGACGGCCCGGTGTCGGCCCAGGCCACCATCGTCAATGCCGGCTTCGACAGTGGCGCGGCCAGGCTTATGACACACTATGCCATCCACCTCGGCTCGCCGCTGACCACGGTCGATGCACAGGCCGCCGGCACCACCGGCGCCATTGCTGCCGGCCTTGCCCGTCACGACAAGGTCGAGGTGTTGCGTCAGGCGACGGGGACATGGGGCTATATCGCCGCCTACGGTGCACAAAGCCTGGCCGGCGACGACCTCGGCACGGCCCTGTTCTTCCGCACAGCCGACATCGCCTCACCGTTCAACGACGATGGCTCGACGTTTTATGTGACCTTCAAGGACTCGGCCAGGGTGCACTATGCCTTCGCCGGGACCTGGGTCCAGGACGGCACCGGCGTGCGCAGCCTGGGCGACTTCAAGGCCTGGCTGGCCGCGACCGTCGACGGGCTGAACCACCCGGCGACGGTGGCCGTGGCGGGCGCGGGCAAGCATACCCGCCGCTGAGTCAGGATGCCGGGCAGGCGGCGCCGGGTCTGGTCTCGGTCAGGCGGACATCGCTGATCGACAGGTCGAGCGTGCCGCCGGTTTCCAGCCGCATCACCGTCGGCGTCTTCGCCAGGTCCTGCTTCGCGAAGCACGACAGCGGCACGGCGATGACACCGTAGCCACCCGCCGGCAAGGCACCAATCAAGCCGCTCACCGGCACATCGGCGGAACCGATACCCAGCGTCACCGGCTTGTCCGGCCGGGCGTTCACCCGCACCGTCAGCGACAGCATCATGGCGCCATTGGCTTCGCGGGCGATATCGCTGGGTTTGGCCGCGCCGATCTCGACCCAGGCATCGGCCTTGCCGTTCCACGCGGCGTGCAGCGCGCCATCGCCTTGCGGCTCCACGGTCAGGGCCGCTGAGCCGTAAAGCGCGGTCTTCGTGCCGACATAGTCCATATGGTGGGCGCCGTGATCGGCAATGGCCACGGCATAACCGTTCCACGCCGTGCCCTTGGCGTAATAGACATTACGTTCGCCATAGCGGATCGTGCCGGCGGCTTCGGGCAGCGGCCCGACCGAGGCCGGTGCGGCGTAGCTCAGCCCATAGCCATAGGCGAACTGCGGATCGTAACCGGCGTCGCCAACGTTCAACGGCGTCTGGTCCGGACGTTTCGGCCACGAGAAGCTGAGGCGGCCGGTAAAGTCCGACTTGCCGGTCAGCACGTCGGCGATCCCCTCGCCCTCCGAACCCGGCAGCCAGGCGGCAACGAAGGCGTCCGCCGCATTGATCTGCGGATTGACGTAGAGCGGCCGGCCCGACAGCATCACCGCCACCACCGGAACGCCCCGGGCCTTCATCTTCCTGATCAGCTCCAGGCTCTCCACATTGTCGTGATGCAGGGCGACGTCGCTCTGGTCACCCATGAATTCGGCATAGGGCGTCTCGCCGAAGACGACGATGGCGACGTCGGGCTTTTGCGGCGACGTGCCATCGGGGCTGAACCAGGCCTGGCCGCCCGCCGCCTCGATCTGCGCCTTCAGGCCTTCATAGATCGAGGTCGCGCCCGGAAAATCGTTGGGCCCATTGTCTGCGCCCTGCCAACTCAGCGTCCAACCGCCCGCCTGCATGGTGATGTTGTCGGCGCCATCACCGGCGACCAGGACGCGCGCGCCGGCCTTCAGCGGCAGCACCGATCCGTTATTCTTCAGCAAGACCAGCGACCTGGCCACCGCCTCGCGGGCGATGGCGCGGTGTTCGGGCGTGCCGATAGGCTTGAACGTGCCGACGCGATGCGCCGGCGACGGCTCGTCGAAGACGTGGGCGCGCAGCTTGACACGCAGGATGCGGCGCACGGCGTCGTCGAGCCGGCTCATCGGGATGGTGCCCGCCTTCACCTCACGCACCAGGTTGGCGTAGAGAAGCTTCCAGTCGGTGGGTTCATTGAAAATGTCGAGCCCGGCATTGAAGGCGGCCGGGCAGTCGGTATTCGTACAGCCGGGAATCTGGCCGTGGGCCAGCCAGTCACCCATGATGAAGCCGTCGAAGCCCATCCGCCCCTTCAGCACGTCGGTCATCAGCGCCGTGTTGGCGTGCATCTTGGTGCCGTGCCACGAATTGTAGGACGCCATGATCGATTGCGTGCCGGCGTCGATGGCCTCGGCATAACCCTGGGCATGCAGGCGGATCAGGTCGTCTTCGCTGGCCAGGCTGTCGCCCTGGTCGCGGCCGCCGTCGGTCGAACCGTCGCCCAGAAAATGCTTGGCGGTCGAGATGACGTGGCCGTCGTCGAGGAAGGTCTTGCCCTGCCCTTCCAGCCCCCTGACCATGGCGCCGGCATATTGGGCGACGATCTTCGGGTCCTCGGCATAGCTCTCATAGGTCCGGCCCCAGCGGTCGTCGCGCGCCACGGCGATGGTCGGCGCGAAGGACCAATCCATGCCGGTCGCGCGCACCTCTTCGGCCGTCGCCTGGCCGATGCGCTCGATCAGGGCCGGGTCGTGGGCGGCGCCCAGGCCGATATTGTGCGGAAACAGCGTCGCGCCATAGACATTGTTGTGGCCGTGCACGGCGTCCGACGCCCAGATCAGCGGGATGATCGTCTTCGGCCCCGGCCTGACGGAGGCCTGGTAATAGGGCTCGATCAGGTCGACCCAGTCCTTGACCGTGGCGTGCTTGTCGCCGCCCGGCACCGCGCCGCCGCCGTTCTCGATCGAGCCGATATGATACTCGGCGACCTCGTCCGGCTTGATCGACTTCCATTCCGGCTGGATGACCTGGCCGACCTTTTCCTCAAGCGTCATGCCGGCGATGATCCGGGTGATGCGGGCCTCCATCGCCGGATCGAGCCCGACGGGCGAGGAAGACTTCGGCCAGTGGTCGGGATGAACCGCCGCCGGCGCGGCCTGTACGCCCCAACCGATGATCAGGCCAAGCATCGCAACACCGCATGACAGCGCTGTCTTTTTCATTCGTTTTCGTCCCTGTATCGTCTGCCCTTTTGGGCTTCTGGTTTTTTAGCCTTGCTTGTCGGCCGCCACGGCCATGTCGGGCAGATCGACGGTGCGCGGCCCGGCCGGAACGGCCTCCGGCTCGGACCAGGTGTCGAAGCGCGGCGGATGATAGGCGGCGATCTCCGCCGCCCAGGCGTCGAACTTCGCCGGCGTCACGGCGAACGGATCGGGCTTTTTGCGGAACAGGTCGAACAACCGGCGCGGCTTGGCGACCAACTGCGGCGCGGCCGGTTCCGACCGGTCGAGCAGGATGTCGCGCGTCGCGCGATGCGCCGCCATCAGGTCGCGCGCCTTGCGCACGATATCGGTATGGGCCTTGGGCGGCACGCCGGGGGTCGGCCTGGTCATTGCACCTCTCCGTCGCGATGGAAGGTGAACCCGCCGGGCTTCAGCGTCAAGGTGACGATGGGCCGGCCGACGCCGTCCTCGCGCAACAGCTCGTGTTCGAGCACCGGGATTTCCATGAACTTGGCGGCAAGCCCGCCCAGCGTCTCGGCATTGGCGGCGTTGAACTGCGGCCACACCTTGTCGACCACCTCCTGTTCGCGCACGCGACGGGCGACGTGGGCGGCGATCGCCGGATACTGGTACGGCACCTCCTGCAACAGGCCGGCCAGTTTCTGCGCCAGAGGCTTGCTGACGGCCGCCGCCTCGCGCAACACGTCGGCGACGACGTCGCCCAGCAGGTGGGCCTGGACGCGGAAGGCATTGGCTTCATAAGCGGGCATGGCGCCATGCAAAAAGGCCTGGGTCAGGTCGGCCTGGGCGAAGGTTTCCAGCATCACCGGATCGATGCCCGGACGCGGCGTCTTCAACCGCACCTCGGCATATTTGACGACACCCCCGAAGGGCCCGAAGAAGCTCATCGACACGGTTGCCGGCACGGCCGCGCCGGCGCCGAAGCCGGCCATGACCAGCCCGGTCGTGAACAGGCCGGCATGGACCGGCAGCCATTCGACCAGGATCGACTGCACCGCCAGCTTGGCCAGGGGCTCGACCTGGCTCTCCGGGAAAGGCGCGGATGGGAAGACCCGGCCCAGCTCGCGCGCGAAGGCCGGCCCGAATCGCTTGGCCAGGAAGGTCTTCAGGCGCTCGCCGGTCATCAGCCGCGGCCGCGGCGTCAACTGTTCCTGGTCCTCGCTCTCGGGTTCCAGGTACAGTACCTGGCGCGAATAGACGGTCAGGGCCTGGGCCGCGCGGTCGGCATTGACCGCCGTGCCCCCCTGCCAGCCGATGATCTCCAGCCATTGCCGGTAGTCGAGCAGGAAGGCGCGCAGGTACATGGCGAAGATGAAGTCCTCGACCTCGTCTTCCAGCTTCAGCGGCCCTTCATTGCCGAAGCCCGACAGATACATGACCAGCTTCTCGGCATAGGCGCGCATGGTCAGAGGCTTTGGCCCGCACAGCCGGGCGAAGTCGTCGAGCACCGTCTTCCACGGATAGCCGGCATATAGCCCGCTGCCATAGACCATGGCGGCAACGGGAGCCTGGGCATTGACGATGAAGATCTTTTCAGCGCCCGACTGCGAAAACGGCCGGCCATTGGCGTCGAACATCGTCACGGCGCTGTCCGATCCCAGCACCGCCGCTTCGAGATTCATCAGCAGAACTTCACTGGTCACGCCGGTCCCCTCCCACCCGTTAAGGAAGCTTAACAGGGCCTTTCGTCAATGACCAGCGGCATCGAGCGTGCGCCCGTCGAGATGCACCGTGGTTGTGGCAATCGGATCGGCCGCGGACGAGGCCAGGATGACCTTGTAGTCACCGCCCTTCAGCACCCAGGCCTTGCCGTCGGCCGTGCTCAGCAGGCGCGGGTCGACGGTGACCTCGACCGTTTTGCTTTCGCCCGGCTTCAGCGCCACCTTGGCCCAGCCACCAAGGCGCTTGGGCGCTTCCCAGCCATCGCCGGACACATAGATCTGCGCCACGGCCATGCCGGCCCGCGCCCCGCTATTGGTCACGGTAGCGGTGGCGTGGACCGTGCCGTCCACGGCCTGCGCCTTCAGACCCGACAGTTTGAAGGTGGTGTAGCTCAGGCCATAACCGAACGGAAACAGCGGCTTGATGCCCTTCTTGTCGAACCACTTGTAGCCGACGGCCGAACCTTCGATGCGGTAGTCGACATCGACGCGGGCCTGCTGGTCCTCGGCGCTGCCGTCGAGCTTCGGCCGCGGCAGTTGCGCCTCCGACACCGGGAAGGTCGCCGGCAGGTGGCCCGATGGATTGACCTCGCCCGTCAGCACGCGGGCAATTGCTTCACCACCGGATGTGCCGGGATACCAGGCTTCCAGCACCGCGGCAGCGTGGCCGATCCACGGCATCACCACCGGCCCGCCGGTCTCCAATACCACGACGGTTTTCGGATTGGCCCTGGCCACGGCGGTAATCAGCGCATCCTGGTCGCCCGGCAGGTTGAGCGAAGTGACGTCGATCTGCTCGCCCGTCCACTGGGTGGCGAAGACGACGACGACGTCGGCGCCCCTGGCGGCGCGCACGGCGGCCTTGAGGTCCTTGCCGTCGGCATAGGTGACGCGCGCCCGACTGTGCGCCGCCAGCGCCTTCAGCGGCGAGGACGGATACCACACCATCGGCCCCGGGAAGTCGTTCGGCCCTTCATTCGGCAGGATGCGGCCATTGGCCGGCGCGCCGTAGGGATAGACCTGGGACGAGCCGCCGCCCGACAATACGCCGACATCGGCATGGCCACCGATCACGGCGATGCGTTTCGCCTTGAGCGGCAGCAGGCCCGCCGTGTTCTTCAACAGGACGATGGCCTGTTCGGCGTCGGCCTGGGTGACGTTGGCGTGGGCCTTGTAGTCGATCTCGGCGCCGCGGTCGCCCTTGACCGGATCATCGAGCACGCCGTCGGCGGCCAGGCTGCGCACGATGCGCCGCGCCATGTCGTCAAGCCGGGCTTCCGATATATGACCGTCGGCCACCGCCTCCTTCATCGCATCGCCGAAATAGGGCGAGGCGTCGAAGAAATAGCCCGACTCCTGGTCAAGACCGTTGAGGGCGGCGGGGATGGTCGAATGGACCGCGCCCCAGTCCGACATGACATAGCCCTTATAGCCCCAGTCGCTTTTCAGCACAGTGTTGAGCAGCCAGTCGTTCTCGCAGGCATAGGTGCCGTTGACGCGGTTATACGAACACATCACCGAGCCCGGCTGGCCGGTCTCGATAGCGATCTGGAAGGCCAGCAGGTCGGTCTGGCGCGCGTCGTTCTCGGTTATGTCAGCGCTGATACCGTGGCGATTGGTCTCCTGGTCGTTCAGCGCGAAATGCTTGGTGGTGGCGACGATATGGTTCGACTGGATGCCCTTGATCGTCGTGCCGGCCATGATCCCGGCCAGGTACGGATCCTCGCCGGCATATTCGAAATTGCGGCCGTTCCTCGGTTCGCGCAGCAGGTTGGCGCCGCCCGACAGCATGACGTTGAAGCCCGACAGCCGCGCCTCGTTGCCGATCATTTGCCCGCCAGCAAGGGCGATCTCCGGGTTCCATGTCGCCGCCGTGGCGATCCCCGACGGCAGGGCCGTGCGCAGGCGCGGCTGCTCCATCGTGCGGTGCGAGGCGACGCCCAGGCCGGCGTCGGTCTGCCATTGATTGGGGATGTTCAGCCGGGCGATCCCCGGCACGAAGCCCGCCGAATGCGAAATGACCTCGGCCGGCGGCATGTAGTCCTTCTTCGACGGCGTGGCGTAAAAGCCGAACACCAGCTGCAACTTCTCCGCCTGGGTCATCTGCTTGACCAGGGCGTCGGCCCGCGCGTCGGTGTCCTGCGCCTGGGTGGTCGCCGCCATCAAAAGCGTCAGGCTCGCCGCCAGACCCGAGAATATCGTCTTCATGCCGCTCGCATCCCTGTAACGCCCCATGCTTCCCGAAACGAAGTTCGGTGCGAGGCTTGAAAAAAACGGGAGCCGGTCCGGCACCGGCTCCCGCAGGGAGGAAACGTCAGATCGCGCCGACACGCAACGGTTTTTGTCAGCGCTGTCAGAATTTACCGATGCGTGTCGGCCTCCATCGCGACGAAGCGGATCGCCTCGCCGCCGCCCGGCGCCATTTTCAGCGTCAGGGTGTCGGCGGCGGTGACCTTCTGCTTGGCGATGGCGATCCTGAAGCGGGCGTCACCTTCATCGCCGGCGCCCTCGCCGTCGTGATAGATCTCGGCGGTGTAGGTCTTTTTCGCATCAAGGAAGTCGAGCTTCACAGTCAGGCTGCGGGCATCGCCATTGGTCACCGCGCCCAGGTACCAGTCGTCGGAACGGCGGTCCTTGCGCACGATGGTGGCGAAGTCACCCGGCTCGCCGTTCAGGCAGATCGTCTGGTCCCAATCGACCGGCACGTCCTTGATGAATTGAAACGGCCCCGGATATCTGGCGTAGTTTTCCGGCAGGTCGGCGGCCATCTGCACCGGCGAATAGAGCACGACGTAGAGCGCCAGTTCCTTGGCCTGGGTGCCCTTGATCGACTGGTTGTGGCCCTGCAGGCTGAGTACGCCCGGCGTATAGTCGAACGGGCCGCTGAGCATGCGCGTGAACACCAGGTTGGCGACGTGGTCGGGCGGATTGGGCGGACTGCCCCAGGCATTGTATTCCTCGCCGCGCGCCCCTTCGCGCGACACCCAGTTGGGATAGGTGCGGCGCAGGCCGGTGTCCTTGATCGGCTCGTGGCTGTCGATGGCGATGTGGTATTTCGCCGCGTCGATGACGTTCCTCAGATAATGGCGCGACCCGGCCTGGCTGTCGGAATAGCCGTAGAAAATACGGCCATCGGCGTCCTGCATGCGGTCGGTGCCGGCGTCGGTGACGTAGCCGGTCTTGACGCTGTCGATGCCGTACCGGACGTCCTGCTGGAACGAGGCGTCCATCTGGCTTTCGTAGTGGGCCATATTGCCACCGGTCTCGGCGTGGCCGATCAGGTGCACGCCCTTTTTCAGCCCGTAGGCCGACAACGCCGCCATGTCGAAATCCGGATAGGCTTCGGTGAACGAGAAGTCGGCGCCCGAGCCATTCCACTCGCCGTCCCATCCCTTGTTCCAGCCTTCGACCAGCACGCCGCGGAAACCGTTCCTTGCCGCGAAATCCATATACTTTTCGACATTGGCCGTATTGGCGCCGTGGGTCGGCCCAGACGACCAGGTCGACTTGCCGAGATGCATCTCCCACCACACCCCGACATATTTCGACGGCCTGACCCATGACACGTCGCCCAGGGCATTGGGGGCGTTGAGGTTCAGCTCGATATTGGAATTGTAGAGGTCCGCCGCCTGCGTCGTGATGATCATGGTCCGCCACGGCGTGGCGAAGGGCGCGTCACGGTCGACCGCCGGGCCGACCGACGACGGCACCAGTTGCGCCTTCAGCCGCTGGCCATCCTCGCGGCGCAGCCACATCGAGGCATAGTCGATCAGCGCCGCCTCGTGGAAGGCGATGTATACACCCTTGTCGGTCTTGACCGTCATCGGCGTATTGGCCTGGGCGACCTGGTCGAGCGGGGTCTTCTGATAGAGGTATTCGAGCTGGTCCCAGCCGCCGCCGATGTTCCACCAGGCGGTCGCCGGATCGGCGACGGCGAACTCGGTCAGTTCGCTGAGAATCTTGACGTTTTTCAACTGCGGCTGGTCGGGGAATTCGTAGCGGAACCCGACCCCGTCGTCGAACAGCCGAAAGACCACCGTCATCTTGCGATTGTCGAAGGCCTTCTGCACCACGCGCACGCGCAGTTCGTTATAATGGTCGCGCACGAAGCGGCGCTCGCCCCACGGCTGCTCCCAGGTGTCGTCGTGTGCTGCGGTCTCCTGGCTGTCGAGGCTGAAATGGCCGTCCAGTTCGCGCGCATTGGCCAGCAGGAAGCCCAGGCGCGACGGCGCGATGACCACGGCGCCCTTGCGGTCGACCTCATAGGACAGCCGCCCCTCGCCATTGACCATGACCTTGACGCTCAGGGCGTGATCCGGCGAGTCCGCCGTGGCGATGACATCGTCGGCGTGCGCCGCGACGGCCATAGCCCCCAGGCCGAAGGCCAGGCAAATCCCCATGCTAAGCGCCTTCAGGCGCAGCCCCGCTTCCATGTCGTTTCCTCATGGCCCCGCGCCCCTCTTGAGCGAAGGGCCGTTATTATATGATGACCATAACATAATTGAGCGCGAACGGAAGCCGGAATCTGAGATAAATTCCCGCGGATCAGTTCATTGAAAAATCAGGATTTTCGATCCAGGCCGCCACAGGATTCGCGTATGATCAGCCGGGTCGGGATGCGCGTGATCTGGAACGGCTCATCCTCGATCAATCCCCCCAGCCCATCGACCAGGGCGCGCGCCGCCGCGGCTGTGTCCTGATGCACCGAGGTCAGGGACGGCGACAACGAGCCGCACACCCAGATGTCGTCGAACCCGACGATCGACACGTCGCGCGGCACGTTCAGCCCGGCGCGGATCACCTGCTGCATGGCGCCCATGGCCAGCATGTCGGTCGCACAGAAGATGGCGTCGAAGGCCACGCCTCCCGCCATCATCGCCTCGACACAGGCCGCCGCCTCCTCGCAGCGCAGAAAACAATCGCCAACCAGAGCCGGATCGAAGGCCAGGCCGGCATCGTTAAGGGCCCGGCGATAGCCGTCGAAACGCTCCTTGAACTCCGGGTGCTCGGGCGCGGACTTGCCGAGATAGGCGATGCGCCGGCGGCCCAGCCCAATCAGGTGGCCGACGGCATCATAGGCGCCGCCTTCGTTGTCCGAGGCGATGCACAGCTTGGCGCAGTCGGGCCGGTCGACGCCCCACACCACCCACGGGTCGCCGACCTCGTTGAGATATTCGAACTTGTGCGTATAGACGTCGTAGTCCTTGCAGCCGAGGAAGATCACGCCATCGGCGCGGCGGGAAAAACCGTAGTCGGTTTCCCAGTCGTCGCTCGACTGCTGCAGCGAGGTCAGGACGTCATAGCCCTGCGATCCGGCATATTTCAGGATCTGCCCGATCAGGGGCAGGAAAAACGGATTGATGGGATTTTCCTCGCGCTCGAGGTCTTCAGAGATCAGCACGGCCAGGGTATGGATCTTCTTCGAGCGCGGCCGGCGCCCATGCACATCGGCCGTCCCGATCCGGACCAGGCCTTGCAAATCCAGCGCTGGCTGCCGTTTCATGCGCGACTACTCCCAAAAGGCCCGCGTTTTCCGCGTGTTCCAAAAGAGAGTAAGCCACTTTTCCGGGCCGGCGTCAAAGAGTCCTGACAATCGTGACGGCACAATCACCAATTGCAGGTAGATTCTACTCGCCGGAAACGGCTGTTTCGCGCGCTTCGGCCGGGACCGGGGCGGTAAAGCCGAGGCGCGTCACGATGGCGCCGTGGGCGGCCGTGCAGATCCGGCGCGACATGGCCGACGTCTTGACGCCCCGCGCCATGATCACCGCGCCGGACAGTTCGCTGAGCAGGGTCATGGCCTCGGTCTGCGCCACTTCGGACGACAGTCCCAGGCGCTCGAACGGCTTGGCGACCAGGGTGGCCAGCCGGCTGACGCCCTGCTCGAAACGCTTGCGCGCCAGCGGCTCCATGCGCGCCACATCCATGGCGATGGCGGGGATCGGACATCCCTGCCCCGGCTTGTTGACGTGGGCCGGCGACAGGTAATAGGCGATATAGCCCGACAGCGCCGCTTCGCCGTCCTGGCCGCGCGTGCGCAGCAGGAAACGTTCGCAGTTGCGGTCGAACATGACGTCGATGGCGCGCGCGATCAGGTCGTCCTTGGATTCGAAATGGGCATAGAAGCCGCCGTGGGTCAGGCCCTGGCGCTTCATCAGGGTTACGACCGACAGGCCATGCGGCCCCTCTTCGCGCAGCATGATCGCGGCTTCGGTCAGAAGACGCACGCGTGTGCGTTCCTTATGTTCGGCATCGTAACGCATGGGCCGCTTTCCCCCGGTCGACCGCCCGACAATCTCTTTTTTCAGGAGAATCGTCAAGGGCAAGCCCCGGCAGGGTGCGGCGGGCCAAGGGCCGCTGGGGCCCGGGTCCGCGTTCCACCCCCGCAACAGGACCCGGGCTGCTACCGCCGGAGGATCGCGCGCCCGACCCCCTCGCCGGACGCATCCTTCGTGCGGCATGACCGTCGCGCGTTTGGGCACGCAAGCGGGTCATAGCCGCTTGAAGCTAATGCATAAATTTCAGGCTGGCAACCATTCGCACGCGCCGATTGCCGCTTTTTCGCCGCTTTTCGAAGAACGACTGCCGGTTGATGCGTGCCGGATCCGTCAGCCCAGCGCCTTTGCCGCCTCGGCGGCCTTTTTGACGTCCTGCGCCCGGTCGATCGGGCAGACCAGCACGCCCGACGGCGTCGAGATCACCATGACGTTTTCCATGCCGATCACGGCGATGGTCGGACCGTCGTGGTTCTGGATCAGGCAGTTCTCGGCGTCGATCAGGATGGTCTTGCCGCGCGCGTGGTTGCCGGCGCCGTCCTTGACGCCCAGGCGCCACAGTTCGGCGAAACCGCCGACGTCGGCCCAGCCGATCTCGCACGGGATCACTGCCGAGCGCTTCGTCTTTTCCATGACGGCGTAGTCGACGGAAATCGACGGCGCCTGGATGAAGCTGTCGGCGTCCAGATTGACGGTGATGCCGTCCCGGGCGGCCTTTTCCCAGGCGTCGGCCGCGGCAGCGGCGACTTCGGGCGCGTAGAGGTTGAGCTCTTCCAGCATGACCTTCGGCGAGAACAGGAAGATGCCGGCGTTCCAGTCGTGATGGCCGCCGCGCACATAGTCGGTGGCGGTTTCCAGGTTCGGTTTTTCCAGGAAGGCCTTGATCTCGAAGATGCCGGGCGTCAGTTCGGCGCCGTGCTCGATGTAACCGAAGCCGGTTTCCGGATGGGTCGGACGGATACCGAAGGTGACGATGCGTTCCCTGGCCGTCTCGGCCGCCGCCAGGATAGCGTCGCGGAAGGCGTCGGGCTTGGTGATGACGTGGTCGGCCGGCACCATCAGCACCAGGGCGTCCGGATCGCTGGCCTGGCCGGCCAGGGCGGCGATGGCGGCGACGGCGGCGGTGTTGCGCGCCATCGGCTCCAGCACGATCGCCTGGGGGCGCAGGTCGAGCGCGCTCAGCTGGGCGTCGGCGATCTCGAAATGGCCGCGGCCGCAGATGATGATCGACGGGGCGAACGGCGCGCCCGACAGGCGCACCGCGGTTTCCTGAATCATCGTCTTTTCGGTGGCCAGGGCATGGAACTGCTTCGGCGCGGTCGCGGTCGACAGCGGCCACAGGCGCGTACCGGCGCCGCCGGACATGATGGCGGGAATGATCTTGGTGCTCATGGAAACCTGGTGTGAAAACGGAAGACTGAAAGAGGAAGTGGGGCGCGGCCGCATCAACAGTCGATAGGCCTTGCACCGCGATTTATAAGCGGTCCATGTGGTCCAACGGACATCGCGAAGTCAACCGCTGTCTGCGTTTAAATTCAGCCTTGCCGCTCACGCCGGAGCATGCGAACCACACTGCAAATTTATCCCGCGGGGGTGAAAACCGACCCATTCCCCCTTTCCGGAGCAGCGCACATGCCCGACCAACGCCAGACGATCGCCGAAACCCTGAGCGACAACCTCACGACCAATCTCGCCGAAGCGCAGGAAAGCCTGCGCAACTGGCTGTTCGATTCGGCCCTGCCCCTGTGGTGGAATACCGGCGGCGACAAGGAAAAAGGCGGCTTCTTCGAAAAGATCAATCTCGACGGCACGCCCTGCGACATCAACCGCCGCACCCGCGTCGCGGCGCGCCAGGTCTTCTCCTACGCCCTGGCCAGGAGCATGGGCTATAAGGGCGAGACGGACGCCGCGATCGACCAGGGCCTGCGCTGGCTCGACGGTCCGGCGCGCAACCCCGATACCGGCATGCTCTATGCCGTGCTGTCGCCGGACGGTCAGGTGGTGCGCCCCGACTTCGACTTCTACGACCACGCCTTCGCCCTGCTGGCCTATGCCAGCGCCTACAAGGTGCGCCCCGACGACAAGTCGCTGGAAGAAAAGGCCGTCTTCATCCGCGACACCATCGTGAAGACCTATTCGCACCCGGTGCGCGGTTTCGAGGAATCCAACCCGCGCACCCTGCCGCTCAAGGCCAACCCGCACATGCACATGTTCGAGGCGTGCCTGGCATGGATCGAGGTGGGCGGCGACCAGACGTGGCACGACATCGCCGCCATGCTGGCCGACCTGTGCTTCGAAAAGTTCCTGCATCCGGTCAACGGCTCCCTGCGCGAATATTTCGACGGCGACTGGAATCCGATGCCCGGTGAAGAAGGCCGGGTGATCGAGCCGGGCCACCAGTTCGAATGGGCCTGGCTGTTCATTCGCTGGGCGAAAAAGACCGGCGACGACAAGTATCTCAAGGCCGCCATGCGCCTGCTCGACATCGCCGAGGTCGCCGGCACCGACCCGATGCGCGACGTCACCTTCAACGAACTTTGGGACGACTTCACGCCCAAGGACAGCAATGCCCGCCTGTGGCCGCAGACCGAACGCACCAAGGCCTATGTCAAGCAGTGCGAGGCGGCGACGTCCGAGGCCGATCGCCATAACGCCATCGCCAAGGCGATCCAGGGGGCCAGCGGGCTGAAGCAGTATTTCGACCTCAAGACCCTGCCGCTCGGCCTCTATCGCGACCGCATGAAGGCCGACGGCACCTTCGAGATCGAACCGGCGCCGGCCAGTTCCCTGTACCATATCATCTGCGGCATCGATGAGTTCCTGTCGCTGAAGGCGTAGAAAAGTATGACAAATCCGGGCGCTTTATCGCGCCCGGCGCGAATAATACCCCTTCCTTTGACAGCGCTTCCCGTCTAACCTCACGGTAACAAAAGCTGTGAGGGAAACGCCATGCGCCATCTGACCAAAGCCGTTCTTCTTGCCTCCGCCGCAATGCTTGCCGCGCCCATTGCGCTCGCTTTGCCCGCCTTTGCTCAGGACGCCGCCCCGGCGGCCCCCGCCACCCCAGCGGCGCCGGCTGCCGCGCCTGCTCCCGCCCAGCCCCAGACCGTCGCCTACTGGATGAACAACGCCAAGTCGCCGCAAGAACGCGCCCAGCTGGCCGTCGCGGCGATGAGCCAGGACGAGAAGCTCTCGCTGGTCACCGGCTTCGCCGACGGCGGCGGCCTCGACAAGGTGCCGGACAATGTCGTCTCGCCCGCCGTCAAGGCCGATGTCGCCGCCCACGCCATCAAGGGCGCGGCCGGCTATATTCCCGGCATCGACCGCCTGCGCATCCCGGCGCAATACCAGACCGACGCCTCGATCGGCGTGCGCGTCGAAGGCCTGGCGCGCACCGCCCTGCCCTCCTCGCTCGCCACGGCGGCCAGCTTCGATCCGACGATCAGCGAGACCGGCGGCAAGATGATCGGCTGGGAAGCGCGCAATTCCGGCTTCACCACCATGCTGGCCGGCGGCGCCAACCTGGCGCGCGAGCCGCGCAACGGCCGCAATTTCGAATATGTCGGCGAAGATCCCCTGCTGGCGGGCCAGATGGCCGGCGCCCTGATCCGCGGCATCCAGTCGAACCACATCGCCTCGACCATCAAGCATTTCGCCGTCAACGACCAGGAAAGCCTGCGCACCACGGTCGACAGCCTGGTCTCGGAAAAAGCGATGCGCCAGTCCGACCTGCTGGCCTTCGAAATGGCCATCGAACAGGGCAATCCGTTGTCGGTCATGTGTTCCTACAACCTGGTCAACGGGTCGTGGGCCTGCGAAAACGACTATCTGCTGAAAGCCACACTGAAGCAGCAATGGGCGTTCAAGGGCTTCGTCATGTCCGACTGGGGCGCGGTGCATTCGACCGCCAAGTCGGCCAATGCCGGCCTCGACCAGCTGACCGGCTATCCGTGCTGCGGCGACAAGGTCTCGTATTTCGGTCCAGCCCTGCGTGACGCCGTCGCCTCCGGCGCGGTCAGCCAGGCACGCCTCGACGACATGGTGACGCGCATCCTCTACGCCATGTTCGCCTCGGGCGCCTATGACGAACCGGTCAAGGCCGACGACAGCAAGATCGACTTCAAGACCGACGGCGACATCGCCCAGACGGCGGCCGAGAACTCGCTGGTCCTGCTCAAGAACACCGGCAACCTGCTGCCGCTGCACGGCGTCAAGTCGGTGGCGGTGATCGGCAGCCACGCCGACAAGGGCGTGCTGTCGGGCGGCGGCTCGTCCTCGGTGACGCCGATCGGCGGCAATCCGGTGACCGACGGCCCGGCCTCGTGGCCCGGTCCGGTGCGTTACCTGCCCTCCTCGCCGGTCGACGCGCTGAAGGCCGAACTGCCCGACGCCCAGATCGGTTACACCAGCGGCGACGATATCGCCGCGGCCGTCGCGGCGGCCAAGGCCAGCGACGTCGCCATCGTCTTCGTCAACAAGTGGAACGGCGAAGGCTTCGATGCGCGCCTCGAACTGGACGGCAACCAGGACGCCCTGGTCGCCGCGGTCGTCGCCGCCAATCCCAAGACCGTCGTCGTCGTCGAATCGGGCGGCGCCGTGCTGATGCCGTGGGCCGACAAGACCCCGGCCATTCTCGAAGCCTTCTATCCCGGCGAACGCGGCGGCCCGGCCATTGCCCGCATCCTGACCGGCAAGGTCAATCCGTCGGGCCACCTGCCGATCACCTTCCCGGCGTCGAACGCCCAGCTGGCGCGCGCCGACATCCCGGGCTTCGGCCAGAAGGACGACAGCGCCATGGTCAAGGTCGACTACAATGTCGACGGCGCCGCCATCGGCTACAAGTGGTATGACCTGAAGCACTACAAGCCGCTGTTCGCCTTCGGCCACGGCCTCAGCTACACCACCTTCCAGGTGTCGAAGCTGCAGGCCAAGATGGACGGCGGCGACCTGGTGGTCAGCGGCGTCATCACCAATACCGGCACGGTGCAGGGCAAGGGCGTCGCCCAGGTCTATATCGCGCCGTCGGACTGGAAGGCCGCCGGCTGGGAAGCGCCCAAGCGCCTGATCGCCTTCCAGAAGACCGACCTGGCGCCCGGCGCCTCGGCGCCGTTCACCCAGCGCGTCGACAGCCGCCTGCTGGCGACCTACAATACCGGCACGCAAAGCTGGGGCATCACCGACGGCAGCTACAGCGTCATGCTGGGCACGGCGTCCGACGAACTGCCGCAGAAGGCCTCCGTCACCCTGCACGGCACGACCTGGGGCGCCGCCAAGCAATAGTCTGTCGCATTTGCAACGACCTTGATTCCGCCCTCAGGATATGAAACCCTGAGGGCGGAGATCCTGATGCCCCAACTCGTTACATTCCGTCCGGCCCCGTCCGTGGCAAAGCCCGCCAAGCCGGCGCTCAGCGTCACCGACCTGTTCACCATCGGCGTAGGCCCATCCAGCTCGCACACGGTCGGGCCGATGCGCGCCGCCGCCGACTTCGCCGCGCGCGTGGTTGGCCGCGGCCGGCCCGAGCGCGTGGTGTGCCGGCTTTACGGCTCACTGGCCCTGACCGGCAAGGGCCACGCCACTGATCGTGCCATCCTGCTCGGCCTGTCGGGGCAACTGCCCGACACGGTCGATCCGGAACAGATCGCGCCGATCGCCGAAGAAATCCAGGCCAATCACTGGCTGGTGCTGGGCGGCGTCCACGGCATTGCGTTCTCGCCCGCCGACGACCTTCTGTTCATGATGGGCGAGTTCCTGCCCGAACATTCCAACGGCATGCAGTTCGAGGCTTTTTATGCCGACGGCGAACCCGAGCGCGCCACCTACTTCTCGATCGGCGGCGGCGCCATCACCGGCGACGGCGTCTACGCCAAGTCGGGCAATATCACCCTGCCCCTGCCCTTCGCCTCGGGCGGCGACCTGCTGCGCCAGTGTCGCAATCACGGGCTCAGCATCGCCGAGGTGGTGTGGGCCAATGAGGACGCCTTCCGCCCGCACGACGAAACGCGCGACTTCATCGACGCCGTGCGCGCCGCCATGATGGCCAGCCTCGATCGTGGCCTGACCCAGGACGGCGTCCTGCCGGGCGGGCTGAACGTGCGCCGCCGCGCCAAGGCCATGTACGAGATGCTTATCAAGCGTGGGCCGCGTGTCGACCCGTCGCAGATCTTCGAATGGGTCAGCCTCTACGCCCTGGCGGTCAACGAGGAAAACGCCGCCGGCGGCCGCGTGGTCACCGCGCCGACCAACGGCGCGGCCGGGGTACTGCCAGCGGTGATCAAATATTACGAGACCTTCGTGCCCGGCGCGACGCGCGACGGCACGCGCAACCTGTTGATGACCGCGACGGCGATCGGCTTCCTCTACAAGACCAACGCCTCCATCTCGGCCGCCGAGATGGGCTGCCAGGGCGAGGTCGGCGTCGCCTGCTCGATGGCGGCGGCCGGGCTGTGCGCGGCGCTGGGCGGCACGCCCGAGCAGATCGAGAACGCCGCCGAGATCGGCATGGAGCACAATCTCGGCCTGACCTGCGACCCGATCGGCGGCCTGGTCCAGGTGCCGTGCATCGAACGCAACACCATGGGCGCCATCAAGGCGATCAACGCCACC
>FTDB01000831.1_pt1 | contig 23998 bp, 25 predicted proteins | sample 1639741 | NCBI WGS metagenome assembly FTDB01 (sample SAMEA3914869, study PRJEB12502) | metagenome | biome: forest; material: soil | place: USA | collected 2012-03-12 | depth 0.1 m | reverse complement strand
GCGCTCCGCCGCAACCAGACCCAGCGCCTGCGCAATCTCGGCGAACAGTTGCTGCGCGCCGTCGAGGACCTCGACCCGCCCAAGACGCACAAGGACGCGAAAACCGCCGGCAAGACCCTGCTCGTCCTCGACCGCGTGCTCGACGCCATCTACGACATCAAGCCCGACGACGATCGCACGGTGCCCTATAGCCGGCAACCAGTCGAGCCCGAGATCGAGTACGAAAACCTGACCACCTGGCAGTCCATTCTTGACGCCAGCCTCGAAGCGCTGGCCCAGGCCCGCGCCCTCAATCGCCTGGAGACCTGACCTCTTCGGGGTTACATCCTGCCGGCCGCCCGTTCGGCCAGCGCCGCCATCTTCAGCAGATAGCCGGCCACCAGCCGCAGCCCGTCCTCGTCATATCCGGCGTTGAGCGCCTCCAGCTCCGCTGCAAACCGGGCCATTTCGGGCGCCATCGCCGCTGTATCGGCATGGACAAACACCCGGCGCCGGTCCTTCCCCTCCCGCATCCTCTGCACCAGGCCCCTGGCCGCCAGCCGGTCGATCAGCGCCGTCACCGAACCGCTGGTCAGGCCTGTCGCCTGTGCGATTTCGCCGGCCGTCAACGGTCCGCGCCGCAGAAGCAGGTCGTAGACCCGCGCATCCACCGCCGTCAAACCCAGCTTTCCCGCCATCGCCAGGTGCAGGCTCACCCACGCCGCGCCCTGCGCCCGCGCCGCATCGCCCGCCGCCTTCATCAAAGCCTCGCGTCCCATCGCCATTCCGGAAATTATCTTGACGGATCAAGATATCACGGCAAGCGGCGCTCGCAACGGCCTTTTTATGCCACCGCCACCCGGCCACGCTGCTTCCTTATCCCCGCCATGCGACAGTGAACCCGTCGCCGAAGACCTGATTGAAGGACACCCGGCGGGCCTGAAGACGACCGGAGTCACGCGGCAGGTATCATGCCCCCCAGCCCCCCGGCTGCGTGACTCCGGCGTCCTTATTTCACGCCCAGCTTTTTCTGCAGATCGCTCGACGACGTCGTGTACTGGAAGCGAAGCTTGCGGTCCGGGTGCACATAGTGGTGCGCCTTCTGCGCCATCAGCGCCGCCTCGTGGAAGCCCGACAGGATCAGCTTCAGCTTGCCCGGATACCAGTTGATGTCGCCGATGGCGAAGATGCCCGGCGTCGAGGTCTCGAACTTTTCCGTATCCACCGGGATCAGGTTTTCGTGCAGGTTGAGGCCGAACTCCGCCACCGGCCCCAGCTTCATGGTCAGGCCGAAGAACGGCAGGAACGCATCGGCTGGCAGGTACGACGACACGCCGTCGCCGTCCTCGATATGCACCGATTCCAGCGCCGTGCCGGTTTCCCCTTTCAGCGCGATCGCCTGGGCGATGACCAGGTCCATCTCGCCCGCCGCCACCAGTTCGCGCATCTTGGCCACGCTGTGCGGCGCGGCGCGGAAATCGTCGCGGCGGTGGATCAGCGTCACCCGTTTGGCGATCGGCTGCAAATTCAGCACCCAGTCGAGCGCCGAATCGCCGCCGCCCGAAATCACGATCGTCTTGTCGCGGAAGGCCTCCATCTTGCGCACGGCGTAATGCACGCCCAGGCCCGGAGCGATATTTTCAAAGCCTTCGATGCCCGGGATCGGCGGTTTCTTCGGCTGGAACGACCCGCCGCCGGCCGCGATCACGATGGCCTTGGCCCGCACCACCGTCTTCTGGTCGGTGGTCACCTCCCACAGGCCCGACTCCTCGTCCTTGCGCACGCCCACGGCCATTTCGCCCAGGTGATATTTGGCCCCGAACGGCGCGATCTGCTCCAACAAGCGCTTGGTCAGGTCGTCGCCGGAAATGATCGGCCATGCCGGAATGTCGTAGATCGGCTTCTCCGGATAAAGTTCGGCGCATTGCCCGCCGACCTTGTCGAGGATGTCGACCAGGTGGCATTTGATGTCGAGCAGGCCCAGTTCGAACACCGCGAACAGCCCCACCGGACCGGCGCCGATGATGACGACGTCGGAGTCCCAGTTCTGGCCCGCATCCAGCGCCTCCACGTGGTGCAGCGGATTGGCATCGCTCATAAAAATAGTCTCCAGGATAGTTTTCTTAAACTGAAGGGCGCTATATAGCAGCCCGGTGGATTAGCATAGGTTTAGACAGGATATGTCGCGGGATCGTTTGCCGCCGTTGTCGGCGCTTCGCGTGTTCGAAGCCGCCGCCCGGCACGAAAGCTTCAAGCAGGCGGCGGAAGAGCTGTTCGTCACGCCCGGCGCGGTGTCGCAGCAAATCCGCCTGCTGGAGGAACATGTCGGCGTCGAACTGTTCGTGCGCGACGGCCGCCGTGTCGTCCTGTCCGATGCCGGCAAGGCGTCGGCCCAGATCCTGAAAGAGGCCTTCGAGAAGATGTTCGAGGCCACCCGCCTGATGAAGTCGGGCCAGCAGAAGGGCCGCGTCACCGTCTCGGCCGCCCCCAGCTTCGCCGCCAAATGGCTGATGCCGCGTCTCTATGAGTTTAGCGCCGCTAATGAGGACATCGACGTCTGGGTGTCGGCCGACATGGCGCCGGTCGATTTCGCCGTCTCCGATATCGACCTGGCCGTGCGCTACGGCAGCGGCCACTGGAACGGCCTCAATGTCGAACACCTGCTGGCCGAAGCCGTCGTGCCCGTCTGCTCGCCGGCCCTGTTCGACGCCGCGCCGATGAAGAAGCCCGCCGACCTCGCCCACCACCTGCTGCTGCACGATGTCGGCGGCGAACTCGACCCGTCGTGCCCCGACTGGGCGATGTGGCTGAAGGCGCACGGCGTCGAAGGCGTCGACGCCACGCGCGGCCTGCGCTTCAACCAGTCGTCCATGGTCATCGAAGCCGCCGTTGCCGGCCGCGGCGTGGCGCTCGCCAAGCGCACCATCGCCGAGGCCGACCTCCAGGCCGGCCGCCTGATGGTGCTGTTCGACGAAAAGGACCGGCCGCTGGAATACGGCTACTACCTCGTCTCGCCGCAGTCGCGCGAGCCGTCGGCCGCCCAGCTTCGTTTCATGGAGTGGCTGCGTGCCCAGGCCCGCGCCGACCGGCCGGTGGCGGCCTCCGCGCGCGAAACCCCGGTCTTCGCCGCCCAGGATATCTGACCTCCCCCCACCTCTCCCCTCCCTGAGGGGAGAGGACGAGAGCCGAGCCTTCAGGCGAAGGCGATCGGGTGAGGGGCTGGGATCACGACAAGGGACGCCCTTCTTCCACCTCCTTATCGTTGGCGATGGGTAGGAGCAGGATAACGCGACCAACGTCATGAAAAATCTCACGCCGGAATCCACCCCGGCACCGGCAGGCCTTTTTCCTTCAAAAACGCCGGATTGAAGATCTTCGACGCATAGCGGTTGCCGTAATCGCACAACACCGTCACGATCGTCTTGCCGGGCCCCATATCCTTCGCCATCTTCATGGCGCCGACGATGTTCAGGGCCGACGACGTCCCCAGGCACAGCCCCTCGTGCTGGATCATGTCATACAGCACTGGCAGCCATTCCTCGTCGGCCACCCGGTACGACCGGTCCACCACCACGCCCTCCAGGTTGGCGGTGATCCGCCCCTGGCCGATGCCCTCGGTGATCGACGATCCCTCCGACTTCAGCTCGCCGGTGGTATACCAGTTGTAAAGCGCCGCGCCGTACGGATCGGCCAGGCCGATCTGGATGTCCGTATTTTTCGACTTCAGGTACAGGCTCATCCCGCCCAGCGTTCCGCCCGACCCGACGGCGCAGATGAAGCCGTCGATCCGGCCGCCGGTCTGCTCGAAAACTTCCGGCCCCGTCGCGTCGATATGCGCCTGGCGGTTGGCGACATTGTCGAACTGGTTGGCCCACACGGCGCCGATCTCCTCGGCCAGCCGTCCGGAATAACGGACATAATTGCCGGGGTTGCTGTAGGGCAGGGCGTCGACCTCGATCAGCTCGGCTCCCAACTGGCGGATGGCGTCCTTCTTCTCCTGCGCCTGGGTGCGCGGAATGACGATCCTGCAGGTATACCCCAGGGCATTGGCCACCATGGCCAGGCCGATGCCGGTATTGCCGGCCGTGCCTTCCACGATGGTGCCGCCGGGTTTCAAGATGCCGCGCGCCTCGGCGTCGCGGATAATCCAAAGAGCCGCCCGGTCCTTGACCGACTGGCCGGGATTGAGGAACTCGGCCTTGCCATAGATCTCGCAGCCGGTCGCCTCCGATGCGCCCTTCAGGCGGATCAGCGGCGTATTGCCGATCAAATCGACGACGGATGTCACGGTTCTGGCCATGGCGCGGCTCCTGGTTTTCGCGGGCTTCACTAACAAACTCGACGTGCCGACCCAAGCGATGGATTCTAACGGCGGGATTTAGCCTGACTCGGCAAAGGGCCGCACCCATATCCACATCGCCTTTTTATGATCTTCCTGCGCACATCGTTGAAATTGTGGTGAAGACGGAAATAATTCCGCCGTTATTTTACCACAGCGTCAAAATATGGTTTATGCTCTGCATAGGGAAGAAGCGCGGTGGAGTCTTTCATGCTGATCGCAGGTATCATTGCCCTGGCGGCCATTGTGCTGGCCCTGGGTGCTCTCGGCTTCGCCGCCATGGCCAAGCCTGCCGCCGCCAACGAGGAATCGTTCGGCGATCGCCTGGGTGTGGCCATTTTCGACATGGCCAATTCCCTGTTCATCTCCCGCCTCGGCGCGCTGGTCGCGCGTTTCCTCGTCGCCAAGCCAAAACGCTCGATCTAAGCTGAATTTTTCCCTGTAAATTCAATGTAAACCTTGCCGTAAGCGTTTACATGGCGCAGACTTCCGGCATGGAAAAGCCCAACCTCAACCGCCGCGCCGCCATGGCTGCGCTTGGCCTCACCGCCGCCTCGCCGCTTCTCTGGGCCTGCGGGGGCGGGGCGTCCGGCGGCGGGTCAGGGGCCTCGTCATCGTCCTCCAGCAGTTCCTCATCGTTTGCCGTGGCCGCGCCCGCCGTCACCGATCCCCTGCTGCTCGATATCCATCGCCGCGCTTTCAACCTGTTCTGGGATCGCGGCAACACCGCCTTCGGCCTGGTGCCCGACCGCACCCCGACGGCGTCCGCCGCCTCCATTGCCGGCGTCGGCTTCCAGCTTACCGCCAACGTCATCGGCGCCATGAACGCCTATGTCAGCCGCCCTGACGCCGCCACCCGCACGCTTACCACCCTTCGCCATATGTGGAACGCGCCCCAGGGCCCCGACGCCACCGGCATGGCGGGCCATCACGGCTTCTTCTACCATTTCCTCGACATTGACACCGGCCTGTGCGACGGCACCAGCGAGATCAGTTCCATCGATACCGCCCTGTTCCTGATGGGCGCGCTCACCGCCGCGCAATATTTCGACGGCGCCGGCGCCGACGAAACCGAGATTCGCACCCTGGCGCAGTCGATCTACGAGCGCGTCGACTGGGCCTGGCTTTTGAAATCCGACGGGGCCATCGGCCACGGCTGGACGCCGGAATCCGGCTTCATCAGCTATGAATGGACCGGTTTCAACGAAGCCATGATGGTCTACCTGCTCGCCATGGCCTCGCCCACCTTCCCCGTACCCGCCTCGGCCTGGGACGTCTGGACCTCGACCTACGAAGCCACGTACGGAACGTACATGGGCCAGACCTATCTCGGCTTCCCGGCCCTGTTCGTCCAGCAGTTCAACGCCTGCTGGTTCGATTTCCGCGGCATCGCCGACGCCTATATGCGCGGCAAGAGCCTGGATTATTTTGAAAATTCCAAACGCGCCACCCTGGCCCAGCGTGAATACGCCCGGCAAAATCCCGGCGGCTTCACCGGCTATGGCGCCGACATGTGGGGCTTCACCGCCTGCGACGGTCCGGCCGACGCCACCGTGAACGGCCGCACCTACAAGACCTACGCCGCCCGCGGCATGGCCATCCATGGCGGCTTCGACGACGGCACCCTCGCGCCGTGGGCCTCGTTGGCCTCGCTGCCGTTCACCCCCGGCGAAACCTGGCAGGCGGTCCAGACCCTGAAAGCGCGCTACGGCGCCGACATCTACGGCACCTACGGCTTTTACGACGCCTTCAACCCGACCTATACCGGCGCCACCACCACCGGCCATATCACCGCCTCGGCCGGCTGGGTCGGCAAGGACTGGATCGCGCTCGATACCGGTCCTGTCCTCGCCATGCTGGAAAACTATATGACCGGCCGCTTGTGGGCCCTGATGCGCGGCTCCCCCATCGTCAAGCTCGGCCTGCAAAAAGCCGGCTTCCAGGCCACGACCTCAGCCGGGGCATGGATTTCTTAAAAGGTTGTGGCTATAGCGGGAACATTATGCGTTCAGACGCCACGCAGGCTCCTCGCATACGCTCGGGCGGGCGGGCGCCCTTGCCAAGTCCAAGAGGACTTGGAAATTGGAGCTGACTGGGTATTCATGGCCGTTTTCACGCCCGTTACCGACGACGACGCGAGGGACTTCCTCACCGCCTACGATATCGGTGAGCTGCGCCATCTCGAAGGCATCGAGGAAGGCGTTTCCAACACCAATTTCAAGGTCGAGACCTCGACAGGCCTTTATGCCCTCACCCTGTTCGAAGCCGCCACGCCGCAGGACGACCTGCCGTGGTTCATGGACTATACCCTTTATCTCGACCGCAAGGGCTATCCCGCGCCCGGCCCGGCCCTGATGCGTTCGGGAGAAAGCCTGGGGCGCATCAACGGCAAGTGGGCGGCGCTGATCAAATGGCTGCCCGGACGCTGGCCGCGCAACCCCGATACCCGCCATGCCGCCTCGGCCGGCGCATGGCTGGCCAGGCTGCATCTCATGGGCGGCGATTTCCCGCAGGTCCGCGCCAACAGCATGGGCCCGCAGGCCTGGCCGCACCTGATCGCCCGCTGCGAACCGAAGGCCGAGACCTCGCCGCGCGCCCGGACCGTGCTCGCCGACTTTCGTGAAGAACTGGCTTTCCTCGCCGCCAGATGGCCCGCCGACCTGCCGGCGGGGGCCATCCATGCCGACTATTTCACCGATAATGTGCTGATGAACGACGAAGCCGAAGTCACCGGCGTCATCGACTACTACTATGCCTGCACCGACTTTTACGCCTACGACCTGGCCGTGGCGCTGAACGCCTGGGGCTTCACCCCGGGCGGCCAGGCCATGCCGGCCATGATCAAGGCCTTCGCCCGCGCCTACCACGCCGTCCGGCCCCTGTCCGACGCCGAAATCGCCGCCCTGCCTCTGTTCGCGCGCGGCTCGGCGGTGCGCTTCACGCTCACCCGGCTCTATGACCTGCTCAACCACGATCCATCGTGGGTGGTGAAGCCCAAGGACCCCGAAGCCTTCTACCGCCGCCTCGATTGTCACCGCAGCGTCGTCAGCGGCCTGGATTATTTCTAGGTTTTAAACAAAGTCCTTCACCGGTTGAGCTATCGCATATGATTTTGAGCCCTGCTCACTTCTCCCCTTTCAAGGAGAGAAGGTGGCCCGAAGGGCCGGATGAGGGGTCAATTCCACCGCCGGCAAAAACCCCCTCACCTGCCGCTTCCATTATGCGATAGCCCTGCTATTTATGGGGAGGGGGGCGCTGAAGGCGGTGGGCGGGGCTTTATCCGCCGCACGGACGCATCAAGGCCAAAGCCCGGCCTAAATCCCCGGCACCAGGCTGCCGCCGCCCTTCAACGGCCAGGTCTTGCCGCCCAGCCATGGATTGCGCGTCTCGTCATAGCTCAGAGTATGGCCCTGGCTGTCGATCCGCGTGATCTGGCCCGGATCGCTCACGCCGTCGATGGTGAGCGCGCCGACGCCGCTGTCGCCGGTCAGGACCCAGTCGCTGGTGCCATCGAGCGCCACGTCGACGCGGTGGGTCGCCGTGCCGGTGAAATGCGAACCGGCTGTCAGGTTCAACCGGATGGAACTGATGACGTCGGCCGCCATATTGCCGTCAAGCGTTTCGCCCTGGGCATCGACGACGGCCACGCCGCCGTTGCGCCCCAGCGTCCCGGTCGTGCCCGCCGCCGCGCGCACCAGGACGCCGTCCTCGCTGGCAAGCGCGACGTTCGACAGCACGATATGGGCGCGCGTATTGCTGACTGAAAACACCGCCGTCCGTCCGCTCAAGCGCCCGCCGTCGATGGTGATCCGGCTGCCTTCGCCGGCCGGCTGGGCCAGCATCGCCTCGCCCGGCACCATGCCGCCCGCTCCCGGTGTCGCCGCAGCGACCTCGTCGCCGCCCAGGGCCACGGCGTAACCGTCGGCGCTCAAAGTGCTGTCGCTCAAGCTGATCGTGTGCGTGCCGGTCAGGGTGAGGCCGTCCGAGCGCGCCGCCTGCCCCGTGATGCCCGTCGCCGTCAGGTCGCCGCCGATCATCAGGACCGGCGAGCCGGGCCCGCCGGTCGTATAGTTGCCGCCGCTTAAGGCTATGGCGCCGCCGCCTTCACCGCCGATGGCCGGCGCGTGATCGGACCCGGTCGTGACGGTGAGGTCCTTCGCTTCCAGCGTGGCCCCCCGGTTGATTTCCAACCCGTAGGCTCCGCTGGCCACCGTGCCGATGGCCGTGCCCTGCAAGGCGAGGCGCGAACCCAAGCCGTCGGCATAGGCGCCATCGCCGCCCTGGCCGGTGGTGGCGATGCTGCCGCCGGTCACCGTCGCCGACGAACCGTCATTGACCAGCAGCGCCGAATTGATGCCGCTGCCGCGCGTGTCGCTGAGCAGCGACGCCGCGCCGTGGCTTTCGACCTGCACGGTGTCGAGCGTCGCCTGCCCGCCCCGGCTGACGAAAAGAGCGGAGGTATCGGGCTTGTCGGTTACCAGCGGTCCATGGCTCAGCGCCTTGCTCTCGCCCACCACCACCACCACGCCGGTCAGGCGCATGGCCAGCGGGATGGTCGCCGGCGGCAGCAACGGCCCCTGCTGCCCGCCGCCCTGGCCACCCGCCCCGCCCGGGCCCCGCTGGCCGCCGCCGCGGTGGTGCCCGCCCATGCCGCCGCCCCGGCCACCGCCCATCTGGCCTCCGCCGCCCATGCCCCCCATACCGCCGCCGCCGCCCATCTGGGCAAGGGCTGGTGCTGCCGCTACGGTCAAAGCGGCGAGCGCGATCGTCGGGATCGCCTTGAAAATCTTGTGCATGCTGTCTCCCTGGCCCCGGAGATCCCGACGACTAGCAGGCCATGTCGGCGACAATGTGCGGCCTTTGTGTCAGGCTTGATACGCAAACCCCTTGACTGCCTTCAGCGCCTCGCCGTCGTCATTGGCCAGTTCCCGGATGGTTTCCTTCAACCCATGCAGCCGCCGGATCGCCTCCGGCACCTCCGGCGCGAAGTCCAGCGCTTTCGTCACGAATTCGGGGAACTTGGCCGGGTGCGCGGTGGCCAGCACGATCTGCGCCTGTCCCTTGTCCCGCTTCAGGGCCGCCGCCAGGGCCACGGCCGTATGCGGACAGATCACCTTGCCCCAGCGCTGGTGCGCCAGCCGGATCGTTTCCGCCGTCTCGGCCTCGCTGATCGTGCTCGCCGTCACCTGGCTCTTCAGCGCCGCCTGCAGGTCGGGCGACAGATGGACATGGCCGGTGGCATGGAAAGCGTCGAACAGGCCCTTGGTGCCTTCGACGCTGCGCCCCGACGCCTCGAACACCAGCCGCTCGAAGTTCGACGGCGCCTGCACGTCCATCGACACCGACGCCGACTCGACCGCCCGGTGGCGGACATAGAGCCCGTGGTTGATCGCCTGGTTGAGCGCGTCGTTCTGGTTGACCGCCGCGTGCAGGTGGCCGACGTTGCCGCCGATCCTGCGCGCCGCCCAACCGGCGAAGGCGTCGCCGAAATTGCCGGTCGGCACCACGAAGTTCGGCCTGTCCGCGCCGCTGGCCTCGGCCGCCGCCAGATAATAGGGCACCTGGCCCAGCAGCCGGCCCCAGTTGATCGAGTTGACGCTCGAAATCAGCCCGCGCTCCTTCAGTGACGCGTCACCGAGCAGGAACTTGACCATGCGCTGGCAGTCGTCGAAATCGCCGTCGACGCCGATATTGAGCACATTATCCGCTTCCACCGTCGTCATCTGCAGACGCTGCACCGGCGATACGCGTCCCAGCGGATGGAAAACGACCAGCCGCACATGCTCCGAACCGGCAAAGGCCCGGACCGCCGCGGCGCCGGTGTCGCCCGAAGTGGCGGTCACCAGGGTCAGGGTCTGGCCGCGCTGCGCCAGCGCCGCGTCGGTCAGCGGCGCCATCATCTGCATGGCCATGTCCTTGAAGGCCAGGGTCGGGCCGTGGTAAAGCTCCAGCAGCCACAGATGGTCGTCAAGCTGCGTCAGCGGCACGCGGCCGTCGTCAAGGAACGCCGCCTTCGTCCGTTCCGCCGCCGCGGCCACCGCCGGATGGCCCAGTATGCCGGCGCCGAACAGGGTCAGCAGGTTCTCCGTCAGCGTGCCGTAATCGCCCGTCAGCGCGAACTCCGGCGCCGGATAGCTCTCCGGCACGTAAAGACCGCCGTCGGGCGCCAGCCCATCCAGCAGGGCGCCGGCGAAATCGCGTCCCGCGCCAAAGCCGCGCGTGCCTATATAGTTCATTTTGCTACCATTTTCTTGTGCTTGCCGCCGCCCGGCTTATCCAGTAAAGCGCGCCGTATCATTTTCGTCCGCCAATATAAAGGGCACGATGTCCGCTCCCGAGATAAATTCGCCGCCCATCTGGCCGGAAGCGATCGTGACGGCCAGGCGCGTGACGATCAAGGTCGGCTCGGCCCTGGTGGTCGACGGCAACGCTGTCAATGCGGACTGGCTGGCCGGGCTGGCGCGCGATGTCGCTGCCCTGCGTTCCGCCGGCAAGGACGTGACCCTCGTCTCGTCGGGCGCGGTGGCGCTGGGCCGGCGCTATCTCGGCCTGACGAAGGCCAAGCTCAAGCTCGACGAGAAACAGGCCGCCGCCGCCGCCGGCCAGCCGCGCCTGATGAGCGCCTGGGACGACGCCTTCGCCCTCGTCGGCCTCAAGACCGCCCAGGTCCTGCTGACGCGCGAGGACACCGAAAAGCGCCGGCGCTGGCTCAATGCCCGCGCCACCGTCGAAACCCTGTTCGAACTGGGCTGCGTGCCGATCGTCAACGAAAACGACACGGTGGTGACCGAGGAAATCCGTTACGGCGACAACGACCGCCTGGCGGCGCGGGCGGCGCAACTGGTGCGTTCGGAAGTGCTGGTCCTGCTGTCGGATATAGATGGTCTGTATACGGACGATCCCCGCCGCAACCCGCAGGCGCGCCACATTCCGCTGGTTCACAAGCTCGACGCCGCCATCGAAGCCATGGCCGGCGGCGCCAACCAGCAAGCCGGCGTCGGCACCGGCGGCATGGCCACCAAGATCGCCGCCGCCCGTATCGCCGGCTCGGCCGGCTGCGCCACCCTGATCGCCTTCGGCGGCGTGCTCCAGCCGCTGTCGCACCTCGCCGGCCCGACCGGCGCGCGCTTCACCCTGATCCGCCCGCAGGCCTCGTTGAGCGCCGCCTACAAGGCATGGATCGCCGGTACCGTCGCTCCGGCCGGCAAGCTGATGCTCGACGAAGGCGCCGTCCGCGCCCTGCATAACGGCAAGTCGCTGCTGCCGTCGGGCATTGTCGAGGTCATCGGCCAGTTCGACAAGGGCGACAGCGTCTCGATCGTCGCGCCCTCGGGCCTCGAAGTGGCGCGCGGCATCGTCGCCTACAACGCCGAGGACATCCGCACCATCCGCGGCCGTGCCAGCAGGGACATCGAAGGGCTGCTGGGCTATGCCAGCGGCGACGAGGTCATCCACCGGGATGACATGGTGCTGGTATGATCATGGAACACGACCAAAGCTGGGCATTTATTTGCGACCATGTGTTTGATGGAAAGCGTCCCGTCCGCCTCGTGGTCCATGATCGGGACGGCGATTGGCAGTTGACATGTGGCGAGTTCGACCATGACTTTTCTAACGCAAAGCTAATTTGTTCGGCCTGCGCCTTGGACCAATTTTCCGAGTTCGCAAAACATCAGGCCCTCGCGCCAGGCTTTTTGGCAGAATGGGTTGAAGAAGGCTGGCAGATTGCCGCGCATGACCTTGAATAATCACCGCCCGAGCGTGAGGTTCGCCAGCAGGGCCACCACCTCGGCCTGGCGCGTGGTGCCGGTCTTTTCCATGATATGGCGCAGTTGCGTGCGCACCGTGCTCAGCGCCACTCCGCCGCTGGCGGCGATGTCCTCCACGCTGTCGCCGGCGGCCAGCGCCCGGGCCACACGCGCTTCCGAGGGCGTCAGGTCGAACAGCGAGCGGACGAGGTCGGCGGGCGCCGCCGGCTTGGCGGCCACCGGCGTCAGCACCAGCGAGGCATAGCCACGGGCGAAGATATCGTGCGCCGAGCGGCTGATCGGCACGATATGCGCCACCATGACGGCGCGGTCGCCGACATCGCGCAGCGCAAACGACTGCACGGCTGCCGGCGCATCGCCGCCAAGCGCCGCCAACGCCGTCCACAACACCTGATTGGCGCCGGCATCGCGGAGCTGAACCCGGTCGCCGGCCCGGCAGGTCACGAACGCCGACAGGTCCTCCATCTGGCCGTTGGCGGCGATGACGGCGCCGCCGGCATCGACCAGCAGGGTCGGCAGGCCCAGCGCGCCCAGGGCATCGTTGGCGCCGGTCGCCCGCTGCAGGCCGAGGCGCGCCGCCACCAGCGCGCTGCGCGCCAGGTGCGGCCGCAGGGCATTGAGCCGCTCGACGCCGGCCTTTTCGACAGGCCCGTCATCGAAGGCGCGCTCGACGCTGAAGACGATGTTGTCGCCGGTCGGGATCGGCAAGCCGGTGCCGGCCGACCAGCCGAGCCCGCGCGGCCGGAAGAAATCGCGGTAGATCGGATTGACGTCGAGCTGCTCGGCCGTCCAGAAATCGTGTTCGACCAGGAAGGCCGGCTGCTGGCTGTTGAACAGGCAGAGGCGGCGGCTGCACTGCCTGAACCAGCCGTCATTGACATAGGCCTGGAACACGTCGTCGAGTACGTCCGACGATGTCCAGTTGAGCACCCGGTCGCGCACGGAAAACAGCAGCCCGCCGCGCGATCCGGCGATGGCCGCCAGGTCGTCGAGCACGCCCGGCCACAGTTCGGGCACGAACGCGCATTCATAGATGCGATCGATCAGGTCGGAATCCATACCCTACCTTAGGGCTAAATTCCGGATAGCGAAATGTGAAATCCGGCCGGCGTCATCCATTTGGAGGATGGCGACGGGCCCAGCCGGCGATAGCGTGCTGCCATCCTCCTGAGAAATGGCAGCCATGACCCTTACATCCCTATCGCGACATCTTGCCGGCGCCGGCGCCCTGTGCCTGCTGGCCGCCCTGGCCCAGCCGGTGGGCGCCACCGTCAACGAAGGCGCCGTCCTGTCCAAGCCGATCCCGTTCGGCAATGGCGGTGGCGGCCCGACCGGCATCCAGAACATCGACGATATGGTGTTCCAGCATCGCGATGGGTTCAAGGGCGCGGGGCGCGTCGCCATCAGCGTCTTCAACGTCGCCTTTCCCAACGAAAACCAGCAAAGCGCCGAGACGAAAACCAAGAGTTCGTTCGGCATCTACAGCGCCATCGGCACGGCGATGAAGGCAACCCTCAGCCAGAGCAAGTCGATGAACCAGCACACGACGCTGGACGGCGTCGATCCGGCGACGCGCCAGCGCATTACCGACGCGGCCTATGCCGATTTCGTGGCGCAACTGACCGCCGCCGGCTACGATGTCGTCAGCGCCGACGATCTCGCCGCCCTGACGCCGGAATACACGACCTGGACGGCGGCGCCGAATTTCTCTGACGGCCGCTTCGGCACCTATGTCGCGCCGACCAGCCGCCATCTCTACTGGCTGATGGGCGACCAGTCGAAGCGCGACACCTCGTCCCATTGGGACAAGCAGATGACGGCCTTCCGCACGCTGGACCGGACGCAGGCCTATTCGCGCTCGCCCTATCTGGCGCATGACGGCCATATCGGCATCATCGCCGTCACCCTGGTCGTCGACTACGGCACCTACACCAACACCGGCGACACCAAGAAATATAACGCCAGGATGGAGGTGAGCTATACGCCCGGCGTCACCGCCCAGGGCGGCACGCACATGGACAGCGCCACCCTGGCCGAATACTGGGGCCCCGATTCCGGCGGCTTTCCGGCGGTGGCCTTCCTGGCCGCGCCCCTGACCTCGGACCTGCCCTTTGCCGCCATCGGCGACAACGGCACGGGCGCCGGCGACAGCGAACCGACGGTCCACGCCGATCCCGCCGCCTTCGAACAGGCCGCCGCCGAAGTGACGAAGGCCGCCAACGCCAAGCTCGTCGCCGCCATGGCCGCGGCGCGCTGACAAGGCCCGCAAGAGGAACCATCCGCATGAAACGTGAAGCCGTTATCATCCTGTTCGCGGTCCTGGCCGTGGCGCTTTCCGCCAGGATCGCCGCCGCCCGGACCGTAGATGTTCAGACCGCCGATGCCCAGACTTCCACCGCCCCGGCTTCCGTGCCGCTAAGCCCGGCGGACGAAAAGCTTTTCGAGGACTACCTGCAAAATGTCGCCGATTTTTCGAGCGCGGCGTCCGACGCCTATAATGCCGCGGTCGCGGCGGACGAGGCCCACGATTCCGCCACGGCCTGCGCCAAGGCGCGCGAATCGCTCGACGATTACAAGCGTCTCAAGGCCAATATCGACAACATGGTCAACCAGGTGGCGGCCATCGGCGATACCAGCGACGCGGAAAACGAAGCGAACAACGCCGTCATCCAGCAGGGCTTTATCGACCAGGGCCAGGCATTGGTCGATCGCGTGTGCGCGGCCGGCTGAAAGGTCAGAACCTGACCCCGGGCAGGGCCTGGGGCGTACAGTAGCCCTGCTCGCCCAGGTGACGCTTGCCGTCGACCTTTTCGCCGTAGAAGGCGCCCTGCAGGCGGTCGAGCGTGATGCGCAGAGCCTTGCCCTTCCTGGTGCGCGTATTGACCAGGTAATAGGCCTGGCCGGTCACGTCGGCCGAACACGGCGCGTCCTGGCACACCGTGTCGCGGATCAGCGACGGGTGGCCGGGATCGGCGAACAGGAACTTGAAGGTGGCATGCGTATCCGGGAAAACCGGTGACGGAAACAGGTCGATATAGAAGGTGCCGCTGGAGACCAGCCTGTCGCCCTCCGTCACCCTGGTCTGGCAACGCAGCGAGATTTCACCGGGGGTAGCCGGCGGGGGGGCGTCGGCCATCATCTCCGGCGGCGGCGGGGGCGGTGGAGGCGGCGGTGCCGCGGCGGCGGCCGGGGCCGTCGTCTCCACCGGCTGCGGCAACATGTCGGGCGTCGCCGCGACATCGGGGGTCGCCTGCGTCACCTGGGCGGGCGCTACGGGCGTCGCCGCCTGCGCCGGCGGCGCGGTATCCGGTGTCAGCGCCTTGACCATGTCGGGACTGAGGCCGGCATAGGTGGCGTAGGGGATCGGTGCTGCCGGGATGACGGGGGCGGGCTTTTTCACCGCCTTGCGGACCACCTTTGCCGGCGCCGGCGGCGCCTTGGGATCGCCCTCGGCGAAGGCCGGCGTGGCGGCAACGAGGCACAACAGGAGGAGCAGGCGCTTCACGCGGCTCATTCTCCCTCGTCGAACAGGTTGTTGACCAGGCCGACCAGGGCATCGACCGCTTCCTGGGCCTGCGGACCTCGGGCCTCCACCTCGATCAGGGAGCCCTTGCCGGCGCCCAGCATCAGCAGGCCCATGATCGACTGGGCGTCGACCTGCGTGCCGTCCTTGAAGACATAGATCTGCGTGCCGTCGTAGTTCGACGCCAGCTTGACGAACTTGGCCGAGGCGCGGGCGTGCAGGCCCTTCTGGTTGCGGATTTCGACCTGCGCGCGGACGGGAAGCTCGGTCTCATCCATCGTCGCCTCCCTCGTTGAGCGATTTTCTGGTTGAAAACATGCGGGAATTCGCGCGCGGCGTCCAGAGCAAAATGCTTTGGAAACAAAGTAAGGCCGGACGGCGCATGCACCGTCCGGCCCTGGTTTTTCAATGGAAGCGTTCCGAAAGGCTCAGGCCGGCTCCATGTCCGGCGCCGCTTCAGCGATATTGGCCAGCGAGGTGACCAGGTCGAGAATTTTCCGCCGCACGCGCGTCGAGCGGATGTGCGGGAAGGCGCGGGCCAGTTCGAGGCCCTCCGGCGTGAACAGGAAGCTGTTGACGCCTTCCTCGACCGGCGACGGCGTGAATTCGCCCTGGTCTTCGAAGCCTTCGAAGAAATAGGCGACATTGCACCGCAGGACGCGCGAAATCTCGAACATCTTCGAGGCGCTGATGCGGTTGGAGCCGCGTTCGTACTTCTGCACCTGCTGGAAGGTCAGGCCGATGGCGTCGGCCAGTTCCGTCTGGCTCAGGCCCATGCTCTTTCTGCGCAGCCGGACCTTCAGGCCGACGTGGCGATCCACCGGATGGGATCCGGCATCCAATTTTACTGCTGACATGTTACTTTCATTCCTCTGCACTCAATACCGCTCAGATTGCAGCAGGGAATTTAAATTGATTTTAATAAATTGCGACGCTCCTGTCGCAATTGCACGTTTAATGAAGTAAAATAATGTAAATCGCATAAAAGATGTACTATATAGTTAATATGTAAACGTTGAAATATACAATTATATACTTAATATATAATCTTAATGCCGCAAGGTTGCAATGGATGCGCGTGCGTAACGTAAACGCGCGGCGGCGGGCGAAACCTGAAATTTCGCAACCCTGCCATGCTGCCGCAATCGCATTAACCGGGTGATAAGACTTTCTTACAATCCTGTCGCAATTGACCGATGTTGCACCGCCCGGGCGCCTCGCCCATCATGGTGCGTACGAATCAGCTACCACGCCCATGACCTCATGACGCCCCATCTGCCCGCCTTTCCGGACCCGACCGCGCCACCCGGCGATGCGCGGCCGTGCGTGCTGGTCGTCGACGATACCGAGGACATCCGCCTGCTGCTGGAAGCGGCCCTGCGGCGCAAGGGTTTCCGCATCCTGACCGCCGATGGCGGCGAGGAGATGGACGCCATTCTCGCCACCACCCGGGTCGACCTCATCGTTCTCGATTCGGTCATGCCGGGTGAGGACGGCCTCAGCATCTGCAAGCGCCTGCGCGAGGACGATGGTCCGCCGGTCATCATGCTCAGCGCCAAGGGCGAGGACCTCGACCGCATCCGGGGCCTGGAACGCGGCGCCGAGGACTACATGGCCAAGCCCTTCAATCCCGACGAACTGGCCGCCCGCATCCGCGTCGTGCTGCGCCGCCAGCCGTCCGCCGCGGCCCCGAAGGACGCCGGCACGCGCACCTTCTTCGGCTGGACGCTGGAGCACCAGTCGCGCAAGCTGACGAGCCCGCAAGGCGCCGCCCTGCTGCTGACGACCGCAGAATACGCCGTCTTCAATGTCTTCCTGGCCAATCCCGACCGGCCGCTGAAGCGCGACTTCATCCTGACCTGCATGGAAGCCCTGCACGCCGAAACGACGGCGCGCGCCCTCGATACCGTGATCTCGCGCCTGCGCCGCAAGCTCGACGCCGCCAATCCCGGCGCCCCGGAAGCCGAGGAACTGATCCGCACGGTCTATGGCACCGGCTACATGCTGAGGCCGGGGCGGCGATGAGCGCAGCCGATCTCGAAGCCCGCATCCGGGTCCTGGAGGCCGAGCGCGACGCCGCCCGCGCCGAAACGGCGGCTCTCGACCTGCGCTTTCGCCTGTTCGCCGACAACGTCCCGGGCCTGGTCGGCTACTGGGATACCGGCATGCGCTGCCAGTTCGCCAATCTGAGCTATGAAAACTGGTTCGGACGGCCACGCGACTCCCTCCTCGGCATCACCCTGGCCGACCTGATGGGCGACGACCTGTTCGCCGTCACCGAACCGCTGATCCGCGCCGCCCTGGCCGGCGAACGCCAGTCGTTCGAGCGCGCCCTGGTCAAGCCCGCCGGCGATACGGGCTATGTCTGGGTGCAATATATCCCCGATATCGACGCCGCCGGCCAGGTACTGGGCATGTATGTGCTGGCCACCGACGTCACCTCCTTGAAGGTCAAGGAACTGGCGCTCGAGGACGCCAACCGCGAACTGATCCGGGCGCGCGCCGACGCCGAAGCCGCCGCCGACGCCAAGGCGCATTTCCTCGCCACCATGAGCCACGAAATCCGCACGCCCCTGACCAGCATCATCGGTTTTTCCGGCCTGCTGCGCGATTCCTTCCCCGCCGCCGAGGAAGCCGGCAGGTTCAGCCGCCGCATCTATGCCTCCAGTCAGGGCCTGCTGGCCCTGATCAACGACATCCTCGACCACGCCAAGCTCGATTCCGGCCAGCTCGAACTGGAGCCGACCGCCTGCGACGTCTCGGCCCTCCTGGCCGACGTCATCGACCTGCTCGACGTGCAGGCGCGGGCGCGAAAGGTGACCGTCACGTGCGAAGGCGCCGGCAGCCTGCCGGGCGCCCTGTGGCTCGACGAGGTCCGCCTGCGCCAGATCCTGCACAACCTGATCGGCAACGCCATCAAGTTCACCGCCGACGGTCACGTCACCGTCTCCGTCACCTTCATCGGCGAGGGCGCGGCGGCGTGCCTGCACATCTTCGTCACCGATACCGGCGTCGGCATTTCCGACGAAGGCCAGAAAGCGCTGTTCCAGAAATTCTCGCAGGTCGACCGCAAGGCCGGCCAGGCGCGGGCGGGCACCGGCCTCGGCCTGATGATCTGCAAGCAGCTGGTCGAACTGATGGGCGGCCATATCGGCGTCACCAGCCGGCCGGGCGAAGGCAGCCGCTTCCACTTTTTCGTGCCCGCCTGCCTCGCCTCCTCGGAAGCGCGCACCGACCACGGCCCGCATCACGGCGGGTACAATCCGCGCGAAATCCTCATCGCCGACGACCACGCCGTCAATCGCGAGCTGGTCGTCAAGGTGCTGGAAGCCGCCGGCCACTCGGTCACCGCCGTCGCCAACGGCGCCGAGGCCGTCCAGGCCAGCCTGGAACAGGCATTCGACCTCATCTTCATGGACGTCAACATGCCGGTGATGGACGGATTGGTGGCCACGCTCGGCATCCGCTCGTCATCGCGCGCCAACTGCGATACCCCGATCGTGGGCCTCAGCGCCGCCAGCGCGGAAATTATCGGCAAGTGCCGCGCCGCCGGCATGAACGACTTCCTCGCAAAGCCGATCAATGTCGCCCTGCTGGTCGAAGCCGCCGCGCGGACGCCGGAACGGTCGGTGGACATGGCGGTGTCAGCCAGGCCGGCTCAGTTATCGCCCGAAAGGACGTAGGACGCCACGGTGACGTATTTGCGCCCGGCCTCCTGGGCGTGGCAGACGCATTGCTGCAGGCTTTCGTTCTTGCGCAGGGACGCCAGCTTGATCAGCATCGGCAGGTTCAGCCCGGCGATCACCTCGGCGCGCGTCTGTTCCATTACCGAAATGGCGAGATTGGACGGCGTGCCGCCGAACATGTCGGTCAGCAGGATGACGCCGTCGCCCGAATCGTTGCCGAAGGTAGCCTCCAGGATGTCCTTGCGGCGCTGGGCGATATCGTCCTCGGGGCCGATGCAGATCGCGGTCACCTGGCTCTGCGGCCCGACCACGTGCTCCATGGCGGCCACGAATTCCTCGGCCAGCCGGCCATGTGTAACGATCACGAGTCCGATCATGTACGCTTTATCCTTACTCTCCCGGTCCGTTGTCGCATGAGTCGTATGAACATAATCTTTCGGACCAGACTGTCGGATCGGGAGCCCTGTGGCGGGAGCACCAGTCTAAGCCCGATTGCATCGCACTGCAAAATGAGTTTTCGGCGAAAGGCGAAACGCACGGCCATTCCGTGCCCTATTTGTAACAGGGGTGGAGCCGGAGTATCTATTGCCTCAGGCGAGTCAGCAGTTTCGGCACGCTCGACGCCTCGCGCGGATTGAGACGGATGGTGGCGATGTCATGACCCAATATGGGGGTGACCTCGCCCTTGGGCAAGCGCTCGACCGGATCGGACTGGGCCAGGGCCACAAGGTGCACCCGCGTCATCTCGCGGCGGTGGGCGTCGGTGATGCCGATGCCGCGGATTTCCATCCGGCCGGCGATGGTATCGGGCGCGCCGGCATAGAGATGGCCGCCGGACGACCAAAGATAGCTATAGTCGTCGGAAACCAGCGCGCAGCCGGCCTGCATGGCGCGCAGGGCCAGGTCGCTCTTGCCGATGCCGGAGGGCCCCAGGATCAGCACGCCACGCCAGCCGGTTCCGACCAGCAGGCTTAGGGAGGTGGCATGGACGACGAGCTTGCTCATACCGCCATTCATACACAGGCTGTTCGCGATTGCAAAAGATAGCGACCAGATGGGGAGCGTCCGCTCGGATATTCCTGGGCAAGCAGCTTTTAGTGGTAAACTGGTGTCGAATCGGAGGCGATCGATGAAACGCGACATGGATTTGATAAGGGCCATCCTTCTAAGGCTGGAAGAAACGGAGCTGGAACCCGGCAGTCTATACGGCTTCAGCAATTGGGATGGAGAGCCATTTATTGAAGGTTGGTCTCCCTTGGAAATTGCTTACAACTACGACCAGATGCTGAAAGGCGGCCTGCTTGTCGACGATGGCAGGGCTAGAGGCCAGGTGGGCCAGTTAACGTATTCAGGTATGGAATGGGCGGGCCATGATTTCCTTGACGCAGTCCGCTCTCCGGAGGTCTGGCGCAAAACCAAGGGCCTGGGCGAAAAAGTCGGCTCTCTAACCTTCGACTTGCTGAAGCAGGTCGCGGTTGACTTTGCCAAATCGACAATTCAGCACGTCCTTCCTGGAATGGTGTAGGAGTTGGCGACCGGCGGGCCGGCCGCCAGCTAATCTTTACTGGAACCATCTCACCAGGTGAAAATTTCATTTGGTGCGATGGGCTTACCCATTGAACAATTAGCCAACGTCAACAGGATCGTACGAAATGAACTACGACAAGATCGATTGGGCAGTTGAAAAACCCACCCTAGACGCTTGTGATGCGTGCTGGGCGAGCACGGGCATTTCGTGGGTACAGCCGACAAACAATCGTTTGAGCGCGGTCATTGAGGCTCTTGAAAACACACACGTCAACGGTGGTGCACGAGTGGCTCAGTTCCAAGTGGATTCCGAAGGTGCGGTATTCTGGTTTCTTAGTCGCAACCGACTTGACGAGATGCGTTTTTTCGATCGGTTCTTTTGTGCTTCTCCTGTCATCCAAGCATTCCCGGAAATTTCAACTCCCAATCCGAGGGTATCTGAATTCAAAATGGAGGGCTGTTTCGTCGCCATCGGACACCTGGCTCAAATATTGTCGAACGGCGGTGCTTACAAGAATTTAATGGGTCGAGATTCTGAAACATGGCGGCTTGCCCTTGAATTTGCAGAGGGTGCGTTCGGCGGGCGATTTTCAACGACTATGGCATGGGTCAATTGGTCGGCTTGGTCTCCCTATTTTTTCGATGTTGCATGGGACGCTACACTATTCTTTTTCGACAAAACCGAGGGGGTTATGACGGTATTGACAATCACTGACACGGACTAGACGCGAGAGATGTGACGTTCCCCCCGTTTCACAGATTGGTCTCCAGCGGAGATTGCACCCGCGACACTTTCGACATGTCATTGACTCGCGGCTTCAACCACCCGCCCTATTCCTCGAACAACCGGATACCTTCGACAACGCATTTAGAACTGCAATGTCATTCCTGGGAAACCCTTATAAATTATGGGCTTCCGGCAATTTTTGATCTCAAACAAATGGTCGTGAAACTCGTTTTTACGAGCCGTCTGGAATATCGGTGAGACCATCCAGCCGAAGGTCAGCGAACACATCCGGCAAGCCAAGGCGAAGGCATCGGCTGCAGGTTGCCGGATTTCGGAAGCCCTGGCGTTGACGGAGGTGCAGCTAGACGCCGAGGCGTGCGCCGTCACCATAAGGACGCTGAAGCGTCGGCGCCTGGTATTCCGCTCTGTGCCGATCCCAGAGGCTCTGCGCGACCTCTTATTATCGTTGCCGACTTCGGAAGGCCGATACTGGACTATGAGCCGGACGACCGCTTGGCGTCTCGTCAAGGCACTGATGCTACGTGCTCGGATCAGCGGCGCTCAGGCATGTCCGCGCGGCCTGCGGCATGGCATGGGAATGCGCTGTGCCAGTGCAGGCGTTCCGCCATCTCTGATTCAGCGCTGGCTAGGCCACAGCACCTTACAGATGACAACCGTCTACACCGATGCTCAAGGAAGCGAAGAGCGTTCGTTTGCGGCTATGACGTGGGGATTGCTCAACGTCACATCTCCCGCGCAGCCGAAGACAACAATACACGGCTTATCAGGATTGGGGGGCTTACATCAGGCCGGCGCATTGCTACAACCTGCCTCGCTTCCGCGCCTGCGGCTTGTGCAACTCCGGCCCGCTAGCGCGGCGCGACGGGCGCGAAGTTTGATCACTCCACCTTCTGGCCTGCTGTTTTTCGTCCCCTGTTAAAGCCGAGGAATTGTCCCGGCAAAGCAGGAGAAAGACGATGAACAACGAAAGCACCACGGACAAGGGCAACAAACCAACGCACCGTGTCTACACCATCATTGGTGAAGGCGATCAAGCAATCTGGAGAGAACTTGGCGCAGCCTGGCTCCACGCCGATGGCAAGGGCTTCAACCTCGACCTAGCCGCGCTACCGATCAATGGCCGTCTGGTCATGCGGTTGATTGAGCCGAAGAAAGACAGCGTGTCTGCTCGGTGAAATAAAGAAGGCGGCGCGAAATTCGCGCCGCCTTCAATTTTATCCATTTTCGAAGGTTATTGGCTTACCTTCGATCTGCCAGGCTGCATCCCAGAGCTGGTATTTCAGCAATTCGGAATCGCGGGGCCGACGCTCGGGATACCTCTCCGCGTACTCCTTGATATCGTCGTTCCATCCCATCTCATCGTCATAGTGATACGCCTCTTCGATGCTATCGGCGTAGATCGGAATCTCCGCGTCAAACTCGTCATAGATCGCGATATCTTCGCGATAGATGCGGGCGGCAAGCCAATCGGCTGTTTCAAGTGCCGACAGATTGAGAGCCTTGATCCGCTTGGCGAGAAAATGCTTGTACCAACGGCTCAGCAGTTGCTTGCGGGGCTTAACGTAGATTTTGAACATTGGTCAGTTCCTTGTTCAGGGGAACCGACGCAGGCCTGGTCGATTTCATTGATGACCGGCGGAAGTGCCGGACACACAACACAGACCAGAAAGCCGCCAAAAACACACCGGGAGGCCCTAGAGAGCATTTGGGGAGGCCGAGCATTACAAGTTGATTTTATTTACGTAATTTGCTTTTTGGCGTAAATAAATGGTATAATTTAACCATGGATGCATTTGACAATGCCGCATATACAGTCAAGGTCGAAAAGGCCAAGGACACTGGAAAAAAAGTTGCCGAGTATTGGTCACTCAATAATACATGTCATCGTGCTGGCGGCCCTGCGATGCAAGAGTGGTCGCCAACGACCGGAGTGCTCGTTAAGGAAATTTATATGGATCGGAACCGTCTGCACAGAGATGAGGGGCCTTGCTTAATTGCCAGGCACCCAGACACGGGCGAGACCATTGAGGAAAAATGGGCATTTTTCGGCTCGTTCCACCGAGACGGTGACAAACCTGCAATTTGGAAAAAGGATGCTGATTCAGGAATCATCACACTCGAAGAATATTGGGATGGTGGTGTCAGGAATCGTAAGGGAGGCCGGCCGGCTGTCATACACCGCGACCCGGAGACTGGCGCCGTCTTAAGGAACGAATTTTACCGCAACGGTAGAATGCTAACGATTGAAGATAAGACGCCAGAGCTAACTTTCGATTTATGATTGATCGATTGGCGATACGGTCTAAAGTCAGCAATCAAGTATTGTGCGTTGACCTGAGCGTGGACAATCCAAGAGCCGCAATCTTGCGATAGTAACCTAAAAATCTCTGGTCTTGTGTCGAAGTTATCTCCCGTTCGTCCCGCCGG